>JAESFN010000135.1_pt1 | contig 122433 bp, 120 predicted proteins | sample 9269411 | NCBI WGS metagenome assembly JAESFN01 (sample SAMN14505399, study PRJNA617100) | algae metagenome | isolation source: Iphinoe sp. HA4291-MV1 and co-occurring heterotrophs from trail next to... | place: USA: Maunawili Falls, Hawaii | collected 2009-07-25
AGCCGCCCGCTCCGGAGGTTGTGGCATGGCCGGCCTCGCCAGCTGTTGAGAGCGCACCGCCGGCCATAGCCTTGCGTCCGCCGCTAAACTAACATTCGAGGTGGACCACTCGATGCAGGCCGCTCAGTTCACACGGTCTGACTATCCAGATCAAGCGCCAGGGCGCTCGGCATGCCCTTGACATTGAGGATCCAGATCATAAGTTCACTACATGGTGAACTATCAGAGTCCAGATCTCGATCGCACATTTGCGGCCCTTACCGACGCGACACGACGCGCGATCCTTGCGCGGCTCGAATCGGAGGGTCCGATCACTGTGGGTGAGATCGCCCGGCCACTGACGATTAAGCTGCCCGCAGTCCTCAAACATCTTGGTGTGCTGGAGGAGGCAGGTCTTGTCACCCGCTCGAAAGCCGGGCGCACCGTGACCATCCGCATCGAGCCCGCACCAATGAAGCCGGCCCTGGCCTGGCTCCAAAAATACGAACGGTTTTGGGCACCCCGCCTCGACAGGCTTGCGCGTTATGCGGAAGCCCAGGAACGCGCTGCGCGAAGGAAATGCAAATGAGCAGCCTCACCATCGTCAAAACAATCGCGGCCCGGCCGGAGATTGTCTTTGACGCCATGATCGAACCGGAAGGTCTCAGGATGTGGATCGGCCCCGACGACGGTCCGGTGCTGATTGCGCAATCCGAGGCCCGCGTTGGCGGCAAATTCCGGCTGCGTTTCAAAATGCTCGACGACAGCGAGCACGAGGCAACCGGCGAATATCTGGAGGTCGAGCGCCCCAGCAAGCTCGCCATGACCTGGCAATGGCAGAACCACGATGACCGAACAGTCTCGCGCATTGACGTGGCTCTGCGGGCTGTCGCGCAAGGAACAGAGCTGACCTTCACTCATTCACAGCTGCCAAACGACGAAGAACGTGATGGGCATCGCAAAGGTTGGAATGGCGCACTCGAAAAGCTCGCAAGAGCGTTGGAACAAGGAGAAAGAACATGAGCTATGTGGATGGATTTCTGCTGGCGGTGCCAACCGACAAGCGAGAGGACTATCGCGCCCTTGCAGAGAAGAGCTGGGCGCTCTTCAAGGAGTGGGGCGCAATCCGGCACGTTGAGTGCTGGAGCGACGACGTTCCACATGGCAAGACCACTGACTTCTTCCGCGCGGTGAAGGCGGAGGAGAACGAAAGCGTTGTGTTCTCGTGGATCGAGTACCCGTCCAAGGAAATCCGCGACGCCGCCAACAAAAAGATGCGCGAAGACCCCCGCATGAAAGAGTGGGGCAACGCCATGAAGTTCGTCGACGGCAAGCGAATGGTCTTCGGCGGGTTTCTGCCGATCATGGACAAGCACGCATGATCGACTTGTAAGGACTACTCTCGATCCAATCCATCCGCGCTCTAGCTTGATTGAGCGGCAGCCCCGGAGAAAAGCATGAAGTTCATGATCCTTGTGAAGGCAAATCCCGAGCTCGAAGCCAAGATTGCGGCGATGAGTGACAAGGAGATGAAAGACTCGCTCGGCAAGATGGGCGCGTTCAACGACGAGCTGAAGAAGAACGGCATTCTGAGGGACTGCGACGGCTTGCGCCCGAGCCGGGAGGGCAAGCGGGTGCGCTTCGATGGCGCCTCGCGCAGTGTCACCGACGGACCATTCACCGGCGACCTGGTCGCGGGGTATTGGATCTGGGAGCTGCCTTCGATCGAGGAGGCGGTTGCTTGGGTAAAGCGCTGTCCAAACCCGATGCCCGTGCCGTCGGAAATCGAAATCCGGCCGATTTGAAGGGCACGAGGATGAGCGAGCTGATCATTTGGACCTTGGATTGGGTGCCGGAAGGTCCCCGCGGCTTTGTACGCGACCTGCGGCTGAGGTGGGCATGCGAGGAAGCTGGGCTTTCGTACTCGGTGCGCACAGTTCCCTTCGACGGACGGGAGACCAATCACCTTGCGCGCCAACCCTTCGGCCAGGTTCCATACCTCGACGATGGCGAACTGAAACTATTCGAGAGCGGCGCGTGCCTGCTGCACCTGGCACGGAAAAGTGGAAAGCTGATGCCGCTTGACGCGGCAGGACAGGCGGCAACAGAGCAATGGGTCATCGCCGCGCTCAATTCGATCGAGATGGTGACAGTCCCCTGGTGGTTCTTGCAAGTGTCAGGTCAGAAAGACAACGCACTGGGCGAGTGGGTCGACAACCGTCTCGCGCGACTCGAGGCGGTGCTGGCGCAACGGGATTGGCTCGCTGCCGATCGCTTTACTGTGGCGGATCTGATCATGGCTGACGTGCTGCGCGTCGCAAAGCTCCGCGCTCACGGCGATCGTCCCGCCACGGAAGCCTATGTCAAACGTGTCACCGCTCGTCCGGCGTTCCAGAAGGCTCATGCCGACCAAATGAAGCATTTTGCGAACGCCGACAAAGATCGCCCGCAGTCGCGTCAATAAACCGATCTCTATTTGGCCATGAATGCGCGGCGAGCGCATCCGAGGCTTCGACGCGATCGCCGGCGTCTGATCTGCTCGACCTGCACCGAAGGGACTCAGCACATGCCCAAGCTTCGGGTTCACAACTTCAGCATTTCTCTGGACGGCTATGGCGCCGGGCCGAGCCAGGATCAGGCCAATCCTCTTGGCGTCGGCGGTGAGGCGTTGCACGATTGGTTCGTTGTGACACGAACTTTTCAGAAGATGACAGGCAAGGAGGCTGGAACGACGGGAGTCGATGACGATTTCGCGGCGCGCGGGTTCAAGAACGTTGGGGCGTGTATCCTGGGCCGTAACATGTTCGGACCGGTGCGTGGACCCTGGCCAGATGACAGCTGGAAGGGTTGGTGGGGGAGCAACCCTCCGTATCATGCCCCCGTCTTCGTGCTTACTAGTCACCCGCGAGCATCAATCCCCATGGAAGGTGGAACAACATTTCATTTCGTGACCGATGGCATTGGAGCTGCGCTGCGAGGTGCCAACGAGGCTGCCAAGGATCAAGATATCCAGCTGATCGGCGGCGTCTCGACTATCCGGCAATATCTCGGTGCGGGGCTGATCGACGAGATGCATTTTGCCATTGCGCCGATCCTGCTTGGCTCAGGAGAACATCTGCTTGCCGGTATCGACACGCCAAAGCTCGGCTATTGTTGCACCGAACACGTGACGACCGCGGGCGCTACGCATGTGGTGCTCAAGAAGAACAGTTGAGCAGCCGAGCGAGCGGCGAACGTTTAGCGGTGACGAAGGAGAGCCGGCATGTCACGCGTTTTCATTTCCGGTTCGTCGACGGGCCTTGGCCTGATGGCCGCGGAGTTGCTCCTGGCCCAAGATCACAAGGTCGTTCTGCACGCCCGCAATGCAGCCCGCGCCAAGAAGACTGGAAAGGCACTTCCCAAAGCCGAAGGTGTTGTCATCGGTGACCTGGATACCATCGCAGGTACAAAGGATGTTGCGGCGCAGGTCAACGCGCTCGGCCGGTTTGATGCTGTGATCCACAATGCCGCGGTCGGCTATCGCGAAGGGCACCGCGTCACGGATGATGGTTTACCGCATGTCTTCGCCATCAATACGCTGTCGGCTTTCATCCTGACGGCACTGATCAAGCGGCCGAAGCGTCTCGTGTTTCTCAGTTCCGGCATGCACCATCACGCCGATGCCAATCTCGACGATATCATGTGGAAGAAGCGCCGTTGGAACGGATCGACAGCCTATGCGGAGAGCAAACTGCACGACGCGATGCTGGCATTCGCGGTCGCGCGGCGCTGGCCGGACGTGTTCTCCAATGCACTTGAACCCGGCTGGGTCCCGACCAAAATGGGCGGCTCCATCGCGCCCGATGACATGGAACAAGCGCATCTCACCCAAGCGTGGCTGGCCGCCGGTGGCGATCCCAAATCAAACGTGACCGGGCAATATTTCTATCACCTCAAACGCATGGACCCCAGTCCTCAAGCGCTTGACGCGACGCTGCGGATCGTCTTGTGGGAATTTGTGCCGAGATATCTGGGGTCACGTTGGCGGCATGATCCGCGCTCTCTCCACTTGTATATGTGGCGCGCAAGGGGCTTGCTTCAAGACCTGGTTCATCGCGTAGAACCTCCGCCCAACAAGCGGCAGGAGTCTTGCGATGACCGAACATGCTGTTGTGATCGTTGGAGGTGGCCCAACGGGTTTGATGCTGGCTGCAGAGCTGGCATTGTCGGGGATCGACGTTGCCATCGTCGAGCGACGCGCCAATCAGGACCTAGCGGGAACGCGTGCCGGCGGTCTGCACGCACGCACCATCGAGATCTTCGATCAGCGAGGGATTGCCGATCGGTTTCTTGCAGAAGGACAAATCGCTCAGGTCGCGGCCTTCGCCGGGACGCGGTTGGATATCAGCGATGCTCCAACGAGGCACCCGTACGGGCTTGGGCTGCGCCAGAAACACATCGAGCGGATCCTGGCGGGGTGGGTCGACGAGTTCAAGGTGCCGATCTATCACGGCATTGAAGTGAGGGGATTCAAGCAGGACGAGAACGGCGTGGATGTTGCCCTGAGCGATGGCCGCTCGCTGCGTGCTCGATACCTCATTGGATGCGATGGCGGACGCAGCATGGTTCGCAAGGCCGCGTGCATCGCATTTCCGGGAACGGAGCCCACCACCAGCAGTTTGATCGCCGAGGCAGAGCTCGCAGAGACGCCGCCCGAATGGGGCATCCGGCGCGACGCCGTCGGTACTCATGCCCTTGGCCGGGTGGAATACGAGATCCGTAGCGGCGAGATCGTCTATGCGGATCATGGACCCGTCGGTATCCTTGTGACAGAACAGCAGCTGGGACCGAACACAGAACCCACGCTCGCTGAACTCAGCGCCGCGCTCATCAGCGTCTACGGGACTGATTACGGCATCCACTCTCCGACTTCGATCTCACGGTTTACCGATGCTGTGCGGCAGGCAGAATCCTACCGCAAGGGACGCGTTCTGATCGCGGGAGACGCTGCGCATGTGCACCCGCCCGATGGCGGTCAGGGTCTCCAGACCGGCGTGCAGGATGCTGTGAACCTCGGATGGAAATTGGCGCAAGTCGTCAAGGGCACGTCGGCGGAAAGTCTCCTCGACAGCTACCACGCCGAACGCCATCCCATCGGTGCTCGCGTGTTGCGCAACACGATGGCGGCGATCGTTCTCCGCCGTGAGGACGAGCAGGCGAAGGCACTGCGTGAGACCATCGCCGAACTCCTCGGCATGGATGAGCCGCGTCGGCGCTTCGCCGCAATGTTCTCGGGTCTCGACATTCACTACGATCTCGGGGAAGGGCATCCCCTGCTTGGACGTCGCATGCCCGACCTCGACCTGATCGCTGCAGACGGGCCGACGCGCGCATTCACGCTGCTGCATCGTGCCCGGCCGATCATGCTCAATCTCGGTGGGCCCGAACGTTTCAACGTCATTCCGTGGTCGGACCGGGTTCGGCTGATCAACGCCAAATATCGGGGTGCGTGGGAACTACCTGTCATCGGCACAGTCACTGCGCCTGCGGCGGTCCTGATCCGGCCCGATGGCTACGTAGCATGGGTGGGAGACACAGCAGACGAAGGCCTGGCAGACGCGCTGACCAAGTGGTTCGGGCCGCCTTCTACAGGCGGGCGCTCTTCAGGCGAGCGGCCAGGAAGTCCATGAGCAATCTGTTCCTTGCGAGTTGCATTTTCGAAGGCGACCACACGATGTGAACAGGGATCTTGGATGTTTCAAAGTCCTCCAGGATGACCTCGACGGCACCGGCATCAACAAGCGAACGGATCTGCCATAGGGGCGCACGTCCGATGCCAAGTCCGCGCGCGACGGCGGTGTGAACGGCAGCTGTGCTGTCAGTATGCAAGCGTCCCTGCACGCGAATGGCCTTGTTCCTTCCGGCGATACGGAATGGCCATCGCTCCACGTCATCATCCGGTGCGCGAAGGATGCAGAGGTGCTGGGTCAGCTGATCCGGGCGCTTCGGCCGGCCGTACTTTGCAAAATAGGCGGGCGAGCCAAACACAACCGCCCGCAGATCTGCAACGCGCCGGGCCTTGAGCCTGGAATCTGGCAGGTGACGAATGCGCACCGCAAGATCGAGCCCCTGCTCAATAATGTCGACGGGCCGGTCCGATACCCGGAGCTCGATCTCGATCTGCGGATGTTGCTCCAGGAACTCGCAAACAGCAGGAACGATGTAGGCGGGCGCGAACAGAACCGGCGCACTCACGCGTATCAAGCCGGAGAGGTCAGTGCGTCGATTGGCTGCTTCCAGCTTGGCGTCATTGATCTCCGAGACAGCAGGCTTCACCCGCCGATAGAAGGCGAGGCCCGGCTCTGTCGGGCTTGATCGGCGGGTCGTACGGCTCACCAGCTCGACGCCAACGCTGCGCTCAAGGCTCGCAAGAGACCGATTGATGGATTGCAACGATCGGCCGAGGTGACGCGCAGCTGCAGTCTGTCCTCCTTTCTCCACGATCGCTAGGAAGGCCGCAAGGTCGTCCATCCGGTCCATCTACATTCTCCCGGTTATCGAGGGAATGTATGCCGCCGTGCGCGGATTGTCTCGATGCTTGTCGCTAACAACATGTCGACGACACGGAAGGAGGCACTCGATGACGAGACGACGTTTGGTGAGTTTGGCGAAGATGCCGGCCGCATTTGGCGCAGCGATCGCGATCGGTGTCCTCACTTGGGCAGGCCTGGTCAGTGCGCCGGGCGCGACGAACTCGGCTCAGCCTTCGTCTAAGCGCCAGCAGTTAGATGCATTCGCAAATTCCGACGGCCTGGTCTTCATCGGCACTGGCGATCAAGCTGCCGGTTCTCGGGAGAACAACGACATGGTAGCAAAAAGCCCGGAGGATATCTGCAAGCTCTTTCGAGAGCGCATGGCGCAAGGAGATGTTGAGGCCGTCCTCAGTCTCTACGATCCTGAAGTCTCCTTCGTAAGCGAGGGCGGCGAGGTCGAGTCAGGACTCGATGAACTCAGAAAAGAGCTTGCGCCGATGGCATCGCGCAAGCCGCGCTTCGACTTCGAGATCAAGGAGGTGGCTCAGGCCGGCAACATTGCGCTGATGCACACCTGGTGGACGGTGTCGTCCGAGGGCCAACCATCCCGTTTCGTGCATGCGATTGAAATCGCGCGGCAACAACCCAATGGGGAGTGGCGCTGGCTGATCGGCGACCCGTTCACAGTCGGAAGGCTGACAAAAGAGAAAGGCTGAAGTCCATGGCGGAGACACGCCAGATCGCCATCGTGCTCTATCCGGGTCTGACAGCGCTCGATGCGATCGGACCCTACGAGGTGCTCAAGCTGCTGCCCGACACGGAGATCCGGTTCGTCGCGAGTGAACCAGGTCCGGTTGCCACCGATCGCCCAGCTCTCATCATTGGTGCCACGCATTCCTTCGATGAAACACCGATGCCCTACCTCGTGCTCGTGCCGGGATCGGAGGCCGACACCACGACGGCCATGGCCGATGGACGTCTGATTGCGTGGCTGCAACGTGTGCATGAAACGACGACGTGGACGATTTCGGTCTGTTCTGGTGCGCTGATTCTTGCAGCCGCCGGTCTGCTTGAGGGCAAGCCCGCGACAAGCCACTGGTGGGCGATGCCTTCGCTGTCCCGGTTCGGCGCAGTGCCGATGCCGAATGAGCGCGTCGTCCGGTCCGGAAAGATTTGGACGGCTGCCGGAGTCTCGTCCGGTCTCGATCTGGCACTCGCGTTGGTCGGAGAGATCGCAGGACGCGAACAAGCGGAAATCGCACAGCTGCGCCTGGAATACGACCCGCGCCCTCCGTTCGATGCCGGTCATCCCAGCAAGGTGAGCGAAGCGGTGAGAAAGAAGGCAGCGGAAGCGCTCACAAAAGATTCCAAGAATCCGCGGGACCTCATCGCCGTCCCCAAAATCCTATGGCGTCGAGCGATCGACAGCGCCCGACAGGCAATGCGGCGGTCGAACTGATCGGCGTGTCGCCAAACCGCAAGATCGTTAGCCAATGAAGGAACCGACCATGACCCTGATCCATAGCTCGCATCAGACCGTCGAAGAACTGCTCGCACGCCGTCATCAGCCGATGACCTACGAGCAGCGCTGCCAGTACGCCTCGGATCTCGTCGACATGCATCTGCACGAGGAGAACCCGGAGCGCATCGACGAGTGCATCAGGCTTTACACCGAGGACGCCGTCTGGGAGGCGCCTGCGCGCGGCGTGCGCTATCAGGGGCGCGATACGATCAAGCGCATGTACCTACGACTCTTCAATTCGGCGGAGGGGATCACCTTCCGTCCGATCGAGCGCTTTGGCACGCCTGACCGTGTGTTCGACGACATGGAGGCGATCTTCCGCATTTCGAGTGACGGCTTCGAGAACTGCCCGTTGCCGATTGGCGCCAAGGTGCGCATGCGTCTCCTGCACAACTTCCACATCCGCGACGGCATGATCGAGAAAGAAATCGGCTACGAGATCTGGCGCAGGGACGGGTGAGCTCACGGGTACCGCGGCCGCGACGGGATCGACCGCATCGCCAGCGTGATTAAGGCTTCTCACCCCGACTTTCGATATCGGCTGCTCTCCCCGCCTGAGGAGTTAGGCGACGGCGGTCGGGTCCGTTGGGTGTCGGCCAGCCTCGGCCAGCGGCCAACCTACGTACGCGGGAACTGATTTCATCATAGCCCGGGACGGCAAGATCGCGGCCGTCTATCTCTTCTTTGACAAGCTTCTTTGAGCTGAACATTAGGGCGGTGGCATCAATCGCGCCGCCGCAGCCACCATTGCTGTCACCGGCAGCAAACCGGTTCTCTAGGTCCCGCAAAACGTCTGCCTCACCACCTGATCTGGCTTGGGCGGAACCGCATACTGGGCCTGGGTTGCTGGCACGTCCTCATAGGGTGTTGCGAGCACCGCGATCAGTTCTTCGAACGGCGCAAAATCGCTGTCGTTCGCGGCGGCCGAGATCGCTTCCTCGACCAAGTGATTGCGGGGAATGACGGCCGGATTGGCTGCGCGCATCACCGACATACGCTCTTGCGCGGTTACAGTGCTGTCGTCAGCCAGCCGACGGCGCCATGTCTCGGCCCAGGAATCGTAGGCGGTGGGATCGGTGAATAGGCTACGAACACCGGCGTCAGCCTCAGGGCCGGCGGCAGCTGTGCACAGGCCGCGGAAGGTCAATGTGAAGTCGGCGTTGTTCTGCGCCATGCAATCCAAAAGACTTTGTGCGAGCGACAGGTCGCCCGCCTGCGCCTGAAACAGGCCGAGCTTGCGGCGAAGGCCTTCGGCGTAGGCCGCTTCGAAGCGGGGCCCGAAACCGTTGATCGCTTCATTCGCCTTCTGAACTGCGGTGTCCTTGTCTTCGTCAAGGAGAGGCAGGAGTGCTTCCGCCAGCCGGGCGAGGTTCCACTGGGCAATGCGCGGCTGGTTGCCGTAGGCGTAGCGGCCAGCGCTATCAATAGAGCTGTAAACCGTTGCGGGGTCGTAGCTGTCCATGAAAGCACACGGCCCGTAGTCAATGGTTTCACCTGCGATCGACATGTTGTCGGTGTTCATGACGCCATGGATGAAACCAACGTGCAGCCATCTGGCGATCAGGTCAGCCTGCCTGCCTATCACAAGCTCGAGCAGAGCCTGGTAGGGGTTCACGGCGCCAGCCGCTTCAGGGTAATGGCGGACAATCACGTGGTCGGCGAGATGACGGAGCGCATCCACGTCTGCACGGGCTGCGAAGTATTGGAAGGTGCCGACGCGGATATGGCTGGAGGCGACGCGGGTGAGGACGGCGCCTGGCAGTGGCATTTCACGGCGAACGGTCTCGCCGGTCGTGACAGCCGCCAGCGACCGGGTGGTGGGAATGCCAAGTGCGGCCATCGCTTCGCTGACGATGTACTCCCGCAGGACAGGGCCAAGCGCGGCGCGGCCGTCGCCATTGCGGGAGAAGGGAGTAGGACCGGAGCCCTTCAGCTGGATGTCGCGGCGTATGCCATCGGCATCGACAACCTCGCCCAGAAGGATTGCTCGGCCATCGCCGAGTTGCGGCACGAAGGCTCCGAACTGATGGCCGGCATAGGCCATCGCGAGCGGCTCGCTCAATTGTGGCACACGGTTGCCTGCGAGGACGGCGACGCCTTCCGGAGAGGAGAGTTTGTCGGGATCGAGCCGAAGGTGCCGGGCGAGTGCTGCATTCAACCGGACGAGGCGTGGTGCGGCGACGGGGGTGGGCGGCAAGCGCGCAAACAAGCGCTCCGGCAACTGCGCGTAGCTGTTATCGAAGGGAAAGACGTCAGTTGCTTCAGTTGAGCTGAGCATTTCGTGTCCAGGAAGGGCGCCAGAATGTCGGTGCCGACAATCATTGAAGTAGGCATGCCGATACGGACCGGCAATGGCGCTGGTTTTCATGAGTTAACGCGTTGGCGTCGCCGCCGTCGCGCGTTCCTGACAGGTGGCCGGCGCCGGTCCTGTGTGCGCGGCCGGCTTTTCGGTCGACTGATCGGTGTAGGGCTCGCCTCCTCGGCCACAACGCGGTCGGCGCGACAGCGGTCGCACGTCCCGCAGCGCGGTGGATACTCCTCCCCGAAATATCGCCGGATGAAGACGCTGCGGCATTCCGTGGAGTTGGCATAGTCGGCAATCAGGCGAAGACGCCGTTCGCCCTCGTAGCGGAAGATCTTAAGCTTCGCGATCAGATCGCGGACGCCGCTCTTGAACGCTTCCGGCGGCACGACGATTGCGATGCTGCCGTCTTTGCCCCGTTCAACGGATCCCGCCTCTTCAAGATCCGACAGCAACACCTCGCAGATCCGCGCCGGAACGCCGGCCGAATAAGCGAGCGTCTCGGCGGTTGGGGCGCGTTCTTCGTCTTTCCAGGCGGTGAGCGCGGCCTCGAGCCGCTCCAGATGCCGCACGCTTGGGCGGCCTTGCGCCTGAAGGTGCTCGTGGATTTCAAGGTCGGCGGGGTCAAACAGGAGAATGCATTGCCCCGGGCGGCCGTCGCGTCCGGCACGACCCATCTCCTGAACGTACTGCTCCAGGGATCCGGGAGCCTGGTAATGAAGGATGTAGCGGATGTTGGGCTTGTCGATGCCCATGCCGAAGGCGGTTGTTGCGACCATGATCAGGCGCCGGGATGGCTTCATGAACTGGCGCTGGGCCGCGTCACGATCGGCAGCCCGCATCTTCCCGTGATAGCGCGTGACTGGGATGCGGGCGCGCCCGAGGGCGCCTGAGACCTCGTCCACCGCCGTTGTGGTTGCGCAATAGATGATGCCGGGGCGCTGCAGGCGTTTGATACGCCGGGCTGCGGCGGGGAACTTCGCCGCGCCAGGCACGATATCGACGGTGAGGGCAAGGTTCTCGCGGTGGGCCGGTGCGACGAGCACCCGGGGGTTGTCCAGCCGAAGCCGTTCGGCGATGTCCTCGCGGACTCGCGGCGTGGCCGTTGCCGTAAGGGCAAGCACGGGCGGATTCCCCAGACGCTTTCGCGCGTTGCCGAGACGCAGGTAGGAGGGCCGGAAATCGTGCCCCCACTCAGAGATGCAGTGGGCCTCATCGATGCACAGAAGCGCCGGCCGCGCGCGTTCGAACAAGGGAGCGGTCGCGGTCGACTCCAGCGTCTCGGGCGTCGTGAGCACGACGAGGCGACCACCCTTCTTGAGTCGCTCAAGCGCGGTGCGGCGCTCGGCGGCCCGTAACCGGCTGTGAATTGCGACCACTGGAACTCCGCGCTTCTTGAGAGCGCTCTCCTGATCCGTCATGAGGGCAATGAGCGGCGAGATGACAATCGTCGGTTGCTCAAAAATCATCGCCGGAACTTGATAGATCAGCGACTTGCCAAATCCGGTGGGCAGCGCCACAAGCGCGTCGCGCCTGTTCAAAACGGCGAGCATCGCCGATTCCTGCTCCGGCCGAAGACTCTGGATGCGGAAGGTGCGGCGCGCGGTCTGCCGGCAGACGCTGAGCAGGCTCATGTTGTCTTCATCACATGCTTTGTAGCCCGCGGCCGCCTAAGCCAGGGGGCTGGCTTCGTCACGTGCAATGTAGCACGGCTTGAGGATCGCCCTGCGGGCGCACCTGACGTTTCCTCATGGGACGATTCAACAGGCGTGCCGGCCAATAATGTGGGCACCGGCAGCGATCTCGGTGTCGTTCCAAGCGGCAAGGCCCAAATACAGGTCTCGGTCCCGAGAGTGGTGGTAGAGCATTTCGGACAAAGGACGTGCGATCACGCCGGAACGACGAAGCGCAATAGCTGCATCGCTGTTTGCGCGGGAGATGCCTCCGGAAAGAAATGACCGCCGTCGATGGCACAACCATCAACCTCGTCGGCCCAATTCTTCCACACGCCCAAGGGTCCGCCCAGATCCGTGTACCATTGGTCAAGCGGGCCGTTGGCGCCCCACAGGACAAGCACGGGGCACTGTATTCGCCGCCCATCCTCTTGATCTGCCCGGTCATGCTCCCGATCAATCGTTGCAGCTGCCCGGTATTCCTCGCAAATAGCGTTAGCGTGGGCAGGATCGGCCAAGGCCTCGGCGTAGGCGATGCGCACCTCGGAGGGGAAGCCTGCGCCGGGCGACCCCCACTGGCTCAGGGCGTTGTCGACGATGGCTTCGGCGTTGGTGGTCAGAATCCGTTCGGGTAGCGGAGATGGCTGGGCGAGCAGCGACCACGGCCAATAGCCGAGAGCAAATCGCGCATCGGCGTGCCGCCAAGCCGTCTCGATGGGCAGAATATCCAAGACGGCGAGCTGACGGACGCGCTCAGGATAGTCGAGCGCCAGACGATAGGCCACGCGTCCTCCGCGATCGTGGCCGCACACGACGAAATCGCGGAAGCCGAGCTTCTCCATGACCGTCGCCATGTCCCGAGCCATAGCGCGCTTGCTGTAAGGCGCATGATCGGGTGCGGAAGGAGGGCAGCCGCTGCAGCCGTAGCCGCGCAGGTCTGCACAGACAACAGTGAACGTATCGGCGAGTTCCGCCGCCACGGCGCGCCACATGATGTGTGTCTGCGGGAAACCATGCAAAAGCAGGATAGGCGGCCCTGAACCTGCGCAAGACGCAAAGATCGTGGTCTCGCCTGTCTCGATCTGATGTGTTGTTGACACCAGGCGTTCGAGTGCCACGCAGTTGCCTCCGACTTCTTATTGGCCTCTGGCCCGCTTGCTGCTCCCTGCTGATAACGCGCGCGGACGCGAAGCGGTCCCCTTGTCGCGCAAAGCATCCGTCTGCTCGCGTATTTCCTTGCAACAGGCGACAGCCAGCTCGGTGCTGCGGGTTACAAATTCGGTGATGACCTTGAGATCGCGCGGTTCGAAGGTCGACCACAGCGCAAACATTTTCTTCTGCATCCCCATATACGTGGCCTTGATCGGCTCGATGGCTTCTTGACAGACCCGGACCAGGACACGCCGGCGGTCCTCAGGATCGTCCATGCGCTCGATGTAGCCGGCAGTTTCCAGTCGGTCGATCAGCGCAGTTACTGAGCCTGATGAGAGACCGGTGGCGTCGGCCAAATCGCCGGCTGAGGCCTGCTTGCGCAGGAAGATGAGGTCGAGCACTTCCAGATCAGTCTGGTTGAGGTCGAAGCGATCTGCGACGGTCTTGCTGGTGACGACGCTTTGCGCCCCCATCTTGCGCACCGCGATGCCGACCTGCTCCACGCGCTCCTTGAGCGGCACGGCATCTGATCGGGAGGTCCGCTTTTTCGCGCTCATGAGGAGTTCGTCCTAGGAAAGTTTCGCCAAGGCAACCACAGCGGCTAGCATCGACGAGCACGTAGTGACGTCAAGCGGCAGCCGCAGACGGCTTCGCCGTGTCCACCGCCGCGCCGCCACTGCATCAATGGTGTCCGGTTCCGTCGCTTCGAATCGCAAGGCTTTGGGGATGAAGTCGAACGCGGACCATAGCCGCATGCAGACGTGGCTAGCTAATGCGATCAGCAGCCAGAAGCGGACCGTCGGCTGGGACCATGTGAGCACCAATGACAGCACAAGCGACAATTCGAATGCGACATGCGCCGGTATCCAAAACCACTTGCGATTGATGCCACCATGCCGCGGAGAGACGATATCGGGCCGCTTCGGCCACGCTGGGTCAACGATGCCCGTCTCATAGAACCCTCCCCCCAGACCGACGGCCGCCAACATGCTGGCAAGCCCAAGCACTGCAATCTCGGCATTCGGCATGGTCGTCCTCCTTGTCTTCACGATTGCTCTATAGAAGAGACTCTTGACAATCAAGATATTTGTAGACACCTTCACCGCTCCTGATGAGTGGCACGTGCCCGGTGGGCCTGTGGCAGGAAGCAACGGAGAAGGCTCATGTCCAAGATTACGGTCGAGACGACAGTCGCTGCCCCTGTTGCGCAGGTGTGGCGCGCCTATACGACCCCCGAAGATATCAAGCAGTGGAATGCGGCCTCCAATGACTGGCACACAACCAAAGCGACCGTGGATCTGCGCGAGGGTGGCGCGTTCTCCTCTCGCATGGAAGCGAAGGATGGCAGCATAGGGTTTGATTTCGCCGGAACCTACACGCGGGTCATCGAGCACAAGCTGATCGAATATTCCTTTGGCGGCCGCACCGGCCTCGTCGAATTCGAGCCCAATGCGAAGGGCGGCACGGTCGTCCGCGTCAGCTTCGATTCCGAGGACACGCATTCGCTGGAGCAGCAACGCAGCGGCTGGCAGGCAATCCTCGACAATTTTACCCGTCATGTGCAGGCGAGCAAAGGCGGAACGCCGGGACGTTTGCAGTCATGAGCACCGCCGGCAGCTCAGGATCGAATGATGAGATCGAGATATGCGCGCTGATTGACCGTTGGGCCGAAGCGGTTCGCAATAAAAATAGGGCCGGCATCCGCGCGGATCATGATGCTGACATTCTCATGTTCGATGTGCCGCCGCCGATCCTGTCACGAGGCCTGGATGCATACATGGCGACGTGGGAAACCTTCTTTTCCGCGTCGGAGAAACCAGTCGTCTTCAGCTTCCACAACATAGAGATCGCCGCTGGTGGCGACGTGGCTTTTGCGACCGCCATCGGCAACTGCGTGAATATCGACCCAAGCGGCAGGCGTGAACCACTCAAGTTCAGGTTGACCATGGGCTTGCGTAGGGTTGACGGACGCTGGCGCATCGTGCACGAGCACCACTCCTTGCCCGCCGAATAATGGGCGCGTGTTTATCAGTCAGCGACCCGGTGAAGCAGCGGCGTTCGTGACGCCGGCTTGACGAGCAGGACGGACGACAACCTTCCGCGCTGGAGCGCGCGTTGGTCGGTTGAAATTCAGCCAATGGGCTTGCGGGCAGAGATGTCATAGCGCGTTAAGGCGTGTTCGCCCGCGCCCAGTTGAATGCACGCTTGTCGCCAAGTAAGCTCGTGGGGACTGGCAACGTGCATTTTCAAACTCTCTTCATCCCTCCAGAATTCGAAGACGCGCAAAATCTCAGAATCGAGCGCGTCATACGAGAGTTCAAAAGCGTCGCAGCCAGGCTCGCTCCGGCAAGACGGGACATAGGTTGCTATGTGTGGCTGCAATAGACTGCGTGCGCTGTCGGGAACGCGGATAAATCCGGCTATGACAATCATGCTGCGCTCCCGCTTTCTCCAAGTCTCAATAGAGAACCATCGCATGGTTCCGCGGTTGTCTGGGGCGATCAGTCAGGCGACATGTTCTTGTCTGCCAGCTCTTGAATCGCCTCCTTGGTCTTGGACAACCGCTCCAGCTCCATGCCGCGGAGTACATGGGAAGCTTTGGTGAACTGGATGTTGTCGTGGCCCACGATGGGTCGATGCCATTGTAGCCTCCTTCCTGTGCTTCATGTCCGGCTCGCCGATGTAACGGTGCCCACTGGAAATCCCCCTGCACTCCAGGCGTCCAAAATGACCGCGATCGGTCGACTTTCATCTCAATTGCTGGTCGTGCTCACGCCACCTCGGCGAAGAATTGGTCAATAAAGCTGAATTCGGTTTGCGAAAGCACGGACATGGGGCCCTCTGGATTCCGCTGGCTATACTGCCAATTGCTGCACCAGCCGAAGGGAGGCTTGCGTTCCCATTTTGCATCCGGGACGACCTGGCGTTCGACCATGTTGGCCGCCATGGCGGGCGCAAGTCTTGGGTTGGCGCCGGGAATGCGAGCACAGAGCGTGGCAAGCCGCTCAGTGAGTAGCGCATCTGTCTTCGGCAGGTAGCACATCGGCATCAGGAGAAGGCCTGCGGCGGGATGAGCCGTGCCTTGCTCCAACCGATCGAGAAGCCAAAGGAGCTCGGTCGTTCTCAAGCCGGGAAGCGAGAAGTGCCCGCTGTCGTAGCCAAGGAGGGCCCGTTGCCCCGACGCCCGTGAGCCGATCCAGATCCTGTTTTGATATTCCGCGCCACCCGCGTACTCGATCTCGACGTAACGATCGCCGTCAATTCGTAGCGGGAAGATCGGCCAAGTCGCCGAGTCGATGTGGGGCGAAAGGACCTGCGTGTAGTAGGAGTTTACGTCATCCTGGGAAAGGCCGAGCAACTCCCGGTAGGGCAACTCGATCGCTTCCGAATCCATGTGGAGGACCGAAAAGTTGCCCCAGAACAGGGGGTCGGACAGCTCCTTGGACAGGTCAACAGCGGCTTTGCGCAAGGTCACGTTGCCTAGGCCTGCGACAGGGCATTCTGTGTCGATCGCGAACGGTGGCGTAGGCACGTAGAGCTGAAGCTGAGTTCTATGATCGGCCATAACGGGCCAGCCTTCGGCATCGATCAGACCGTGCGAGAGTATTGTGGTGGTCCGCTCGTTGCCCGTCGTGTCCTTCAGTCGAACATACTGCGGCCCGAAGTAGGCGCCCTCGAGAAGCCGGCCGCAGATCAGGGTCTCGGCGCCCAGGGTCTCGACGCTGTCGATGCGCAAGCGGAATGACATCGCCTGTCCCTTCTAGTTCGACGCGTATGATCGCGTCGCTGTGGACGTCCCAGTCTGGTGCTCGAAATTTCGATCGCCGGCAGAGCAAGGTCACACCGTCGGGCCAATACGATGGCGACAACGGTGCTTGCGTCCGCACGCTATGGCGAGAAGGTCAGTTAGGGCCGTGCCACAAGGGAATTGAGGTACCGTGACCGCCGCCCGCTGCGAATATCGACGCAAGCGTGAGAATGGATCCATAAAGAAGGCCAAGGAGTGCCCCACCGATCGCTCGCCTCGCTTCCGAACCAGCAATCATGCTTGACCTTAGAGTGAGCCACACCGCCTTGAGGAACAGCTCATCAAGCCATTGCCGCTCGCAGCTTTGCCGAAAGGAGTGTCAGCCACGACCACAGAAATGTGACACCGATCAAAAACGCGATCAGCGACCAGCTCTTTCCAGCTCCCGACATTATCCCCAAGAACGCTGCCAAAAAGATGACGCCGGTCAATACCGAGTAGATGGTCCAAGCGTGGTCTCGGAACGTGCCGAACCGACGCGCAACAACGAAACAAGCCACGATGATCGACAGAAATCCGATGCCGCCGATGGCGAAGTGAGCGATCCCTGTACTGCTGATCGCCATGGCGTCCGCAGGCGTTCCTGCCGGGAAACCCATAGCCGGATCGGGTCTGAACAGCCCAGCGCCGACGAAGCTGGCGCCGAAAATTCCGATCAACAGAGGACCCCAGAACCGCCCGATGCCCGTCGACATCGACCGACGGATCCCCACGGCGCCGGCAACGATGAGCAGGCCGGTGAAAATGAAGTTGGCGATCTGCAGCCAGCCCAGGTCGCCTTGCGTCAGCAGGCTGAGGGGATGGCGAGTGATGTCGAACGCGGGCTGCGTGAAGGCTTGCGCCAAGCTCACCGCCATGTAGGTCGGCCCCGCGAGGAGGCTCCCAAGCAACAGCGTGGGCGTCGACGCCGCCGTGAATGTTCCGCTGGCCATGTCAGTCTCCTTTTTCGGTGAGCGCCTTGATGGCTTTGTCGAGGTTGCGTTGCCGGGTTTCGGCGGTCTTGGCTTTTTCGATCGGCAGCGTGTAGAGCCGCTTCTTGCTGTAGGAGAGGTTGTCAAAGCGGCGTTTGGCGGCCGGATGTTTGGCGAGGGCCTTGGCAAGCTCGGGTGGCACAGTCGCCTCGCGCGGCGCTTGGTCCAGCTCGATCGTGACATCAACCGTATCGCCGCCCGCCACCTTGGCTGCCTCGCGAACCTGCGCACTCACGCCGACCATGAACTTGCCGCCCATGACGGCCACGGTGCTGCGATAGGTGTAGCCGTTGATCGTCATCCGGACCGGAGGCCGCTTACCGGAGCCGAGAGCCTCGACGATCTTTGCCGGGATCTCGATGCCGGTGGCGGTCTTGCCAGCCGTCAGGATTTTGGTGCGGAAGTTCATGGCTCAATTCCTTCGTTATCGATGACGGGGGATTACTGACCGCCGACGAGGGCGGCCAGTTGTTCCGTGCACATGGCCCAGCCGCCGTGAAATCCCATCTTCTCGTGTGCTTCGCGGTCGCCGTCGGTCCAATGCCGGACGATGGCTGTGTACTTTGTGTTGCCGTCCTGATCCTCGAAGGTCAGGTCCACTGTCATGAACGGCTTGTCCGAAGGTTCCCACGCCTTGCTGAAGGCGTCGGTGAAAACGAGGCGCTCGTTCTTGACGGCCTCGAGACAGACCCAACGATTGAGGAATTCCTTTCGCTCAGGGCTCATCATGACAAACAACGCGGCGCCGCCGATGCGTGCATTCATCTCCACCTTGGGTGTCGTCCAGGGCTTGGGTGCGAACCACCGTGTCAGGAGCTCGGGGTCGGTCCAGGCATTGAAGACCTGCTCGCGCGGCGCGTTGATGATGCGCGTGAGGACGAGGTCGCGGCCGCGCGCTGAGGTGGTGGTCTTGTTGGTGCTCATGTCGTTCTCCATCGGCTTGTTTCGATGGAGCAACGGGTAGTCCGATCGCCCGGCGCGGTATTGAACAAAAGCGACAGCGTCAGCCTTGCCAGGCGAGCACGCGTCCAGGCGTCGTTCCAAGGAATCTCTTGAGGGATCTGGTCAAGTGCGCCTGGTCGGAAAAACCTTCGCTATCAACAACATCAAGGATCGGTACGCCGCGCCTGAGCTGGGCAACGGCACGATCCGCCCTTTCCATCTGCCGCATCGTTCCATAGGTCAGGCCGGTGGACTTGATGAACCGGCGCTGGATCGATCGATCCGTCAGCGACACGGGCGTGCGCAGCAACGTCTGCTCCACAACGGGATCGCGCACCAGCACACCCGAGCGCACGAGCCGGTCAACAAAGACGTCGACGTTCTCAAGCGTTGGAATTTCGAAGGGCATGCCGTTGAGCCAGAACCCGTGCTCGGAGATCATCGAGATGGAAACGGCATCGTTGACGAGGTTGGCCACTGAGTTGCTGGGCATGAATGAGCCCAATCCGAATTGAATGCCAAGAAATTCGGCGTCCTGCGGGATCGGCACCCGCGTGGCGACCGTCTCGGGTCCGCGCGCCACCACGTCCCTGGCCCCGTTGGCATGCCGCACAATAACGAGTTGCCAGTGAGGCTTGGCGACCGAGATGAAATCGGGCTTGGCGACGCTCTTGGTGTGCCACACGCAATGAACGATGCGCGGCAGGTCCAACCGGTATTGGAACGGGAAAACTTCGGTCGCCCAATCCATGCGGCGGAGCCTACTCGATGGGGCTCTCGGCTTCAATCTTGGTCGGAGGCGATGCCTCTCGGCGCAATCACGAACGATTGTCAGGTGCCCTGCAATCGCGTGCGATTTCCCGCGTCGTTGACCTCCGCCTGCATGAACTCGCCGACCGCCGTGCGAATTTCAACGGTAGAATCCGACTCGCCATTGAGCACCGCGGGGCGGTGGAACGCCAGCCTCAAACTGGAAGATAGCGGATAGCCGAGAATGATGACCATTCGATCTCTCGGCTGTCTGCCCAGGCCGCGTAGGGATATGTCCCAGTGGCGCCGTGGAGTTGCATCAAGGTGCCGAAGGCCGCCATGCGCTCCGCCTCGACTGCGAATTCGTCGGCGCGGTGCAACGGAAGGCCGCTGGGGCCAAGTTGCCCCATGTCGTGTGCTTGCCACCACCCGCGGCTCAACATTGAGCGGACCTCGTCCAGGGTGCGGCCCGGCGGCATCAGCGCCACAAACGGCTCCGGCAAATGGCGCAGCTGCCTGACCTGTGCCTCTGAAAGGCGCTCCTGTTCGAAATATTGTGGGCAGCTGTTGTAGGCGTCGAGCGACTGGCCCTTGCAAGCGAGCTCGTAGAGAAACACATCGTCATCCTGGACGACGAGGGTGAGTGCGTAGCTGGCGAGTGCGTCGCTCAAACGCTTGCGTAGCTCCGACAACGAGGGAGCGTTGGGCAAAGTGCGATGCGTTTCGATGAGCGTCAGCCAGCGGCCGTTGAGTGGAGATGCGACGTAACAGGGCCCGGCCGCGATGGCGGCGTCGTGGTCCGACATCGTGTGTGGGCCGCCGGCGGCGACCGCGACGATAGACCGTCGCGCAAATCCGGCGTCGTGCAGTACCGAATCCAGCGCGGGAAGTAGCCGCTCGCAATCGACGTCGCGCAGGTGCAGCACGGAGGAGAAAAGACCCATCGCTCAATATCCGTGGATGACTTGGTGATCTGGATGGAGTGGACTCGTGATGAAGACGAAGAATCTTGCCGAGCACGGTTCTACGAGGCAACGGCGCGGGTCACGACCGCCATCGAGCAGAACATGTATTCATGGCGTTCAGCCGCGTCGGCAAGATCATTGAGCCATGCGGCGGCGGTCTCTGGACCAACAAGTTGCCTTTCGATGAGGAATGCCGTGACGAGACGAGCCAGCCAGTAGCTGTAGGTGTCCGTGTCATAGGTCGTGTTGAGGATGGAGACCGGCGACTGTCGGACCTCGACAAAGCCAGCGGCCGCCAAGCGTGGACGCAATTCAGCGGGCAGATTGGGGAAAGGTGCGTGTTTGCGCCAGCCGTCGAGAATCTGCCGCTGGCGATCCGGATAACGGGAGTTCCAGAACATAGCGTCCCAGTTCGTGGCGAAATTGACGAATCGGCCAACGGGCTTGAGGACGCGGCGCAGTTCGCGCAGGGCAAGATCAACGTCCTCGATGTACTCAAGGACCTGGATGGAGGCGACGGCGTCAAACGACCCGGCCGAGTAGGGCAAGTCCAGCGCACTTCCCACCCGCAGCTCTACGGCTGAGAGACCAGAGCACGCGCTGCGCGCAACGGCGATCTGGTCCTCGCTCACATCTACGGCATGAGCTCGGCCTGAGGGGCCAACGACCGCCGCAACCTGCTTGATGAAAAGACCGCTGCCACAGCCTACCTCCAGGATGTGATCGCCAGGTCTTGGTGCAAGCCCCTCGAAGGTTGCCGCGCGTCGCGCCGCATAGTCCGCGGTTCGCGAAGCGGCCTGCTGAATTTGCGCGATCTCGCCGGTGTATTGCATGGGTCAAGGATAGCCGCGCAAGTAGGCGTGATTGAGGAGAATCGCCCGACCGCAAAGAGTGTGGCCCGTAGAACATGCGGCGGTGTGATCGCCGTGGAATGACGGGCTCATATCCCGATCGGCAAGGTCGCTGCGGATCGCATCAGCACCATAGCTTTTGTCCGCTCTCGGATCTCCGTGCTTTCTCAACTGGCGTGAAGGATCCGAAAGCGATCGGGTTCCGCCGGATCTCGATCTACGACTTGGATTGGCGCCCAAGCCCATTGCCAAACGCTGATGCCTGGCGTGCGGGAGAACCGGATCTGCCCGCGGGTGCCTTCAACTGCGACGCGTGGCCAGGATTCGACAGTGCGCGCCGGGTCGACCCCGCTAGAACGCAGCATATCGGCGAGGACGGCGACCGTGTCGTAGCCCTCGAAGGCGACGAAGGAGGGCGCTTCGCCCAGCCGCTCACGAAGGGCCGCCTCGACGCGTGCACCGAGTGGGCTGAGGCAACGGGGCAAGTAGCGCAAGAATGGGATCGCGGTGCCGTCGCCCCCCAGCAACGTCGCCCATTCGGTGAACTCCGGTTGTCCGGCCGGAGCACCAATCATGATCTCGCTGGTGCGCTGGTCGTGGCGGATCGACCTGACGATCGATACTGCCGGCTCCGGGTGGCCGACCAGAAGAAGGAGGGCGGTCGCGCGATTGTCGACGAGTTCGTCGCACACCGCCTTGGGGGTGAGCGAGCGCATGTGGAGTTCGACGATGGTGCCACCCCGTGGCGCGAGGTAGTCCCTTAGAATGCGGGTTCCAGATGCCCAGTAGGCACTCGAGTCGGCTGCGGCGGCGAATCGCCTGTGGCCCGCACTGAGGAGAAAGTCTGCGTAAATCCGCCAGCCGTGAGACTGCGCCGGGGCGAGGCGCGCGACCCATTTCGTTGGCTGCTCGGTGAGCGCGTCGAGAACCGCTGACGAGCACAGGAACGGCAGGCCGAGGGCATCGGCCCTGGCAGCAGCGGCGCGAGCGGCGACGCTGTGATACTCCCCCGCCAACGCAGCCACGCCCAGGCGCACCAATTCATTTACGGCCGCCGCGGCCCTTTTTGGATCAGCCGCGGTGTCTTTGACCACCAGCTCGAGTGGTCTTCCAACTATCCCACCGGCGTCATTTGCTTCGCCAACGGCCAGCTCGATTCCAGCGAGCAAGTGCCGGCCTGCCTCGACCCAGCCAGGCCGAGTTAGCGGAACCAGAGCGCCGATCCGGACGGCTGCCTCGTCAGTCGGCTCTGCTCCAGGTGGCGGGTTCATGCGTTGGCGTCTCCCGGGTGCAGGGTCGGTTGCAGTATGCCGATCGCGAGCTTGACAGGGTCTCGCCGACGTTATCAGCCGAGGCCCTGCCTGAAGCCATCGCGCCAGGTCGAGAACGCTGGTTTCCAGTCGAACAGCGGCTTGAACCGTGCGTTTGATCCGCCGCGCACGCTACTCATCATCACCATGAGATGCTCGGGTAGAATGAGGCGCGCCAACATGGCCGGTATCCGCCAAGGCGGCTTGGCACCAATCACGTCGGCAAGATAGGGGAGCCATTCGGACACGGGCGCCGGCTCATCATCGACTACGTTGAACGTGCCGACGACGTCACTTTCCACCGCTGCAACGGTCGCGCTGGCGACATCGGCTATGTGGATGAAGGACCAAACGCCGCCGCCGTTGCCGATGATGGGAAACAGCCGTCGGCGCACCTGATGGAGCATCGCCCCATCCTGGCTGAGGACCGTGCCCGGACCGTAAAAGCCACCATAGCGCAGATTGACACCCCCTACCCCGTGCGCCGCTGCGACGGCGCCTTCCAGGTACCGAATAGCTTTCAACGTCCCGCGGAACGCTGCCGGCGGGTCGGGGTCGAGCGGATCATCCTCGGTTTTCACGGCGCCGCCGGTTCGGGCATAGGGCCAACCGCAGAAGCTCTGTGCCACGAACCGGCGCACACCAGCGTCACGCGAGGCGGCGAGAAGGATGTCCGTTCCTCGGGTCCGCAGCAAGTTCGTTTGCGCGAACAGGCGATCGAAGTGACGCAGGTCGGTCGTGACCGGAAGTGCGGTCAACTGATGGATCACAGCCTCGGGCCGGAGCCGTCTGCAATGCTCGGCGACGAAGGTTGCATCGAGCGCATCGCCGACGATCGGCTCAGCCCCGAGATCCGTGATTACCGACGCGCTTGCGCCGCGGCGAACCATCCCGGCAACAGAGTGGCCGCGCGCAACCAGCGCCGGCAAGAGCGCCCGTCCGACAACACCGCCTGCGCCCGCGACAAGGATCCGCATAGCCGCTACCTGCTGGCTCCGGCGGCCCGTGCATTGTCGAGAAAGGCGATCATGCCGGCGAGGTCGTAGTAGAACATCTGCGCGCGAGCGAGCCGCCCGTCGCGCACTTGATACTCGGCGAGGGTTTCGGTCTCGAACCGACGACCCTGAGAGTCCAGACCCCGCCACATGTAGTTGATGACAACGCGGCTATCGTCCCCTGTCGCTACCACGCGCGGGTCCATGCGGCGCGTTTCCCGGGTTGGCTGCAGCGGCAGCCAGGTCGCCGCAAAGCGCTCGCTCATCTGCGCCACCGCCGCTCCGACGAAATGGCCGCTATAAGGCAGCCCCGGCGGCCAATGAAACTCGATCTCGGGATGATACAATTCCCCCAGTCGATCGAGTTCGCGCCCTTCGAGCAGCTGCAGCATCTGCAAGACGAAATCCGCATTCTCCTGAGGACTCATGTATCCAGCTCCGCTCTTGCTCTTGGGTCCCTAGTCCCTCTAGCAGTCGGCTCGAGGTTCATAAAAGATAATAGAGGCTATTATCTAATTCAAGGCAACGAGACTTAGAGGCGTATCAAGAGCATCAGTGGCGTGGCGCAGCTCCCATGCCAGGGCTTCGCGACGGGGTCACCTTACGTGTTGATACCGAAGGCGATCAGAACGAGCGCGGCGGCCATGAGCATCCATCCCGGATGGCGGCCGCGCGTTCCCCAAAGATTACCAACTGCGCCGAACGCGTAGAGGCTGCCAACGAACAGCCCCGTCGTGAGCCTCGCCTCCTGACCGAACCAGATTGCGGCCGCGATCAACGCAAGCCCACCGAGGAACCAGCTGACGGTGCTGAAGTGCAGAAGCAGCGGAACCAGCCGCCGGATCGGGGCGCTGATCCGCTTGTCCGCGCGGCTCAACTCCTCGAACGGTCTGACCATGAGTCGTTGGGTCAAGATGCCGTGAACGAGCGCCACGACGCTTCCGATGACTCCAGCCGATGCCAACGCGGCGTCCTGCCAATTCATGACACAACCTCTATGAACCATATGCGCCGCGAGTCGAGGGCGAGCCCAGGCTATGGTCTCTTCAACGGGGGTTTTCCGTCGACTATCGCCGCGTAGGCTCGCGCGATGAGGGTGTCGACCAGCGCCGGCGGCGACTCGCCTGCCGCAACGAACCGTCTAACCGCCGAAAACGGCAGATCAAGAACGGCAAAGGTGGCGACCTGCCGCGTTGCCGTCGTGTGGCGCCCGAACAGCCGCCGAGCCACGTCGGAGATTGCGCCATCGACCTGCTTCCCCAGGCGCTCGGCCTCTGCTCGCATCTCAGTCGGCCAACCATCGCTGAGGAAGTCTTCCCGCCGATGCAGAAGCATGATCCGCGCGCCCTCGAAATCATCGCGAACGGCTTGCGGCAGGGACAACGCCGCCGCAAGCCCGGCTTGCTTCGCATCGGGCTGCTTGAGCGCCTCGGCCCAGCGGTTCTGAAAGAACCCCGCCTTGTTCAACCATAAGCGGCCCAGCAGTTCATCGCGCGTCCGGAAGCGATGGTAGATCGAGCCGTTGGGCGCGCCGATTGCCGTGCCAATGGCGGTAATGGTGGCGGACTTCGGACCTCCCGCCGCCACCAGCGATGCCGCAGCGCCGAGGATGCTGGCTTCGTTGTGTTTGGCTGGGCGCGGCATCAAAAACAGCCCCTTTGCTCAAAGGATAGCAAGCAGCGGCTTGCCGCCACTGATGCTTGGATGCACCCAGATTACAACAAGCCAAAGGATCAACGCGCAGGCGACGCGCATCAGGCCTATTTCGTTGAACGGGAGGCGTTGCCGGCCTTCGGCGATGGCCAGGAACGGCACGTTCGAGGTGGCATCGGCAAACGCCATCCAGGCAGGTCCCAGAGAATGCGATCGTTTGCGATCGATGCTCAGCGTCCCGGCCAGAGCCACGTAACCGATCGAGCCGAAGAGGATGAAATTGGCCGCATCGTAACGGACCAGAAGATGCGCAACCGACCACATCGCCACACCCCAAAGAAATGGGTGCCGCGTCACTCTGAGCATACCGCGAACGATGGCGCGATCCGCGATCGTGTGGTCCAATCCTGATGTGCCGGGATTCCTAGTCGAAAGCCCCGCGACAATGAAGAGGCTTGCTACGAGTTGCCAGGCCGCAAGACCCACGACCACCCATAGAGGAAGGTCAACCGGCTGAGTCGGTTTAGTGCTGGCATACGCAAGACCAAAGACAATCAAGCTGGCGATCGATATCAGAGCGAACCCGCCCCGATATAGCCGGTCCCCGATTTGCGCAACGAGCCGCGCGCGCATCGGCCCGCCCGAAATGAACGTATGGATGCCGATCCATACCGCAGCCGCGGTGACGAGCGCTGTCACGGGCACCCATCCTGGCGCAGCTTCGTCCGCGGCCGCAGGGTCACTTGCCGGTCACACCTTCCCTTGAACGACTGTGATCGTGCCTTGCGCGGCAGCGCAAAGGCGTTCGACTCCATCGGCGACGACGTAGATATCGCAGCGCGTCACCGCTTGTGTCCGACCCGAGCTGATCGTTGTTGCTCGCGCAATCAACTCGGATCCGACGGCCGGTCGGATATAGTTGATCTTGAACTCGCCGGTCACGACCTGGCCTTCGAGCCGGCCTCCGCCGGCGAAGGTCAACGCGTTGTCGGCGAGGTAACTGAGCACCCCGCCGTGCACGAAGCCCGACTGTTGCTTGAGGCCGTCGCTGATCGGCAGCCGAATCTCCACGCCTTCATTCGAGTACGCTACGAGTTCAGCGCCCAGCATCACGCTGAACGGCTGAGCCTTCAGCACCTCGCGAGCGTGCGACAGGCCTTTTTGCACGCGTCCCTCCTTGTGGTCGCCCCATACTTCTCCTAGGCGCTCGCGACAACGAACGAGCACCATTTGGTGCTGGACGTTCCTACCCTGCGGCGAGATCAGGGGAGTTGCACGAACGAAATAGATAATAGACCCTATAACCTATATCAAGCTCAAAAAGCGAACAGCTCCGCCGACCGCGAGCGCTGAAGGGAAGGAACGCCGGCATGCAGCACTCGAGTGTCAATCGGCAAGGGATCTCCAGCCCTGATCGGCGCGCAATCGAGACCCCTTTTGTCCTGGTGGGCGAGCGCCTGCAGGCATGAGTAAAGTCGGGTCAACCACGGCCCAAGTTCCATGCGCGAACAGGCGCCTATCGGTCGTGGGTAGAAAGGCTAACAAAAGCACAGCTTAAACAGACGCAGCGGGGCCTGGTTGTGCGCACTGGCTCATTGTCAATCCATGGCGTTCAGCACACGAGTGACGACATGACCACTAACAAGCCGCGGTACGATGACATCGGCGGTGGTTACGCCCGCACCCGTCAGGAGGATCCTCGGGTTCGCGGCCGCGTCCTCGAGGCGCTAGGCACGGCCCGGACGATCGTGAACGTCGGCGCCGGAGCCGGCTCCTATGAGCCGCGCGACCGCTACGTCCTTGCCGTGGAGCCAAGCGATGTGATGGCCGCCCAGCGCCCGCGCGACCTCGCACCGGCCATTCGTGCGACCGCCGACTGCTTGCCAGTGCGCGATGGCAGCGTGGACGCTGCCATGGCTGTGCTCTCGGTGCACCACTGGGACCAGGGACAAGAGAGCGGCGTCCGCGAGCTGCGGCGCGTAGCCACCGGACCCGTTGTGATTTTGACCTGTGATCCCGAGGTGAGCGGCGCGATCTGGCTGATGGTTGACTACCTTCCCGAAGTCGCGGCCCTGGATCGGCGCAGCTTCCCGGGACTGGACCAGCTCGCAGCCTGGCTCGGCGGGCGGACCCATGTGGAGGTGCTCCCCGTGTACCGAGATACCCCCGACTGGACGCTGATGTCCTTCTGGGCTCACCCTGAGCGGGTGTTGGATGCCACCGCGCGTCAGGCAACGTCCGGCTTTGCGCGCATGCCGCCCGAGGTAGTGGCTCGCGTCGTGGCCGCGGTCGAACGCGATCTCGCCGACGGCACCTGGGATCGCCGCTATGGCCACCTACGGCAGCTCGACACCTTCGACGCCGGAATGCGGCTGATCATCAACACCCCGACGTAGGCATATCACTGCGGGCACAGATCTTTGGCGGCTCGCCCAGCTCGACTCATCTCGATCGGCGTTTGCATGGTCAGCAGCGGTTCGGCCCGCACCAAGTCATCCTGTTTTGTCGCGTGGAACGGTTGGATCAATCAAAGAGTTAGCTTGGCAGACCGAAGTTCGCCGTCGTGCGCCGCGCTGTTGGCCGGCGACGACCATGCCCGATCGCACCGAAATGACAGTACCACCAAAAACGCGGCCCGCATCATGATGCTCTCGCCGTCTTCCTTGGCAGCTGGACCGCGCACGGGACGTCCTTCGGCGGAACTGACCAATCCGGCGACAACCCGAAGGCCAACGGCGTGCCGTGGGTCAGCGAGCATCGCGGGTTCTGGCACACCGGCGAATTTTTCCTGATTCAGGATGAGCGCGCGCTACCTGGCGGCAGTACATTCGATACGCTTTCGGTGATGGGCGTAGACCCAGATACCTTCGACATGTTCTTGCGCAGCTTCGAGAGCCACGGGTTCTATCGAAACTATCGCCTGAATCGCGACGGCGATGTCTGGACCATTGCGGGGGTGACGGAAAGGGCGACCATTCGCTTCAGCAGCAACAATCGAAAACAGACAATCACCTGGGAATGGAAGCCCGGTGACACGTGGCTTCCCTTGTGCGACCGCGTCGCAACGCGCATCGCCTAAGACCTTGCTGTCGCGCAGGCTTCCGCAACCAATCTGGCTGAAAGAGAACGCATCAGCCTTCAAAGGCCTGCACGGCATTGCTCACCGCCGACCTCGAAGCTGTTGGGCCGCGGACCGGACTACCGGCCCATGGACACGCTGGTGCAGTGGGAGCTTTTCGACCAGAGCGAGTTAGCGCCTTTACAAACTTATCGCCGGCAGGGGCGCGATGTTTATCGTTGACGATGTCGTCACGGCTCCCACCCACTGCTGCCGTAGGGCCGCGTGATGATCTCCAAGAGATGCCCGTTGGGATCCTCGAAATAAAGGCCTCGGCCACCGTCGTGACCGTTGATCTCGCCCTGCTTGGTGCGCCCGGGGTCTGCCCAATATCGGAGCCCCTGTTGCCGGATGCGACCGAATATTTCTTCAAACTCTGTCTCGCTCACCAGAAATGCGAAGTGCCTGGAGAGGACCTCGCCTTCCCGGTCCATGAAGTCAAGGTTGACGCCGTTCGCGGTCGCCACGACCTGAAACGGACCCCACTTCCTCGGTGGCGGCAGCCCGAGGATGCCAGCCAGAAACGTGGCCGAAGCCTTGCTGTCTTTCGACCAGATGATCGTGTGATTGAACTCGATCGTCATCGGGAGCACTCCGTTTCCAGCTGACTGCCAAATCGTAGAGTCTGCAGACCGGTTCCCAGACTCAGTTTGCGAGCTTGTTAGCATGCAATTGCAACGTCAGGGCTCGGCGCGCCGCAGCCTCGACGGCTGCGGCCGGGCCCTACCGCGCGGCCGCAACCGGCCGCGAGTCCCGCCGGTCGACGGTGGCGGCATGCCCATAGCTTGAGGCGGCGGGTCTCGGCCCATGCGGGTGACGGTCCCTCGCGCTGAGCACGAACGTCGCGAGCCGAGCGATGTCCCCAACCATCCCGCATCAATCAGGCGCCATGCCCTTGTCGGCCAGCTCCTTGATGGCCTCAGGCGTCTTTGCGAGATCAGCCAATCCCATGCCCCGCAGTACATGCGGGGCCTTGGTGAACTGGATGTTGTCGTAGCCCACGATTTCGATGCGGTTACCCCACGGATCGAGGAAGTCCAGGAAGCGCCCCGGCAGGATCGTGACCCCGGCGGCGGCCAGCGCCGCGCGCACCGCCTCCTTGTCATCCACCACCAAACCAAAGTGACGCCCGTCGTCGCCGGTCTGCTTGCGTCCCTTCTGCAGGGCCAGGAATTGGTCGCCCAGATCGATGAAGGCGGCATGCTCGCTCTTGCCACGCAGTGAGAACTCGAACAGGCGTCCGTAGAAGGCGAGCGCGTCCTCGATGTCGCCGACCTCAAGCGCGATGTGGTTCAATCCGACAGCGCGAGCTTTGCTGGTGTTGGGCATGACGGTCGCTCCAATATTCCTACCTCAGGCATGTGGTGTCGGAGCCGCCGTCCGGCAACACAAAGCAACAAGCCATGGTTGGGCTGAAGAGCTCAGTGCCGACGAGATAGTGCGAAGCGCGCCTTCATCAAAACAGAAGCGTGGCCGCATAGATCAGGGCAGCCAGGACGGAGGTGGCCGGCAGCGTGAGAACCCAAGCCGTGAGCACGTCGCCCGCCACGTTCCAGCGGACAGCTGATACCTTCCGCGCCGCACCAACACCGACAATCGCGCCCGTAATGGTGTGCGTTGTCGAAACCGGAATCCCAAGCCAGGTTGCCCCGAACAGGGTAAGGGCGCCGCCGGTCTCTGCACAGAAGCCCTGCATGGGCGTGAGGCGCGTTATTTTGGTGCCCATGGTCTTCACAATACGCCAGCCGCCCATCATCGTGCCGAACGCCATGGCGGCCTGACAGCTGAGCACCACCCAGAACGGCACATAGAATTGCGGCCCCAGATGCCCCTGGGCAAAAAGCAGCCCGGCGATGATGCCCATCGTCTTCTGCGCGTCGTTGCCACCATGGCCCAGCGAATACAGCGAGGCGGAAACGAACTGGAGGTACCGGAAAAGACTGTCAACCGCGTAGGGGGTCTTGCGTACGAACGTCCAGGAGACCGCCAAAACGAGCACAAGGGCGAGGAAGAAACCGACCGCCGGGGACAAGACGATGGCGGCTGCTGTCTTGAGCACACCTTTCCAGACAATGGCGTTGAGCCCCGCGCTTGCAAGCCCCGCCCCTATCAGTCCGCCGATCAGAGCATGCGAACTGCTCGAGGGGATCCCTGCCCACCAGGTGTAAAGGTTCCAGGCGATGGCTCCGGTCAGCGCAGCGAATATGACGCGTGGGCTGACAACAGACGCATCGATGATGCCGGTGCCTATGGTTTGCGCGACGTGCAGCCCGAAGAACAGGAAGGCGATGAAGTTGAAGAATGCCGCCCACAGCACGGCGGCGCGCGGCGGCAGCACCCGTGTGGAGACGATGGTGGCGATGGAGTTGGCCGCGTCGTGCAGGCCATTGATGAAGTCGAATGCCAGCGCGACGGCGATCAATCCGAACAACATGCCCAAAGCGGCGGCATCCATGCGCGTAGATCTCCGCCCCTTCAGACGTGCTCGATGACGATGCCCTGGATCTGGTTGGCGATGTCATCGAAGCGGTCGACGCACTTCTCGAGGTGGTCGAAAACTTCATTGTTGCGCACGAACTCCAAGGCGTCGGCACCCTTCGCGCGCTGGTAGATGACCTTGAGGCCTTGATCGTAGGTCTCGTCGGCCTGACCCTCGATCCGGCTGATCTGCTGACACATCTCGCTCAGTTGTCCCGCATTCTGGCTAATGCTCGCAAGCAGCGGCACGGCTCTACGGACCAGCTGCGAACATTCCCGGATGCTGTCGGCCATTGCGCGCATTTCGGGCGCGAAGCTCGTCACCTCGAAGAGAACGATGGCCTTGGCGGTCTTCTGCATCTGGTCGATGGCGTCGTCCATCGCCGTGATCAGGTCCTTGATATCCCCCCGGTCAAAGGGCGTGATGAAGGTGCTGCGGACACCGAGGAGCACATCCCGGGTGACGGCGTCGGCCTCTTCCTCGTGCCGCATGACGTCGCGGCAGTGTCGTGATACCTCCGCGCCACCCTCGAGCATCGCCCGCAGGGAGTCGGCCGCAGCAGCGATTGCGACGGCGTGGCGCTCGAACAGCGCGAAGAACTTCTCTTCGCGAGGCAGCAACCGCTGAAACCAGCCAAGCATCGCTAACCGCTCGGTTTGCGCCAACGCGAGACAGAGATCCCCGTGCGCGTTGCTCAGGAAGTTCCTCCTGTGGACGATCGGTCGTCGTCGCGCAAGTCGGAACGTGATTGGCGGCGATCGCTCGCTTGCGCGGTGGCGGCGCGTCTGATTGGCGAGCCTATAGGATCGGTTTGCCGCCCGTCACATCAATGGTCGCGCCGGAGACATAGCTCGAAAGCGCGATGACTGCAGAGCCGAGCGCTGTTGTACAAACCCCCGCAGACCTCCAGATCAATCGCCATGATTTGCGATGATCTTGTACAACGCTTTCTCTTCGTTTTCTGGAGCTTAGATCGACAATCACAACCTGGGGGACTGGGGGTCGGGAGTTCAAATCTCCCCGCTCCGACCAATATTTCAGATGCTCCGGCTCCCTCCTGTCACCAGGCTCGCACGAAAATCCAACAACGCGTCGCATTGGAGCGGGTGGCCGTATGGGACCCGGCGCACGTCGAGGAGCGTATTCGGGATCACTACGCGGGCCGGCCGAACGCGCACCTGGCCTACATGAAGGTTCGGCTCTCCGCGGAGCGGTGACGCGCCAGTCTCGCTACAACCGGCTCTGCAGCTCGCGCAGCTCGCCCGCGCTGAGATCGGAGATCGCCCAATAGTCGATGCCATTCCGGCGCCAGGCGATCACGTTGTAGCCACGATAGGCAAGCTCGCGCGGCGCACTGTCGCTGGCGTCGGCGGACGGCCACAGGAACACGTTCACGATGTGCATCCGCCGCCGGTAGACCAGGGCGGCAACGCGCCTTTCCCCGACATAGTCGAGGCGTGCGCCGGCCAGAGGAAACCCTTCCGCCGTCAGATCCCGGACGGCCGGTGCGAAATCGAGCCGGCCTGCGAACCACGGCTTGATGGCATGGGAATCCGACGATGCGATCTGAATCGGGCTGTCCTGCAACAGGGAGCGCACGTGCGCGGCGGCCACCTCGCGCTCCAAGACGCTGGTGCTGGCCATCAGCCACACCAACGATGCGGTTACAGCCATCGTGAGACCGCACGCAATGACCAGCGCCGCCGCCTGGCGCATCCAAGCTCGCTGCGCAGCGCGGTTGGTGTCGGCCAGGCCTCGCAACAGCGTCTTGTCGCCTGCGGTCCCTTCCAGCACCTTGCGCACGCCGGCCGCGAGATGCGATGGCGCGCGCTCCCTCCCGATGGCCGCGACCTGCCGGCTCATGCGGCCGAGCTCATCGCTGGCCGCGGCACAGGCCGGACAGCCTTCGAGGTGCGCCGCCATCTCGCGGCGCAGGTCGGCATCCAGCTCCTGATCGAGATAGGCGCCGATCAACGCGCCGGCGTGCTCACACTGCATCGCTTCTGCCCTCGGTCATGAGTCGAAGCACAATCTTGCGTAGCTCGCCGCGAGCGCGGTTGAGCCGCGACATCACCGTGCCGATCGGCACGCCGGTCAGCTCGGCAATCTCGCGGTAGGACATAGCCTCGATCTCGCGCAAGACCAGCACCTCGCGATGGGCCGGCGCCAGCTCTCCCAACGCACGCTTCACGATCGCCGTCTCGCAGGCTTGCACGGCGACGTCCTCGGGCGACGGGGAGCCGTCCGCCATCTCGAGCGCCGTCGGATCCGTCGCCCTATCAGACACGGCCACTTCGAACGCGATCACATTGCTGGCACGCTTGTTGTCGCCGAGCTTCCGATACGCAACGTTGCGCACGATCTTCAGCAGCCACGGTCGCATGTCCTCGCCTTGGAAATTGGAGAACCCGCGATAGGCCCTGAGGTACGCATCCTGCACGGCATCCTCCGCATCGGACCGGCTGCGCAGGAGCCAAAACGCGAGGGTATAGGCTGCATCCATGTGGGGCAGCGCCAAGCGCTCGAACCTGGCCCGTTGCGTCATCGTGCTGTCACACCTGGGACACGCAGCCGTCACGAGGCTATATCCGGCGTCCGCTCATTCTATTCCCACGACTTCGTGATCATTTTTCGCGGGGCTTCGGCCCTCGGGGCGGAATAACACGCCGGTGCGATGAGTCAGAGAAGGTGCTCGGCCCGCGGTCGGAGGACCTCGGGTTGCAGGGCTCGCTCCACAGGGGATGACCTCATGCCCATGCACTCACGCCGCGATATCCTGATATCAGCCGCCCTCGGCACGGCATTCGGGCTCACCGGCCCAGTCACACTCTTCCCGCCGGCCCACGCGCAGAAGACACCGCCCCCGGCCAAACCCTTCCATCGCTACGATCTCGGCACCTTCGAATGCACCAGCATCTACGACGGCATCTGGGAGAAGCCGCACGATCCCGCCTTCTTCAAAAACGCCAGCGTCGAGGACGTAAAGGGTGCGCTGCGTGCGGCGGGGCTCACCGACGAGTTCGTCTCGATCCCGTTCGCTCCTCTGGTCGTCAACACCAAGCGCGACCTGGTCCTGTTCGATGCCGGCACCGGCGGACAGGTGCAGCCGACCGCAGGACGTCTGCTCGACAACATGAAAGCGGCCGGGATCGACCCAGCCGGCATCACCAAGGTCATGATCTCGCATTTCCACCCCGATCACATCTTCGGGCTCATGCAGAAGGAGACCAACGCTCAGGTCTTTCCGAACGCCGAGATTGTCGTCTCGACCGCAGAGTATAAATTCTGGACCGATCCGGCAGTCATCGAGAAGCTGCCTGAGGCTCGGCGTCCGCTCGCCAAGCGCATCCAGGTCACGTTTCCACAGTGGAAGAACGTGCGCCAGGTCGACGGTGAAACCGAGGTTGCGCCGGGCATTCGCACGGTGGCGGCGCCCGGACATACGCCTGGCCATGTCGCCTTCCACATCGCGTCGGGCACCCAGCAGATGATTTTCTCGGGCGACACGTTCTATCAGCCCGCCCTGTCGCTCAAGACGCCGCAATGGCACGGCGCGTTCGACCAGGATGGTCCCCTCGCCGAAACTTCGCGCCGGGCGCTCGCCGATCGCATCGTCACCGACAAGATTTTGGTGTCGGGCTACCACTTCCCGTGGCCGGGCGCCGGCACGCTGGCCAAGGACGGGACGGGATATGCGCTCACGCTCGTCAGAACGTGAGAACCCACTGAAAGCAGAATGGAGAATCGAGATGCGGACAAGGATGTGGCTGTTAGCCTTCGGTATCATCGTCGTGATGATGCCCGCGCCGGCGGCATTCGCCGTCGACACCGTCGTGTCACGCGACGCGCCGGACCTCACGATCGTACGCGCCAAGATCAAGGCCAAGGATTTCAAGGCCGCGTTGGCTGACCTCAACGGCATGGTCGATCGAGGCGTGCAACACGCCGACGTCTACAATCTCCTGGGTTTCAGCCTGCGCAAGACGGGCGATTACGCAAAAGCACTCACCTTCTACAAGAAGGCGCTAGATTTCGATGCCGATCACAAGGGGGCGCACGAGTACTTGGGCGAGCTCTATGTCGAGACAGGAAAGCTCGCGCAGGCCAGGGAGCATTTGGCCATCCTGGAGAAACTGTGCCCGCAGGGATGCGAGGAGCGCGACGATCTCGCCAAGGCGCTGGCCGCCGCAGCGCCGAAAACCAACTGAAAGGCATCCGCCGCCATGATCAACCCGGGATGGTCGGCGCTGGAGGCGGCTGGGCTTGTGCTCGGCCGCGTCCTGCTGGCGTCGATCTTCATTCTCGAAGGCTGGAGCAAGCTCAGGGGCTACGATGCCGCGGTCGCCTACATGAACCGCTTCGGCCTGCCGGGCCTGCTGTTGCCGGCGGCCATCGCCCTCGAGCTCGGCGGCGGGCTGATGCTGGCTGTCGGATGGCAAGCCCGGTTGGCGGCGGCGGCGCTGGCCGTATTCTGCGTGGTGGCAGCCGTGGTCTTCCATACCAACTTCTCGGATCGCAGTCAGATCCTGCACTTCGAGAAGGACTTGAGCCTGGCCGGCGGCCTCATCGTGCTCGCGATCGCCGGCGCCGGCCGGTGGTCGGCAGATGCACACAGCTAGGCCGAGAGGCTGACGACGACCCTGTATCCGTTACTCACGTGGCGTCGTTCGGCACACGCACCGCAGGATTGTCGGGAGATGACGCATGACGATCCAGAAGCTCGCCCTTGTTCGCCGCGACTATGGGCCCGTCGGGCGCAGGCCGTTGGCGAAGGGGTCTTCCGGATCGCGCCGAAGACGCGCCTCCGCGACCACGAACGCGCGCCCGCTGATGCTCGGGATAACCGCGCCTTCGCCGTCGCGCCGATAGCGCGCCACGAAGCGGCTGCCGACGATGCTCTCCTGCACCCAGTCGACGCCCGGCGCGAGCTTGCCGGCGGCCGCGAGACAGGCGACCTTCGCGCTCGTCCCCGTACCGCAGGGCGACCGGTCGTAGGCGCCGCCGGGACACAACACGAAATTGCGGCTGTTGCCGCCCGGCGTCACCGGGGCGCCGAAGAACTCGATGTGGTCGATCGCGGCACCGTCCTTTCCGGTGATGCCGTGGGCCGCCAGCGCTTTCGAAATCGCCTCCGCGGCGCGCGTGAGCGCCGGGATCTGCGACATCTCGAGAGGGGCCGGCGCGCCGTTGACGAGAAAGAACCAGTTGCCGCCCCAGGCGATGTCGCCCGTCACCTGTCCCATCCCCTCGACGTCGATCCGCACACCCTCGCGATAGCGGTAGCTCGCGACGTTCTCGATCATGACCTCGTTGCGGCTGCGCAGATCGACGGAAACGACGCCGACCGGCGTCTCGAAGCGGTGCCGGCCGGGACCGATGCGCCCCATGTGCGCAAGCGTGACCGCGGCTCCGATCGTGCCGTGGCCGCACATGCCGAGATAGCCGGTGTTGTTGAAGAAGATCAGGCCGGCCGCGCACGAGGCGTCCTCCGGCTCGCACAGCAGCGCACCGACGAGCGCGTCGTAGCCGCGCGGCTCGTTGACCGCGAAGCTGCGATAGTGGTCGAACTCGGCGGCGAACCGCCGCCGGCGCTCGCCGAGCGGGCCGCGTCCCAGCGGCGGCCCGCCATCGATGACGAGGCGCGTCGGCTCGCCCTCGGTATGCGAGTCGATGACATGCATGGCGGTCAGGAGTTCAGCTCCGACCACTCGCGATACCAGCTCTTGAAGAGCTTGAGCTGGGTCTCGGCATAGCGCTTCTGGCTGGCCGACAACATGTCGGTGGGGTTCAGGTTGAGCTCGTACTCGCGGTGGCCCTCCATCACCATCAGGTGCTTGTAGTAGAGCACCAGGTCGGCGCCCTCGTCGAACGACGACAGCACGCCGAGCGCACGGTCGAGCTCTTGCGCGGCCCGGCGCGCACGCGCATCCCCCTTGGCGGCCTTCTCGCACAGCGAGACGAGGCGCAGCACCTCCTTCGGCAAGACGTTGCCGATCCCGGTGATCGCGCCCACCGTGCCACAGTTGACGTAGCCGTGGAACACCTGCGTGTCGACGCCGACCAACAGCATCACCGACGGATCGTGGCCGGCGATGTGCTCGGCGGCATAGCGCAGCGGAGCCGCGCCGCCGAACTCCTTGAAGCCGACGAGGTGCGGGTACCGCTTGCGCAGCTCGAAGAACAGCTCGGCCCGCGTCTCGAAGCCGTAATAGGGACTGTTGTAGATGACCGATGGCAGATCGACCGCCGCCTCCAGCACGCCCTCGAAATGCGCCCGCTGTGCAGCGGTCGAGGACCCTCGCGAGAGCACGCGCGGGATCAGCATCAGGCCCTTGGCACCGACCTTCTTGGCGTGGGCGGCCAACGCCGCGGCTCGGGCGGGGCTTTGCGCACCCGTACCGGCGACCACCGGCACGCCCGCCTTGACCAAACGCTCGACGCCCTCCATGCGCTGCTCGTCGGTGAGCAGCGGCCAATCGCCCATGGAGCCGCAGTAGACGACCGCGGACATGCCGGCCGCGACCAAGTCGCGCCCGGTGCGCACGAGCGCGTCGAAATCCGGCTTCCGGTCGCGGGTGCAGGGCGTCATCAGCGCCGGCATGGTGCCCTTGAAGACATTGGCTGACATTCTGGCCTCCGTGGTCTTGATCGCAGCGCAACGGGACAGCGCGCGGGGTTGTTTCGATGGATACCAGTATGCCAGCATTGCGCTGCGGGCGTCTTGTCCGAACCGGGGGCCCAGAGCCCGGATTCGGCACAATCCACCATGGAACCGATCCGGCCGATGACACGGGGTGAAGAAGTCCGAACGCGTTTTCTCGAGGCCCTGGGGCGACCCTTCGTCTACGAGGACCTGTTCGATGCCATCACCGATACCGTCTTCTTCGTGAAGGATGTCGAGGGACGCTACGTGGCGCTCAACCGCACGTTGGCCCTGCGCACCGGGCGCACCAGCAAGAGCGATCTCATCGGGCTGACCGCGATCGAGGTGTTTCCGGGCGTGCTGGGTGAGCTCATCGCGGCGCAGGACCGCAGCGTCGCGAAAGATGGCCGGCCCATTCACGGCAAGCTCGAGCTGCATCTCTATCCCAGTGGGACCGAGGACTGGTGCCTGACCTGGAAGGAGCCCATCGTCGGTGACGACGGCCGCATCATCGGCCTTTCCGGCATCTCGCGCGATCTCACGTCGCTGACCGCCCCGGCCGGCAACATGCGCAGCCTGTCGCGCGTCATCGACCACATCCATGAGAACATCGACAGCCCGCTGCGCATTGCCGACCTCGCGGAACGCGCAGGCCTGTCGGTCGATCAGCTCGACCTGCGCATCCGGGCCCTGTTCGGCGTCTCGATGCGCCAGTATCTGGTGCGCGCACGCATCGAGCTGGCGTGCAGCAGCTTGCGTCAGAGCGAGCGGCCCATCAGCCGAATTGCCCTGGATTGTGGCTACGCCGATCAGACCGCCTTCACGCGGCAGTTCCGCAAGTCGGTCGGTCTGACGCCATGGCAGTATCAGAAGCACCACGGCGCCAATACCTCGGCCTCCTGACGCCGGCCCGGAACACACCCATTCGAGTGGATTTGGACCAGACGGCTCGCTCCCATCGACTGGTAGAGCCGCGGAAGACGACAGAAAACTAACGATATTCACGAGTTACGACGACGTGAGTTGACGAGCCGAATGCTGAGGCTGCAAGACAAGAGCATGCAGCGCGCCCTCTTCGCGATCCTGATTGCCTTGGCTGTGGCTCTCGCCCCGGTCGGCGCAGCGCTGGCTGCGACCGGCGCCATGTCCAAGGCCGCGATGGAGGACTGCCAGGGCAAAGCCTCCAAGGGACAGTCGTGCTGCGATACGATGGCCAAGGTCCCGGATCCATGCGGCATCAAATGCTGCAAGCTCATGGGCATGATCGTTGCCTTGCCCGCAATGGACGCGCCAGGCTTCAGTCCGCCCGAGGCGGCCCGCCCGCAAAAGCCCCCGGATTGGCACGCGCGGCCGCGACCACCGCCTCCTCGATCCTAGTCCTTCTCAATCGATATCGACCACGACCGCCGTCCGGCGGGGCGTGGATGTGCCGTTGTGCGTCCTGATGGACGCGCGCACGTCGATCACGGAAGGACTGTCGTACCATGACGCCCATCATTCGCGCGCTTGCGGTGATCGCGAGCCTCGCGCTCCCCATGGCTGCCCACCCGGCTTTCGCGGGCCCCAACGATTATACGTTTGAACCGGTCAAGGTTGATGTGAGGAACGGACCAGGAAGCGAGCTTGCGGTCCGCATTGTCCACACCCCGACCGGCAAACCCGTCGAAGGTGCCGTCCTCTTCCGCACGCGCCTCGATATGTCGCCCGACAGCATGGGCGAGATGACGGCCAAGCATGTCGCCCAGCCGTCGACGGAGCCGGGCGTCTACAAGTTCCGCGCCGATCTGACGATGGCGGGCGGGTGGGCCTTCAAGCTGATGGCCAAGGTGCCGGGCGAGACCGAGACCGTGCAGGGCTCCGTCGTCTTCAACGCCAGGTAGGGCACGGCCATGAAAACGCATATGGCAGTGGGGGCCGCCGCACTGGTGGCTCTGGCCGGCGCCGTCGCCGGCTATCTCGCGGGATCCGGGCGATGGCCGGGACCAAACGCCCTCGTGTCGTCCGCTCCGTCGAAGCAGGCGGGGGATACCCCGGCCCGGAGCCGCACGGTCCTTTACTGGAAGGATCCCGACGGAAAACCCCACTACGCGGCGGCACCCACGAAGACGGCCGACGGGCGCGACTACGTTGCCGTCTACGACGATCAGGAGCCCGACTTCGAGGAGGCCAAGTGGGCTGCCGCGCCCACCAAGCCCGGCCGGCGGATCCTCTACTACCGCAATCCGATGGGGCTGCCCGACACCTCGCCGGTGCCGAAGAAGGACTGGATGGGAATGGACTACATTCCGGTCCATGAGGGTGAGGCGGACGCCGGCTCTACGGTGACGGTGAGCCTCGACCGCGTCCAGCGCTCCGGCGTGCGGACGGAGACGGCGCAGATGCGCACCATCGCGAGGCCGGTCCGCGCGCACGCGATCGCCAAGCCCGATGAGCGCACGCTGCGCACCATCACATTGCGCGCCGACGGCTTCATCGAAGTTTTGTACGCGAACCAGACCGGCTTGCACGTGGCGGCTGGCGACCCCCTTTTCCGGGTCTACAGCCCCCAGATGGTCAGTGCCCAGGTCGACTACCGAACCGCGGTCGCGGGAGCCGCGCAAGGACCGCGCACCGAGGCCGGCGCCCTGCAGCGCCTGAGGAACCTCGACGTTCCGGAAACCGTCATCAACGACCTCCGCATCAACGCCAACCCCACCATGTCGATCGACTGGCCGTCACCGGTCAGTGGCGTCATCATGCAGAAGAAGGTCGTCGTCGGGCAGATGGTGAAGGCAGGCGAGGAGATGTTCCGCCTGGCCGATCTCAGCACCGTCTGGGTCGTTGCCGACGTGGCGGAGCAGGATCTGGGCTCGATCCGGATCGGCGCCCCGGCGACGGTCCGCTTCCGCGCCTATCCCGACCAGACCTTCAAGGGGCACGTCACGTTCATCCTGCACGAGCTGGAGCTCGCGACGCGGACCGGCAAGGTGCGCATCGAGATCGCCAACCCCGAGCATCGGATCAAGCACGAGATGTTCGCCGACGCGGAGATCGACGTCGGTACCGGCGATGGCCCGCGCCTGGCGGTCCCCGTTTCCGCCGTCCTCGACAGCGGCAGCCGTCAAATCGTCCTTGTCGAGCGCGGCGAAGGCCGGTTCGAGCCGAGGCCGGTGAAGCTGGGACTGAGGGGTGATGGGTACGTCGAAGTGCGCGAGGGCCTCGAGACCGGCGAGAAGATCGTCGTCACCGCCAACTTCCTGATCGATGCCGAGAGCAACCTCAAGGCGGCACTGCAAGGCTTTACCGCAGACGGCGCCAGGCCTGCCACGGAGGCCAAGCCATGATCACCGGTCTGATCCGCTGGTCGGCCAGCAATCTGATCCTGGTCCTGATCGGTGCCGTGATCGTAGCCGGCGCCGGTGTCTATGCTTTGCGACACGTGCCGCTCGACGCCATTCCCGATCTCTCGGACACCCAGGTCATCGTTTACACCGAAGTCGCTGGCCAGGCGCCGCAGGTGATCGAGGACCAGGTCACCTATCCGCTGTCGACGGCGATGCTCTCGGTGCCGAAATCGCGCGTGGTTCGCGGGTTCTCGTTCTTCGGGGTCTCGTTCGTCTATGTGGTCTTCGAAGACGGCACCGACATCTATTGGGCGCGCTCGCGCGTGCTCGAATACCTGAGCGCAGCGGCCCGCAATCTGCCCGCCGGCGTCACCCCGACGCTCGGGCCAGACGCAACCGGCGTCGGATGGGTCTACCAATATGCCGTCGTCGCCGCCAACCGGTCGCTCGCCGAGTTACGCTCGACCCAGGACTGGCAGGTGCGCTTCGCCATCGCCAAGGCGGATGGCGTCGCGGAGGTCGCGAGCGTCGGCGGCTTCGTGCGGCAATACAGCGTCGTCGTCGACCCGCGACGGCTCAGATCCTTCGACATTCCGCTGGGTAAGGTGCGCGACGCGATCCGCGCCTCCAACATGGATGTCGGCGGCCGCGTGATCGAGCTGGCCGAGACCGAGTTCATGGTTCGCGGCCGCGGCTATCTCCGTGGCATCGGCGACATCGAGCAGATCGTGCTCAAGGCCGAAGGCGGCGCGCCGGTGTTGCTGCGGGACGTGGCGCGCGTCGAGCTCGCCCCCGACGAGCGGCGAGGCATCGCCGAGCTCAACGGCGAGGGCGAGGTTGCCTCGGGCATCGCGGTGCAGCGCTATGGGCAGAATGCGCTGACCGTCATCGACAGCATCAAAGCCCGCATCGGCGAGATCGCCGCCAGCCTACCCCAAGGCACGGAGATTCTCCCCGTCTACGACCGCTCGGAGCTGATCTACCGCGCCGTCGACACCCTCAGGCGCACCCTGATCGAGGAGAGCATCGTCGTTGCCCTGGTGTGCATGGTCTTCCTCCTGCATGTCCGCAGCGCCCTTGTCGCCATCATCACCCTCCCGCTCGGGGTCCTCATGGCCTATGTGCTGATGCACGCCTTGGGCCTGTCGTCGAACATCATGAGCCTGGGCGGCATCGCCATCGCCATCGGTGCCATGGTCGACGCGGCCATCGTCATGATCGAGAACGCCCACAAGCACCTCGAGCGTGCGCCCCCCGACAAGCCGAGAACCGAAATCCTCATCGAAGCGGCGAGCGAGGTCGGACCGGCCCTGTTCTTCTCGCTGCTGATCATCACCGTGTCGTTCCTGCCTATCTTCGCGCTGGAGGCTCAGGAAGGGCGCCTATTCAAGCCGCTGGCCTACACCAAGACCTTCGCCATGGCCGCCGCGGCATTGCTGTCGGTCACGGTGGTGCCGGCGCTGATGATCCTCTTCGTCCGCGGTCGCATCAGGCCCGAGCACAAGAATCCGTTGAACCGCCTCCTGATCTGGCTCTACCGCCCGATCATCAGAGCTGTCCTCAAGGCGAAAACGCTCACCGTTGCGATCGCGCTTGCCGTGCTGGCCGCCAGTGTTTGGCCGGCGATGCGGCTCGGCTCCGAGTTCATGCCGAACCTCAATGAAGGCACGCTGTTCTACATGCCGACTACATTGCCGGGGCTTTCCATCACCAAAGCCGCCGAGCTGCTGCAGACGCAGAACAAGATCATCAAGTCGTTTCCCGAGGTCGCCTCGGTGTGGGGCAAGGCTGGGCGGGCGGCCACCGCCACCGACCCGGCGCCGACCGAGATGTTCGAGACGGTGATCAACCTCAAGCCCGAGAGCCAGTGGCGCCCCGGTATGACCATCGACCGGCTCATCGACGAGATGAACAAGGCGCTGCAGTTTCCCGGCGTCTCGAACGCCTGGACCATGCCGATCAAGGCGCGCATCGACATGCTGGCGACCGGCATCCGCACGCCCCTCGGCGTCAAGGTGCTGGGGCCGGATCTGAAGGTGATCGAGAAGCTCGCACGCGATATCGAAACCGCCATCAAGAGCGTATCCGGCACGTCCAGTGCTTTCGCCGAGCGCATCATGGGCGGCTACTACTTGGAGATCGAGCCCGATCGGACCCAACTCGCCCGCTACGGCCTCATGGTTGGCGATGTCCAGATGGTCATCGCCTCCGCGCTCGGCGCCGAGACGATGACAACCACGGTCGAAGGCCGCGAGCGCTATGGGGTGAGCCTGCGCTATCCGCGCGATATGCGCTCCGACCCGCAGGCGATCGCACGGGAGGTCCTGGTGCCGCTCGCCAACGGCGCATCGGTGCCGCTGGGTCAGGTGGCCAGCATCAAGCTGGTCCAGGGCCCCGCCTCGATCCGCACGGAGAACGCCCAGCTTGCCGCCTATATCTTCGTCGACGCGCGCGATCGCGATCTCGGCAGCTACGTCGCAGACGCGCGACGGGCGATTGCCGAGAAGGTGACGTTCCCCGCTGGCTACTATGCCGTCTGGAGCGGACAATTCGAATACTATGAGCGCGCCAAGCAGCGGCTGATGATCGTCGTTCCGCTCACCCTGCTTCTCATTCTGCTGCTTCTCTACCTCAACTTCCGCCGCATGACGGAAACGCTCATCGTCATGCTGTCGCTACCGTTCGCCCTCGTTGGGGGCCTCTGGCTCATGTGGTGGCTGGGTTTCAATCTGTCGGTTGCCGTGGTGGTCGGCTTCATCGCGCTGGCCGGCGTGGCCGCGGAAACCGGTGTCATCATGCTGATCTATCTCGACCACGCCCTGAAGGAGCGGGAGGCGACGGCATCGCGCGAGCGCCGCATGGTGACGCGCGACGACCTCCATGCGGCCATCATGGAAGGCGCCGTCGAGCGTGTGCGGCCCAAGATGATGACGGTCGTAGCCATCACGGCCGGGCTCCTTCCGATCCTGTGGAGCCATGGCGCCGGCTCGGAGGTCATGCAGCGGATCGCCGTGCCGATGATCGGCGGCATGGTGTCTTCGACCGTCCTGACCTTGGTCGTGATCCCGGCCATCTATGCCATCGTCAAGGCTTGGCACCTGCGACGGGCCGAACAGCCGATGCCGCGTGTCGATGACGCCCGTGCCGCCACGTGAGGAACGCCCGGCGAGGAACCCAGCCGCCGCCCGGCCCGGCCTAGGGAGGCGGTGACCCGCGATGGGACTGGAGCAGTTGGGTGGCGGCGACCAGCACAATCGACACCAGGATGAGCAGGGTCGAGATGGCGGCAATCGTCGGATCGATCTCGTCGCGCAGCGCCAGGAACATGCGTCGGGTGAGTGTGGCGCTCTCGCCGCCGGCGACCAGCAGCGAGATCACCACCTCGTCGAGCGACGTGATGAACGCCAGCAGCGCACCCGAGATCACCGAGTAGCGGATCTGAGGCATGGTGACGGTCAGGAAGGCGCGAAGACGGGTGGCGCCCATGCTGCGGGCGACCATCTCCTGGTTCATGTCGAAGCTTTTGAGACCCGCCGTCACCGCGATCAGCACCAGCGGAATGGCCAGTGTCGAGTGCGCCAGCACGAGCCCGGTCACCGTATTGTTGAGGCCGGCGGGCGCAAAAAAGATGAAAACGCCGATCGCGATCAGGATCACCGGGATCATCATGGGAAGTGCCAGCACGATCTGAATGACGCGTCCGCCGGCCAGACGGGCCGTGTGCAGGCCGTAGGCCGCCATCGTGCCCGTGATCGTCGAGACGACCATGGTCCAGAACGCGGCTTGAAACGACACCACGGTTGCGTCCCGCCACTCGACCGATCCGAAGAAGGCGCGATACCAGCGCAGCGACCAAGACGGCGGCGGGAACGTCAGGTAGCGCGAATCCGAGAAGCTCATCGGGATGACGAGCAGCGTAGGCGCGATCAGAAAAAAGATGACGAGACCGCAAACCACGTACAGCCACAGGCGCCCCAGGTGCGTGATCTGCGTCGAGGTGGCCGGGCGGTTCAGCATCAGTGACGCCCCACCAGCGCGCCGATCCCGACGAGACGCGAGACCAGCCAGAGAATACCGAGCGTCATCCCTAACAGCACCACGCCAAGGGCGCTCGCCGCACCCCAATCCGCGTAGACCGCGATCGAGCGCTCGATCTGCATGGCCCACATCATCACGCGCCCGCCCCCGAGCAGGGCCGGCGTCACATAAAAGCCGAGCGACAGGACGAAGACGACCACCACCCCGGCGGCAATGCCCGGAAACGACAGCGGCACGAAGATCTGCCAGAACGCCTTGACGGGCGAGGCCCCGAGATTGGCGGCCGCGCGCAGATAGTCCGGGCTGATCGACTTCATGGCGGCATAGAGCGGCAGGACCATGAACGGCAGCATGATGTGCGTCATGCCGATCGCCGTGCCCGTGAAGTTGTGCACGAGGCGCAACGGCTCCTCGATCACACCGAGCCCTTCAAGCCACGTGTTGACGAGGCCCTTGCGCTGCAGCAGCACCAACCACGCATACGTACGCACCAGAAGCGACGTCCAGAACGGGAACAGCACGCACAGGAGAATGGCGGTAGCCGCGCGCGACGAGAGTTGAGATGCAAGATAGGCGAGCGGATAGCCGAGCAGCAGGCAGATGCCGGTGACCAGGAATGCGAGCTGGAAGGTAGTAGTCAGCGTGAGCTGATAGGATGGATGCAACAGCCGCTCGTAGTGCACGAGGGTCGCTCCGCCCGGCCCGACGAAGGACTGGCCGAACAGCCAGCCGATCGGCGCGAGGGCAACCGCGCCGATGAGAAGCAGGGCCGGCGCCGTCAGAGCGAGGAGCCGGTATTGCTCGTGGCGGGACTGGCGGGCGAGGGCAGCCGCGTGTGGACCCGCCGGCCTCACCTCACGGGCCGACGCAGACGGACTGCTCTCGACGGCAATGGTCATGACGCCCCGGCGGCAGTGCTCGCGTCATCGGCCGGCACGACGATCGTGTCGGCCGCCGCAAATCCGATGCGAACCGGCGTTCCCGGATCTGGGAGTACCGTTTCCGCGGTTTGCGCGAAACGAACGGCGACCTCGTGGCCGTCGCCGATGGTGACGTAGCTCACCACGCTGTCGCCCTGGAAGATATGCTGGCGGACGCGGCCCTCGACGCTGTTGCCGTCACTCGAAGCGCCGTTGGCGAGAAACTTGAGCTTCTCCGGCCGCAGCACCAGGATCTGATCGGCCGCATCGCTGCGCAGCGGGCGCACCATGCGCAGCGGTGCCCCGAACAGCCGCGGCTGCCCGTTCGAGACACGGACCGGAACCGCGTGCGATTCCCCGATGAAATCCGCGACGAAACGCGTGTGTGGCTGATCGTAGAGGTCCCGCGGGCGATCGACCTGGATGACCTTGCCCGCGTTGATCACCGCGATCCGATCCGACATGGTCAGCGCCTCGCGCTGGTCATGAGTGACGTACACCGTCGTCAGCCGCAACCGGTCGTGCAGCCGGCGGACCTCGAGCTGCATCTGCTCCCTGAGCTTCTTGTCGAGCGCCGACAACGGCTCGTCCATCAGCAGGATGCGCGGCTCGAAGATCACGGCCCGGGCGAGCGCGATGCGCTGGCGTTGCCCGCCCGAAAGTTGATCGACGCCGCGCTTGCCATAACCGCCGAGTTGCACGAGATCGAGCGCGCGGGCGATCCGCTCCTCGATCTCCTTGCGCCCATGGCCGCGCAGCTTGAGCGGATAGGCGAGGTTGCCCGCCACCGTCATGTGCGGAAACAGCGCATAGTTCTGGAACACCATGCCGATATCACGCTTGTGCGGCGGCAGCAGCACCACCTCGCGGTCGCCGAACTTCACGCTGCCCGCATCGGGCCGCGTGAAACCGGCGAGCACCATCAGCAGCGTCGTCTTGCCCGAGCCGGACGGCCCCAGCAGGGTGATGAACTCGCCGCTCTCGATCGACAGGCTGACGTCGTCGAGGGCCGCAAAGCGGCCGTAGCGCTTCGTCAGGTTGGTGATCGCAATAGGAAGCGATGCGGCAGCCGAACCGGCTGCCGCTTGCGTCGTCGAAGGGATGTCTGTGCGATTCATTGTAGGCGCATAGCTTGGAATTGCCGATAGGCCGGGTCCGCTCCCTCATTCCTGAATGAACAGATCGAACTTCTTGGTCAGCTCGTCGAGATTCGCGGCCCAGTAGTTGGCGTCCAGCACGAACCCCTTCTTGGCGTTCTCCGGCGCGCTCGGCAGCTCGGCCGCAACCTCCGGCTTGATGACTCCTGTCTCGAAAGCCTTCGCATTGGCAGGACCATAGTTGATGAAAAGCGCGATGCGCGCCTGTACATCCGGGCGCATCATGATGGCGATCGCCTTCATTGCCAGATCCTTGTTGGATGCGCCTTTCGGCACCACCCAGCAATCGGTGAGCAGGATCTGCTGGTTGAAGGTGATCTTGACCTTGGCGCCCTCCTTGGCGAGCGACTGCGCGCGGCCGTTCCACAGGCTGGCCATGTCGACCTCGCCGTCCTTCAGGACCTGGGCGGACTGGGCGCCCGACGCCCACCACACGACGACGTCCTTCTTGATCTCTTTGAGCTTCTTCAGTGCCCGATCCACATCCAGCGGATACAGCTTGTCCATCGGAACGCCGTCGGCGATCAGCGCGGCCTCCAGATTGTAGACCGGGCTGCGCCGGAGCGTGCGTCCGCCGGGGAACGTCTTGACGTCCCACAGATCGGCCCACTTGTCGGGCTTCTTGTCCTTGTACTTGGCATCGTTCCAGGCGAGCGTGGTCGCGTAGACGAGATTGGAGATCCAGCCTTCGCCCTTCATGCTGTCGGGAATGCCGTCGATCTTGAGGATGGCCGGATCGAGCTTCTCGACCTTGCCCTCCTTGTCGAGGATCGCGCAGCTATAGTTGCCCTGCTGGACGAGATCCCACGTTGGCCGCCCCGAGGCCACCTGCGCGCGAACGTCGGCGATGCCGGAGGTGGTGTCCTCCTTGATCTTGATGCCGAGCTCCTTCTCGACGACGTCGAACCAAGCCTCGCGCTGCGCCTTCTGGTAGGCGCCGCCCCACGATGAGATCGTCAGCGTTTGCTGCGCTTCCGACGGACTGGCGATGGCCGCCAGCACGGCCACGATGGCTGCCCGACCCAGTGCACGCGTCGTCATGGTTTCTCTCCCCGGTATCGCGTCGCAACATTTGTTTCAACAATGAGTTTCGGCGACTAGATTGATTGAAGTCAAGGCGTCGAAGCTCAATCAACCCGATCGCGGATCAGCGGACATGTCGAGCAATGAATGCCGCCGCCGTTGAGCTGCACCTTGTCGTAGTCGATCTCGATGATGTCGACGCCGTGGCCTTCCAGTTTGCGGCGCGTCCCGGCCGACAGTCCTCTCGGCATGATCACGCGGCCAGGCCGCACCGCCAGCCCGTTGACCACCCAGCTATTGTCGCTCTCGGTGATCTCGACGGTCCTGATGCCGAGCTCCTTCAAGCGCTGCAGAAAGACGAACGGCAGGCCGCGTGGCGAAACGAGCGCGAGATGCGTGTCGAGCATCAGGAAGTATCCATCGATGTGGATGTCGTAGCCGCACAGATCCACTACGATGGTTTCCACACCTTGATGGCGCAACACTTCCGCGATCTGCGAGATGCCTTGATCGTTCACGCGGATGCCGCGTCCGATCACCGCCGTGCTGCTGTTCAGCCAGGCGAAGCTGCCTCCCTCGGCCATGGCCGTGCCGTGCAATGTGCGCAGGATCGGCATCCCGGCCTTGGCAAGGGTTCGCGTGACCGGCAATTCTTCGCCATGGCGCATGCGGGGCGCAAGGCGCGTGACGATCGCGCCGCCCTTGATGGCAAAGGCTGAATCGCGGGTGTAGACGGACTTGAAACGTCCCTGCCCCACGCCCTCGAGATAAATCACGTCGGCGCCTTCGGCGCGCAGCACGTCCGCCAGCATGTCATGCTGAGCTTGCAATTCCGACAGCTCCGGTATCCGATCGCTTTGCCAATACCAGCCCTTTTCCAAGTCGCCGAAAGTGCCGATCGCATCGATACGCTTGGTGCGGTCGATAACGCCAAACTCGTCGCCGGGCCTGTGCATGAGCACGGCCCTGATCTGACCGACGTCGTTGTCGCAGCCCCAGTTGCGCGACCACAAGGCCGTCAGCCGGTCAGCGGATTCGAACGCCGGCTCGGGCTCTGATCCGAACAGCTTGATCGTGTCGGAATAGTGCGACTTGTTTTTTTGTTCCAACCTTCCGATCCTCTCACGTGGCTCCAGGCAGCACACGCCGCTCAAGCTTGGCTCGTGCCCGGAAAGGTATTCGCTTGCATCGGTCTGGAAACTTGTGAGGAGATCGTAGGTGTTGACTTTTTCTCCCGCAAACGAAAAGAATTGCGCCACAAGAAGAATTAAAGTCACATTCAAATCCTCGCCCTCCCGCCGTTCCGGAGCGCCCAATGAGCGATCTGCTACCGCTGAACGCCTTGCGCGCCTTCGAGGCTGCGGGCAGGACCCGAAGCATCAGCCGTGCAGCCGACGAACTCTTCGTCACGCATGGAGCGATCAGCAAGCAGTTGAAGCTGTTGGAGCAGCACCTCGGCCTCGAGCTTGTCGACGGTGTGCGCGGCGGTCTCTCGCTCACGTCGGAAGGCCAGGCGCTGCTCGACCAGTTGTCGAAGGCGTTCGGCAACCTGTCGCTTGCGGTCCGCAATGTGCGTCGCGGCGAGATCGTCGGACGCGTCAAAGTGATTTGCATGCCGGCCTTCGCCACACACTGGCTGATCCCGAAGCTGTCGCGCTTTGTCATCCGCTATGCCGACGTCACGCTGACCGTGACGCCCCCCACGGACGACGACCCGTTCCGCGACCCGAACGTCGATGTTGCCATCATGTTTGGCCGGCCTCGGTGGCCGCATCTCAATGTTCGCTTGCTGAAGCAGATGGAACTTTTCCCCGTCTGCAGCCCGGTTCTACTGAGTGGTGAAAACAAGATCCGTCGTTCGTCGGATCTGCTTCGCCATGTTCTGCTGGACGACCCGGAGAATACGCATTGGATCGAGTGGTTCGCGCTGATCGGCAATGCCAGCGCGAAGAATGCACGCCGCCTCTGCTTCACCGACTTCAATCACAATCTGGCGGCCGCGCGCGCAGGCCTGGGCATCGCTATGGGCGACAATGTCACCAGCGCCGAGGATCTGGCGAACGGCACACTGGTCAGGCCCCTTAAGGAGGCCTTGCGCCCGCAGAACAATGCCTACTACATCCTCACCCCGGCCGGCGGGGTGATGTCCAAGCCGGCTCAAGCCTTCCTGGAATGGCTGACCACGGAAACGACGAAAAACGAGATGCCGCCCTCATCCGCGTGATCCAGCCGAGGCGACCTCTGACGCCAGCGCGATACGAGCGCTCGCGGCGGTGGATCAACGGCTCCGGCGAGCGCGAACGAAAGAAATCAGGAGCACGCGAGAATGGCCTTGCATTTCGAACGTAGTGAATTTGCCGAGCGGGTCGCCAAGGCGCGCGCGGCCCTGCGCGGCAGCAATCTGGCGGCGATTCTGCTGTTCGCGCAGGAAAGCCATTACTATCTCACCGGTTACGACACCAGCGGCTTCGTCTTCTTCCAATGCGCGGTGCTGACGGCCGACGAAATACCGATCACCTTGCTCACCCGCCGGCCTGACCTCGAGCAGGCGCGCCGCACGTCGACAATGGAGGACATCCGGCTGTGGTACGACGCCGAGGGCGCCGACCCGTCGCGCGAGCTCCTCGCCATTCTCGATGAGAAAGGCTTGAAGGGGGCTCGCGTCGGCATCGAGATGCGCACCTTCGGGCTCACCGCCAATAACTACGATCTGGTCCGGCGCCGGCTCGAAGGCTGGTGCGAGCTGACCGATGCCTCCAACCTCGTCCGCGAGCTGAGAGTCGTGAAGTCGCCCGCCGAGGTCGCCTACGTCCGGCGCTCCGCCGAGCTCGCCGACGAGGCGCTTGAGGCAATGCTCGCCGCGTCGCGGCCAGGCGCCTTCGAAGGAGCGATCGCCGCCGCGGGCGCGGCCGTCATACTCGCGGGCGGCGGCGATCCGCCGCCTTCCGGCCCCGTGCTCGGATCGGGCGACCGCGCCCTGCTGGTGCGCAGCTCGACGGGCTACCGCCACCTCGATCCCGTCGACCAGCTCACGATGGAGTTCGCCGCCAGCTACCGGCACTACTGCGCCTGTCTGATGCGCACCGTGTCGATCGGCAAGGAGAACCCCGTGCAGCGGCGCATGTTCGAGGTGACGCGGGACGCACTGCAGGCGATGACCGAGGCGGCCAAGCCCGGTCGCCCGCTCGGCGAGATCGATGATGCCCATCGGCGGGTCTACGACAAGGCCGGCTACGGGCATGTTCGCATGTCCGCGTGCGGCTATTCGCTGGGCGCAACCTACCGTCCGACCTGGATGGACGTTCCGCCCATGCTGTACTCCGGCAACCCGATGCCGGCCGCGCCGGGCATGGTGCTCTTCCTGCATGCGATCCTGATCGACGCGCCGAAGAACCTCGCGATGTCGCTCGGACACACAATCCTGATCGGCAACACCGGAGCCGAGGTCCTGAGCCGACTCGAGCCGACCTACCACGTCGGCGTCTGACCGCCCGGCATGGTGACGGCCACGCGCGTGGCCTCATCATCTACCGGCGGGCATCCAGACGGTCGCGGAATCGATACCACTGCGCCGCCAGCGCCATCGCCGGCAGCCGCAGGGCATAGAGCGGCACCGGCCGCACTGGCGTGATCGGCAGGGGGAGATCCGCCAGCGAGCCCTTGATCAGCGCGTCGGCAATGGCCTTGCCGACGGCCGGCGCCGGGGCGACGCCGCGACCGTTGAACCCGATGACGGCGAGGAGGTCCGGCCCGAGCTGGTGCACGCGCAATTGGCGATCGACGGTGATGTCGACATGCCCGGCCCAGACATGGTCGATCCGCGGCGACCCGATCTGAGGAAACGTCCGGCGCATGGCGGATACGATCGCCGCGACATGATCCGGTGCGATGGCCTGGCCGCTGAGCGAGCCGCGGCCGCCGAACGCCAGGCGGCCGTCGCCCCCGAAGCGGCAATAGAGCAGGAGCCGGCGCGTATCGGAGACGACGTGGCCCTGCGGCAGAACGGTCTTTCGAATGGCCTCCGACAACGGCTCCGTCGCGACCTGGATCGACTGAACCGGCAGGATGCTGCGTTTGAGATCAGGCGTCGCGTCGCCGGAATAGGCACCGGTCGCAACCACGACCGAGCGGGCAAGAACCTCACCGTGCCGGGTTGCAACCCGCCAGAGCGTTCCTTGGCGTTCGATGGCGGTGACCGGCGAGTGGCCATGCACGGCGGCACCCTGGCGGATCGCCGCGCGCGCCAATCCTCGGGCAAACGACAGTGGATTGAGCGCGCCGCCGCGCGGATCGAGATACCCGCCCTCGTAAATGTCCGTTCCAAGAAGATCGGATGTCGCCGCGCGGTCGAGATAGCGGACCGGCAGACCCCGCGCTTGCCATTGCCTGGCCCGGCTCATGATTGCGGCGCGCATGGCGGGGCCATGTAGCCCCAGCACCCAGCCATTCTGCCGATAGCCGCACGCGATTCCGTGACGGTCGATGAGGCTGGCGACGAGATCGCCCGCGCCGGCCCCCAGCGCACTCATGCGCTCGCCTAGGTCGGAACCGTGACGCGCGATGAGGGTTTCGGGCTCGTCCTTGAAGCAGGGAATGACCTGGCCGCCGTTGCGGCCGGACGCGCCCCAGCCCGGCTCCTGGGCTTCGAGCAGGGTCGCCTTCACGCCGGCTTCGGCAAGATGAAGGGCGCACGACAATCCACAAAAGCCGCCGCCGACGATGGCCACATCCGCCCGGCTCTCGCCCCTCAGGGGTGGGGCATCGGCGGCTGGCTCCGCGGTCGCGGCCCACAGCGAGGGTGGCAAGGGTTCGGCATCATCGGCATCAGCCACGCAAGGGGCTCCGTCGTCAGCGGCTCAGTGCCGAGCGCATCAGGTAGTCATAGGCCGACAGCACGTGCGTGCGCACGACATGCAGGAATTCCTCGATGTCGACATGCTCGTCGTGCGAGCCCATGCCATACGGATAGGGGCCGTAGACATAGGCGGGGATGTTGCGGTGCCGCCAAAGCCGGGCGTCCGTCCCGCCGAGGCTGACGATCGGGGTGGGGCGCGGCCGGTCGTAGGCCGCCACGTTGTCCTGGATGATGCCGACCATCTCGTGATTGGGATCGCACCAGGAGGGCTCCGATCCGCCAACCTCGCGCCATGTCGCTTCCGGGTAGCGCGCCGCGATCTCGGCGATCTTCGGCAGCAGGTCGGCCTTGCCCATGCCGACGGGCAGTCGGAAGTCCGCCTCGAAGACACAGCTCGACGGCACCATGTTGACCTTGGCGCCGCCGCGGATCGTCCCCAGGTTGAGCGTCACCTTCGTGACCAGATCGCCGGCGCCAGCGCCCATCATGCGGTCCATGATGGGCCGCCCGAGCTCGATGGCGCGCTGGACGTTGTCGGAGACGCGGCCCTCGATCGCCGTGAGCTGCTCGAGATCGGCCACCAGCGCCAGGGCGACCTTGGTGGCGCTCTTGGTCGCGTGCACGTAGGCGCCGTGCGCGCCCGGCGTGCGGATAGTGAATTCGACCCACAGCGGGCCGCGCTCGCCGAAACGGATCGATTCGGGCCCGCTCGGCTCGCCGTTTAAGAGGCAATCACCGTGCACCTCGGGGTGATGCTCCATCAGGTAGCGCGCACCCCACGGCCCGAATGTCTCTTCGTCCGACACGCAGGTCAGCGTCAGCCGCCCGGCCAGCCGCTCACGCAGACGCGAGAGCAGCGCGTAGGTCATGATCGACGCGGTGGTACCGGCCTTCATGTCGGCGGCACCGCGGCCGTAGACCTTGCCGTCAACGATCTCCCCGCCCCACGGGTCCTTGGTCCACCCGGCGCCCTCGTCGGCCACCGGAAACACGTCCATGTGGCCGTTGAGGACGAGATGCTTGCCCGGCCGCGGCGCATCGAAGCTCGCAACCAGGTTCGGCATCTCGGGATGCGGTGCGATCTCGCGATAGGGCAGGCCCTTGCGGTCGAGATACTGTTTCACGTGGGCGGCCGTCGAACGCGTGTCGCCGGGTGGATTCGGCCCGCGCTCGCGGATGAACCCTTGCAGAAACGCGATCATCTCGCCGCGTGTCTCGGCCAGCCACTCGAGCAGCTTCTCGCGATCAGCCGTCATGTCAGGTCCCGATCTTGGTGCCCGGCGCCGCGTAGCGGCAGTCGCCACCGACAAAGGTCATCACCGGGCGGACATTGCGGATATCGTCGGTATCGATGGTGAAGAGGTCGCGGTCGAGCACGATGAAGTCGGCGAGCTTGCCGGCCTCGAGGCTGCCCTTGACACCCTCCTCGAAGCCGGACCAGGCCCCAAGGGTGGTGTAAGCCTTGAGCGCTTCGAGCGGCGTCACCGCCTGGCGCGTGTCGAGGTCGGTGCCGGTGCCGCTGCGGCGGTTCACCATCGACCACAGCGCGACCCAGGGGCTCGGCTGACAGACGGCGGCATCGGAGTGGCCGGGCGCCGGGATGCCGGCGTCGATGAGCGCGCGATGGGGCCACATATGCTGCATCGCGGCGACGCCACGGTTGGCAACGTAGGCATCGCCCAGGTCGTACATGAAGCCGGTGGCCGACGAGTCGACGACGTTGAGGCGCTTGAGGCGGGCCAGGATCGGCGGCGTGACGTAGCAGCAGTGCTCGACCCGCATGCGATGGTCGGCGACGGGGCGGGCCGCGAGCGCAGCCTCGATCGAATCGAGCGCGAAGTCGATGCCGCGGTCGCCGACGCCCTCGATGCACACGAGCAGGCCCGCCCGGTGCGCGGCGATGGCCCGCTGCTTGAGATCATCGGCCTCGTAGAGCAGCATTCCCAGATTGTGCTCGGGCTCACCCAGCACGCGCTCGCCGATGTAGGGCTCGTAGTAGGCCGCCGTGCGCCCGCTGGTGCTGCAGTCCGGGCACCATTCGACACCGATCACGCGAAGCTCGTCATCCCCGAAACCCGTTTGCACGCCGGACGCGATCAGGGCTTCTATCAGCCCCGCCTCGCGGCCGCTGGCAATGATCCCCATGCGCACGCGCAGCCGTCCGTTCCGCTTCATGTGCTGATAGGCGCGGATGGCGCGCGACGGCGTCAGCGAGTTGTACATCGAGGTGATGCCGAGGCTGAGCGCCTCGTCGAACACCCGCTCCATGCCCGCCGCGATCTCCTCCTCGGTGTCGGTGTCGTGGATACGGGTGAGAAAGACGTGCGCCGCGGTCTCGCGCACGAGGCCGGTGAACGCGCCCGTGCCCGGCACGCGGTCGAAGCGGCCGAACGCCGGATCAGGCGTATCGGCCCCGATGCCGCAGGCCGCGAAGGCCGCGCTGTTTGCCAGCCCCAGATGCGCGTCGGTCCGCAGGATGAATAGCGGGCGCCCCTGGCTCGCCGCGTCGAGCTCGGCCAGCGTCGGATAGCCGCCGCTATGCCGTTCGTTGAACCGGTAGCCGATGAACCACTGATCCCGCGGCAGAGCACGCGCCTGCGCCGCGATCGTCTCGAGCAACTGCGCCCGACTGCGGATCGTATTGGGTCCGAGGTCGCGCCACTTGGTGAGGCGGATCGCGTAAGTGTCCGGATGGCAATGGGAGTCGATGATGCCGGGTACGACCGTGGCGCCCGCGACGTCGATCACACGCGTCCGCGCGCCGATTGCGTGCCCGATCTCGTCCCGCGATCCGCTGGCAACGACGCGGCCATCGTGCACCGCGATCGCGGCGACCACCCGATCGTTCGCGTCCAGCGTGTGGATCCGGCCGTTGACGATCGCCGCGTCTGCAAAAGCCATAGCGGCCCACCCCTTCCTTGACCGCGGCCACCGTCGCAAAGCGGGAGAAGGGTGGCAAGAGAGGCTTCGCCGCGAAATCGCGCCCCACCTATGCGAGATCGCGCGACCGGAGCATCGGTCGCCTCGGATCTCAACCCTCGATGAAATGCTTCATGCGCTGAACCGCCGAATGGGGCGCCGTGAGCACCGTCGGCCGGATCTTGCCGCGCACCGCGCCGGCCGCGATCGACGTCGAGAAGTGGGCCAGCATCACCGCGTCCATGGCGTCGAGCTCCGGCGCACGCTCCGCGAGCAGGCGGTTGTGGGTGTCGGCATCCCCCTTGCGCAGGTGCTCCATCGCTTTGGGGACGAGCACGGTGGTGAGCGAGGCGCCGGGATGGCTGGTCCGCGCGAACTCGTCGAACTCGGCCTCCATCGTCGGCACGGACGGCCCGAACGTGGCGAGCATTCCGATCCGGCTGCCGTGGGTGAGGGCCGCCTCGAACATCGCCTCGTTCGGCTTGACGACGGGAATGGGAAGCTCAGCGGTCAGCCGGTCGATCGCCGGACCGAAGGCGGAGCAGGTGATAAGAATGCCATCCGCCCCGATGCGCTGAGCATACTTTCCGAAATCGACGAAGCGGCTGATCAGCCCTTCGGACAGCATGTCAGTGTCGCGCGCGCGATCGATCGTCAGGCCGTCATCGAGCAGATTGACCACCTCCGCGTCGGGCCAGTCGGTTGCGAAGGCGGCCTGCACGGGCCCCATGGCGACCGGGGTGGCGTGCAGCAGAACGATGCGCGGCGGGGACTTGGCCATGGGTTCCTGTCCTCTTGATCATTCGGTCCGCTGATAGGCGGGCATCTACGACAATACCAGTCCTGTTGCCTGGTAGGCTTTGCGCGCGTCGGACGAGGTCAGCGCCCGCAGCAGCTCCGCCGCCCTGCCGCTCTTCGTGGTTCCCTTCAGAATGGCCGCGGTGAACCCGGTGGCGGACTGCAGCTCCGGAGGGAACGGCCCGACGATGTCGACGCCATCGACGATCATGAGCTCGCTGATCTGCTGAATGGCGACGTCGGCCTCGCCGGTAACCAGCCGCTCCGCGGTCAACCCAGCGGGAATAACGGTGGCCTTTCGCCGGATCGGCTCGGCAATCTGCAGCCGCTCGATCAGCTTTTCGAAGGTGATGCCACTGGCGCCCGCCCGCGAATACGCGACCGATCGGGCATCGAGCAGGGCCTGGCGGAAAGCCGCCGTGGTCGAGATGTCCGGCCGCGCCGCGCTGGCACGTACCGCGACCCCGAGCACCGCCTGGGCGAGCTTCACCTTCTGCTTGGGATCGACGCGGCCCTCCTGCTCGAGGCGCGCGATCGCCTCGTCGGTGACGATGACGACATCGGCCTTCTCGCCGGCGGCGAGCGCCTGCATCACGACCGTCGTCGGGTCCCATCGCACATCGACGCGAACGCCGGGGTCCTTCGCGAAGGCCGGCAAGACCACCGCCTCCAGCGCGCCGCGCACCGCCAGGCCACTCATCATCGCAAGGCTCTCGGCCATGCTGTTGCTCCTCATGCACCAGATCGAACCGGCGGACCCTGCCCCGCAATCCGCGAATGATCAATCGCTGGTTTTCACGCCCAATCGCGACGACACGAGGTTTCCGATGCCGACCAGCGTCGCCAGCAGCACCATGACCATCACCGTGTAGGCGGCGAGCGTGTTCGAATTCCCGCCCTGCCACATGTCGAGCACCACCACCGAGAACACCTCCGTGCCCGGCGCGGTCAGGAAGATCGAGGCGGCGTATTCGCGGAACGAGCGCAGCGTCACGTAGATCGCGGCCGCCGCGACCGCCGGCGCAACGAGCGGCAGCAGGATCGAGATCACCACCCGCGCGGTGCCGGCTCCCGACACCCGTCCGGCCTCGTCGAGCTCGGGGTGAAGTTGAACCAGGCCCGAGGCGCAAATGCGGATCGCATAGGGAAGATGCAGCACGATGTAGGCGAGCAGCAGGATCCAGGGGCTGGCATAGATCCCGATCGGGATCATCAGCCAGAACCACAGGAAGCTGACACCGACGATCATGCCGGGAATGGCGATCGGCATCATGGCGACCTGCTCGGTCGCGGCGATGATCCGGAACTCGTCGTCCATTCTGAGCCGCACCCAGGCGATGGCGAAGCCCAACACCGTCGTCGCGAAACCGGCGATCAGCCCGATCCACAGACTGTTCCAGATCGCGCGCATCGCCGGGCCGTAGTTGAAGGCGTTGGCGAAGTTCCGCAGCGTCATCAGCTCGATGCTCTTGAACGACGGCAACTGCGGATAGGGCATTAGCGAGTTCCACAGCAGGATCATCATCGGCAGCACTGCCACCAGCACGAGGATGAGCAGGACGATCCCGTCGACCAGCAGGCGCCACCGCCCCAGCGGCGACCGGCGCGGGCGATAGGCCTTGCCGCGGATGGTCGAGAACTTCTCCGCATTTCCAACGATGCGGTTGTAGACGATCACCGCGACGATCGTAACGACGAGGAACAGCAGGCTGTAAAGGCTGGCCAAGCCGTACTGGGTCGGAATGCGCGTCGTGGCGACGTAGATCTCCGTCGAATAAAGAAAGATGCGCGCGGGAAGCCCGACGAGCACCGGCACCGACAGCGCCCCCAGCGCATAGATGAAGAAGATCAGCCAGGCACCGATGAGCGCCGGCTTCAGAATGGGCAGGGTCACGCGAAAGAACGTCTTCCAGGCCGAAGCACCGGACACACGCGCCGCCTCCTCGAGATCGGGATTGATCGCCTTGAAGACCGGCCAGAGCCACAGGAACGCCAGCGGCAGCTCCTGGAGCGTCGCGATCCAAATCATCCCCGGAAACGAGAACACATTGACCAGCGGGGATGCCGCGCCGGTCATGGATTGCCAAGCGATGTTGATCAGGCCGCCGCGCGGGCTGAGCAGCATGATCCAGGCGCTGACCAGCGTCACCGCCGGAATGAGGATGGGAACGACGGCGAAAAGCTGCGCGAAACGCGCAAATCGCGAGTCGGTCCGCTCCACGACCCAGGCCAGGAACACCCCGATGATGGTCACCAGCGTCGCCGTGACGGTCGCAAAGATCAGCGAGTTGAACAGCGACTGGCGCAGATACGGGTTGTCGAGCGCGAATTGAACGTGCTCGAGCGAGAAGACGAACGGGTCACCCGGCCCGTTGGCGGAAATCGACCCGACCAGCAATACCAGAAGGGGCGGCAGGACGAGACCGGCAACGACCACGGCCAGGAGGAGCTGAAGAGGAAGACTGCGGCCGGACGCAACCATCACACGACCGCCGTCAACCGGTGCAGCGCGCAAACCGACAGGTCGGGCATGCGTCGCACAGAGCTTGTCTCACGCATCGGCGCCGTCCAGCGGCAGCACAATGAGCGCGTCCTCCGGCGCTTCGACAAAAACCGTGCGCCCGACATCAAACGTTGTCTGCTCGGTGTTCTTGATGCGCAGCTCTTTGCCGCCATCGGACGTAACAAGAACGTATTCGTACCCGGCACCCAGGAACCGGCGCGCGGCGACAGTCGCGGCAAAGAGCGTGCTCGCACCGCTCTCCGCTTTGGGATGAAGGATGAGGCGTTCCGTCTTGATGAACAGCGTGCCGGGCCCCGCCGCGAAGCGCCCGCGCGGCAGCTTCAGTATGCCCAGGGGCGTCGAGGCCACGGGCGCACCATCTGGCCCGGTCTCGACGGTCACCGGCAGCTCGATTGGATCGCCGAGAAAGCGCGCGGTGAAGGCCTGCGTCGGCGCCTTGTAGAGCGCCTCCGGCGAGCCGACCTCGACGATGCGGCCGCTTTCCATCACGGCGATCGTGTCGGACAGCGACAACGCCTCCGCCTGATCGTGCGTGACGAGAACGGTCGTGATCCCGATCCGGCTCTGCAGAGACTTGAGCTCGTTGCGCATCTGATCGCGCAGCGCCGCGTCGAGATTGCTCAGCGGCTCGTCGAGCAGCAGCACATCCGGCTCGGTGGCGATGGCGCGAGCAAGCGCGACGCGTTGTTGCTGGCCGCCGCTGAGCTGGGTCGCCGACCGGTCCTTGAGATGATCCAGACCAACGCGCTTCAGCGCCGCCAACGCGCTCTGCTCGGGGTTGCCGAGCCGCCGCGCGCGGGCCGGAAAGGCGACGTTCTCGAGCACAGTCATATGCGGCCAGATGGCGTAAGACTGGAACACCATGCCGACGTTGCGCCGGTTGGGCGGCACGAAGGTCGCCGCGGCCTGGTCGAATACGGTCGTGCCGCGCACGGCCATGCGCCCGGCCTCAGGCCGTTCCAGCCCCGCAATGCAGCGCAGAAGCGTGGTCTTGCCGCAGCCGGAGGGGCCCAGAAGTGTGAAGAACTGTCCCTCGGCAATGGACAGCGAGACGTGGCGAAGAACGAGCTCCCCATTGCCGTATCGTTTGGCGATGTCCTCTATCGCAATCATGTCATGGACGACCGTGGCTCCGGGGAAAACGCAGTTCGCTCCACTATTGGCAACTTCGCTCCAATATGCAATTTTATTTCTCAAAGCCGACGCGAAGGAAGTCGACGTGAAGCCGGTGCTTTCCGGAAAAGTTGCGGTGGTGACCGGGGGCGCGAGCGGCATCGGCCGCGCGTCTGCATTGCTGCTCGCCGAGCACGGCGCCCACGTCGTCATTCTCGATCTGGATCACCGGGCCGCCAGCGACGTCGCCTCGACAATCGCAACCGGCGGCGGAGAAGGCTCGGCACGTGCCGTCGATGTCTCCCAATCCGCGGCCGTGGACGGCGCCATCAAGGACATCGTTGCCGCCCGCCAGCGCATCGACATCCTCGTTCATTGCGCCGGGATCTGTCCGCGTCGTGCCATCCTCGAGATGTCGGACGCGGAATGGCGGCAGGTTCTCGCCGTGAACCTCGACGGGACGTTCTTCGTCACGCGGTCGGTCGGAAAGGTCATGGCAGACCAGCGCTCGGGCACCATGATCCTGCTGACATCCGATCGGGGAACGTACGGGAGTGCGGACTATCCTCACTATGCCGCATCCAAGGGCGGCATGCTGGCGCTGACCAAGAGCCTTGCCATCGCGCTGGGTCCGCATGGCGTGACAGTCAACGGTCTCAATCCCGGTTTTACGGACACTCCGCTGGCGCGGGCCGCCTTCACCGACGCGGATTGGACGCGACGGCTCGGCCACGATCCTCTCGCCCGCAGCAGCATGCCCGAGGACATCGCACAGACGGTGCTGTTTCTCGCGGCTACCGGGGGTAGCTACATGACGGGGCAGATCGTGACCACCCGCATGCGCTTCTAGCTTTCCGCGAACGCCCCCGCGCGATCGTCATCGCTCACCGACTGCCGATCTATCTTAGGAATGGAAGGACCACCGCGTGCAAAAGGCTCGAGACGTCGAAAGCGCCATGAACATCCGCCGGCTGGGTCACCTCGACATGCCCGGCGGCGGTCAAGTCACCGTGGTCGGCGACTACGCATACGTCGGGCACCTGAACCCACCCTACGGCACATCGATCGTCGACGTTTCGGATCCGCGCAACCCCAAGCTCGTCTCGCGGGTCATGCACAAGGACAACTACACCCACTCCCACAAGGTGCGGGTTGTCGGCGACCTCATGTTCACCAATCACGAGCAGGACCAACGTTACTACTACCGCAAGGGGGCGATGCTTCCCGAGCACACGGCCGCCGCGCGGAAGGAGCTCGGACACGAGCCCACGGACGCGGAGCTCGCCGCGTACATGAGCGGCAACATCAACGACAACGGCAAGCTGCTGCGCCTGACAGCCAAGGATGTCGCGCGGTTTCGCGCCGCTGGGCAGCGCGGATACGACGAAGGCGGCTTCAAGATCTGGGACATCTCGAACAAGGCCGAGCCGAAGCTGATCACGCATCAGAGGACATTCGGCTGGGGCGTCCATCGCTTCGACGTGGACAGCAAATACATCTACGTGTCCACGGAATGGGAGGGATACCTCGGCAATATCGTCGTCATCTACGACATCTCCGACCCCGTGAAGCCGAAATATGTCTCGCATTGGGGCATCCCCGGCCAGCACATCGCCGGCGGAGAGCAGCCGCACTGGGTCGAGGACAACTGGCGCGTCCACCACGCGCTGAGGCAGGGCAATCAGCTTTGGGTGTCGGGGCTCTGGGCCGGCTTCTTTGCGGTCGATGTGTCCGACATCCACAATCCGAAGACGGTGGCGCACCACAACTACCACCCGCCATTCCCCGAGCCGACGCATACCGCCCTGCCCATGCCATTCGACATCGGCGGCCGCAGAGTTGCCGTGGTGGCCGATGAAACGCAGATTCACCGGCGCGGCCAGCCGCACGGCATGATGTGGCTGTTCGATATCACCGATCTGCGAGACATCAAGCCGCTCTCGGTGTTCACAGTCAGCGAGCTGCACACGCCGTGGGCCCGACCCGACTCATGGTTCGGATGCCACCAGTTCCAGGAGCACTTCGAGGACACCTCGGTCTGCGCCGCGTGGTTTGCCGGCGGCGTGCGCATCGTCGACATCAAGGACCCCACCCGCCCGGTCGAGACCGGGTACTATGTGCCGGAGCCGAGCGGCGGAGCCAAATCGGTCGGCACCAACGACGTCGATGTCGACCACCGCGGTCTGCTCTACATCATCGATCGCTACAATGGCTTCGACGTGCTGGAGCGCACGAGCAATCAGCCGATCCCCGAGGACGGCGACGATGGACACGGCCACGGCTGCGGATGTGAGTAAGCCGGGCAAGGAATAGGACGCACGCGGCTCCTAGAGGCCGATCAGCGCACGATCTCGTTGAGCGGGCGCTGGTCGGCAGCGACGCGCCGGATGTTCTCGGCGGCCGCCCGCGCCAGGTTCATCAGGACATCGACCGTGGTGCCGGCGATGTGCGGCGTCAGGACGACATTCGGCAGCCGCAGCATCGGATCGTCGGGTGATGCCGGCTCCTCCCAGAAAACATCGAGGCCAGCGCCGGCGAGATGGCCGCTCGCGAGCGCATCATAGAGCGCGTCCTTCTGGACGATCGGCGCTCGCGCGATATTGATGAAGATGCTTCCCCGCTTCATCGCCGCGAAATGCTTGGCGTTGAGGAAGCCCTTCGTCTCGCTGCCGAGCGGCAGATGCAGGGAAATGAAATCCGATTCCGCGAGCACGCGATCGAGCTGATCCATGGTGCCGAGGAAGGACAGGCCGAGCTCGGCGGCCAGCTTCGCATCCGCCGACCGCTTGACCGCGATGACGCGCATGCCGAGGCCGGCGACCATCTTCGCCAACTCCGTGCCGGTATTGCCGACCCCGATCATGCCGAGCGTCTTGCCCGTCAAGCCAAGCGTGGTCACGGAGGCGAGCGTGCGCGCGGCCACTGCGGCGGCGCTGGCGTGCGCCTGCTTGGCCACCGCCATCATGAGATAGAGCGCGTGCTCGGCCACCATGCGGTCGCCGCCGGAGACAGATGCCGGCACATTGGCGACCGGAAGTCCGCGTTTCGCGGCATGGGCGAAATCCACGCCAACGACATGCTGCCCCAGTCGCTGCAACAGCTTCAATTTCGGCAGCGCATCCATCGTCGCCGCATCGACGGGAACATCCCGTAGCAGCAGCACGTCCGCGCCGGCGCCCTGGTCCGCGAGCGTGCGGGACGGATCGTACTCGCGCACGCTGAAGGCCGGCCCGAGGATGTTGGCGAGAAAGTTCTGCGGGTCGAGCCCCGGTGCGGCCTTCAGGATGATCATCGTGCCGGCATCGCGTTACGACTTGCCCGCGGGCGCGAGAGGGGGAAATTCCGACGGCCATTTGCGCGCCACCACCTTGTTGGCGATGGTACCGATCCCCTCGATCTCGCAGCGCACGGTCTGCCCCGGCTTCAGCCATTTGCCGGTCACCAGGGCGTTGCCCGTGCTGCTCCCGGTCGAGACGATGTCGCCTGGCAGCAGGGTGATATAGCGCGAGACGAAAGCGACGATCCGCTCGACCGGCCACAACAAGCCCGCGGTGGTGTCGTCCTGGCGCAGCTCCTCATCGACCCACGTACGAATCCGAAGCGTGTTGGGGTCGGCGATCTCGGAGGCCGGAACGATCCACGGGCCGAACGGGGCAAATGTGTCGCCGGCCTTCCCGCGCGGGGAATCGTAGCGCCCGGCCCACGATGGAATATCGCGGACGCAGGCGTCGTTCAGGATCGAGTAGCCGAAGATATGATCTCTCGCCTGGTCGGGCGTGATCGCCGAGCACGTCCGCCCGATCACAACCGAGAGCTCGTTCTCGTAGTCCCAGTCCTTGGAGTTCGGCGGAAAGGCGATGTCCTCGCAATGCCCGATCAGCGCGGTCGGTGGCTTGAAGAACGAGATCTTCACGTCCTGCGGCCACTCCTCCTTCGGCAGCCCCCAGTCGGTCAGGTACCTGGCGTAGGAGTTTCCACAGCACACGATCTTGCTCGGCGCCACCACCGGCGACATCAGCCGGACCTTGGCAAGCGGCGTCCAGAGCTGTTGCAAGGCCTCGACGCGCCCCTCACCGAAGCGGATGGCGTCGGCGAAATCGCCGAGATTGCCATGATTGAAGCGCACGAACAGCGTCATGTCGTCGGGAACGCGGAATTCGGCGATCCGCCGATAGTCGCGCGTGCGCTCCGTCTCGAAGAGGTAGGTCGCATACAAAGACCGCAGGTCCCAGACGCGATCGTTGCTGACGACGCCGATGCGCGGCTCCAGGCCGAGATAGGTGACGAGTTTCACGCGGGTACAATCCTTTTTCTAAGGCGGCTCGATTACGTGGCCTCGGGAGGCATGACGCCGGTGCAAACCCAGATGACCTCCGCGGGCTCCTCGCTGAGCGACACGCAGGCGTGCCCCATCTCGCTGTCGAAATAGATGCTGTCGCCGACATCGAGGACGGCGGGGGAGTAGTGCTCCGTGAACACCTGTACCTGGCCGGAGAGCACGAACAGAAACTCCTCGCCCTCGTGCCGCACCCAGCCTCCGAACTCGTCGAGGCTTCGCGCCAGAATCTTGGATTTGAAGGGAAGGATCTTCTTTCGTGCCAGCTCCGTCGCCAGAAGTTCGAACGCATAGGTCGCGGTGAGATGCGACAACCCGCCCCCCGCGCGCGTGACGCTGCGGCGGCCCGCCGGGGCGGTCTGCTTGCGGGCATCGAACAATTCGACCAGATCGATATTCAGGCCGCGCGATATCTTCTGGAGGATGTCATAGGTCGGCGACACCTGGCCGTTCTCGATCTTGGAGAGCGCCGAGCGCGAGACCGACGCTCTTTGGCCGAGCTCCTCCAGGGTGAGATCGCGCTCGCTGCGCAACCGCTTGAGCTTCGAGCCGAGGTCGTTGCGATCGGCGATCGGAGGCACAGAAACACCCGCTGCAGGCGGTCTTGGCACCCTCGCCTGCAGCGCACCTCCGACCTCGTTCAGGGCGCGCGCAACGGTTTTGACAGCGCGCGGCTTTTCCTTGGGCATTTCAGATCACGAGTTGTCCAGCCGGCACCGGCCTTGCTGTGGGTCACGCGCGGCCGCCCGAACGAGCGGCCGCGAAACGGGATGAGGCCTCAACGTCCTCGCAGAAACTTCTGCTCCGCGGTCCGGCTGAGCCGGGCAAAGCGCGCCTTGTCGATCTCACCGAAGAACGTCACGCTCGAGAATTTCTTGAGATCGAGGGCATACGTCCCCTTGAGATTGCCGAACAGCAATCCACCCTTCAGCCGCTCGTCGAGGATTTGCAGCGTCGCAGCCTCAGTTGCGAACTCCATGAGCAAGGCCGCCGCATACGAATTCGGGGCATCCTTCAGCACCGACACCGTGATGCCGACGCCAAGCAGCGGATCGGAAAACACGAACTCGACGGGAGCACCCTTTTCCTTGAGGTTGACCGGCCGATGCGCCCCGAGGTTCCACGCCACGTCGACCTCGCCCGTGCTCAGCCCATCCGACAGGGCCGCCATGCTCGGATAGAGGCGGTTCTGCTGCACGCCGAGCTTGTCGATCAAGGCATTGGCGGGCGCCTCACCCATCGCCTGCTCCAGGCCGTCGAACAGGGATTCGAGGTGCGACGTGGTCCCGAGCCGCCCCTTCCACTTCGGATCGGCCAACGCCGCAAGGGTGCGCGGCGCCGAAGCGGAATCGACGCGGTCCGTTCGCCACGAGATGGTAGCCGGCAGCACGTGATAGACGATGGCCGTCCAGCCGTCCTTCTCGCTGCCGAACACGAAGCGCTTGTCGAACTCGCCCCAGGTTGTCGGCACATAGGGCCCGAGCGACTCCTTCACGAGTGGAAGCCACGGCACGTTCGAGATGGCGAGGTCGCCACCCAGGCGCTTCGCTCTCGTCTCCATGTTGGCGCGCTCGACGAGCTCGGGCTCGCGCAACCGCACGAAATCGACCTTGATGTCGGGATATTTCTTCCGGAACGGCTCGAGCAGCATCTCCGCGAAATCGATCCCCAGCGCGCCGTAAACGACGACGCGCCCTTCGCGCTTGGCCTCCTTCTCAAGGACCGCGCGGCGGGCGGCGGGCTCGAGCTTGTTCAAATAGGCCCACACCTCGGCACTTCCAGAAGGCGGCGGGGCTGCGCCTTGAGCAAGAACTCCAGGGGCTGCGAACGTGCTCAGTAGAGCACCAAGGACGAGGCGCCGCCTCAAGAAGATGGCCATCGGCATTACTCCATTAGCCTGGACACTGGTCGGCGCGACTGCAGAGGCGGATTCCACTACCGTCTATAGCGCTCCACAAGTTGAGCATAATGGAGAATTTCTCTCATCACAATCGCGATCGAACCGACGAGGACACGCCAAAGCCGGTCGCGGAGGACACCCGCGACCGGCTTTGATCATCCGCCTGGCAACCGTGCGGTTGATGTGGCCTAGGACACCGTCCCGCGCTTCTCGTGAGCCATGAAGTGGCGCGCGATCTCCTCACCGGTCGGCAGCCAGACGTCGCCCAGGCTGCGGGCCCGCGCGATGAAGTCCCGGAAGATCCCGAGCCGCATCGGCCGACCGGTCACCTGCGGGTGGAGCACCATGGTCACCAAGCCGCCCCACTCGCGAGTCTGATCGAGCTCCCCGTTCCAGATCGACAGGACATGCTCCTTCGGGAACATCGGCCGCGGGCTGAAACGGTTCGACATGCCGTACAGCCAGTCGTCGAAGGACATGTTGACGGGCAGCTCGATTGGCCCGCCGGATCCGTCGTTCAAGCGATGGCGGTAGGGGCGGATGTCGTCGCGGAACGACGAGGAGTACAGGATGCCCCGGTCGCGCAGGTGCTTGAGCAGCGCGTCGTAGTTCTCACCCGAGGGCGCGCGGTAGCCGACCGGCTTGACGCCGAGAACTCGCTTCAGGGCATCGAGCCCCTTGTCGATCTCCTCCACGTCGTGCGCGAAATCCGCCGGCTCGGGACGCTTGTGCAGGTAGCCGTGGTGGCCGACCTCGTGACCGTCCTTCACGATCGTCTCGCACATCTTGGGGTGCGCCTCGACCACCCAGCCCGGAATGAAGAAGGTCGACTTCAGCTCGATCGACCGCAAATACTCGAGGATCTTGGGAACCGCGACGCGCGGCTCGTACCCTCCGAACGACATCGTGACGAGGCGGTCGGCGTTCTTGACGTCATAGGCGAGCCACACGCTCTCCGCGTCGACATCGAACGAGTTGAAGACGGCGCAACGCTTGCCCGTCGGCCAAGGGTACTCCGGCGCGGGACCGGCGCGATTGGCGGGCTGCGTCGGCACGTCGGGTATCAAGGCCATTCTCAGTGCTCCTTATCAGACTGGCGAACCGGCCGGCGCCGGCCGAACTCGGCAACGATCAAGGCCATGATCGTCAGCGCCACGAGGAGGCTCGAGACCGCGGTGAGCGACGGGTCGAGCTCGAATTTGACGGCTTCCCAGATCCGCTTCGGCAGCGTCACCGCCTGCGGCCCGCCGAGAAACAGCGCCAGGACCACCTCGTCGAACGAGGTCAGGAATGCGAAGGCGCCGCCCGACACCAGCGCTGGCCGCACCGAGGGCAGCGAAACATGCCAGAACGTGCGCGCGAAGGAGGCACCACACGCCCGCGCCGCGAGCTCCACGGACGCGTCGACACGTTGGAATGCGGCCTGCACGATCACGATCACGACCGGCAACGCCAGCACGGTGTGCGCCAGCAGCAGACCCAAGGGGCGGCCGATCAGGCCGAGGGGCGCGAAGAGCACGTAGAACCCGAGCGCCAGCACGATGACTGGCACGACCATCGGCGACAGCAAGAAGAACGACACGATCCGGTGCCCCGGAAAGCGGCTGCGGGCTAGAGCATAAGCGGCAGGCACGCCGAGCAGCAGCGCCACGCCTGTGACCGAGACCGCAAGCCAGAGCGACAACCAGAACGCCTCGCGCCATTCGCGGCTACCGATCAAGGTTGCGTACCAGCGCAGCGACCACTCGGTCGGCGGGAAGTCGAACAGTGCCGACTTGTTGAAGGACACCCCGATGATCACGAGGATCGGCGCCAGCAGGAACACGACCACGCCGAGCGAGTAGGCCCACAGCGCCATCCGCCGAATGTCCATGTGCGGCGCCCTCACGTCCGCTCCTCGACGCCGGTCAGCCGTTCCGTGCCGACCAGCCACGCCCCGATGGCGAAGATCGCGCCGACGATGGCGAGCAGCGTCAGGCTGAGCATCGCCCCGAACGGCCAATCGAGAAGATCGCGCACCACCATCTCGATCAGGCCCGCGATGGTGATATCGCGGTCGCCGCCGAGCAGGGCTGGCGTGATGTAGAATCCGACCGCCAGCATGAACACGAGCACGCACCCCGCGATCAAGCCGGGCAGCGACAGCGGCAGCACGACCTCCCAGAAGGTGCGAACCGGCGAGGCGCCGAGCGAGCGGGCCGCCCTCGGCAAGGCCGGATCGACCCGCATCAAGACTGACCAGATCGGCAGCACCATAAACGGCAAGAGCACATGGGCCATGCCGATCTGAACGCCGAGGCTGTTGAAGAGAAGCGGCAGCGGCGCGCTCGTCAACCCCGTCGCCACGAGCCATTCGTTCACGAGGCCCTTCTTGCCGAGCAGGATCACCCACGCCAGGCTGCGCGCGAGCACGCTTGTCCAGAACGGAATCATCACCGCGGCGACGAGCACGAGGCGCGCGCGCGGGCTCGTTGTCGCCATCAGGTAGGCGAGCGGATAGCCCAGGATCGCGCAGACGAGGGTCGTGATTGCGGCCGTGTGAAACGTCGTTACGAAGGCGGTCGCATACGCCCCCTCGTGCGCCAACTTGATCGCCTGGGCAAACGAGAACGCGCCCTTCGGATCGCGAAAGGCCCAACTCGCCATCGTCAGCATCGGCACGACATAGACAGCGGCGGAGAACGCCAACGCACCCACGATGAGAAGGCCCGGGCGTGCCTGCCACGCCCGGGTTCCGCTGCCGCGAAGGTGAAGTGCGTCCGCCATCGATGGCTTGCTCAGCTCTTCTGCACCATCCACTTGGCGTAGCGTTCGGTCTGAACCTCGGTATTGGTCTTGCCGTCGGCGCCGACCGCACCCCACCACGCAATGTCGTTCCAGAACTGCGTCTTGAGGTTCTCGGGCGACGTGTTGAGGTCCTTGGCCTCGGCCTCGCTCAGATGCTTGAAGGCGTCCTGCGAGGACGGACCGTAGGGGATGCGCTTGGCCAGCTCCGCCTGCACCTTGCCGTCGATGACGAAGTTGAGGAATTTGTAGACAGCGTCGGCGTTCTTCGTGCCCTTGACGATCGCCCAGTTGTCCGGCGCCAGCTTGCCGCCGGCGTACTCGACGTCAACGGGAGCGCCGTCCTTCTTGGCCACCAGTCCGCGCGGCCCGATGGTGCAGCACACGTCGATCTCGCCCTTGGACAGGAGCTGAATGGCCTCGCCGTGGTTGGCGTACCACTTGGTCACCAGCGGGCGGACGCGATCCATCGCCTTCCACGCCCGATCGACGTCGAGCGGGTAGAGCTTATCGACCGGCACGCCGTCCGCCACCAGGGCAACCTCGAGCTGGGGCGAGATGCCGCCGCGGAACGGGAACGACCGGCCGCCCTTGAACGCGTCGCCGTTCCACACCTCCGCCCAGGTCTTTGGGTGCTTTCCCGTCGGAAACGTCTTCGTGTTGTAGACAATGTTGAAGCCGTAGATCAGGTGGCCGAGGCCGAACTTGTGGTGCAGCACCTTCGGAATGGCCGCGAGCCTGCCAGCATCAAGCTTGGAATAGTCGATGGGCTCGAGAAGGTTGTTGTTGGCCATCGTGAGAATGGCGGGAATATCCGTATCGAGGATGTCCCACGTGATGTTGCCGCTGTCGGCCTGCGCCTTCACCTTGGCAGCTTCCGGCGGACCGTCGTCCTTGACGCGAATGCCCGTCGCCGCCTCGAACGGCTTGAACATCACCTCCCGCATGGCGGTCGTGCGCGACCCGCCCCATCCGGCGACCACGATCTCGCCCTTGTCGGCGCGGGCGGGCGTCACATGGAAGAACGGCCCGATGGAGGCGAGCGACGACCCCGCGGCACCGATCAGAACCTGACGCCGGGTGGCCTTGATGCGACTAGGCATGGGCATGCTCCTTTCGAGGGCTGGAACGCTGGGGCGAAGTGGCAGAGGACAAGAGAAGGGCGTCATCGCGGGCCCATGCGACGCGGACGGACTGGCCCACGGCAGGACGGAACAGGTCGCGGCGGTTGGCCTGCTTGGCGGTGATGCGCAACCCACCCGCGAGGCGCAGCTCCAGTCGCGAGATGTCTCCCACGTAGACGAGATCCTCCACGGTCGCGGCGAGCCCGTCTGTCGTGTCGGGCGCGACCCGCAACTTTTCGGGACGAAGCACCAGAACGGCCTTTTCCCCCGCCGGGAGGTGTCCGGAGCCGGGTAGCGCTGGCGCCCCGCCGCCGGGGTCGAGCGCAAGTCCGCCGTCGGGCGTCGCCGCCACCACACCTTCGATCAGTGTGCTCTCTCCGATGAAGCTCGCGACGAAGCCGGACGCCGGCCGCTCGTAGAGATCGGAGGGCGAGCCGATCTGAATGATGCCGCCCTGATTCATCAGGGCGATACGATCCGAAAGCGTCAAAGCCTCTTCCTGATCGTGCGTCACATAGAGGATCGTAATCCCGAGCTCGCGGTGGAGGCGGCGGATCTCGGCCTTCATCTTCTCGCGCAACGCCCGGTCGAGGGCGCCGAGCGGCTCGTCCATCAACAGCAGGCCCGGCTCGAAGACGATGGCGCGCGCCAGCGCCACGCGCTGCTGCTGGCCGCCCGAGAGCTCGGACGGCAGGCGGTGGCCGAGCCGATCGAGCCCGACGCGGTCGAGCGCGCGCTCGGCCTGGCGTATCGCCTCGCGCGTCGCCATCCCCCTCATCCGCAGCGGAAAAGTCACGTTGCGCAATGCCGACATGTGCGGGAACAGCGCGTAGTTCTGGAAGACGACGCCGATTCCGCGCCGCTCCGGCGGCAGGGGAACGATCGGGCGGTCGTCGAGCCAGATGTCGCCGCTGTCGGGAGGCGTGAAGCCGGCGACCATCATCAGGGTGGTCGTCTTGCCCGAGCCGGACGCACCGAGCAGCGAGACGAACTCGCCGCCCGCCACGTCGAGCGAGACGCCATCGACGGCGATGGTATTGGCGCCCTCGTACCGCTTGAAGAGTGATCGGATACGAAGCGAAGCACCCGCCGTCCTGACGCTGCCTGCTCCCCTGGATGCTGCTGCGGCGTCATTCATGGAGGCCCACCCTATTCGGCGCGTGAGTGAACAGGTGGAATGGCGCCCGTCTGCCGGGTGATCGGCTCGTACCACGCCGGCCGCCGGTGCGCGGCGAAGTCGAACATCTTGGTCTTGCCCTGGCGGCACCGATCGAGATCGCAATCGGCAACGATGACCTCGTCTCCGAGACCGCCGGCTTCGGCAACGATCTGCCCGTCGGGGTCGACGATGCACGAGCCGCCGATCAGGCCGGCCCCGTCCTCTATCCCGGCCTTTGCGACCGCTACCGCCCACGTCGCGTTCATGTAGGCATTCGCCTGGACGACGAGCTTGGAGTGGAAGGTCCTGAGCTCCGGCCCCTCGGATACGCCACCGTTGGGATCGTAGGCCGCCGAATTGTAGCCGAGCAGGACAAGCTCGACGGCCTGAAGCCCGAGCACGCGCCACGACTCTGGCCACCGGCGATCGTTGCAGATCATCATGCCGACGATGGCATCGCGCCAGCAGGCCGCATGAAACGCCGGAAACCCCAGGTCACCGTACTCGAAGTAGCGCTTCTCGAGCTGCTGATAGCGCTCGTTCACCCGCGGCTCCTTGGTGCCCGGCAGGTGAACCTTGCGATACTTGCCGAGCAGGGCACCGTCCGGCCCGACCAGCACCGCGGAATTGAACCGCTGGCCCTCGGGCGTGAGCTCCGCATACCCCACGTAGAAGCCGACTCCGAGGGCACGGGCTCGGTCGAACAAGGCCTGCACGTTGGGATTCGGCATGGCGCGCTCGAAATAGGAATCGAGCTCCGCGCCGCTCGTCAGCCATCTGGGAAAGAACGTCGTAAAGGCAAGCTCGGGAAAGACGACGAGCTCCGCGCCCCGCCCGGCAGCTTGCTCGATCAGCGCAATCAGCCGCCCGAGCGTGGATGCTCTGGAGTCCGTCCTGTGGATGGGGCCCGTTTGGGCACCGGCAACGCGCACCACTCGCGCCATGGTCTGGCATCCTTGATGTTCGCGACAGACCTTGGCACCGGGCCCCTGGCGCAAACAATAGGTTCCTCTATGATAATTCGCGTACCACTATTCATGCGAGTGATATGACGCTCCGCCAGCTCGAGATCCTTCGTGCGCTATTTCGCTACCGCACGACCGTTGCCGCCGCCCGTCATCTCGGCCTCTCGCAGCCGGCCATTAGCAACGCGCTGAAGACCATGGAGGCCCAGGCCGGCTTTGCGCTGTTCGAGCGCATCAACAATCGACTCTTCCCCACCCGCGAGGCGCAGGAGCTGCATAGCGAGGCCGAGGCCATCTTCGCCCGCCACGACCTGTTCGAAACCAAACTGCGCGACCTCAAGGAGAGCAAGGCCGGCCATCTGCGCATCGTAGCCACGCCGCCGATCGGCTACGGCATCATCCCGGACGCGTTGAAACGCTTTCTTGCCCAGCGTCCCCAGGTCCGCGTTTTCTTCGACGTCCGGCGTTACGAGGGGGTCGTCGAGAGCGTCGAGACCAATCTGGTCGAGCTCGGGTTCGCCCTCGCGCTGGACGAGCATCCGGCGCTCGAGACGGAAGCCGTATTTGCTGGCGACATGGTTTGCGTCACCCCGCCCGGCCACCCGCTCGCACGCAAGCCGGTCGTGACCGCCGGTGACCTCAGCCAATACCCCTTCATCGCGCTTGAACGGGGCACCCGCCTGGGCGAGGCGGTGCGTGATGCCTTCGAGAAGGCAGCGACGCCGTTTCGCTTCGCGGTCGAGGTCCGATACTGCAACACGGCCTGCGTCCTGGTCCAAAGCGGCGTCGGCGCCGCCGTCGTCGACCCCTTCTCGCCGTCGGCCGGTGCAGGGCGGGATCTCGTGGTCCGGCCCTTCACTCCCCAAACAAGGGCGATCGCCTACGCCGCCTGGTCCAAGGCCCGGCCCCTCTCGCGCCTGGCCCAAGCGTTTCTTGCCGAAGTGCGCCGGACCGCACGCGAAAAGACCTCCGCCGCCCGGGCATAGCCGCAAATCCGAGGCGCGTCGCGGAGCTCTCCGAGTGGCAGGATCCGCGCATTCAAAAAAAACCGCACCGCAGCGGAACCGCTTCCACGGCCGCGCGTTCTCCTCCGTTAGGTGCAATCCGAGCAGGAAATGGGGACGGCGTTAGCCATTTCATCCCGTCCGATCCGTGCTTTGCGCGGTGCAACGTCGCGCGACTGAAATTTGCGCCTTGATCATGGGCTTGCGAGCGCTCGAAAGAGTGCGTGGTGCCTTGTGTTTGTGGGGTCGGAATATGAACGAGGACGGGGCCGCTCAGGTAGCGATCAACGAGTATGCAACGCCCCACCACGATGTCCCCGTAACCAGCCGCGACCTCCAGGATCTGCTGCGTGCCTTGCAGGCGATGCGCATGGGGAACTTCTCCGTCCGCATGGCTGGTGACGCACCGGGCCTGGTCGGTAAGATCGCCGACACCTTCAACGACATTGTCGCCAACAATCAGCAATTCGCCGATCAGCTCGAGCGGATGGGCCAGGTCGTCGGCAAGGAGGGCCGGACACGACAACGCCTCCGCCTTGGCTTGGCCGCCGGCGCCTGGGGCGACATGGAGACGACCGTCAACTCCCTCATCGACGATCTGCTCTGGCCGATCACCGAGGTCACCCGCAGCATCGAGGCCGTTGCCCAGGGCGACCTGCTGGTCACTATGCGTCTCGATGTCGATGGCCGCCCCCTGAGGGGTGAGTTCTTGCGGTCGGCCACCATCGTCAACACCATGATCAAGCAGCTCGGCGTGTTCACCTCCGAGGTGACCCGCGTCGCCCGCGAGGTCGGCACTGAAGGCAAGCTCGGCGGCCAGGCCCAGATCAGCGAGGTCACCGGCGTTTGGAAGGACCTCACCGAGAGCGTCAATTCCATGGCCAGCAACCTGACCGATCAGGTGCGCAACATCGCCGACGTGACGATCGCGGTGGCCAACGGCGACCTGTCGAAGAAGATCACGGTGGACGTGCGCGGCGAGATCCTTCAGCTCAAGGACGCCATCAACACCATGGTCGATCAGCTCCGCTCCTTCGCTGCGGAGGTCACCCGCGTCGCCCGTGAGGTCGGCACCGAGGGGCGCCTCGGCGGCCAGGCCAACGTGCCGGGCGTCGCCGGCACCTGGAAGGACCTCACCGACAACGTCAACTTGCTTGCCGCCAACCTCACTACCCAGGTCCGCAACATCGCCGAGGTCACCACCGCCGTCGCCCGCGGCGACCTCTCGCGCAAGATCACCGTCGACGTGAAGGGCGAGATTCTCGAGCTCAAGAACACCATCAACACGATGGTCGATCAGTTGAACGCCTTCGCCTCCGAGGTCACCCGCGTGGCTCGCGAGGTCGGCACCGAAGGCCGCCTCGGTGGTCAGGCTGCCGTGCCGGGTGTCGCCGGCACCTGGAAGGACCTCACCGACAACGTCAACTCGATGGCCAGCAACCTCACGGCCCAGGTCCGCAACATCGCCGAGGTGGCGACCGCCATCGCTGGCGGTGACCTGTCGAAGAAGATCACAGTCAACGTCAGCGGTGAAATTCGGCAACTCAAAGAGACCATCAACACGATGGTCGATCAGCTCAATGCCTTCGCCTCGGAGGTCACCCGCGTCGCCCGCGAGGTCGGCACCGAAGGTAAGCTCGGCGGCCAAGCCGATGTCCGCGGCGTCGCCGGCACCTGGAAGGACCTCACCGACAGCGTCAACTCGATGGCCGGCAATCTGACTACTCAGGTGCGGAATATCGCGGAGGTGTCCACCGCCATCGCCAGCGGCGATTTGTCGAAGAAGATCGCCGTCGACGTGCGCGGCGAGGTGCTGGAGCTCAAGGAGACCATCAACACGATGGTCGATCAATTGAATGCTTTCGCCTCCGAGGTCACCCGCGTGGCGCGCGAGGTCGGCACCGAAGGCAAGCTCGGCGGCCAGGCGATGGTGCGCGGCGTCGCCGGCACCTGGAAGGACCTCACCGACAGCGTCAACTCCATGGCCAGCAACCTCACCGGTCAGGTGCGCAACATCGCCGAGGTGGCCACCGCCGTGGCCATGGGGGACCTGTCCAAGAAGATCACGGTCAACGTCAGTGGCGAAATCCTTCTTCTGAAGGACACGCTGAATACGATGGTCGATCAGTTGAACGCGTTCGCCGCCGAGGTGACCCGCGTGGCGCGCGAGGTCGGCACCGACGGCAAGCTCGGCGGACAGGCCGCCGTGCCGGGTGTTGCCGGCACGTGGAAGGACCTCACCGACAGCGTCAACTCCATGGCCGGCAACCTGACCGACCAGGTGCGCAACATCGCGGAGGTCGCAACCGCCATCGCCAGCGGTGACCTGTCTCGCAAGATTACAGTGGACGTGCGCGGTGAGATCCTGCAGCTAAAAGAGACTCTCAACACGATGGTCGACCAGCTCAACCGCTTCGCCGGCGAGGTCACCCGCGTCGCCCGCGAGGTCGGCACCGAGGGCCGCCTCGGCGGTCAGGCCAACGTGCCGGGTGTCGCCGGCACCTGGAAGGACCTCACCGACAGCGTCAACTCGATGGCCGGCAACCTCACGGCCCAGGTGCGCAACATCGCCGAGGTGACCACCGCCGTCGCCCGCGGCGATCTCTCCCGCAAGATCACCGTCGACGTGAAGGGCGAGATTCTCGAGCTCAAGAACACCATCAACACGATGGTCGATCAGTTGAACGCCTTCGCCTCCGAGGTCACCCGCGTCGCCCGCGAGGTTGGCACCGAAGGCCGCCTCGGTGGCCAAGCCCAGGTATCGGGCGTCGCTGGCACCTGGAAGGATCTCACCGACACCGTGAACGTCATGGCCGCCAACCTCACCGAGCAGGTGCGTGGCATCGTGAAAGTCGTGACCGCTGTGGCCAACGGTGATCTCAAGCAGAATCTGACCGTCAAATCGAAGGGCGAGGTGGCCGCGCTTGCCGAGACGATCAACAACATGACCGACACGCTCGCGATCTTTGCCGAGCAGGTCACCACCGTGGCGCGCGAGGTCGGTGTCGAAGGCCGCCTCGGCGGCCAGGCGCATGTGCCGGGCGCCGCTGGAACGTGGAAGGACTTGACCGGAAACGTCAATCTTCTGGCCGAGAATCTCACCAGCCAGGTGCGCGCCATCGCCGAGGTGACAACCGCGGTGACCAAGGGCGATCTCACTCGTTCGATTCAGGTCGATGCCTTGGGCGAGGTCGCCGAGCTCAAGGACTACATCAACACCATGATCGGCAATCTGCGCCTCACCACCGCGCGCAACACCGAGCAGGACTGGCTCAAAACCAACCTCGCCCGCTTCACCAGTATGTTGCAGGGCCAGCGCGACATGGCGACCGTCGGCGCCAAGCTGCTGTCGGAGCTCGTGCCGCTGGTCAACGCCCACCAGGGGCTCATCTATCACATGGTCTCGGAAAGCGAGGATAACGCCTACCTCAAGTTGATCGCCAAGTACGCCGACGACTATCGCAACGGTCACCCCACCCGACTGGCGCTCGGCGACGGCCTGATCGGCCAGAGTGCGACGGAGAAACGCCGCATCCACGTTTCGCGCGTTCCGCCGGAGACAGTACCGATCGGATCGGTGCTGCTCGATGCCCTGCCACGCAGCCTGCTGGTGTTTCCGGTGGTGTTCGAGGGCAAGGTGAAAGCGGTGATGGCGCTTGCCTCGTTGCACGACTTCGATCCCGCTCATCTGACCTTTCTCGATCAGTTGACCAGCAGCATCGGCATCGTCCTGAACAGCATCGAAGCGAGCATGCAGACGGAAGCCTTGCTCACGCAATCCCAGCAGCTCGCACGTGAGTTGCAGACCCAGCAGAAGGAGCTGCAGCAGAGCAACGAGCAGCTCGAGCAGAAGGCCCAGCAACTTGCCGAGCGCAACCGGGACGTTGAAGCCAAGAACCAGGAAATCGAGCAGGCCCGCGGCGCCTTGGAGGAGAAGGCCGAGGAGCTCGCGCTAACGTCGAAGTACAAATCGGACTTCCTCGCCAACATGTCCCACGAGCTGCGCACTCCGCTCAACAGCATCCTGATCCTCGGGCAGCAGCTCTCCGACAACCCGGATCAGAACCTCACGACCAAGCAGGTCGAATTTGCCCGAACCATCCATGGTGCGGGCACGGACCTCATGAACCTCATCAGCGACATTCTGGACCTGTCGAAGATCGAGTCCGGAACGGTGACGGTCGATGCGGAGGAAATCTATTTCGCCGATCTCGTGGAATCGGTCTCCCGTCCGTTCCGCCATGAAGCGGAGAGGCGGCACCTGTCCTACGAGGTCAAGCTCGATCGTCAGTTGAGCCGCAGCCTCGTGACCGACTCCAAACGCCTTCAGCAAGTGCTCAAGAACCTGCTGTCCAATGCCTTCAAGTTCACCGAGGATGGTGGCGTGAAGCTTGGCGTCTCCGTAGCCACGAGTGGCTGGAGCCCGGATCATCCCGGCCTGTCTGCGTCCCCAACAGTAGTCGCCTTCGAGGTCACCGATACCGGCATCGGCATCTCTCCCGAGAAGCAGAGGATCATCTTCGAAGCCTTTCAGCAGGCGGATGCCGGCACCAGCCGCAAGTACGGTGGCACGGGTCTTGGCCTAGCCATTAGCCGGGAGCTTGCCGGCCTTCTTGGCGGCGAGATCCAATTGCGCAGCACGCCAGGACAAGGGAGCGCCTTCACGCTCTATCTGCCCCTCAAGTACACCGGCCCGGCCGCGCCGCTGGCAGCGGCCAGCACTGCCGGCCTCGGCCCTCAGGCCACGGCGCATCCACGCTTTGCGGAGCGGCCCGTCGAGCCCATCCGGGATGATCGCGAGTCTCTCAAGCCGGGCGACAAGGTTCTCCTCGTGGTCGAGGACGACCCGCATTATGCCCGCATCCTGATCGATCTGGCGCACGACAGCGGTTTCCTTGTTCTGGCAGCCGCGACGGGCGCGGAGGCGCTGGCGCTCGCCAACGACTATCACCCGACCGCAATCTCGCTCGACGTCTTCCTGCCCGATATGCTGGGCTGGAACGTCCTCAGCCAGCTCAAGCAGAACCCCGCGACCCGCCACATTCCCGTGCAGATCGTGACCCTCGAGGAGGATCGCCAGCACGGCCTGTCGCGGGGCGCGTTCTCCTTTGTCACCAAACCCGCCACCACCGAGAAGCTGAAGTCGGCCATCTCGCGCATCAGCGATTTCAGCCAGCCTCGGCGCAAGCGCCTTCTGATCGTGGACGACAACGACTCCGAACGGTTCAGCATCGCCGAGCTGCTCGCTCATCACGATATCGACGTCGTCACGGCCCAGACCGGCGCGGCGGCACTCGCGATCCTCGAGAGCGAGGGTAGCGACTGTGTCGTGCTCGACCTGCGCCTTCCCGACATGAGCGGATTCGACGTCCTCACGAGGATTCGTGACGATGCTCGCCTCGCCGACATTCCGGTTGTCGTGTTCACCGGGCGCGAGTTGTCCACAGAAGAGGAGGCACAGCTTCGCGCCATGGCCCGCAGCGTGGTGGTGAAGGGCGTGGAGTCACCGGAGCGTCTTCTGGATGAGACTGCGCTGTTTCTTCACAGGTTCCTCGCCGACTTGCCGCCCGAGAAGCGGCAGATGATCGAGCGACTGCACAACTCGGAAGAGGACCTCGTCGGTCGAACCGCCCTGCTCGTGGACGACGATGCGCGCAACATCTTTGCGCTCAGCAGCATCCTGGAGCGCCGCGGAATGCGCGTTCTCACCGCCACCACCGGCAAGGAAGCCATCGAGATCCTGCAATCGACGCCCGAGGTCGCCATCGTCCTCATGGACATCATGATGCCGGAAATGGATGGGTACCAGACGATGCAGAAAATCCGGCGGGACACGCAGTTGCGTCGACTGCCGATCATTGCGCTCACGGCCCGAGCCATGAAGGGTGATCGGGAGAAGTGTGTCGCGGCCGGCGCATCGGACTATCTCGCCAAACCCGTCAACACGGAGCAACTGCTTGCTGCATTGCGCATGTGGTTACACCGATGAGATATCGAGGCGATCCATGATCGCGCAGGACCGCGTCAACATCCTGCTGGTCGACGATCAGCCCGCCAAGCTCGTCAGCTACGAGGCCATTCTCGCCGAGCTCGGGGAGAATCTCGTCAAAGCGAATTCGGCGCGCGAGGCGCTGCATTTCCTGCTGAAGAACGATGTCGCGGTCGTCCTCGTCGACGTTTGCATGCCCGAGCTCGACGGGTTCGAGCTCGCCAGGATGCTGCGCGAGCACCCCCGCTACGAGAAGACGGCCATCATCTTCATTTCCGCCATTCAGATCTCCGAGCTCGACTATCTGCGCGGGTACGAGACGGGCGCCGTCGACTATGTCCCTGTGCCAGTGGTTCCAGACATCCTGCGCGCCAAGGTCAAAGTCTTCGCCGAGCTCTGGCGCAAGACGCGCCAGCTCGAGATGCTCAACGGCGATCTGGAGCGGCGCGTCGAGGAGCGCACGTCCGAGGTCAAGGCTTCCGCGGCGAAATTGCGCGAGGTTGCCGAGCGGCTCCACCTTGCCAGCGAGGCGGCCGGCTTCGGCACCTACGACTACAACGCGGCCGCCGGCCAGGTGTACTGGTCGCCGTATCTCCGCCAGATGGTCGGCATTGAGGGAGATGCCCCTCTGACCATCGACGACGTGCTCGCGACGATCCATCCCGATCATCGAAAGATGGTGCGCCAGCACATCGACGACTATGTGCCCGAGCCGGGCCGGCGAGAGCTGGAATTCAAGATCGTTCGGCCGGACGGCGAGGAGCGATGGCTGCTCGACCGCGGCCAGGTCGTGGCCGACGCGCACGATCCCGGCATTCGCCTCATGGGAACCGTCCTCGATATCACCGACCGGAAGCGCGAGGAGGAGCGCGGGCGCCTGCTCATGGCCGAGCTCGACCATCGCGTGAAGAACATTCTGGGAAACGTGTCCGCGATCGCCCGCCTCTCGAGCCGGCGAGCGCAGAGCGTGGGCGCGTTCGTCGACGCGCTCGACGGCCGCATACAGGCGATTTCGCGGGCCCACGGCCTGTTGCGGCGAAGCGCTTGGATTGGCGCGAACCTCGCCGATCTCGCGTCCGAGTCGCTCTCGCCGTTTCAGGTGAGCAGCAACATCGAGATCATCGGCGAGCCGCTGAGCATCATCCCCGAGCTGGCGCAGTCGATGTCCCTGATATTCCATGAACTCGCCACCAATGCCGTGAAACACGGCTCGCTCTCCGATCCCAAGGGGCGGGTCCGGGTGTCGTGGTCGCGACCATCGGATCGCGAGCTCCGCTTCGCCTGGGAGGAATACGATGGGCCGGCCACCCAGGCCCCGGCCGCCAAGGGCTTCGGCCTGACCGTGCTGCAAACCGCAGCGCAGGACCTGGGCGCAACCGCCAACCTGGATTTCCGCCAACAGGGGTTTGTTTATACCCTGACCGGCCCCTTCCAGCAGGCTTACCCGGCCGCCATTGCCGCCGCCCCGCTCAATCGATCCGCCGCGCCATCGTATGCCGCGCCTGCGGATGCCAATGGTCGCCGCATCCTCGTCGTCGAGGACGAAGCCCTCGTCGCGCTCCAGCTCCAGAGCGATTTGGAAAGCGCAGGGTATCGTGTGGTCGGCCCGGCGCGGTCCCTCGAGCGTGGGCTCGAGCTTGCGGTGGAGGAAGGCATCGACGCCGCGTTGCTCGATGTGAGCCTCGGGCGAAACACCAGCGCCCCGATCGCCGAGGCGTTGATCGCCCGCAAGATTCCCCTCGCCTTCGTGACCGGTTACTCGGATCGGACGATGCTGCCCGCGGGATTGCGGTCTGTACCGACGCTGAACAAGCCGTACGTCGCCGACGAGATTCGCGCCCTGCTGGGGAGGCTGCTCAGCCATCGCAGCAGCGAGATCCGGACCCCGTCATCGGTCGAGATCCAGCAGGCGTGAAGTATTGGCCTGGCTACGCGCCGCCACCGGCATCTGGCATCCGAGGCTTGTAGGCCACCACCTTGATCTCGATCCGCGTCTTGAACATGAAATCATTGCGGACCACCGCGCGGGCCGGACGGGTCCGGGTAAAGAACTGCTTGTAGACCGCGTTGAAGCCCAGGAAATCCCTCCGGTGCTTGAGCCACACCAGCACGTCGACGACATCGTCCAGGGTGCATCCGGCGCGCCTCAGAGCTTTGTCCACCTGCAGCAGCGTTTTCCGCGTCTGCTCCTCGATCGGCTCGTCCCCAGCGCCGCCGCCGTCGTCGATCACCTCACCGGCATCGTCGAACGTCACCTCCTCCGGCTTGAAGAAGTGATCGCTGAGGCCCGAGACGAAGATGAAGTCGCCGGCGCGCACGGCGAGTGAGATCGGCACGGGCGCCGGTCCGTCGAACCCAAACTCCTCTCGTCTAGGGGCGCCTGGAGCCCCCGCTGTCCGGCCTCCTGCCTCCGGGTGACCCGCGGCCTGCCCTACATCGCTATCCGGCATGCGTTCTCTCCGATGGTCAGGAACCGTTGAAGCGGGCGAGCGCGAAGGCCGTAAGATCGATCGCCGGTGATCGCCCAGCGACCACATCGGCGACCGCGCTCGCGCATCCGCACGAGGTCGACCATCCCTGCGGACCATGGCCGGCGTTGAGGAACAGGTTGCTCACGGGCGTCGCGCCGAGGATCGGCCGCCCGTCCGGAGAGGCGCCGCGCAACCCGGCCCAATAGATGGGCTGGCTTTGCGCGAGGCATCGTTTGAGCTCCGGGAACAACTCGACGGCATTGGCGACGAGAGCCGCGCAGCGCGCCGGACTGGGCTGCGCATCGTATCCGGTGATTTCGGCAGATCCGGCCAGCCGCAGCCGGTCGCCGAGCCGCATGAGGCCGAACAGGCGCGAACTGTCGATGACCCCGCCCTTGACCGCGTCCGGCCAGTCACCGGCCGGCAACGTCACCGACACACCCTTGACCGGGCAGATCGGCACGCGCAGTCCGAGTCCACGCAACAGCACGGGGCTGTGGCTCGCCAGCGCGACGACGAACCTGTCCGCTGTTACCAGTCCTCGATCCGTCGCCACCGCCTCGACGGCGTGCCCCGCCAGCGCCAAACCACGGATGTTGGCCCCGAGCTGGAACGTCACGCCGAGCCGGGTGCATTCGGCCGCAAGTCCAACGGCAAACCTGCGGCAATCACCGACCTCCTCGCGCGGAAAGTGGATGCCGCCCACGATCTTTCCCGCACTGTTGGCCAGAGCCGGCTCGATCGCCATGCACTCCGTCGCACTCTTCGCGTCGAAGACAAGACCAAGCGCCCGCAGCGGCGCATAGGTTGCCGCGACCTCGTCGAGCGCCTGCTGTGTTTGGACGACCTTGAGCACCCCGCGCGTATTCAGGTCGTAGTCGAAACCGGTCTCGGCACGCAGCGCCTTGAATCGCTCCATGCTGTAGAGCGTCAATCCAAGATTGGCCCGGATGCTTTCCTGCAGGCGCGCGTCCGTACAGCTTCGCAGAAACTCGAGGCCCCAGCGCCACATGTGGGGCACCTGTTTCAGCCGAAGCAGAAGCGGGGCATCCTCGCGGCCGATCCATCCCAGCAGCTTCAAAGGCAGACCGGGCGACGCCCAGGGCACGATCTGCGTGCCGCCGATCACGCCACCATTGGCAAAGCTTGTCTCCTCGCCCGCCTGCGGCTGGCGATCGACGACGGTCACCTCGTGACCGAGCTTTGCCAGATAGTAGGCGGTCGTCACGCCGCTGATGCCGGCACCGAGCACCACAATGCGCATGTCCCACCCCTTTCACCCGCAGGACGCTCGACGTCGCCGGGGCCTAGCGGCCAGAACCTTGACCGTGCGTTCTACTCAACGCGCCCCGCAAGCCGCGCTGCGCGAGTCACCAATTGAGCCCTATCGATCTTGTTGGTACCGGCAAGCGGAAGAGCATCGATGAAAAACACCTTCCGCGGATGCTGGTAGCCGGGGCCGTTCGCGAGGGCCCACGCCTTGACCCCCTGCTCGTCGAGATCTGCGCCCGTGCGCCGGACCACGAAGGCGACCGGCAGATGTTGCTTTGTCTCGTCCGGGATCGGCACGACAATCGACTGGGCAATTCCCGGATGGCGCTCGAGCAGCCGCTCCACCTCCGTGGGCCAGACGTTCTCGCCGCCGCACACGAACATGTCGTCCTCGCGCCCGACGAACCAGTGAAATCCCAGCTCGTCTCGCCGCACGACATCTCCCGAGTGATACCATCCGCCGTCGCGAAGCGCGCTGCGGGTCTTGTCGGGCAGGTGGAGGTAGCCCCGCATGGTGGCCGGATTGCGCATCTGCAGCACGCCCTCGCCCGGTCCCTCGACCATGGCCCCCGTCAGGTCGACCAGCCGCGCCTCCGCGCCCTTGATGGGATAGCCGAGCGCGCAGTCAGGTGTCGGATGGCCGTCGGGATGCAGACCATAGACCGCCGGGCCAGCCTCTGTGGTGCCATAGCCGTTGGTGATGCGCGCGTTGGGGAACAGCGTTTTCACCCGCCCGACGAGCTGTGCACTGTATGGCGATGACCCCATGAAGATTCGGGTGATCCGATCGAACGCCGGCGGCCGCGAGCCGGTGCCGACATGGTTGGCAACGAGCGCAAGCATGGTCGGCACCGAGGTGAGCCATGTGGCGTCATACGCAACGATGGCATCGATATAGCTTGCGGCCGTGAAGCTCGGCTGCAGGATGACGCGCGCGCGGTTCAGGAAGGCGAACTTCAGGTTGAACAGCGCATTCATATGATACATCGGCGCCGCGACCAGCAGCGTATGATGGCTGTTGTCCTCGCGCGTCACGGTCGAGACGGCCCAATGCTGTCCGGCATGGCTGAGCGGCACGCCTTTCGGCCGCCCTGTCGAGCCGGACGTGTAGAGGATCTGCGCGATCTCCTCCGTCGAGACGACCACGCTCTCGAAGGTGCCGGGATCGAGCAGCTCGTCCCATGACGTCGAGCCGATGACGATATGCGGTACGCCGGCCGGCGCCAGCGCCGCGCGCTCCGCGTCCGTGAAGACGATCTTGGCTCCGGCGTCGCCGGCAATGTAGGCGACCGTTTCCGCAGCGACCTTCCAGTTGACCGGAACGACGATGATGCCGGCCCGCATGGCCCCGAAATAGAGCGCCACGAACGCCGCACTGTTGGCCGCGATGACCGCGATCGTAGCGCCGCGTTTCACGCCACGGCGCGTCAGGCCGCGAGCGACCGAGGAGGCATAGCGATCGAGGTCGCCGGACGCCCAGAGCTTTGGCGCAGCATTCGGCCGATACTCGACCAGCGTGATACGCTCCGGATCGGGCTCACGCGACAGCAGCGCGCCGAGATTGACGTTCCCACCTGTCGAATCTGCCCCTGCACGCGCGTTCATGGAACGAGCACGACCTTGCCGAACACCTCGCGATTGATGAGCGCCTCGAGGCCGGAACGGAAGCCGGACATCGGCAGCACACGGTCGATGGCGGGTTTGAGCATCCCGCGGCTCACCATGTCCATCAGCGCAACTTGGTCCTCGGGCGTCCACGCGTTCGAGCCGACGATCGACAACTCGTAGGACCAGATGTAGCGAATATCCTCCTTGGGATCGTAGCCCGCCGTCGCGCCGCAAACCAGCACGCGCCCGAACCGCGCGAGCACCCTGAGGCTTTTCGTCCAGGTCTCGCCTCCGATGTAGTTGATGACGACGTCGACCCCACCGCCGCCCCAGATCTTCGGTTTTCCGAACCGGCCATGGATCGCGGCGACGAAATCTTCTCTTGACGTATCGATGACGTGATCGGCGCCGAGTGCGCGCAGCTTCTCGCACTTCTCCGCGCTGCCGCCGCAGGCGATGACCTCGGCACCCGCGAGCTTGGCAAGTTGCAGCGCGCCCGTGCCGACCCCGCCAGTCGCTCCGAGCACGAGCACCTTCTCGCCGGCTTTCACATGGCCGCGCACCTCGATCATGCGGCGCGCAGTACCGTACGCGATCGGCAGGGACGCCGCATCGACATCGCTGACATTTTCCGGGATCGGCAACAGGAATCGAGCCTTGACGGCGATCCTCTCGCACGCACCGCCGCGCAACGTTTCGCCCATCTGCCCGATGCCGGGCTGGAACGGCACCACCTGCACGCGCTCTCCGCGCCGCCGGCCGCGCACCTCGGCGCCGACCTCGATGATCTCGCCGGCGACGTCTCCGCCGGGAATCATCGGAAACGGCGTCTTGAGGCCCGGGATGCCACGCAGGATCATCGGGTCGAACCCGTTGAGCGCGGTGGCCGTTACGCGCAGCACGCACTCGTCTGGCCCGCAGACCGGATCCGGAAAATCACCCCATCTCAGCTTATCAAGGCCACCGTGCTCGTCGAACAGAATGGCCTTCATCTGTCGCTGTCTCCCTTCGGCGCCGTGCCCTCCTTTGCCTTCGGCTCGTAGCGATAACGGAAATCGCAGTGCGTGGCCCCCTGCATGAGGGTCTGCGTCCGCGAGAACTTGATCGCCGGATCGTAGCCCTCGCAGAAGGCCCCGTCGCGATTGCACGACAGCAGGTGGCCGATATCGCCCAACCCCATGTCGCGATACATCTCCGCGTAGCGGCACCGCTTCACATCGAACTCCAAGACGGTGGCATCACGCCGCTTGACGTCGATGGTCAACGCGTCCTCGGCGGTCCAGTGCTTGTAGAGATCGGCGAAGGTCTCGAGATTGGTGCCAGCCGGTTCCTTTTCGGCGAATTGCCGGGCTTGCGCGATCGCGGAGCGACGGATCGAGCGGGAGATCACCTCGGCCGCCGCCTCGCGTCCGAACCGCTCCACCAGGGTTTCATAGATTTCTTTGATCAGCTCCGCCTCGATGCGGCGGCGCTGAATAATCGGAATGGTCACTCGGTTCTCCCTTCAGGCGAGGCGGCTGCGATAGAGGCGGCCGTACCCCGCAATGGTATCGTCGATGCCCGCGAGCCGCAGCATGTGCCAGGCCAGCGCATGATTGCTCGAGGTGACCGGCTTGCCGATCCGCGCTTCGGCCTCCTCGACGATGCGTGCCACGCGCAGCGATGTGCAGGACACAAAGACACCATCGCACGCGGCCGATCGGCCGATCTGCACGATCGCATCCAGGATCGCGCGCGGCGTGATGCGCGCCACGATGTCGTCGTCCGCCTCATTGAAGGAGCCCATGACAGGGATATCCAGTCCGCGCGCAACCAGGGCATCCCGCAAGCGCAGGTTGATTTCGCGCACATAGGGCGTGAGCAGCCCGACGCGGCGCACCCCGGTAGCCCGCAAAGCCGCAATCGCCGCGGTCACGGGATCGGTGACCTTCGTCCCCGGCCGCACGGTCCGCACCAGCTCGGCAACCCGCGCCTCACCGATGACCAGCGCCCCCGACGTGCACGCGAAGGCGACCACCGGCAGATCGACCATGAACGGGAGGAGCTGCGTGGTCGGCGCGATCAATCCTTCCATTTGGATGAGCGTTTCCGGCGTGATCTGAGGACTGTTGTGCAACCGGGCCGCGTAGAGCGCGACCCCGTTCGCCGGCCACACCGCGCGAAACTCGTCCTCGATCGTCTGGTCGGTCTCGAGCACGAGCAGCCCCACGGCTGCCCGCGTCCCGACCCCCTTGTCTGTCTCGAACGGCAAGCGCTCCAGGTCGACATCCAGAGGTGGACTGCCCGTTTTCACCCGCGTGTGCTCGTTCATGAGGCAAACCCCGCACGAAGGCTGCTGTTGACCGCAGAACTCTGTTCAGTCGATGATATTGGTACTGAGGTCACCCGACAAGCGAGCGAGGTGGCACGGCTGGCCCGCATTGGTGGAGTACTGCGACATGGACGACCGGCGCAAATTTCTGCAGGGGTTCGGCGTTGGGGCAGCCGCGTTCGCAACATCGGCGGCTGGGCAGGCGGTGCCTGCTGCGGCACAGCAGCCGATCCGCTGGAGAGTGAACCACTTCTCCGGCGAAACCTCGATGTTCTACACGCACACCATTCTTCCGTTCGTCGAGCGCATCAAGCAGATCACCGGCGGCCGTCTCGAGCTGCAGCCGTTTCCCGGCGGCGTCATTGCCCCGCCGCTGGAAGGCTACAAGGCGATCGAGGACGGACTGGCCGACGCCGCCCATCTGACACCGCTCTATATCGTCAATCGCGACCCGGTGAACTCGTTCTACGGCGGACACCCCGGCGGCATGCCTCCGGAAATGATCATGCACTGGCTCTACAATGGCGGCGGCGAAGATCTGCTCACGCAGCATCGTCGGGCCACCATGGGCATGCACTCGATCACGTGCAGCATCGGGCCCGCCGAGATCTGGCACTCCCACAAGCCGATCAAGGTCGCCGCCGATCTCAAAGGCCTGAAGTTCCGCGCCTCCGGCGCGTGGGCGCAGATCCTCAACGAGTACTTCGGATCGGCGGCAACGACCGTCGCCGGCTCGGAGGTCTACACGATGCTCGAGCGTCGCGGCGTCGACGTGGTCGAGTGGTCCGGTCCCGCCGAGAACCTCAAGACCGGCCTGCATAATGCGGCCCCCTACATCATCGTTCCCGGCCCGCACACCAACGCGTTCACCTTTGAGTTCATCATGCCGATCGCCAAATGGGACGCGCTGCCCAACGATCTGAAGGCGCAGGTCAAGGCGGCAGCCAAGCTCGCGACCCTGGATACGCTGCTGAGCTGGACGATAGACGACATCGAAGCCGTCAAGAAGATGCGGACGGGCAAGGCCCAGATCATCAATTGCGACCCATCGCTGATCAAGGACATCCGCGAAGCCGGACGCGACTGGGCGAAGAAGCGGACCGCCGAGCAGGAGGCCAAGGGCAACCCCTGGATGAAGCGCATCTCCGAGTCCTACTACAACTTCTACGACAACTGGCTGGAGAACGCCTCTTACCGGGCCGTGGATTGAGCCGCCGTCACAGCGGAGACAAAGATGCGCGGCTAGGCGATGCAAAAACTTGCGCGGATCATTGAGCGCCTGTCAGAGGTCTGCGGCGCAGCCGCAGCGGTAGCGGCACTCGGCCTGATCGTCGTCACGATGATCGAGGTGCTGTCCCGCTATGTGCTGCGGTCACCCACGTTGTGGGCCTACGATGTCGCGTACATGTTGAACGGGGCAGCGTTCATCCTCGCGTGCGCGCTGGCCTTGCACAAGAACCAGCACGTCTCCGTCGATATCCTGTCTCAGTTTTTCGGCGAGCGGCTTCGCCGGATCATCGAAGTCGTCGTGTTTGCCACCCTCGTTCTGCCGGCGCTTGGGCTGATCTGCTATTCCGCCTGGACCCAGGCTTGGAAAGCTTGGGTCACGGGCGAGATCGAGCAGGTGAGCCCCTGGCAACCCAAGATTTGGCCGTTCCAGCTCGTGCTCGCGACCGGCCTGACTGCGCTTTGGCTGCAGGTGCTGGGCCGCGTCGTGCATCGCCCGACACCGGTCGAAGCCCCACATTGATGGACTTGCCCTGATGGAGAGCCTACCGCTTGCGGCCTGGATGTTCCCGGCAGCGTTTGTCCTGATATTCGCGGGCATTCCGATATCGTTCAGCCTGATCGTCACGGCCGTGGCCTTCGCCTTGCCGGTTTTCGGCGATCGCGCGGGGCTGCAGCTCTTCCGCTTCGTCGGCAATGTCGCGTCGAACAACGCGCTGGCCGCCGTGCCGCTCTTCATCTTCATGGGCGCCGTCCTCGAGCATTCGGGGATGGGTCGCCGCGTCTTCGAGGCCATGAAGCTATGGCTCGGCGGGTTTCCCGGCGGCCTCGGTCTCGCGACCATGGCCATGTGCACGCTGTTTGCGGCCGGCACCGGCGTGGTCGGCGCCGTCGAGGTGATGGTCGGGCTTCTCGCCATCCCACCCATGGTCAAAGCCGGCTACTCGCGCAGCCTCATCTCCGGTGTCATCACCGGCGGCGGATCGCTGGGGACGATGATCCCTCCCTCCATCGTCGTCGTCATCTATGCGTCGGTAGCACAGATTTCCGTTGGCGACCTGCTGGCTGCCGTCCTCATTCCCGGCCTGTTCATGGTCGGCCTGTTCTTCTGCTGGATCGTCGTCTACGCCCTGCTGTTTCCGGCCGGTGCGCCGCGCACGCCAGCCGAGGAGCTGGCGATGCCGCTCGGCGAAAAGATCCTCTTCTCCCTCCGCGCCATCGTTCCACCCCTGATTTTGGTGACCGCGGTGATCGGGTCCATCCTCGCCGGCATCGCCGCCGTCACCGAAGCGGCGGCCGTCGGCGCCGTCGGCGCGGTCATACTCAACATCGTCTATCGGGATTTCACGTGGCAGGGACTGTGGCAGGCCACGATCAAGACCGTGCTGATCTCGGCCATGATCCTGCTGATCGTCACCGGCGGCACCATGTTCACCAGCGTGTTCCGACTGCAGGGCGGCGCCCAACTCGTCAATGATCTCGTCGGCGCGCTCAAGCTCGATAGCTTCGGGCTGATCATCCTCTTCCTCACCATAGTCTTCATCCTCGGCGCCCTACTCGACTGGGTCTCGGTCGTGCTGATCTGCGTTCCCCTTTTCATGCCGTTCCTGGGGCCGGCAGGCGTCGATCCGATGTGGTTCGCCGTGCTGATGGTGATCATGATCCAGACCTCTTACCTCACACCGCCCATGGCCCCGGCTATCTTCTATCTCCGGGGCATTGCGCCGAAGAACTTCCGCACCGAGGAGATGTACGTAGGCGTGCTGCCGTTCATCGCGTGTCAGTTGCTGACGGGCGTCATGGTCTACCTGTGGCCCTGGACCGCGCTCTGGCTGCCGACGCTCAGCAAGTGATGCCGCGGGCAAGGGACACTCCGCGCTTGTGAAGCCGCCGCCACGGCTATTATGGTTGGCGCCATCGAACAACACTCAGCCCTTCACGGAGGATACATGTCGATCAAACGCATCGAGTCGGGACAGCGCATGAGCCAGGCGGTCGTGCACAACGGCACGGTCTATGTCGCGGGCCAAGTGGCTCACGGCGCGCCGGGCAAAAGCGTCGCCGATCAGACGGCCGACATTTTGAAGCGGATCGACGGCCTGCTGGCCGGGGCCGGCACGAGCAAGGCCAAGCTCCTGTCAGCCAACATCTGGCTGGTCGACATCTCCACCTTCGACGAGATGAACAAGGTCTGGGATGCGTGGGTGGCGCCCGGTTCCGCGCCGGCACGTGCGACGGTCGAATCGAAGTTGGCCGCTCCGCAGTTCCGGGTCGAAATCGCCGTCATCGCGGCCGTCTGATCGGAGCCCGCCATGCGCATCGTGGTCCTCGGAGCCGGCATCGCAGGCGTCACCACCGCCTATGAGCTGGCCTCCGACGGCCACGAGGTCACCGTCGTCGACCGCCAGGACAAGGCGGCGATGGAGACGAGCTTCTCCAACGCCGGCATGGTGTCTCCGGGGCATGCCTACACATGGGCCTCCCCACGCGCGCCGAAGATCCTGTGGCAATCGCTGTTCCGCGACGACGTCGCCCTGCGGATGAGGTTCCACCTCGACCCCGCGATGTGGCGCTGGTGCTGGCGCTTCCTCAAGGAGTGCACGTCCGAGCGCGCCGCCATCAACACCACACACAAAGTGCGTCTGTGCCTCTACTCGCAGCAGCGGTTTGCCGAGATCAACCGGCGCATCGGCATCGACTACGATCGCCGCACCCAGGGGGCGGTGTATATCTATCGGGACAAGGATCACTTTGACCGTGGCGTCGGCGCGATGAAAATCCTGACCGACAATGGTGTTACGCTGCGAGCGGTCACCACTGAGGAGGCAGTGAACATCGAGCCGGCGCTGGCACCCGATAGCGACAATATCGCAGGCGCCATCTACTGTTCGACCGACGAGTCGGGCGACTGCCACAAGTTCGCGAACGCTCTCGCCGCCCATTGCGAGAAGGATCTGGCTGTCACGTTCCGCTGGACCACCGCGATCACGGGCATCCGCACCGACGGCGACCGCGTGACCGGCGTGGAGACTGACAAGGGGTCGATCGCGGCCGACGCCTTTGTTCTCGCGCTCGGCTCCTACAGCCCCGGCCTCAGCCGGCAGGTCGGCTTCGACATGCCGATCTATCCCGTCAAAGGCTACGCTCTCACGGTGCCGATCGAGCGGCACAACGGCGCCCCCAGCCTGCCGGGCGTGGACGAAAAATACCTCATCGGCTGGTCACGGCTCGGCGATCGCCTTCGCGTGACCGCGACCGCCGACTTCGCCGGATTCGATCGCTCTCTCAACGAGCGCGATTTCGCGCACATGCTCGCCACCATTCGCAGCCTGTTCCCAGACGCCGGCGCCTATGACAAGGCGAGCCGCTGGGCCGGCCTGCGGCCGATGACCCCGAAGGGCACGCCGATGCTGGGCGTCTCGCCCAAGCGCAACCTGTTCCTCAACACGGGGCATGGCCACATCGGTTGGACCATGTCGATGGGCTCGGCCCGCATCGTCGCCGACACCATCGCCGGACGCAAACCCGACATCGATCTGAGCGGACTGACTCTTGCCGATGCCTGATGACCCTGCCTGGACCTCCGCCGACGTCGCGGCCGACTTCGCAAGGTCGCCGTTCATGTCCGCATTCGGTCTCGAGATTGTCGCGTGCGACGTCGGCAAGGGCGAGCTCGCTGTCCGCGCCCCCTTCAAGCCAACTGTCGAGCGGCTTCCCCAGACGGGGCAATGGCATGGCGGTCCCATCGCGGCTCTGATCGACTGCGTGGGCGACTATGCGGCCGGCGTCCAGCTCGGCCGGCCACTACCGACCATCGATCTGCGCGTCGACTACCTGCGCCCTGCCATGAACACGAACCTGCTGTTCCGCGCCGCCGTCCGCCGCTCGGGGCGCACCGTCGCCGTGGTCGACATCGACGTGCTCGATGACAAGGGCACCCTCGTTGCCATCGGCCGCGGGGTTTACGGCACCGCACCACCCGCGCCGCGTGCAGACACGAGGCCCGACGGATGACAGCCGGCAGCACGGACAGTATCACCATTGACGCCTGCCAGTACTGCAACTGGTCGGAAAGTATCTTCCGCCAGTTGCGCGCCGGCGGCGTCGACGCGATCCACGTCACCGTCTGCTACCACGAGGACTTCCGCGAGACGGTCGAGAACCTGATCGACTGGAATCAACACTTCGAGCGTTACCGCGACCTCATCCTGCCGGGGCGCTGGGCCAGCGACGTCGACAGGGCCAAGGCGTCCGGCCGCACCGCCGTCTTCTTCGGCCTCCAGAACTGCTCCGCCATCGAGGACGATATCGGCCTCGTGGAGATCCTGCATACGCTGGGCATCCGCGTCATGCAGTTGACCTATAACAATCAGTCGTTGCTCGGAGCCGGTTGCTACGAAGCCGTCGACGCCGGCATCTCGCGCATGGGCCGCGAGGTGATCGCCGAAATGAACCGCGTCGGCATGGCCATCGACCTGTCCCATTCCGGTGAGCGCACCTGCCTCGACGCCATCGACATATCTGCGCGGCCCGTCACCATCACTCACGCCAACCCCTCGTCCTGGCACAATGTGCCGCGCAACAAATCGGACGCCGTCCTGAAAGCTCTTGCCGCGCACGGCGGCATGCTCGGCCTCTCGCTCTATCCCCACCACCTAGCCGGCGGCTCCGAGTGCACACTGGAGAGCTTCACGGCGATGGTGGCCGACCTCGCCGCACGGATCGGCGTCGCTCACATCGGCATCGGCTCCGATCTCTGTCAGGATCAGCCCGACAGCGTCGTCGAATGGATGCGCAATGGCCGCTGGACCAAAGGGCAGACCAACATCGGGCTCGGCAAGGCGGTGTTCCCGGCGCAGCCCTCCTGGTTCCGCGACAACCGCGACTTCCCCGGGATACGGGCCGGGCTCGTCCAGCGAGGCTTCAGTGCCGCCGAGGTCGATCAACTGATGGGACGCAACTGGTACCGCTTCTTCGAGCATGCATTTCACGGAGCCAAACCACCGCCAGCCGGAAGGTGAAGAGCCATGAGTGAACCTGCCGTCCTGCAGATCGAAGAGATTGAGCAGCTGGCCCGGCATGCGCTCGAGAAGGCAGGCGCGCGCTCGCAGGCCGCCGCGAGCCTGGCGCGCGCGATCGCCGCAGCGGAGGGCGACGGGCTCGCGTCCCACGGGCTCGCCTACCTCGCTATCTACTGCGAGCATCTCAAATGCGGAAAGGTCGTGGCGACCGCCGTCCCTAGCGTGTCACGCCCTGCGCCCGGCGTGGTGGCAGTCGACGCGGCCTCCGGCTTCGCCCATCCCGCGATCGAGGCGGGCTTCGCCGAGTTGATCCCCCTGGCCGAGTCTCAGGGCATCGCTACGCTCACCGTGCGCAATTCGTACAACTGCGGCGTGCTCGGCTATCACACGGAGGCGCTCGCCCGCAGCGGCCTCGTCGGCCTCGGCTTCACCAATGCGCCGGCTTCCATCGCAGCATCTGGCGGCGCGCGGCCCACGTTCGGAACAAATCCCTGGTCGGTCGCCGTCCCCGACGGAAAGGGCGGCGCCGCCGTCGTCATAGACCAGAGCGCGAGCGTGGTAGCCAAGAGCGAAGTGATGAAGAAGGCAAGGCGCGGCGAGCCGATCCCTCTCGGATGGGCCCTCGGGCCCGACGGGCAGCCGACCACCGACCCGGCGGTCGGCCTCAAGGGGTCGATGGTTCCCGCCGGAGGATACAAAGGCGTTGGCAGCGCCATGCTCGTCGAGATCATGGCGGCCTGCCTCTCGGGCGCCACGCTCGGTATCGATGCCAGCCCCTTCTCGGGAACCGCCGGCGGGCCGCCGCGCACCGGCCAGTTGTTCATAGCCATTTCGCCGGACCCGACCTCGGGCGGTGCATTTGCCGCGCGCCTGTCGGGACTGCTCGCTGCGTTGACGGCGCAGCCCGGCACGCACGTCCCGGGCTCCGGACGTCGCGCCGCGCGCGAGCGCACGAAAGCCAACGGCGTCCCGGTCGACCGCGCGCTCTACGAGACGGTGCTATCCTTGCAAGGCTGAAAAATCATACGTTCCGGCGAAAGAGGCAGCAGATGCGCACGAGTGAGACGGCCGGCTTCATGGCCATGAAAGGCGCCGGCTACTACTCCAAGGCGACAACCGGCGCCCGCCACGTCATCAACGAAGGAACGCCGCTGATCCTCGCAGCCGTGGATCGCATGAAGCTGAAGGACGGGACGATGCCGTTCCGCTCGGCCGACATCGGCTGCGCCGATGGCGGCACCTCCGTCGATATGTGGGCCCGCGTGCTGGGCCACGTGCGGACCCAAGCGCCGAGCCGGCCGATCGAGATGTTCTACTGCGATCTGCCGCGCAACGACTTCAGCCAAGTATTTCGGATCATCCACGGCCAAACGGACGTGCAGAGCTACTACGGCCAAATCCCCGAGGTTTACCCGTTCGCCTCGGGAACGTCGTTCCATCAGGCGATCTTTCCTCGCGAAAGCCTGAACCTGGCGTTCTCTGCCACCGCCTCGCACTACATCTCGAAGGTTCCCTGCAACATCTCCGATCACGTGCACATGGTTGGCGCCAGTGGCGCCGAGCGCGCTGCCTACGACGAGATCGGCCGCATCGAGTGGGATCGCCTGCTCCACCTGCGCGCCCGCGAGCTCGTGAAGGGCGGCCGCCTCTGCTACTTCAACTTCGGCATCGACGAGCGCGGCCGTTATCTCGGGCACACCGGCGGCGTCAGCATGTTCGACACTTTCGACCGTTTGTGGCGCGGCCTTGCCGAGGATCGCACGATCACCGAAGCCGAGTACGCCGCGACCAACTTCCCGCAGGTCTACCGCACGGCCGATGAGTTCACCGCGCCGCTGAAAGATACCTCAAGCCAGGCCTATCGCGCGGGACTGCGCCTCGAGCACGTCGAGTCGCGCCATCTGGTGTGTCCCTACGTCAAGGCGTTCGCCGAGCATCGCGACGCCGCCCGGTTCGCCCGCGAATACATCCCGACGCTGCGGTCGTGGAGTGAGCCGACCTTCGCCAGCGGCCTCTCGGCGGATCGCCCCGCGGAGGAGCGGACCCGCATTCTCGACGAATTCTTCGGACGCTACGAACGTCTCGTCGCAGCCGCGCCGGAGGGACACGGCATGGACTACATCCACATCCATCTCGTCTGCGTCAAAGAGTGAGGCGGATGGCCGGCGAGCCCGCACACTTCGAGGCTCCCCTGCGCCCGCCCGAGACGGTTCTGCGCCTCGCCCGGCTCGGCAGCATGCACCAGACACGGCTGAGCTTTCTGCGTGCGCTCGTGCGCCGCATGACGGTCGAGCGGTGGCAGATGCGGCGCGCCCGCTTCGACATCGACGCCCGTGGCGTCGGCACCGCCGTCTACGAGGCCTGGACCGGCGGGCACACCTACAGTCTCGTCTGCTTCGGTCACGATCTGCCGCCCGAGAAGCGTACCGATCGCGTAATCGCGGAGGAGTGGGACGCCACCTTCGCCCTGTTCGATGGAATGCCCAGCGAGGCCGACATCGCACGCCTGGCCGCGAATGTGCCGAGACAGGAAGCGGGCCGCTACCTCGGCACCGATCTGGTTCTCGCGCGCGCCAACCGCAGCGTCCGGCTGTTCGACGCCGTCATCGACGCCCTCGCGCGCGGCGCGCAGCCTGATCCCGAGGCCCTGGAAGCAACCGGCTATCTGATGCGCACCACGGCCGTGTATGGCAACGGCAAGTTCGGCATCGCCGATCGCGATCGCATCCACGCCCGGCCTGAAATGGCAGGTCCCTTTCAAGCCGAGATGCTCACCGTCTACCTGATCCGCGCCTTCACGGTCGATCTCGCCGAGCATCTGGCGCGCCTGCGCGCGCCCGGCCGCGCCGTATCTCTCGATCCCGCACTGCGCCGGCGGCTCGGCGTCGGCAACGCCACCGGTCTCGGAATGGCGCCGTTCCTCGTGCGCCATCCGGTATTGCTGCACCGGTGGATCACCGCGCGCGAGACGGCACTGGCCCGCGTGAGATCACTTCGCGCCGCCGCCCCTCCGGCACGGACGCGCTTTCTGTCCGCACTGGCCTCGGGCCGGCGCCTCGTCGCCCGCTGGGCGACGGAAGACGCCGTTCAGGCACCCCGCATAGCGGCCCTGCGCCGCGACCTCGAAGCGCTCGAACGTGTCGTCCGCGACAACGACATGCTCGACAACGAACGCCCGTGGGACGGTATCTACCGGTGGGCGGAGTCCGAGCTCTCGCTCGAGGGCCAGGAATTCACCGTCACACTGCTTCTCGAGCCGTACGGAGCCTTGGTCGACGACCTCGCTGGCGAAATGTCGGCCGACGAAACAGCCGAATTCAGCATCGAAGGAACCCGCTCCTGCGGCACCCTGCTCGAACGCATCGGCCGCTGCTATCCGTGGGCGCTCGCAATCGACTTCACACGGCCCGGCGAGACCGCGCTGTTCTGGTACGTCTCCGAAGAGAAGCTCGAGCCGCGGCTGGGCGTGCGGGCCGATGAGCCGGGCGCCGATCTGGAGCAGCCGCTCGCCGTCGCCCGCGATATCGTTCGCTTGCGCAACGCGCTCTCCAGCGAGCGGCCCGAGACGCCCATCGGCGCATTTTTGATGCGTTGTCCCGAGCATCGCCAGGCCGTGCGGCGCGTCCAAACCCTGGCGGACCACCCCTACGCCGAAATTCAGGACAATCTCATCGGAAAGGACCTTCGCGCCGTCGATATCCTGCGCTGCAAGTTGGCCTTCTTCGGCGCCACCCGCTTTGATCCGCGATCGGACAAATGGCTGCGCATCACCCTCTTCCAGGGCGCGCCGTTCCCGGAGGAGCTGGCTGGGCACGATTGGGACGACTGGATCTGGCCATAGATGATCGTTTCGCTGAATGAGATCGAGACCGTCGTCCTCAAGGCGTGCCGCGGTGCCGGCATGAGCTGGGGGCTGGCTGAGGACGCCGCGCAGGCGGCCCGCTGGCTCGCCGGCCGCGAGCCCACCTGGGACGCCTCGCTCGCTACGCTCCTGGCGGCGCGGCAGGCTGAGACGGTCTCCGTCCCCTCCCTCGCGAACCGGGATATCCGGGCAACGCGTCCGCAAACGGCCCTTTGCGCGATCCACAGCGGCGCCGTCGTTTCAGACCTGCTCGGCTTGCACGGCCGGCTGATGCTCCACGATGTGCTGGCGCCGCTCTGGCTGCTGCCATTCGCAGCACGGCACGCTGGGCCCGACTGTGATGTGGCATTGATCTGGCACGGTGGACGCATTCACCTGCACGACAATGACGTGCACCACCAAGCAGGCCCCCATAGGCTTGGGGCTGGCCGCCTTGCGACGCTGACGGTCGAGCGGGTCGATCGCGCAGGCGCGACTGCCGTCCCCGGGGGAGCGCCACACGGCGGCATCGCGGTCGACGAGGCGGCATGGGCCAGCCTTCTTCAGCTCGGCACCCGGACCTATGTCCCGGCCAGCATCCACTCCCGCGCGACCGGGGCTGGAGCCGGCCTCCTCGACAACGATTGAGCGCGAGCACGGCACCAAGGGCTCCTGTATACTCACGGCACTGTGCGCTCGGCTGGGCGCCCATGCTGCAGCAGAGGGGGAGAACGCAGATGTTTTTTGGAATGGACACGCTGACCTTCGTCCACGTCGTGTTGAGCCTCATTGGCATCGCGTCGGGGTTGATTGTTCTGTTTGGCCTGCTCGGCAACCAGCGCCTCGACACATGGACCGCGATCTTCCTGATCACGACGGTAGCAACCAGTGTGACGGGCTTCATGTTTCCCTTCACGAAGCTGCTGCCCTCGCATGTCGTTGGCATTATCTCGCTGGTGGTGCTCGCCATCGCCCTCTACGCGCGCTATCCGGCCCACCTCTCCGGCAGATGGAGCGGGATCTACGCGGCGACGGCCACCGCGGCGCTCTATCTCAACGTCTTCGTGCTGGTCGCACAGTTGTTCATGAAAGTGCCGGCGCTGGCCGCCATGGCACCGACCCAGTCCGAGTCGCCGTTCGTCATCGCCCAGAGCGCGGTGCTCGTCGTTTTCGCCGTGCTCGGCGGCCTGTCTGCCGTCAGGTTCCGGGCAACCGTCTAGGTCACTGACCTTCCGCCTTCGCCTTGAGGCCCTCGAGCGTCGTCACGACGTCCGCCGGCAAGGCACCAGCCGTGCCGGTGGATTTCTCGAGGACCTGCCCGACGAGCGATGCCAGCTCGGGATCCTTGAGATCGGTGCTCTTCAGCACCTCGAGGGGGCTCGCGACCTCGGTCGGGCTCCGCGTGTAGCCGCCCCAATCGGGCACGAAGCTCGGGTTCGCCCATTCGCCGAAGATGCGTAGGCCGATCGGCCGGAACCATGCTGCCAGATTGAGCCGCGCCCGCATATCGAGCTCGCGGGTCGGCAGCCGCGTTGTCCCGTCGGCCGTCACGCCGAGTACCGGCCCTGTCACGCGCATATTGGAATCGCGTCCGACGCCATTGCTGAGCGCCACATCGGCTTCCAGCGTATCGAACGGCGAGCGTTTGTTTGGATCGTACTGCCGCGATCCGAAGATCCACGACCAGATGCTGCCGAAGTCGTAGCCGACGATCTCGCCTTTGCTCATTTGCGCTTTGACGCGCCCCGACAGCGACTCGGCGAGCCGGCGCTGGCTGGCACCTGTCGCGTTGAGCTCCGCCTCCACCGAGGACTTCCCCGCAATCACCCCGGTGATGCCGAGCGCATCGAACAGCCCAAGCGTGTCGAGGCTGTCCGCCTTGAACGTGGTTGCAAACTTCGGCTGGGCCTCGCGCGCGTCGATGCGCACGATGCCGTTCACCCGGCCACCCTCCACCGCGAGGTTCTTCGCGTCGACGGCGAGAGCTCCATCCTTGAGAGCGGCCTTGAGATCGGGCGCGCCGACTTCGAAACCGCCAAGCTCCAGCTTTGCAACCGACAACGACAAGTCGAGGTCGACCGCGCGCAGACCGCCGAAATCTACGGTCTCGTCGCTCCATTCGCCAGCCCGGCCGCGCGATCGCGTCACGGGTGCCGCGCCGGCCAGTTCCTCGACCGTCACGTTCGGTTCAGTCGGACTGCGGGTCTCGAGCGCTGCAAGCTGCGCCCGCATGTAGATTTTGAGGGCATCCTTGACATCGACGGGCGGCGTCGCGGTCTCGGCCGCACTCGGACCGCTCCGCGTCACCGCCGCCGTGCCGCGCTTGGGCGCCTGGATGCCGAGATATCCGTCGGCGTCCAGCCGGTCGGCGGCGAGCGTACCCGACACCAGCGGCCGCGCCCCGCCAAGATCGACTGCGAGCGCCCCGGTGGCTTTCGTCGAATCGAGCGCGAGCTGCGCATCGGCGAGCGCAATGCGCTTGCCTTCGATCTTGGCTGTTCCGGCCAAGTTGGCCGCACCGTAAGCGCCAGCCTTCGGCAGCGTCACACCGAGCCATGTCGCCAGCGCTCGCAGCGACGGCGCGGTGACGCTCGCCTTGCCGTCGCCGGTGACGGCCCCGGCCGTCATCGCCAGAGTACCATCATAGGAGAGCCGCCCCTTGGGTGCGGCGAGCTGCGCCACCCCTGCCGACGGTTTGCCGTCGATCAGATCGCCGGGGGACTGAACCTTGATGTTGCCGGCGACCCGCTCCTTGTTCCATTGGAACGCGACGTCCGCATCGAGTGGCGCCGCGCGGGCAATCGATTTCAGACTGACCTGCGGCTCGGCGAGCTCGATGGGTGCCGCGCCTCCGGCCGGGCGGACAGCCAGCGCAGCGGCTTTCAGTGTCGTCTCCCCGGCCTTGTCGGCGCCCAGGGCTTTGGCGCTGGCGTCGAGCGACGTGATCGTCGCGACCGCACCGTCACCTGCGCCCTTGACGGTCACCTCGCCGCCTTTGAGCGCCAAGCTGGCAATGGCGCTGCGGTCCAGCCCGCTCGCCGTCGCATTCACCGCGTTGATCGCGACGGCTGCGCCTTTGTCGGCCTGATAGCTGACCGGGCCGCTCTTAAGCGTCACCTCGCCAATCCGCTCCGCCGCCGCATCCTTGGCGGTACCGTCGATTGCTGCAGCCGTGAGCGCATCCCCTGAACGCGCATCGCGGTAGCTGGCCGATCCGCCGGCAACGCTGATCGCGCCCACGCTGAAAGACTGTCCTCCGGCGCCCGGCGATGCCCCGAAGTCCCAATTCGATTTGCCTTGCGCATCGACCGTCAGCGCCAGGCGGGGACCTTCCAGCCGCACCTGCTCGATGGTGCGCGACCCCGTGATCAGCGGCCACAGCGCCGTCTCGGCTTCCACGACGCGCGTCGCAAACAGCGGGTCCCCGGACTGACCCGACGCATTCGACAGCGTCACGTCCTCCGCCCGAAGGGCTACGCGCGGCCACAGCTTGAGCGTCAACGCACCGTTGACGGAAAGATCGCGCCCTGTCGTCTCCTTGACCTGCTTGACGACCCAGTCTTTCGCCATTCCGACCGGCGGCGCGAACAGCAGGACACCCACGGCTGCAGCGACGAGCGCGACGAGAACCAACAGCACGATCGCAAAGCGCCTCATGGACTTCCCCCAACCAAAAGGATCGCAAGAGAACCCGCGTCCCGCAGCGCGTCTCCCTGCTTGATTTATAGATCAAACACGTTCGCGCAGCAGCATTTTGACACGCGTGCTGATAGGCCCGTCATCCGCAATCGGACGCTAGCTGAGAAACCTGTCGCGCGTCGCAACCAACGTCAGGCATCCGGGGCCGGTGCAATCTCGATCCGCCGGCCCTTCACATCAAAAAAATGCCCGTCATTCAATATCATGCGGTCCTCGGTCACCTTCGCCTCGAGCTCCGCGAGGCGGCGGCGCGCCGTCGGGTTGTCCGCCGGTCCGCCCGAGGGCCCCTTGGTCGGAAAGAACGCGGCCCCATCCCAAGTCTGCCCCGAGCCGGCGAACATGACGGTGATGTCGCTCCAATCGACCTCGTCGCCGATGATGTGAAAATATGTCGAGCACAGCGGCATCACGCGGCGCTCCGTAATCTCGGTTAGGATGACGAGCACGGTGAACTCACCTTGCTCGCGCACCATCGACGTCAGCCAGTCGTCGAACTCGGTTCGCTCAGAAGTCGACAACGGGGACCTCGGGCACATATTGATCAAACAAGGAGTAGAACGGCTTGCCGCGCGCGCCCTCGAACCACTGCTCGAACCGCGCGAGCCGCTCGGTCACCGTCCGCGAATCCTGAGCGCCCTCGCCGCAAGCGCAGTGCCAGATCGTCTCGGCAACGGGATCGAGCTCGGCCAGGATCTCGCGATGCGCCGCGCTCTCGCTCGTCCATCCAAACTCAGCGCACAGCACCTGCCGCTGCGCCGCGATTGCAGCCTCGGCCGTAGCGGCGCCCGCCGCAACACCGGCGAGCAGGCGAACCAGCCGGATCCGCCGGAACGCGAAGACGCGAGCGCGCTCGACCCGCGCGATCTCCTCCGCCGCCTTCTTGCGGGCGGCGGCCTCAGCCGCTTGGGCTGTCTTGGCAGCCGCCTCGAAATCCGCCACCAGCGCAATGGCTCCCGGAGTCATGGCGGCACCTCGCGAGGGGTTGGCGGAGGAGGATGGGAGTCGAACCCACCTGGGACCGTCTGACGACCCCACCCGGATTTGAAGTCCGGTCGCCCCACCGGGAGCGGGACTCCCCCGTCCGGCGAGAGCGCTGCTCTCGCCACAAAGAATTCGATACGCGCTGGATTGATGCGGCGCAAGTCCTGCCGGCGGATGGTAAAGCCGTGGCGATCGAAAAATTCGAGGATCTGGATCGCCACCTTGCGCCCATTGTCGAGCCGGTCGCGGAATTGCGCGGCGGTGAACTTTCCAGCCTCGGATTGCGCCGCGACATCGATGGCGATCTCGGCCATGCGCTGCACGATCGCGCGCGAGAAGAAGTGATCGGTGGCGATTTCCTCGACGTCGCCGCGGCGCGCCGCCATCCGCATCACTCGCCGCACAAGCCCTTCGTCGATATCCATGGCCCGCGCGATGTCGCGCACCCGCGGCGGGCGATAGGGCTCGGCCGCGAGCCGTGGCGTGATCCGCTCCCACAACCTCTCCTCGTCGGCCGAGAACCGGACCTGATGTCCGGGGAGCCGCACCCAGGTCCGGTCGAGCACCACCTCCCCCGCCTCCGCGAGGCTCCGGATCACCGTCGTGAACAGGGGTGCCGGCAGCAACGGCCGTTGCCCCCTTCTGAGCTGCTCCAGCCCGATACCTGGCAAATCGGGCCGCTCTGCGTGGAAGGCCGCCAGCGCCGACCGAACCGACCCGCGCAGCGCCTCCCAGTGACCGGGAAGCATGGCCGCACGACCTTCGGCGAGCGGCAGAGTGACCAGACCGAGCCGTGCGCTGATCGCCGATGCGGTTGCAGGGCCGATGGCGCGATCGCGAAAGAAGGCATCGACATCACACCAGCCGCGCGGACCGGCCAGCACGCCGGCCAGTGCCTCGGCGGGATCCCGGCGCGAAAGCGCTTCGATCTCGACCCGTCGCTCGGGCGTGCGCCGCCGCCGCTCGGGCGCTCTCAAGTCGATCAGCGTGCCCCCACCGACGGTGCGGCTCGACGAGGTATCACGGATCACGAAACGGTCCCCGGCCGCCGCCGCCAGCGGTCGCTCGAGCACGAGCTGCACGATCTCCGTCGCACCCGGAGGGATTGCCGCGTCACTCAAGATGACTACGCGCCCCGGCACCTCCGCCGATGCATGATGCACCTTCACCGGAAACCACTGTCCGATCGGCTTGCGCTCCGACGGCAGCACGTGCAGGCGCGCATCGATGCGCGCCGTTGGCGCGTCGAGCGAGGGATCGAGCACCACATCGCCGCGCCGGATCGCGTCCTTGCTGATCTGCGGACCGCTGAGGACGAGAGCGCAGCGCTGGCCCGCGGCGCCTTCCGCCACGGGTTGGTTCTGCGCGTGGATCGAGCGCACGCGCGCCTCGAGACCGGACGGGCCGAGGATCACACGGTCATCGACGTGAACGACGCCCGAGAGCACCGTGCCGGTGACGGCAGTGCCGAGCCCTGCAAGCGTGAACGAGCGATCGACGGCGAGCCGGAACCGCCCCTCGCGGGGCTGTGCCGAGGGCTGCGACAGCGCGGCATCGAGATGCGCGGCGAGTTGCTCCATCCCTTCGCCCGTCGCCGCCGAAATCGGCACGATCGGCGCGCCGGCCAAACCCGTCCCGCCGAGCACGGCTCCGATCTCACCCGTCGCCGCCGCCAGCCGATCGTCATCGACCAGGTCACGCTTGCTGAGGGCAACGACCCCCCGATCGAGCCCCAGCAGATCGATGATCGCCAGGTGCTCGCGCGTCTGCGGCATGACGCCGTCGTCGGCCGCAACCACCAGGATAACGAAATCGATGCCGGTGGCGCCGGCCAGCATGGTGTGAACCAGCCCTTCGTGACCGGGCACATCGACGAACCCGATGATCTCCCCGCCCGGCCGCTGCCAGTAGGCGAACCCCAGATCGATCGAGATGCCGCGCGCCTTCTCCTCCTTCAGGCGATCGGTATCGACGCCGGTCAGCCGCTTGATCAGCGTCGTCTTGCCATGATCGATATGGCCGGCGGTTCCAACGATCATGACGCGGCCCCGATCTCATCCAGAGGCAGGGCCGCGAGCCGTTCTGCCTCCTGCCGCTCGGCTGGCGAGCACGCGTCGCGCACCGCCTGATAGAAGCGATCCGCAAACGGACTGTGCGCTTGCCGCGCCCGCGTTAGCCACATTAACGCGGCAACCCGGTCCCGCCTTGCGCCGCTGCCCAGATGATGGGCCGCACCGAGCATCGCCTGCCCGTCGCCATCGCCGAGCAGCGCCGCCCTCCGCCACCACTGCGCGGCGGCCGTCACGTCACGCTCGACACCGAGCGAGTTGTTGTAAAGCAGGCCGAGGCGAGTCATCGCGGTGGCCACGCCTTGCTCGGCGGCCTTGACAGCCCAGTCGCGCGCTTGCGGATAGTCCGGCTCGCGATGGTCGCTCTCGGCGATGATCCACGACAGCATGTCCTGCGCATGGGGCTCGCCACCGCGTGCGGCGCGCGCGTACCACTCCTCCGCGATCGTGCGATCGGGTGCGCCGTTCTCTCCGTTGAAATAGAAATCGCCGAGCAACCGCTGGCCGAGCGGGTTGCCGGCCTTCGCGGCCAGCGTGAGCCAGGTCAGCGCCAACGCGGGATCGCGCGCAACGCCCGATCCCGCGACGAAGCAACGCCCGATCTCGGCCTGCGCGCCGGCAACCCCCGCATGCGCCAGCGTCCCCCATAGAGCGAGCGCCGTATCGTAGTCGCCGCGCCGCGCGGCGGCGGCGGCCTCGGCCAGCCGCTCGTCCGTCGTTCTGGCAGAAGCCGCGGGCACCGACGGTTTTGCCCTACGCCAGAGCATCCGAACCACCCTGGTCATCGGAGAGTTCGAGGGACGCGAGCTGGGCGACAAACCCCGCTTCATCGTCGAGGCAGCGCAGGTCGAGAACGAGCGCCCCGTCGGCGATGCGCCCCAGTACGGGGATGGGCAGGCGCCGCAACGCGGTGGCGAGCGCGTCGAGCCGTGTGCCACCTCCCTTGCGCGTCACGGGCGCTATCACGATGCCGGCACTCGGCAGCGTCTCGAGTGGCAGCGCACCGGAGCCGACCTGACTCATGCAATCGGCCACCTGAACCGCGAACCCGTCACCGACAGCCGCCACGACCACACCACGCAAGCGGTCGGCCGCCAGCGCAATCTCGGCTCTTGGGCGCACGAAGGCGCCGAGCGTCGGCAACGCCTCGGGCAAACGGTCCGGATCGCGATAGAGCTTAAGCACCGCTTCGAGCGCGGCGAGCCGCACCTTGTCGAGGCGCAAGGCTCGCTTCATCGGACTCTTAGCCACCTGCCGCACGAGATCCTTGCGGCCGGCGATGATTCCGGCCTGCGGTCCCCCGAGCAGCTTGTCGCCCGAGAACAGCACGAGGTCGGCCCCCTCGGCCAGCGCGTCGCGAACCGTCGGCTCCGAGGCAAGACCGTAGCGACCGAGATCGACCAGCGCCCCCGAGCCGAGGTCGTGCACGAACGCGACGCTGTGACGGCGGGCCAGCGCACCAAGCTCGGTCGCCGGCACCGCCGCGATGAAACCCTGGACGATGAAGTTGGAGGTGTGCGCCTTCAGGATCACCCCGGCGTTCGCGCTCACCGCGCGCTCATAATCGTGAAGGTGGGTCCGGTTCGTGGTCCCCACCTCCACCAGGCGCGCACCGGCCCGCTGCATGATGTCCGGCAGCCGGAAGGAGCCACCGATCTCGATCAGCTCGCCGCGGGAGACGATAGCATCCCGGCCGGCGCTGAGCGCATTGAGCACCAGCAGCACCGCGCCGGCGTTGTTGTTGACGAGGCAGGCATCCTCCGCCCCGGTCAGCTCGCGCACGAGACCGCGCACGTGATCGTCGCGCTCGCCGCGTCCGCCCGTCTCGAGATCGAATTCGAGAGCGATGGCATGGCGCATCGCCAGCGTCGCCGCTGCGATCGCCGCTTCTGGCCACACCGCCCGGCCGAGGTTGGTGTGCAGCACCGTGCCGGTGAGATTGAACACCCGCCGGACGCTGGGCCTGCTCTCGGCTTCGAGCAGCGCCGCCGCCTCGCAAGCCACCGCCGCCGGATCGGGCGCTACGGCGCCGCCGGCCGTTACCGCCTCCCGCCAGCGGGATAGGGCCAGGCGAACGGCGCCGACCGTTGCCTCGTGACCGAACCGCGCCGCGGCAACGCGCCCCCCATCGGTGGCCAGCACGTGATGCACGGCCGGCAGACGAATCGCCCGCGGATCGCGTGTCTCGCTCATGGGCTGGATGCTCGCGCACGGCGACGCATGGTCAGTATCCCATCAAGAACGGGTTGCGGCCGCCCCGCGTCCAGCCGTCCTCGATCATCAGCAGGTCGAGCCCCAGCGTGGCGACATCGTCGGCCATGGGCTCGAGCACTGCATTCTCCACTTGGTAAAGGATCTTCAGGTAGGCGCGGCACTTGTCGCAGGTCTCGGCCTTCACGCTATCGGATCCGCCGCCCTCGATCGTGTGGTAGCTGATCCCGGCGGTCGAAGAGCACAGCACACACTTCACCCGCACCACGTTCCACATCGTGCCGCACAGCGCACAAGTGCAGAAGCGTGTGTTGTGCGCCTTCGGCCAGCCGACGACAGCGCTCGACATCGGTGGCCCGCCACAGGCCGGGCACACGCCGTCCGCGACCGGCTTGAGCGTATCCGCATCGAGCCCTGACGCAAGGCGCGCCATGTGCACCTGAAGCCCTGCGGCCACCAGTACCGACTTCGCGATGTCCGGGCCGGGCGCGGCCAGATCCATGGAGACCGAGGTCAACCGCACCCGTTCCTCGGCAGGTGCGGCCCTGAGCGCTTGAAGCGCCGCCGCCGTCTCCGGCGGCATGTCGATGCCGCCCAGGCGCGCCAGCAGCCGATCGATCGTGGACTGCGCCCCGGCCTGCGTGACGTGCGCCGCCCGGGTGAGCGGTGGCATGTCGTGCGCGATCGCCTGACGGACACTTTCGGCATCGGGCCCCGTCGCCGGGCCGAGCTCTCCGTGCGTGTCGTGCTGTGCCAGCGTCAGGCGCGAAAGAAACGAGAGGTAGGGCTCGAGCGTATGGCCGGCTGCCAGCGCGGCAAGCCGCCGCGAGCGGGCCAGAAAGAGCGACGACGGATCCGGAAGAACGGCGAAGGGCGGTTTCGCCTCTTCGCCGATATTCATCAAGCCCAGCTTGGGCGCATCACCTTCTGCCACTGCCACCTCGAACCGAGGATAGAACTCGACGTCACGCTACTCGGCAGCCGTCACCTTGGGCCGCTCGATATCGCCCTTGTCCACTTCCTTCCGCAACCATTTGCGGTGATGCCGCCATCCCCAGCCGCCCGTGACCGAGCCGCGGGTCATCGCACTGATCGTGCCACGGACCCAGATCGCCGCATAGACGTGAACGATCCAGATGGTAATCGCGAGCACCGCCGCGCCGGCATGGAGGAGTGCCGCCAGCCGGAGCTGATCGATCGTCGCCTTGAACCCGAAGAGACGCTCGACATAGGCAAGGCCCGGCTCCCAAAGACCCAAGCCGGTGATGAACAGCGTCCCCACCAGCACCGTCTGCGACCAGAACACAAACTTCTGGCCAGCATTGTATTTGCCGACTTCAGGCAAATACTCGTCGTTGCCTGACAGCACATGCCGGATGCGGGCGAGCCACACGAAATCCGTGAACTCCGGCAGGTTCTGCCAGAAGAAACGAATGAACAGCCCCAGAAAGGCAACGACCAGCACCACCCCGATCCACGGATGGAGCCAGCGCACGGTGGCGCCCCCGCCGAACAATCCGCTCAGCCAGTAGAGGCTCGGATGGAACAGCGACAGCCCGCTGAGCAGCAGGGCTACGAAGCTGAGCGCCACTATCCAATGGTTGATGCGGGCGCTGCCGGAATAACGGCGCACACGAATGTGTGCGCCGTGCTTGTCGTGATCGCTCACGTCTTGCCTCCCGCGAGTTTATCCGCGCTCTCCTCGTCTTCCTCGGAGACGCGGTTCGGGCCCTGGAGAATGTGATGAACCAGGCCCGCCGCGGCGGTGAGGCCGATGACCGCCATGCCGGCGTACTTGCTGACACCCTTCCACAGTTCGACGATCGGGCTGATCCTCGGATTGTTGGGAAGGCCGGCATAGATCTGCGGCTGATCGGCGTGATGGAGAACGTACATCACGTGAGTGCCGCTGACACCGGGCGGATTGTACAGCCCGGCCTGATCGAACCCGCGCGACTTGAGATCGACGATCCGCTTGTCCGAGAGGGCGACCATCTCCTCCTTGGTGCCGAAGGTGATGCAGTGCGTTGGGCACGCCTTCGCGCAGGCCGGCTGCTGGCCCACCGCCACTCGGTCCGAGCACAGCGTACACTTGTACGACTTGTGATCGACCTGAGAGATGCGCGGGATGTTGAACGGGCATCCCTTCACGCAATAGCCGCAGCCGATACAGTTCTCCTTCACGAAATCGACGATGCCGTTGGCGTACTGCACGATCGCACCCGGCGCCGGGCAGGCTTTGAGACAGCCTGGATCCTCGCAGTGCATGCAGCCGTCCTTGCGGATCAGCCACTCGAGATTGCCCGTCTTCGGGTTCTCCCACTCCGTGAAGCGCATGAGCGTGAACATGTTCGGTGTCAGGTCGTGGGGATTGTCGTAGACCCCCACGTTGACCCCGACCGCCTCGCGCATGTCGTTCCATTCCAGACACGCCGACTGGCAGGCCTTGCAGCCGATGCACTTCGACGTGTCGATCAGCTTCACCACCTCCACACCCCGGTTGGGCTGTGGCGTGGCCGTCACCGTGGCCGAGCGGCGGATGACGTCGAATGGCTGAAACGTTGCCATGGCTCGTCCTCCCTATGCCACCGGTCCGGTGATTGCTTCGATATCGACGAGAAACGCCTTGTATTCCGGCGTCTCGATGTTCGCGTCACCCACGAAGGGGGTCAGCGAGTTCGGGCCGAAGCCCTTGCGCGCTGCGCCGGTGAACCCCCAGTGCAGGGGAATACCGACGATGTGCACCGCCTTGCCGTCGCACATCATCGGCTTGATGCGCTTCGTCACGACCGCCTTGGCCTTCACTGACCCGCGCTTCGACCACACGCGCACCCAGCCGCCTTTCTGGATTCCCTTCTCCTTCGCGAGCTCCTCGGAGATCTCGACGAAGAATTCGGGCTGAAGCACCGCGTTGACCTGCACGTGCTTCGTCCAGAAGTGGAAGTGCTCGGTGAGCCGGTAGGTCACCGCCGCGTAGGGGAACTCCTTCGCGTCGCCGAACACCTCCATGTCGCCCTTGAACACCCGCGCCGCCGGATTGCCCCGGATCTTCGGCGCGATGACGTTGACGACCGGACTCTCGAACGGCTCGTAGTGAACCGGGAACGGCCCGTCCTTCATCATCCCGCGGACCCACAGCCGGGCTGTGCCTTCCGGGTTCATGATGAAAGGCTGCACCGTCTCTGGCTTCGCTGTCGGCGCGATATCCGGTACGTCGTATCCGGCCCACTTCGCTCCGTCCCACGCGATGAGCTTGCGCGAGGGATCCCATGGGTTGCCCTTCATGTCCGCCGAGGCGCGATTGTAGAGGATGCGCCGGTTGGCGGGCCACGAGAACGCCCACTGTTGGTAGGCACCAGTGTTGTCAGGATCGGCGGTGTTGCGCCGGGCCATGGCGTTGCCGGCTTCCGTGTAGCAGCCGGAGTAGATCCAGCAGCCGCACGCCGTCGAGCCGTCATCCCGTAGCACGCCGAATCCGGCGACCTGCTTGCCCTTCTGGAGCAGCAGCTTGCTGGTATCCGCCGGATCCGGCACGTCCGCCACGACATAGCCGTTGATCTGCTTGGCGATCTCTTCCGAATTCGGATTGTCCGGGTCGGAATAGGGCCAGTGCAGGTTGAGCATCGCGTCCGGGAACGCGCCGCCCTCTTTCTTGTAGAGGTCGACCAGCCGCTTGCGGAGCTGCGCCATGATCCACGTGTCGTGCTTGGCTTCACCCGGAGGCGTGCCGCCCGACCAGTGCCATTGCAGCCAGCGTGAAGAGCTGACCAGCGAGCCGTCGTCCTCAGCAAAGCATGTCGTCGGAAGCTCGAAGACAGCCGTCTTGATGTCTTCCGTCTTGGCCGGGTTGTACTCGCCGTGATTTTCCCAGAAGCGGGCCGTTTCGGTCTGCAACGGATCCATCACTACCAGGAATTTGAGCTTCGAGAGCGCCGACTGAATCTTGCCCCGGTTGGGGAAGGACAGCAGCGGGTTGAAGCCCTGGCAGAAGTACCCGTTCATCTTGCCTTGATGCATCAGCTCGAACGCTCTGAGCACATCGTAGGCAGGCACGTCGAGCTTCGGCAGATAGTTGTAGGCCCAGTCGTTCTCCGCCGTCGCCGCCGTGCCGAACATGGCTTTCTGGAAGCTGACGAAAAACTTCTTGTAGTTCTGCCAGTAGCTCATCTGGCCCGGGCGCTGCGGCTTGAACCCGCGCCGCGACATGTAGGACGCGAGGTCGGGCTCCTTGTCCGTCGCCAGGGTGAGGTACCCGGGGATCAGGTTGGACATGAGCCCGAGGTCGGTCAGCCCCTGGATGTTGGAGTGGCCGCGCAACGCGTTCATGCCGCCGCCGCGGATGCCGATGTTGCCGAGGATGAGTTGCAGCATCGCCATGCCACGGATGTTCTGCGACCCCTTAGAATGCTGGGTCCACCCGAGCGCATACATCGACGTCATCGCCTTGTTGGGCGCCGACGTCTCCGCGATCATCTCGCACACCTTGACGAACTTGTCCTTTGGCGTGCCGCAGATGCGCGAGACCATGTCCGGGGTGTAGGTCTTGACGTGCTCTTTGAGCAGGTTCCAGACACACCGCGGGTTCTCGAGCGTTTCGTCGACCTTGACGAACCCGTCCTCGCCCATCTCGTAGTCCCACGTCGACCGGTCGTAGTCGCGCTTGGACTCGTCATAGCCGGTGAACAGTCCGTCCTGGTAGCCGTAGCCCTCCTTGACGATGTAGGGCGCGTTCGTGAACGCCTTCACGTACTCCCACTGCACCTTGTTGTTCTGAATGCAGTGGTTGATGACGCCCAGCAGGAACGCGATGTCCGAGCCCTGCCGGATCGGCGCGTAGACGTCCGCAACGGACGCGGACCGCGTGAACCGGGGGTCGACAACGATCAGTTTTGCACCGCGGTTCGCCTTCGCCTCGGTCACGCCCTTGAAACCGCAAGGATGCGCCTCGGCGGCGTTGCCGCCCATGATGACGACGAGATCCGTATTCTTGATGTCGGTCCAGGAGTTCGTCATCGCACCACGGCCAAACGTCGGAGCCAGACTGGCTACCGTCGGGCCGTGTCAGACACGCGCCTGGTTGTCGAACACCACCATGCCGGTGCTTCTGACCACCTTGTAGGTCAGATACGCCGTCTCGTTCGTGGTCGCCGACGCAGCCAGGAAGCCGGTCGTCGTCCAGCGATTGACGGTCGTGCCATCCGCATTGGCCGCGATGAAGTTGCGGTCGCGATCCTCCTTCATGAGGCGGGCGATGCGATCCAGCGCCTGATCCCACGAAAGCCGCGTCCACTCCTTGGAGCCCGGCTCCCGGACCATCGGGTACTTGGTCCGCGTCTCGGACTTCACGAAGTCGAGCAGCGCCGCACCTTTCGGGCACAGCGTGCCGCGGTTGGTCGGGTGATCGGAGTCACCCTCGATGTGATAGATCTCGGCCTTTTCGCCCTTCTTGAGATCCCCGCGGCTGTACATGATGACGCCGCAGGCGACGGAGCAATACGGACAGGTGTTCCGCGTTTCGGTCGCCTTCGCGAGCTTGAACGGCCTCACGTGCGCGGCGACCATCGCCTCCGCGTCACCAAAGCCCAGCGCTCCCAAGGCAGACCCCGCGACACCCGCCCCTGCCAGCTTCATGAATTGCCGGCGTGAGACTTCGATGTTCATGGGTTCGATTCTCCTCCAGGCCCCCGGCAGCCGCCGCTGCTCTGTGGGCTTAGTGACGCTATTACAATCATTCTAAAGGGTCAATTTGCACCGCAGCAATCGACTGGCGCCCGCAGCCGGCCCCGGAACCTCCGTGTAATCACAATCGTTTCGTCCATCTCTCAATCGAAACCGAGGTGCCGGATGCCCGGTCGCTGGACAAGAATCTGTGTGCTTTTGCCAATCTTTTCTGTCACGGGGGCTCAGCTCGCAAACGGACAGGCCGCACCGCCGTCCCCGCCCAACTGCGAAACTGCAGCGCGCACGGATCCCGCGACCCCGCCCAAGGCTGGCGGCCGCGCCTCCGGAACCGATCCGGGCAGCATGGGCTCGACTGGATGGACCGGCGGCACCGGCGGCTCGAACATCGGCACCTCCGCTGATGGGCCGACCAAAGGCTCGAACGCGGACCAGCCAGCCACCGCACAAGGTCTCGATCTCAAGGGCGCGAGCGGCTCGTCGGCGAAAAATAAACCGGCGCCCGAACCCAGGACGACATGTTAGGTCACCTCCCGCGCCACTCGCGGCCCGGAGCGGATTGACGCTACGCATCCGGTATGAGTAGCGTGCGCTGAGATGACGACGCGCGCTGCTCCCGAGGTTCGGGGCAACAGCTTGAGGGACCATCCGACGCGGCACACACGCGCCTGCACTCGGCGCGATGACAACGCTGTGCGTGTTCCTGCTGGGCGCCAAGCCTTGCCCTCCGAGTATGCTCTGATTGCCCTGGTCGAGGCCAGAGCTTGCCTCAGTCACACTCCCCAACACGGACCACTGCCGCGGACGGCCACTTGCACGCGCCGTTTCCTCGAGACGGCACCGGTCAATTTTCCCGAGCCGAAGCATCCATAGCGAGGCAGCAGTCATGAACGCACCTTCGATCAAGCTGACCAGCCTCGCGCACGGCGGCGGCTGTGGTTGCAAGCTCGCGCCATCCGTGCTGCAGCAGCTCCTCGCCGACCAGCCGGTGGTCGCGCCCTTCAAACAGCTTCTGGTCGGCACCGAGACTGCCGACGATGCCGCCGTCTGGCAGCTCGACGACAACACGTGCGTCATCGCGACCACCGACTTCTTCATGCCGATGGTCGATGACCCGCATGATTTCGGCCGCATCGCCGCGACCAATGCCATCTCCGACGTCTATGCCATGGGCGGCAAGCCGATCATGGCGCTGGCGATCCTCGGCATGCCGGTCGACAAGATTCCGACCGCGATGGTGCGCGAGATTCTGAAAGGCGGCGCCTCGGTGTGTGCCGCCGCCGGCATTCCCGTCGCCGGCGGCCATTCGATCGATTGCCCGGAGCCCGTCTACGGGCTCGCGGTCATTGGCACCTGCCGGCCCGAGCACGTCCGCCGCAACGCCGACGCGCGGCCGGGCGACGCGTTCATTCTGACCAAGGCGATCGGCGTCGGCATCTACTCGGCAGCGATCAAGAAAGGCGCGCTTCCATCCTCGGGCTACACCGAGATGATCGCCTCCACGACGCTGCTCAATCGGATCGGCGCCGAGCTCGCCGGCGACCCCGACGTTCACGCCATCACCGACGTGACGGGCTTCGGCCTTCTCGGTCACGCGATCGAGGTCGCGCGCGGCTCTGGGCTCACCATCACGATCAAGGCCGCCGACGTGCCGCTACTGGCCGAAGCGGCCTCGCTCGCGGAGCAGGGCTTTGTCACCGGCGCCTCGCACCGCAACTGGGCGAGCTACGGCGCCGCGGTCCGCCTGCCCGCCGCCTTTCCCGATTGGCGCCGCCATTTGTTGGCCGATCCGCAAACCTCGGGCGGCCTGCTCGTCGCATGCGCACCCGCGCGCGCCGAGGAGATGGTGCAGTCGATCCGAAAAAACGGGTATCCGATGGCGCGGATCGTCGGGCGCGCTCACGCAGGCGAGCCGGCCATCGTCGTCGAGGCGTGATGCGTCAGCCGGTGGTGACCCGCTCGATCTGAGCGCCACACCCGCCGAGCTTGCGTTCGAGCTGCTCGAAGCCGCGATCCAGGTGGTAGACGCGATTGATCGTGGTCTTGCCTTCGGCCATCAGACCGGCAATCACCAGCGAGACCGAGGCGCGCAGATCGGTGGCCATCACCGGCGCGCCCCGCAGCGCCTTCACGCCCTTGATGGTCGCGGTGTCGCCATGGAGCTGAATATCGGCCCCGAGCCGCGCCAGCTCCTGCACGTGCATGAAGCGGTTCTCGAAAATCGTCTCGCGGATGACGCTGGTGCCCCGTGCCCGCGTCATCAGCGCCATGAGCTGCGCCTGCAGATCGGTCGGAAAGCCGGGGAACGGCTGCGTCTCGATGCTGATCGGCTCGAGCGCGGCTCCGTTGCGCGCGACCCTGACGCCCTCCTCACCTTCGCTTACTGTGACACCGGTCTGCCCTAGCGCCTCGAACGCCGTGTCGAGCAGCTGCTTGCGCGCGCCCTTGAGCAACACATCGCCTCCCGTGGCCGCCACGGCGAAGGCGTACGTCCCGGTCTCGATGCGGTCGGGCAGCACCGTGTGCGTCGCGCCCTCGAGGCGATCGCGCCCGGCGATCCGTAGGGTGGAGGTGCCGATCCCTTCAATTCGGGCGCCCATCCGCACCAGGCAGTCCGCCACGTCGCCGATCTCCGGCTCGCGGGCCGCGTTCTCGATCACCGTCTCGCCCTTGGCCAGCGAAGCAGCCATCATCGCGGTATGTGTTGCGCCCACCGAGACCTTGGGAAACACCACCCGGCCGCCAGTGAGCCCCTTCGACGCCTGGGCCACGACGTAGCCGCCGTCGATGTCGATCGTCGCGCCCATCGCCTTGAGGGCCGCAAGGTGGAGATCGATCGGCCGCGTGCCGATTGCGCAGCCGCCCGGCATGGAGACCCTGGCCCGGCCCATTCGCGCCACCAGCGGCCCCAGCACCCAGAAGCTGGCCCGCATGCGGCTCACCATTTCGTAGGGTGCCGTCGTATCCACGATATCGCGAGCGGTGAGGTGGAACGTCTCGCCCAGGAGCTGCGTGGAGCCCGCTCGCTTGCCATCCACGGAATGATCGACGCCGTGGTTGCGCAGGATGCGCGCTAAGAGGTTCACGTCGGCAAGGTTGGGAACGTTCTTAAGCGTCAGCCGATCCGCCGTGAGCAGACTGGCGATCATCAGCGGCAGCGCGGCGTTCTTGGCGCCCGAGATCGGAATGGTCCCCTCGAGGCGCTGGCCGCCGACGATCGTGATGCGATCCATGTCCTGGTCCCTGGGTAGCTTGCTCGACTCGTGACAATAAAGCAGGCATGCCGCTGCGGCGAGCACCGCACGCGGGACCTGGTTATGCGCCCTATGGGGTATTGCTGTCGTCTTCTCCCGCGGTGCCGGCCGCCGCCCGGCCCTTGTCCCGCGCTCGCACCTGGACCTTGCGTTTCAAGAGGTTGGCGCGCAGCTCTTGCGCAAGTCTTGCCTGTTTTTTCTCCGCCCGCGCCTTCCCCGGTGATCCGGCCTCGTTCTCCTCGCCGCGGCTGCCCATTCGAACGCCCTCCCTGTCGCCTCCGAGCACTCCAGATAGGTAGGCCGCTGCCGCGACGTCGGCAACCGTGCCGACCCGCGCTCTAGCGCTTGCGATTGAGCCGGCCTTGTGGCAGCTTCCGCCCGCGCTCGCGAGGCCCAGCGCGCCGGTAGAACGGCATTGGGGCTGGCTCGTGACCATGCTGCCGTAGCTCAGTGGTAGAGCACTCCCTTGGTAAGGGAGAGGTCGAGAGTTCAATCCCCTCCGGCAGCACCATTGGTCCTCTCGACCTGACCCATGGCATCCGTGCGTGAAAAGGAAGCACACGGAAAATCAAATCATATCAAACACATATGCCATTTCATCGCCGTTTTCGGCGCGTAGCACTGTGCCCATAGTCGCAAGGCCCGGTCCGCCCGCATTGGTCCAGGCGCCCGGTTCGCCGTAGCCGAGGATCGGCACCCCGCGGGATGCCGGAGGAGGCGAGCTGCGAACGTCGGCACCGCCACGGTCATTAAGGCACACTTAAATCAGTTTTGAGCACTCTCTGGGAGAGCAACTCCGGCTGGAACGGTGAGGACGTGCGCGTGATGAACAGCTTGGTCCTGTCGCTTGTGTCACGCGGCGAAGGTTCGTCCGCCACGATGCGCGGCTACCTCGTTGGCATCGCCCTGACGGCGCCGCTCCTGGCCGATCTGATCTCGCGAAAGTTCGCGATCCTCGCGATGATACCGCTGCTCGCGCACGTCGCCTGGAGCGGCACCCGTGGCGGGAAATGGCCCGCCACCCCCGCCTTGCTGTGGCCACTCGTCGCCCTCGTCTACATGCATGCGGCGGCGCTGGCGTGGCCCGGCACCTCGACGCCATTCGCCGGCGACGTGATCAAGGACCTGCTGTTCTTCGGGGTCCTTGTCGCGGCCTGCTTCATGGTCACGGGCGACGACGACGAAAGCATTTCGCGCGGCTTCACCGATGTCCTCGTTTACTTGGCATCCGCCGCCGCGGTGCTCGGTTTGATCAAGTATGGCCTCCTCGAGCGTGGCTACGTCATCGATATCATCGCCGTCGCCAACGACGGGCACTACCCCGCCGGATCCGCGCTCCGCATCGACTACAACATGTTTGCCCTGCTGATGCTTGCCGGCGCGGCCGCGATCCTTGCCCGTGCCCACGCGCGGGGGTGGACACCCGTTCATGCGATCCTCCTGACCCTTGTCGTGGCAGCCGGATTTCTGACGGGCTCACGGCGCTTCATGGTGCTCTCGCCCATGATTGCCACCTACTGGGCCTTTCTCATCGCTCCCGCTTGTCCCGCCGCCCGCGACATCACCCGCATGGCGGCCGTCGCCGTCGGTGCTCTCGCACTGTGCTGGCTCCTTCCCGCCTCGGTCCCCGTTTCCGGTGGACCGGCGAAGTCGAAACCCCATATCGAGGTCATCGGCCTGACCGGCAGCGGCACCAAACCATCCGACGTCGTGATGCCGCCGTCGGTTCCGCTTGCCACGATCGCGTCGTCGATGGTTCCCGAGGAAGGGTATGGCATCGGCAGTCGGTGGGAGCGCTGGGCGCTGGCCAGCGATTTGATGACCGCACGCAGCCCCTTCTTCGGCATGGGCTTTGCGTACCACGAGACCTTTGCTTGCACCTTCTCGCGGTGCGCTCACATCGACTACCCGCACGCTCCGGTCATTTCGGCAACGCTGTTGGCCGGGCCCGCTGGAGCCCTCACAGCCGTCGCCTACTACGGACTTCTTTTGTGGAGCATTTGGCGCTCGGGCCGCGACGGCCTCAGAACAGGCGCGAGTGCGATCGTCCTGGCGACGCTGCCCTTCGCACTGATCTCGGGTGATACGGTCCTGTCCATGGCCCATCCGATCGCGGCAGGCTTGGTCGTTGCGCGGCTAAGGCTGCCGTGCCCGGCAGCCAGCCCCACCGCCCGAACGGCCCGCGAGCTCTACGGCTAGTTCGCGAGAGGACCGGCCGAAATCCTGACTCCGACCTCTCCGCCATTCGCCGGCAGGCCAGCATGGATCCGGCGTTTCAGCACCGCCTTGCGGCGCGGCGCATACGATGCGTTGACGCTGTTGTGCGCCGCCGTTGCACCCTCGCCACCCCGCCGCTATCACTCTCCGGACCGGCCAGGTCGTCAGCGAACCGGCCGGCCACCGCCACCCCCGTGGATTTTTTCCCGACAATGACCGACCTGAAGCTCCTGGCCCTCGACGCCGATGACCTCGCCGTCCTTTCCGCCCACGTGCAGGATGCCGTCCTGCGCCTGGACGAGGCCGTCTACGATCAAAAAGCGCGCCGCTTTGTTGCAGTCGTGAACCGCTTCGACTGGCTAGGCGCGGGGCCGGAGCAGCCGGGGACCCGCGAAGCGTTTCAACGGCGCAAGTCCGCGCTGCGGTTCGATCGGGTGGTCAGAGCCCAATTTCAAGGACTGGACCCCAAGGCCAAGCGTCAGGTCCTATCCCTGCTTGCGCTGCGGTTCGACCCCGCCGAGGCGCCTGGCGGCCATGTCGTGCTGCTTTTCGCCGGCGGCGCCGCCATCCGTCTCCAGGTAGAATGCATCGAGGGCGAGATCCGCGACCTCGGCGCGGCCTGGCGGGCGCGCAGCAAACCGCGCCATCCCGTCGATGACGAGCCGACCTCGCAGTCGTGACGGCGAGCCCGGCCGCGGAAGGGTTCGCGAAGGAACGAGCTATGCCACAGCGACTGTCCACCGCTGATCGTGACTTCGAGCCGCGCTTTCGCGCGTTCCTGGCGCTCAAGCGCGAGGTGTCGCCGGACGTCGACGCCACCGTCCGCGACATCATCGCCGATGTCGTCGCCCGCGGTGACGACGCGGTGATCGACCTCACCCGGCGCTTCGACGGCACCGATCTGACACGCGCGACGCTACGCGTCGGCGCGGACGAGATCGAGCGCGCCATCGCTGACGCGGAGCCGCAGACCCTCGCCGCGCTCGAAACCGCCCATCGCCGGATCGCCAGCCATCACGCGCGCCAGCGCCCCGCCGACGATCGCTATCGGGACGAGATCGGCGCCGAGCTCGGTCATCGCTGGACCGCCGTCGAATCGGTCGGTCTCTACGTGCCTGGCGGCCTCGCATCCTATCCAAGCTCGGTGCTGATGAACGCGGTGCCGGCCAAAGTCGCCGGCGTTCCCCGCATCGCCATGGCCGTGCCGGCTCCGCAGGGCGCCCTCAATCCGCTTGTGCTCGTCGCAGCCCGCATCGCAGGCGTCGAGGAGATCTATCGGATCGGCGGCGCCCAGGCGATCGCCGCGCTGGCCTACGGAACCCCATCCATCGCGCCGGTTGTCAAGATCGTCGGCCCCGGCAATGCCTATGTCGCGGCCGCCAAGCGGCACGTCTTTGGCACGGTCGGCATCGATTCGATCGCCGGCCCCTCGGAGGTGCTGGTCATCGCCGACCGCGACAACGACCCCGAATGGATCGCCGCCGACCTGTTGGCTCAGGCCGAGCACGATGCGGCCGCCCAGTCCATCTTGATGACTGACGATCCCACCTTCGCCGCCGCTGTCGAGGCCGCCGTCACGAGCCAGCTTGCGACCTTGGCGCGGGGCAACATCGCCGGCGAGAGCTGGAAGGTCTTCGGTGCCGTCATCCTGCTGCGCTCGCTCGACGAGGCTCCGGCGCTGGCCGATCGCATCGCGCCCGAGCACCTCGAGATCGCCACGGCCAATGCCGAGGCGTTGGCCGCGCGAATCCGCAACGCCGGCGCCATCTTCCTGGGCGCCCACACGCCGGAGGTCATCGGCGACTACGTGGCCGGGTCCAATCACGTGCTTCCGACGGCCCGGACGGCCCGCTTCTCCTCGGGCCTGGGCGTTCTTGATTTCATGAAACGAACCTCCTTTCTGAAGTTGGACGCCGGTGCGCTTGCGGCGCTGTCGGACCCGGCCATGATCCTCGCACGAGCCGAGGGCCTCGAGGCTCACCGTCGGTCGGTCGAGATCCGCCGGCGCAAGGGGTGAGGCGCGCCCATGTCCGACGATCCATCGCACGAGCCCAAACCCGCATCGCCGCCCGACGCTCCGCGGCCGCGCGCGCGACTGGTCGCGATTTCCCTCGATGCGCAATCGATCGCCCGCTCCAACCCCAATGTCGACCACGAGCGCGAGGTGGCGATACTCGACATTCTCGATGGCAACTCGTTTGTGCTCGATGGCCGCGATGACGGTCCCTACAAGCTCGTCCTCGGCCTCGCCGAGGACCGCCTCGTCCTGACCGTCGGCACCGAGACGGTCGACCAACTCGTGACCCACGTGCTGTCGCTGACCCCGCTGCGCCGGGCCATGAAGGATTACTTCATCGTCTGCGACAGCTACTACCAGGCCATCCGATCGGCGCCACCCTCGCGCATCCAAGCGATCGACATGGGCCGGCGAGCCCTTCATGACGAGGGCAGCCGCCTCCTCGTCGAGCGGCTCAAGGGCAAGGTCACGGTCGATCACGACACCGCCCGGCGCCTGTTCACGCTCGTCTGCGCGCTGCACTGGAAAGGATGAGCCGGTGGCGAAGCCGCGCGACCTGCCGGGCGCCGTGCTCTTCGCGTGCACCATGAACGCCATCCGCTCGCCGATCGCCGCGGCCATCCTGAGGCATCTGGCGGGGCGGCGAACCTACGTCGAGTCGGCCGGCGTGCGCGCCGGCGAGCGCGACCCGTTCATCGCGACGGTGATGGACGAGATCGGCATCGATCTGTCCGCGCACCGGCCGCGCACCCTGGCCGACCTCGACGACACGTCATTCGATCTGATCATCACGTTGTCGCCCGAGGCCCATCACCAGGCCCTCGAGCTGACCCGCACGATGGCGGTCGACGTCGAATACTGGCCCACCCACGATCCCTCGGTGCGAATCGGCTCAGCCAGCCGCGAGCAGGTGCTCGACGGCTACCGCGACGTCCGCAACACCTTGTTTGCGCGCATCAAGCAGCGCTTTGGCCTCGAGGGCGGCCCCTCCGTTTGAGCCGGACCCGGGCGCGCCGCCGTTCAGGCGATCTGCGCCTGGCGGGCTCGCGCCGGATCGGCCGGCCCGAGCACGAAGAATGTCTCCTGCCGCCCCACGCCCTTGATTTCGATGGCGCCCCGAGCCTCCAGGTCGAACGCCCCGGCCAGCCGCTCCCGGCATTTCGGACAGACCAGGATGCGCCCCGGCGAGCTCTGGCCCTCGAGCCGCGCCGCTAGGTTCACCGGATCTCCCCACACGTCATAGCTGAACTTCTTGGTCCCGATCACGCCGGCCATCACTTGCCCGCTCGCGATCCCCACCCGCATCTTGAGCTGCAGACCAGTCGTCTCGCGGATCCGCTCGACGGTGGCCAGCATATCGAGCGCCATGCTCGTCAGCCGGCACGCATGATCTGCCGCCGGCTCGGGCAGCCCCGCCACCGCCATGTAGGCATCCCCGATCGTCTTGATCTTCTCCACACCGTGGCGCGCGGCGAGCCCGTCGAACTCGCTCACCATCTGGTTGAGCATCTCGACGACGCGCGCTGCGCCGAGGCTGCGGGCCAGCGCGACGAACCCCGAGATGTCGGCGAACAGCACCGACACCTCATCGTGGCTGTCGGCGACGATCTCGCCGGGCTTGGCCTTCAGCCGGTCGGCGATGCTGTCGGGCAGAATGTTGCGCAACAGCGCATCGGTCTCTGCGCGAGCCTGCTCGGCCAGGCGGAAGGCATACCACACCGATGCCGCCGTCAGCGCCACGGTCGTCACCGCCGCCTGAACATAGAAGCTGTCGAGCATGTCCTGCGGCATCGCGATCCGCGCCGCGCTCGGCGGAAACTGGAACCACGCGACGAGATGGAGAATGAGACCGCTGACCACCAGCACCAGCGTCAGCTTGATCCGCTCCAGACCGAGCACGACGAAGCACGCCGCAGCGCCGACGAAGTATTGCAGATGCACGCCGGAGGAGGTGCCCATGTACATCGTGAAGGCCAGCAGCGCGATCCACTCCGCGACCACGATCAGCAGCCCGCCGGCGATTTCGTGGATACGGTGCGCGAAGGGGACCAGCGCCGCCGCCACGATCAGGGCGAGGTTGATCAGGATCACCGGCCGGTACGTCGCATAGTCCAGCGAGGCATGCTGGAAGGTGTAGCCGATCGTCGTGACGACGATGAGATAGGCTATCAGATTGAGGATCATCAACCGGCGCCGCACGTCGGGCGCATAGCCCTGCGTGCCGAGCTCGGCGAGCCACGCAACCTGCCGTGCGATCCAGACGAGCGCCGGGTGCGCGGCGATGATGCGCAACGCCATCCACTTGCGCAGGCCCCGCCGTTGCCCACGCAGGAGCGCGTAGCCTCTTCTGGTCAGCCCGGGCAGTCCGGCCGCACGAGCAGCCGTGTAGAGTCGTGTCGTGACCGCCACGCGCGTCTCAGTCGAGCTCGGCAATTCGCCGCAATTCCTCGACATTGCAATCGATCACCGTATCGCGACGGGTGATCGCCTCCATATCCTCGAGCAGCGTGAGTGCGGCATTCACCTTGGGACGGCTCGCGCCGAGCAGCATGGCGAGCTCGCTCTGCGACATGCCGATGTCGATGGTCTGGCGCGGGCCTTTCCCCGTCGGCTCCTGCTGCCGCAGCATGCCCACCAGGAAGCGCGCGAGCCGCACCTCGATCCGGTGCAGCGCGACGCCCTCGAATTGCAGATCGGTCTCGCGGATGCGGGCGCACAGGAAGGCGACCGCCGCATCGGCGAACGTCGGAACCGTCTCCACCAGCTTGGTCAGCGAGGCATGCGACAGCGCCATCGCGCGGGTTGCCGTAACGGCCGTCGCGTCGGCGGTTCGCACCCCTCCGTCGAAGGCCGCGATTTCGCCGAAGACATCGCCCGGAGCCGCGTGCGCGAAGGTGAGCTCGCGCCCCTCGGTCGACAGCACGGAGAGCCGCACCCGCCCTTCGACCACCAGGAACACGTCCTTGCCGACGTCGCCACGCCCGAAAATGGCCTGTCCC
>JAESFN010000136.1_pt1 | contig 122241 bp, 106 predicted proteins | sample 9269411 | NCBI WGS metagenome assembly JAESFN01 (sample SAMN14505399, study PRJNA617100) | algae metagenome | isolation source: Iphinoe sp. HA4291-MV1 and co-occurring heterotrophs from trail next to... | place: USA: Maunawili Falls, Hawaii | collected 2009-07-25
ATGATTTTGGGCTTTGGTTTTCAGCCACTAAACTAAAGTATCAGAAAACTACAACTGTGTCAAACTTCTCTTTCTGACTAATTATGAAAAAGTTTAGTAAAGTATTTGGCTATTTAGTCAAGCTCTATATCTTCAGTGATATCCAAGCTTCATGAACGGTTTTCCACACTTTTTAGTGCGGCTAGCTCCTCTGTAAAATGAGCGGAGTTTTTGCCATCTACGTAGCACAATTGTAAAGGAGGCAGCCCAGGCTATTGCTTTTGTCGTTTACCATGAGGAAAGCACCTGTTGCTGTTGTTCAGTTATGAGTCAAGATGTTTCTGGTTTTAACTTATGAGTCTTTGATTTCAAAATTAATTCCAGATTATTCTGACTCAGCACTCGGCATTTAGAACTGTTATGGTGATTTTTGTAAAGGGTAAAGGGTAAAATTTTAGTATTAATAAAACTTAACTATTGCCTTCTGCCTTCTTGAACTTCAACAGCGGCGGGTCGCCGTTCAAAGTTCTCTTTGCATACCTACTTTCTACCTTTTAACTTTCACCTTTGCTATATGGCTCGCGACTATTATGAAATTCTAGGTGTCTCTCGTGACGCCGACAAAGAAGAAATCAAACACGCCTACCGCCGCTTAGCCCGGAAGTATCACCCAGATGTGAACAAAGAATCGGGGGCGGAAGAGCGCTTTAAAGAAATTAACCGTGCTTATGAAGTTCTTTCTGAGCCGGAAACCCGCGCACGTTATGACCGCTTTGGTGAAGCTGCTGTGAATGGTGGAGCTGGCGTAGGCTTCCAAGATATCGGCGATATGGGTGGCTTTGCGGATATCTTTGAAAGCATTTTCTCAGGTTTTGCCGGTGGTATGGGTGGTACAACGCAAAAACGGCGCAGTGGACCTGTGCGGGGCGATGACCTACGGCTAGACCTCAAGCTAGACTTTCGGGAAGCAGTCTTTGGCGGTGAAAAAGAAATTCGCATTTCTCATCTAGAGACTTGTGAGATCTGTAGCGGCTCTGGTGCTAAACCAGGAACTCGCCCTCGTGCTTGTTCGACTTGTGGAGGGACAGGTCAAGTACGTCGCGTCACCAGAACGCCCTTTGGCAGCTTCACTCAAGTTTCGACTTGTCCTACCTGTAATGGTACGGGGATGGTCATAGAAGACAAATGTGATGCTTGCGACGGCAAGGGTGCAAAACAAGTTACGAAGAAACTGAAAATATCAATTCCACCTGGGGTAGACAACGGCACACGCTTGCGAATTTCCGCAGAAGGCGATGCAGGTCAGCGCAGTGGTCCTCCTGGAGATTTGTATGTGTATTTGTTTGTCAATGAGGATGAGGAATTCCACCGGGATGGTATCAATGTTCTCTCAGAACTTAAAATTAGCTACCTTCAAGCAATTTTGGGCTGCCGCTTAGAGGTAAATACGGTAGATGGACCAGAGGAATTGTTGATTCCACCGGGAACTCAGCCAAATACTGTGATGAAGCTGGAAAATCGTGGGGTACCGCGCTTGGGTAATCCTGTTAGTCGTGGCGACCATATGATTACGATATTAATTGATATTCCTACGAAGTTGACGATTGAAGAACGTGAACTACTGGAGAAGCTCGCTAAAATTAAAGGAGATCGCACTGGTAAAGGCGGATTTTTGGGAAACTTTTTTCACCAACGATGAGTCTATCTTCCCTCTCAACTCCTAATGCTCAACTCGATTTGCGCGGCACCCCTTGCCCGATAAATTTTGTAAGGACGAAACTCCGTCTGGAACAAATGAATCCAGGAGAGTTACTAGAAGTCTGGCTAGATCCAGGAGAGCCGATTGAGCAGGTTCCTGATAGTCTGACAATGGCAGGCTATCAAGTGGAGCAAATCACAGACTGCGCTGGTTATTTTTCTCTACTAGTCCGCCGTCCCGTTAGTACTTCATGAGAGGGAAAGGCTTAGAAGCCACTGATCAGTTACTAGGCACAGTCTTAGCCGTGCAAGCCAATTTTTACCGAGTACAACTGGATGTTGAGGATAAGGGGACAATGGGCAAGGGGCAAGGGGCAAGGGGCAAGGGGCAATGCTCGATTAAGAGTTCCCAATTCCCAATTCCCAATTCCCAATTCCCAATTCCCAATTCCTATCCCCCCATCCTCTTATGCACTCGCAGAACACGGTTGAAAAAAATTGGGCAGCAGGTGATGGTAGGCGATCGCGTGGTTGTAGAAGAACCAGATTGGGCTGGTGGACGAGGAGCGATCGCGGAAGTTTTACCCCGTAAAAGTGAATTGGATCGTCCAGCGATCGCCAATGTTAACCAAATCTTGCTGGTATTTGCTGTTGCAGACCCGCCTAGTGAACCTTACCAACTCAGTCGCTTTCTGGTTAAAGCTGAGTCAACAGATATAGATGTGGTTTTATGCCTAAACAAGAGCGATTTAATTTCAAAAGAACAGCAAGTAGAAGTTAATAAGCAATTGGTAAATTGGGGCTACCAACCGATATTTATCAGCGTAAATCAAAGTATCAATATTGACCAAGTAGCAAGCAAGCTCAAAGATAAGATTACAGTGATTGCTGGACCTTCAGGAGTTGGCAAGTCCAGCCTGATCAATGCACTGATTCCCAATGCTAACTTACGAGTGGGAGAGATTTCTGGTAAACTGGCACGAGGTCGCCACACCACTCGTCACGTAGAATTATTTGAATTGCCCAGTGGTGGTTTATTAGCAGATACTCCCGGTTTTAATCAACCTGACCTTGATTGTGCTCCAGAAGAATTAGTCAGTTATTTCCCAGAAGCAAGACAAAGATTAGCGGTTGGTAGCTGTCGTTTTAGTAATTGTTTGCATCGTGACGAACCTGAGTGTGTCGTGCGTGGAGATTGGGAACGATATCAACATTACCTAGACTTTTTAGAAGAAGCTATTAAGCGCCAAACTCAGCTTAACCACCAAGCAGATCCTGAATCTACTATGAAGGTGAAAACCAAAGGCAAGGGGAAGACACAGTACGAACCGAAGCTAGAAAGTAAGAAATATCGCCGGAGTTCACGCAGGACGCAGTTACAAGAATTGCAGCAGTTGTATCAGGATAGTGAAGATAATTCGTAATTATGAATTATTACGTCGAGATAGCATAGATACAGACAAGATGGGTATTTTGTATGTCTCAGCCGCTTGCCACAACCTCTACCGTAGAAGACGTTACTGAAGGTATAATTTTTCCACCTGGTGACCTTTATAGTGACGAACCTCCTTTGGAAAGCGATCAACACCGCGAACAAATTGAATTGCTCGTCCGCCTGATCAAGTGGTGGTGGCGAGAACGTCAGGATTTTTATGCTACTGGTAACCTGACAATCTATTTCAGTCCCAATCAGAAAAAGTCGGAAGATTTTCGAGGACCAGATTTTTTTGTCGTTTTAGATACAGAAAAAAAAGACCGCAAAAGCTGGGTTGTCTGGCAAGAAGATGGTAAGTATCCCAATGTGATTATAGAGTTACTATCAGACTCAACTGCAGCTGTTGATAAAGGTTTGAAAAAACAGATATACCAAAACACATTTCGCACTCCTGATTACTTCTGGTTTGACCCAGTTAGCCTGGAGTTTCAGGGATTTCACATAGTAGATGGACAATACCAACAACTGAAACCTACTCCGGAAAATTGGTTGTGGAGTCAGCAGTTAGGGTTGTATTTGGGAATTGCTGAGCGGAAATTACGCTTTTTCACGCCTGATGGACAATTAGTACCTCTTTCAGAAGAAGAAACAAACCAACAACTGCAACAAGCAAACCAACAGTTACAACAAGTAAACCAACAACTAGAGCAGGAACGACAAAGGGCTGAAAGATTAGCAGAACGCTTGCGAGCCGCCGGAATTGATCCAGAGCAAGTTGTTTAAAGACAGGATTTTTCTGTATTAGCAAAAAACTTTTCTGGTGTGGTTTGATGTCCATAATTTGAAGAGTTGACGAAAGACTGTAACGATCCCCATAAAGTTTTAAAATATTCTTAACATCTGCCAAATCCCCAACCTTCAATCTAGTAAGTACCACCCCGGAACTACAATTATGGCTATCGGCTACGTTGCGCTTGTCCTCCACGCACACCTGCCCTTCGTTCGTCACCCAGAAAGTGATTATGTGCTGGAAGAAGAATGGCTCTATGAAGCCATCACCGAAACTTACATTCCTTTGCTGCGAGTCTTTGAAGGCTTAAAGCAAGACGGTGTTGACTTTAAAATCACGATGAGCATGACACCACCCCTTGTGGCAATGCTACGTGATCCTCTGCTGCAAGAACGCTACGATGCTCACCTAGCCAAACTAGAAAAACTGATAGAACTAGAAATCGAGCATAATGTCCACAACGGTCATATTCGCTATTTAGCCGAGCATTACGCCAGTGAGTTTCACGCGACGCGAGAAGTTTGGGAACGCTACAACGGGGATTTAGTCACAGCTTTTAAGCAGTTCCAAGACACTAACAATGTAGAAATCATTACTTGCGGTGCGACTCACGGCTACCTACCACTAATGAAAATGTACCCGCAAGCTGTGTGGGCACAAATTAAGGTAGCTTGCGAACACTACGAGGAAAACTTTGGTCGCCCACCCAAAGGCATTTGGTTGCCAGAATGCGCCTATTATGAAGGTGTAGAGCGGATGCTAGCCGATGCAGGATTGCGCTACTTCCTCACTGATGGACATGGTATTCTTTATGCCCGTCCCCGTCCACGATTTGGCACTTATGCCCCAATTTTTACAGAAACTGGTGTCGCTGCTTTCGGTCGAGACCATGAATCTTCTCAGCAAGTGTGGTCTTCTGAGGTAGGCTATCCTGGTGCACCAGAATACCGGGAGTTTTACAAAGACTTGGGCTGGGAAGCAGAATATGAGTACATCAAACCCTACATTATGCCCAATGGTCAGCGGAAAAATACGGGCATCAAGTATCACAAAATTACAGGTCGCGGTTTAGGGCTAGGGGATAAAGCACTCTACGACCCTTACTGGGCAAAGGAAAAAGCTGCAGAACACGCTGCCAATTTCATGTATAATCGAGAGCAGCAAGCAGCGCATCTCTATAGTATGATGCAACGTCCACCAATTATCATTTCTCCTTATGATGCAGAGTTATTTGGACATTGGTGGTACGAAGGTCCTTGGTTCATTGATTACCTGTTCCGTAAGTCATGGTATGACCAAAAGACCTATGCAATGACCCACTTAGCAGATTATCTACGGGCACATCCAACTCAGCAAGTCTGCCGTCCTTCTCAATCGAGTTGGGGTTACAAAGGATTCCATGAGTATTGGTTGAACGAAACAAATACGTGGATTTACTCGCACTTGCATAAAGCTGCAGAGCGGATGATTGAAATATCAACGCGGGAACCAGCAGATGAGTTGGAATGGAAAGCGTTGAACCAAGCGGCGAGGGAACTGCTGTTAGCGCAGTCTTCTGACTGGGCGTTTATTATGCGGACGGGAACGATGGTACCCTATGCAGTGAGAAGGACGCGATCGCACCTCATGCGCTTTAATAAGCTTTACGAAGATGTTAAAATTGGTAAAATAGACAGCGGTTGGTTGGAAAAGATTGAGATGATGGACAATATTTTCCCTAATATCAATTATCGAGTTTATCGTCCGTTGTAGTATCCTCACGCAAAGGCGCAACAGATGCAGAGAGTTTTTTTGCGCTTTTGTATTGATATCAAAGAGTATTTGGGTCAATGTTCAATTCTTTGAGTTTAGCGGCTAGGCGTTGTGCTTTCTCTTCTGCTGCTTGACGTGCTGCTGCTTGTTCTTCATAAGTAAAGAGTGTTTTACCGGTCACAGGGTCGTAAAAGCGCATTTGTCCTGATTTTATTCGCAATTCTAAACCCAAAACTTCGCTGGGTAATGAAACCGTATCATCAGGTAAAGTAGTTGTTGCAACTGGAAAATAATTTCCATCGACTAGGCGTAAACCTTGAAGTTGAGGAGTGAGATAGTCACCTGTGGGGTCATATTGATAGTATTCATGGACTCCCAAAAAGGAGTAAATTCCTTTTTTTGCACCTTGGTCTTTTGTACGGGTTGCTTTTGAGGTAATCTCTAGAACAAAATCAGGAGTTTTATTGTTTTCTTCCCAAGTTTTGTAAGAGCGGCGCTGACGGTTTTCCACTCCAAACACTACAAATGTATCTGGTGCAACGACTGACTCTGGATTTCCTTCTTCGTAGTAAATAAATAGATTACCAGAAACGTATACATCGGGACGGTTTTGGAAAAAAAGCTCTAAAACTTTTGTTGTATATAGTAGATATTGACGCGCTTGATCACTTTCAGCCATTGGCTTACCGTCCTCATCTGGATACTCAATCGGGGTAATAGGAAAATACTCTACTGCGACTGTCATTGGCAATCCCTCGACTCATTTGGAGCTTAGATTATATGGTATCGCTAAGAATCCGGTCACCGTGACTGGGAGGCTGAGAAATGACAAGAAATTCCAAATCCTGTTTCGACTCGTTAAGTATTTGATGAGACACACCGGATGGAACTTCCACACCCTCATGTTGGCATAAAACTTGACGCTTTCCGGCAATTTCTATAGTTGCTTCACCTGACAGGATAAAGAAAAACTGGCATGATTTCTGGTGATAGTGTCTGGTTTCATATGTTTTTGGTGGCATAAGTTCTTGAATAACACTTAACTCAAGTTGCTTCACAAGATGCCAACCATGACAGTTGTTACCCCAAGTATAATGCTGGGCAGTCTCTTTGTTAATCATTTTGTTTTTAGTTAATCTTCCTTTTCTTCCTCAGAATCTTTGACCTCACATTCTGCAAGCAGTTCATCCACTTTTTCAGGAAAGTCACCTAAGCTAACTTTTTTTGCAAAAACTTGATAACAATCATTTTTATCCCCTTCTTTACGAGGGAATCCCAACCAAATAATGATGATAATTTTTTGTTCCTTAAATGCTCTAAAAAATAATCTATATCGAGCAGGTAGTCCCATTTTTTTTAGGCGACCATACTTGTGTAAAGGTTTTTGTAATACAAAGTGAGAAGCAAAAGGGTCTTGAGGAATTTTTTCTTTAATACCAATATCCAATGCCTTTAATAGTTTGACATCTGCATGAGTTATAAACTCTTCTTTAGATAACTCAGTTTTTAAAACACGAACTCGATGAGACAATTCTACCCATTGCTTATAAAACAATGGGTAGAAAAATATTTTCCATCCATGACAAGTGAATAAGCTCATGCATCTAAAACGACATCACTAAGTAGCTCATCCATTTCGTCACTCATTTCTTTTGTATAAGTAACTAGTTGATCCGGATTTTTCATAGCATCCTTCATTAAAAAATCGAGGAAAAGACTCATCATAATAGACTCTGTTTCATCTACCTCCTCAACTTCGTCAGTGTCTAATCGTACTAAAAAAGTGTTGTCAGACAAGACTTGGATATAACCTGAAGCATTAACTAAATGAGGATAGTCCTTTGAAAAAGCACGAGGTACGCGAAAACCATCTTGCGTGCCTATCTTAGCAGGAGCTATGGAATAGGTCTTATCAGTCATCTAAGTATACTCCTTTGTGAAGATAGTTATTTTGATAGTAACATTTATTATAATAAACTCTAAAAAACATAAAAAAGACAGGCGTTTTGCCTGTCCGATGACTGATTATTTGGCTCTTAATTTAGAAATTCATCTCTGCAGCTTGAACTTTTTCAACCTGCTTCTTCTTGAGAACGAGCATAACTTGAGCCAACATAACAAGTGCGATAAATGCAATCAACCATTTTATTCTATTGGCATCCTGCAAAACGATTTCCCCATCATCTTGACCGAATCCACCGACGTTTGGATTGTTGGTCAAAGGGTCATCTTTTTTGACCGCTTGTCCTTCAGAAACAATCAATTCTGGTCCAACAGGGATGGTGTCAACCACTGTTTCCCCAGATTCAGGTTGGATACTGACTTCATACTTGAGGTTACCGTCTTCATCTTCTGTTTTGGCAATCTTGCTAATTGTACCAGTAGCAGAAGCCGCATATACCGCGTTGTTACTCTTTTCGCCAGTGGGGTAAACTTGTCCGCGTCCCCGGTTACCACCTACGTGAACACCATACTTACCAAAGCGAATGTTCTTGTCAGTTGCGGGGTTGGGAGAAAGAACGGGGAAGACGATTTCCTGATATTGTTCACCGGGTAGCGGTCCGATGATCACAATGTTATCTTTCTCTTCACTGTAGGGTTGGTAGTATAGATCCTGGACTTCTTCCTTCCACTCCTCGGGAATGCGTTCTTCAGGAGCAATTTTGAAGCCTTCTGGTAGCATCAGTACAGCACCGACGTTCAAGCCGGATTGAGAACCATCGGCACCGACTTGCTGTACATTTGTATCGTAGGGAATTTTTACCACGGCTTTAAATACCGTGTCAGGCAAAATAGACTGGGGAATTTCTACTTCGGTCGGCTTTGCTGCTAGGTGACAGTTGGCACACACAATCCGCCCTGTCGGTTCGCGAGGAGTTTCGGGGTAGGTTTGCTGCGCCCAAAAGGGATATGCCCAAGCCGCTTGAGGTAGGGCTAGATCGCTGGTGAAGAAAAATGTCACTGTGGCGATCGCTACGAGCAACGTTTTGATAATTACTCTAGCACTGCGAGCTAAACTCGCTGTTTGACAAACATTTCTCATCTCTATAAGGACAACAAGGACAAAAATTTTCAGATACTAGTCATTTAGTCATTAGTTATGAGTCATTAGTCAAGAGTCAATTTTCTTTCTTAGGTGGACTTTCGACTATTAACCAGAGAGTTGATTAAGCCCACCAAGGGTCTTCACCTGTGCGGAAGTCGGTTTCAGTCCAAGGAGTCAGGACTATTTTGTCCTCTTGTGCTTTTGCATGAGCTAAAGCCAAAGATAGTGGTGCTGGTCCTCGGACAACTTTACCAGTGGGGTCATACTGTGAACCGTGACAGGGACATCTAAACCTGTTTTCTGATGCGTACCAGGGAACAACACAACCTAAGTGGGTGCAGACGGCGTTAATGCCGTAATCGCCGATCGCCTCTTTACTTTCTACCACAATATAGGTGGGGTCTCCTTTGAGTCCTTGAGCTAGAACGCGATCGTCTACATTATGACTTTCTAAAAACTCGCTAACGCTGACATCGTTACCCAACGCGTCTTTTGCCGTTGTACCACCACCGACACCACCAGATGTGGGAGGAGTCAAATACTTGACAAGGGGATACAATGCTCCCAGAGCCACTCCGGTTACAGTTCCAAAAGTCAGAAGATTCATGAATTGACGACGCCCCATATCGGGTACGTCCATTGATTCAGAAAATTGAGCCATAACCTACGCGTTCTTTGTGTATTTTGTTAACAAATATGACAAGAGTTTTTCATTAAGAAACTCTTGTCTGAGTCAAGATGATAATTCCCACAAGGATGCCAGAATATTCTGTGCAAAGATATTTCCAGCATCTTTCTTAGTAGGATTACATTTCTTTATAGTCTTATCATACTTGAGTCATGGAACTTAACATCATAACTAAATGTAAAAATATTTGAGAAAAGCTATGACGGGAGAGGAATTACACCAACTGTTGCTTGAGAAGTGGGGACGTTCCTATGATGTCCAGTTGCGTCGGACACAGGGTAAGATCTTTCTACAAGTTATGTGGAAATATTTAGAGCAAGCATCCTTCCCATTAAGTGAGGCAGAGTATCAAGAGCATCTGGATAGCATCGCTAATTATCTAAGTGGCTTGGGTGGTGAGACAAAGGTAAGAACTTATATTAGAGAAACACGAGAACGTCCCCGACTTGGTAAAGCTGTGAGTATTTCGTTAGATTTGGGTGAACGCGCTGCGGAATGGTTGTGAGTAGTTGAAAGTATGAACCGCCAAGAGCGCCAACAAAAGAATAGAAGATTATTATAAAATTCTTTTACCCAGAGGTACGTCTCTATCTGGCTGAATTAAAACGACTTCACTATCGTCTAGCACTACACCTAAGACTAGAACTTCAGACATAAAATCAGCGATTTGACGAGATGGAAAGTTGGTGACAGCTAATATTAACTTGTGCGTTAAATCCTGTTTTTGATAAAGTTTTGTGATTTTGGCGCTAGATTTTTTAATGCCCAAATCACCAAAGTCTATCCAAAGTTTGTATGCTGGTTTTCGGGCTTGAGGAAAATCTTCTACTTTAATAACTTTGCCAGCACGAATTTCTACTTTTTCAAAGTCATCGTAAGTTATTTGCATTATTTTCCTACCAGTTTAACTAGACCAATACCACCAAAGTAAAGTCCCAGTACTGCCCCTGCTAAGAGAGTTTGAGTGAAGGGGTCAGTTGAAGGTGTCAAAATTGCTCCTAAAACCACTGCTCCTAAAATAACGTAGCGCCAACCAGAAAGCATTTGACCAGAAGAAACAATTCCCAAAGCACCAAGCAATGTTTGAATGATAGGGATTTGAAATGCTAACCCAGTACTAAATAGCAGCAACAAGATAAATTCAAAATATTTGTCAATCGACCACAGTTGCTCTACTACATCTGCACCATAGCTGATGAAAAATTTCAAAGCAGCTGGTACTAACAAAAGGTACGCAAAAAGTAACCCTCCTGCAAACAGGAAACTCGATCCCAAAACTATAGGTCCCAGCAAACGGCGTTCACGACGAGTGAGTCCAGGGAGAACAAACTGGATAATTTGGTATAGCACAAACGGGCTAGACACAACCAATCCACTGTAGCCTGCAACTTTCATTGAGACGAAAAAATATTCTCCCGGTGCTAGTTGCAGAAATTTTACTCCCTGTGCTGGCACTTCTAGCAGCTTAACAATCGGCTTAACGGCGAGGAAGCAGCCGACAACACCCACTACTACAGCAATTAGCGAGTAAAAAATCCGCTGTCGTAACTCCTCTAGGTGATCGAAAATTGACATTTCGACTTCACCGGGTAACTCATCAAGAGGATCAGTAGGATCTATTTCTGGTTTTGAGTCGCTATTTACTTCAAAGTCAACACTAGCAGGAGTTGTTGTGTCTAGGTCTTGTGAAGATGTCATGAGTTAGCTAGAAGTCATCACCTGTTAACTATTGTATCTGGGAAGCAGGTGGATGTAGAGACGCTTTCATGAGAGCGCGTCTCTACTCTTTAACATTACTGAAGCGGTAATTGTGGGTGTACAGTCGAATATTTTGCTACCAACTGAGAAATTTCAGGGTTGTAAAGTCTTAGGTAATTCCAGTAGTTACCCATCACCTGACGCACGTAATTTTTGGTTTCATCAAAGGGAATTGATTCCACGAATTCATCCGGATCTCCCTTAGGTAGAGTTTGTACCCACTTAGAAACGTTACCAGGACCAGCATTATAACTGGCGATCGCGAGCAGGGAGTTATTGCCATACTGCTGATGAGTGTGATCCAAATACCAAGTTCCCAGCATGATATTGTCGTTGGGATTTTCCAAATTCATTTTTTTGCTGTCCAACTTAATTTGTGGGGCAATCCATTTAGCTGTATCTGGTAGCACCTGCATTAAACCAACAGCACCAGCGCTAGAACGAATTTTTGGCTCAAATTGTGATTCCTGACGTATGAGGGCAGTTACTATCAAGGAATTTAGCTGACGCTTTTGGGACCATTGCTCAATTTTCTTCTGAAAAGGGAACGGATAACGAGCTTGCCAGTAGGTGATTTGTTTGCTCAAAGCCTGATACTGGGCTTGTTCTTCCGGTGTCTCTCGGTCTTCCAATTCAGCAATTGTATCAATCCCGATGATATTTTCTCCCTTTGTCAGTCGCATTAAACCCTCAGTAAATTGCTCTGCTACGGTTGGCTGCATTTTGTTCTGAAATTCGGTCTGCCATTGCAACCAAGCATCGCGGTTTTGACCAAGCAGGTACAATTCTTTAAATGTCTCAGAACCAGCAGTTGGTACTGGACGTTGGTATGGCACGACGTCTGGGTTCATCCGGCGCACAGAGTTAAAATTGCCAACATTGAGTCCCAAAGTTGCTGCTGCTCGCCATGAGTAGTAAGAGTAGGGAAAATTGCTGAGAGTATACTCATAAGCTTGTTTTGCCTCTTGCTTTTTCCCCAGTTTTGTTGCCCATTTTCCCACCCAAAAACTGGCTCTGGGAGCCAAAATACTGTTGGGGTTATTTTTGGGAATGGGTTCTGCCCATTGCCATGCAGCTTTATAATCTTTGGATTTCGCTTTTTGTTGTGCTATTTTCCAGCGATACTCTGCCGCTTCCTCTGAGTTGGCGTACTTGGTAATAAGTAGCTTCAGAGCCTCACTAGCTGCCTTTTGATCTTGAGTCTGAAGAATTTTGACTTTTTCTATAAGCGCGGTACCTGCTTTGTCAGGAAATTTATTAATCACCTGATCAAGATAGGGCAAAGCGTCTTTGCGTACTGTTGCCATTTCTGCTAAGCGCAACAAAGCAGTGCTAGTTTCTTTTGCATCTGGAAATGCCTTCACCATTTGTTGATAAGCAACAGTGGCTTCTGCTTTTTTTCCACTAACCTGTAATCCCCGTGCAACGCGGTAGAAGTTGCGGGCTGTTCGAGTTGCTTTGGCGTACGCTGTCGTTGCTTTGGCAAATTCATTGTTTTCCCAGTAAGCTGTGCCAACAATGTCCCATTCTTCGGGTTTTAGGGTGGGGTTGTTCGCTAGCTGATCCAATACAGGTAAAATCCCTGGTTGGTCATAGGCATATTTTGCCAGAACTAACTGCAATTGCGGTTGATTGGGATTTTCCTGCAACCGTTTACGGATAATTTCCCAAGTGAGGGGATGGGAAGGAAATTCAGCGATCGCTTTGTCCTGATACTCTCTAAGTCCGATGAGATACAGGGCTTTAGCAGCAGCTGGTTCTTTGGGATATTCTTTCAGCACTTTCTGCCTCAGATCCGAGGCTTTACCTTCTTGTCCTAAAATGTCCTGTGCCTGCGCCTGTTTTAGCAACACATAGGGCGCAAGGAGTTGGTAATCTTTGTCTAGTCCTTCTAGTAACTCTAGTGCAGTTTGAGCTTGCTTTCGTTCAATTAAGTCACTTGCCAAAAGATAACGAGCGCGATTTCGATCTGCGGATTTTGATCCTCCCTTGAGCGCTTCTAGTTTTGCAGCACGCTGTTGTGGGGATTGTGACACCAAGGCAAAAACGGGTGATTTAGCTTTGCTTTCTTCCGAAAGCTTTTCAGATTGAGCATTACGCGGTTTAAGCCATTGCCCGACGAATTTTCCGACATCGGGAGCTGACACGAGTGCTCCAGCTAAAAAGGCACATAGTCCTGCACCCGCAATGAGAGAAATATGCTTTGTCTGTAGCTTCTTCAGCATTGATTCCCGCTGAAAATTTCACATGAATTTCTTGCCACTTTAGCATTACTGGTGGTCAATGTCCTCAGTTTTAACTTTTTTATTTTTAATTTTTCGGGTTCAAAGATGAGATGTAAATTTTAAATCTTATTTATAATTGATACTTTGTTAGCGTAAGTAATCTTCGTTAGAGATTTCAGAACCAAGACATACTACTCCTTATATCAAATCTTTATTTTTAGAAGTAAAAACTTAATACAGCAGTCAGGAGTCAGATCGCGTAGCGTCTCCCCTTCGCCCCTTGGGCGACGCCAGAGGCGTTGGTGCAAGCCTGTCCGCAGGACTTACAAAGCAGCGTGTCGCAGACAAGGGAGAAGTAAAAAGGTCTTAGAGTCTAGCTTTTAGATCTTATAGATCTTACTCTTTGTACTTCACGCACGAACAATGTGCTGTAAGTATTGAATAGCTTGTATTTAAAGTTACTAAACAAGAATGTGTTAAAGAAGAAAGATGCAGTATAACTCAAACAATTATAACATAAGTACAAGCAAGAAATAATACAAAACTCCTGAGATCAATGCTATCAATTGTTATGGTCTCGAATCAATCCATGTTTCTATGTTTATCCCTCTAATGGAAGATGCCAAAGTGGTGCAAGTAGCAAGAGCTATAATTTTTTAACAGAGTATTTTAGGAAGCTTGGTGATTCATAGCTGAGCGACAATTTTTGCATGACTTTCTTTATGTTTGCCTTTGTTTTGTCTAGATATAAATGGTAGTAGCAATTCTAAATGATTCGTCAAATCTTCCATTAAGGGTATCATTTGTCATTTATCCATTTGGACAACCAGCAAGCGCGATCGCTCCACAACCCATCTACGAGCAGGACATTTCTTGTGCTGTTGTTCATCCGATTTATCTTCGCCAATAGGGGCGAATATAGGGTGTATACTTATGTTTCTCAACTGCATTGACTGGACTAAAAGTTTCTGTAAGTTCACTACATCTCAATTTTGAGATAGTGTTTTAACACTGAATAAGTTTTGCTCCCAATCTACATAAAGTGTTCACTTTCAATGCTGTCCTAATTTAGGAGTCCTCCCCTTCAAGCCAATCATCAGCTTGAGAGCAAATATTTTGACCACAGGTATTCGTTGGGTTATCCATAATCCCATACGACGAACTATCACAACTGGCAAAATATTATTAGAAAACATCCTGTCTAACAAATCAGTAAAACCTAAAATTGTCAGGTTCTCCCGCTTGCGCCAGCGTTCGTAACGTTTGAGGATTTGAATGTCACCGATATCTTCACCTTGAGCTTGAGCCTCTTGCAACACTTGCGCCAAAGCAGCCACATCCCGAACGCCCAAGTTTAAACCTTGTCCGCCTACAGGATGGCAATTGTGTGCTGCATCGCCAACTAAAGCTAGTCGGTGGAGGACATAGCGATCGCTCTGCATGAGTTGTACCTGAAAAATAAAGCGATCGCCCAGTAATTCCAACTTCCCCATCTGGTTACCATAGCGCTTGGTTAATTCTCTTAAAAATTGCTCATCATCCAAAGCACATAGAGCCTTTGCTTCTTCATGAGGAGCAGTCCAGACAATTCGGCAACGGTTTCCTGGCAAAGGTAAAATCGCAAATGGACCACTAGACCAAAATTTTTCGTATGCTGTGTTATTGTGAGGTTTTTCTGGTTTGACGAAAGCAACAATACAAGACTGCCAATATTTCCAGCCAAGGGTTTTCATTCCAGCAGCTTGACGGATAGGGGAACGCGCTCCATCTGCGGCTACGACTAATTTACTGCAAACTGTCCGCATCTGGTCTGCGACTTTGATGTCCATTGTCACCATGTCCTGGTGATACTGAATATTAACTACTTGAGCAGGACATAGGTATGTTACGTTGGGACAATTTTTGACAAACTCCTGCAAGGGATGCAACAGTGCTTGATGTTCTGCTACATAACCTAAATCTTGTGTGCCTATATCCTCGGTTTTCCATTCCACCACACCAGGATAATCAGCATCAGAAAGACGCACACGGCGGAAAGTCTCAATGTTGGGCAATATTTTGTTCCAAACTCCAATTTCTTGAAAAATAAGTGCCGAAAGCATATGCACTGCGTAAGCCTGTCCTTTGGCTATCGCTGCTGATTCTACTTTTGCCTCCACCAGCAGCACACTTAACCCAGAATCTTTCAATGCAGAGGCTAGGGTTAAGCCAACAATCCCGCCGCCGACGATGACCAAATCATAATCATATCCCCGCTTATGTGTCGATGTTTGGGGAGAGGAAAGAGTTTGAGAAAGCTGCGCTTGCGCCATTGTTAAGATAAATTACAGCATTTTAACTATTATTCTGACGCAAGTGGACGTTGAAGGGCAAGTTGAGGAGTTTGCTGGACTGCCAACGCAGTGGCTTCCGAGTCGCACAGCCGTCATTTTGACGACTGACGCTTCTGTTGGTGAGTTCTTTCTTGGTAACTATTTCTTCATAGTGCTTCCAGTATGGGAGGCTTTGTGCTTGCGATGATGTTTTGTACGATGCATTTTAGTAGCTTTGGTACCAGTAGCGGGTTTGGCAGTAACAGTTTTAGTCTGAGCAGGAGTGGTCGTTTTAGCTTGGACAGCAGGTGCAGTTAGAGCTACAGGAGCTGCAAATACCAGAGCAATGAGTAAGGCTTTAGCGAACTTGTTCATTTGAGAATTTTTATCTGAAAATGAATAATCTAAACTATAGGCAGAAAGTTATGTCAGTCTCATGTTGTCGATGTGAAGTTTTTGTATAGATTTTTGCAAGCTTTACATCTCAAATGCCCAAATCATGCTTATAGCCAAGAGTTGTAAGCTGACAGCCTTTTCTGTCAAGAAACACTCTTAACTCTTAACAGGCAAGAAGAAGGGAAAGCGTTGCGGGCGTGTAATCGCGTCCCTTGGGCGCTCAAAAGATGCACTTGTTTTGGCGCGACAACTTACTTCCACGATCAGGAAAATTCCCAGGTAAAATATGATGTCAAAGCTCAAATCATCACAGCCATGAGTTGTTCTGGCATTTCAAAATTAGCAGTGACACTTTGTACATCATCTAAACCCTCTAAAGTATCAATTAATTTAAGAAGCGATCGCGCCTGATCTGGATCAGTCACTTCTACATTGTTACTAGGAATCCAGCATAGTTCGGCATCAGTCACCTTAAAGCCCTTTTCTTTTAAAGTCTGGCTCAGGTTCTCTAAATTAACCACTTCGGTAAACACCTCAGCCGTTTGTTCCTCTGTCATCTCATAAGACTCGGCACCGCCTTCAAGAGATGCTTCTAAAAGCTGTTCTTCATCAACGATTCCCTCAACAGTACAAACGCCCTTTTGAGAAAACATCCAACTGACGCAACCTGTTTCACCAAGATTACCACCGTTTTTACTAAAAGCAGCGCGTAAGTCAGCAGCAGTACGATTGCGATTATCTGTTAAGGCTTCAACAAGGATAGCAACTCCTCCAGGACCATACCCTTCATAACGAATAGCTTCTAAACTAGAGGCATCACCCAATAGTGTACCTGCACCTTTGGTGATCGCCCGTTCAATGTTCTCATTAGGAAGACCAGCTGCTTTTGCTTTTTCAATTGCTGTGCGTAGTTGAAAATTCCCTGCTGGATCTGAAACCCCACTTCTTGCTGCTACAATAATCGCACGCGACCACTGGGTGAAAGTCCTACCCTTTTTTGCATCCACGACCGCCTTTTGGCGTTTAATATTCGCCCATTTACTGTGTCCTGCCATATTTGGAAATTAACAATACTATCTACTCACCAGATAAGATATAGCTAGATTCTAGCTCTTGTATACTCATTAGATTTCTTGCAAAAATCCGGTTTAGAAAATTGACTTTTGCAAGAGACTTCATAAAGGAAAAGCTGTCTCTTGTGTTTCAGGTGTTAACACAGTCTGAGCGTGCTTGCGAAGTAACTCTGCTGCAGTATCTCCATCGTTCTGTACCAATGCGTCAATGATTTCCTGATGTTCCCTAACAAAAGACAGTGGATCAACCTTCTTTTGTCTCAATACCAAATTAATGCGAGTCCAAGCTTCAAAATTTAATGAATCCCACATATGCAATAAAACACTATTACTAGATGTCTCAATAATAAGTCGATGAAACACTGCATTTTGCCGTGCCAGTTGCTTCCAGTCCTTTGCTAGGGCAGCATCTCGGAATACTACTTGGACAACTTGAAGTGGTTGAGGGTTTTTATGAAACTTAGAGGCTGCTAACCGTGCTGCCAATGCTTCCAGTTCTCCTCGAACTTGATAAGACTCCTGCATCTCACGCAAACTCACTTCCCGCACCCGCGTTCCTCGGTAAGGTTCACTGTCCACCAGCCGCATCGCTTCTAGTTCGCGCAGTGCTTCTCGAACGGGTGCTTGACTTGTCTCCATATCTCGAGCAATCTGTAGCTCTACCAATCGCTCACCAGGTTGATACGTACCGTTAAGGATGCGCTCTATCAGTACCTGCTTGACGCGATCGCTCATGCATTCACGCTTCATTTTTATTGGTCAATTTTTTTCTCTTCTTTCTTGACTATAAAGTATCGATAATCTATAGTCAAAGTAACGATTATCGATAATGTTGCGATTTTGGCAGCGCTCACTCCTGGTTTTGAAGCAGGTGTACTTCATCCACCTACATCCATTGAAAGTTATCCGTTAGAAGAGGTGGTGAAAGCTTACGAGCAAGTGCTCAATCGCAACACAGCTAGCAAGGTTGTTCTTGCTCCATCTAGAAACCATTAAAGTCTACAAATTTATAAACAACTGGAGTCTTATCCTATGAGGACTACTAACAAGCACTCTTTGAGGCCATCTACCAATGAAGTTAGTCAAGACCCTTTAGGACGAAATCTTGTCTTGATCATGGCGATAACTTGTGGGGTTGTCGTCGCTAACCTATACTACAACCAACCTCTACTGGCTGTCATTGCCCAAAACCTTCAGGCTCCCACCCATACCACTGGGTGGATTCCCATGCTGACTCAAATCGGTTACGCTGTGGGGATTTTCCTCCTCGTTCCACTGGGCGATTTGATGGAGAGGCGAAAGCTGATTCTAACAATGCTGGTGTTAACATCTCTAGCGTTGGGGATGGCAGCTGTATCATTCAATCTTGCTTGGTTGTTAGTTGCGAGTTTGGCGATCGGTATAACCAGCATTACGGCACAGCTCATAGTTCCTTTTGCCGCACAACTGGCAAAACCGCAGCAGCGAGGGAAAATTGTTGGTACGGTGATGAGTGGGCTGTTAATAGGAATTCTTGTAGCTAGGACAGTCAGCGGTTTTGTAGGAGCTAGCTTGGGCTGGCGGGCGATGTATTTGCTAGCTTGTGGGTTGATGATTGTTCTGGCTGTTGCCTTGTCGAGAATGCTACCAAAAAGCCAACCATCGCTGCAAGTTTCCTACCCACGACTAATCCAGTCTTTGTTCAAGTTGGTACAACAGCAGTCTGTCTTGCGTGAAGCTTCGCTTGCAGGGGCAATGTCTTTTGGAGCCTTCAGCGCTTTTTGGAGTACGCTTGTTTTCTTTTTGGCACAGCCACCTTACCACTACGGTAGTGAAGTCACAGGGTTGTTTGGGCTAGTGGGTGTGGTGGGAGCGACAGCGGCTCCTGTTGTGGGTAAGATAGCAGATAAAAGGAATCCCAGGATAACTGTAGGACTGGGTCTTTCGATTACAACCTTGTCATTTCTCATTTTCTGGGTGTTTGGTTACCACATCCTGGGGCTAATTGCCGGGGTTATTCTTCTGGACTTGGGTGCGCAAAGCACACACATTTCCAACCAGGCAAGAATTTTCAGTTTACCATTAGAGTTTCACAGCCGTTTGAATGCGCTTTATATTACCTTTTCCTTTATGGGAGGAGCATTGGGTTCGTTCCTTGGTGCATATGCTTGGAGTCGTTGGCAATGGCATGGGGTTTGTGCGATCGCATTAATTATGCTAGGAGTGGCTTTTACTACGTTTATTAAACAGCGTCAGCGTCCAGTCTATGTTTTACCGCATCTACCCCGACGGTAACACGGCAGCGCTTGCCATCAACTCGCCTAAATCCCCAAACTCGCTATAATATTGCGCACAATCACCTCTGGTGAATCTGAAACATCCACTGTAATCGCACCAGATGGCTCCTCAAGAGCATCAAACTGACTTTTAAGAAGTTTTTCGGACATGAAGTGATGATGACGCATCTGCAGCCGCTTTTTAATCAACTCAAATGTCCCCTGAAGGTAAACCAGCTTAACGCATTCCTCATCCAAAACCAAAACCTGACGATAGCTAGCTTTCAGTGCAGAACACGCCAGCACCATATTTTTATTCTCTTGCAACCACTGTTGTATCGCCTGTTGCAACGCCAGCAACCAAGGCATCCTATCTAAATCGTTTAAGGGGATACCATGCTGCATCTTCTCAAGATTCTCTGGCGAGTGGAAAGCATCAGCATCGCTAAATTCCCAATGTAAAGAGTCCGCCAACAGTTGCCCGATGGTAGACTTACCAGAACCAGAGACACCCATTACAAGAATAATCATGTCTGTGGAATGAATAAAGCGGGTGAGGGATGAGGGAGATGAGGGGGATGAGGAAGCTCTTGAAGAAAGAGTTAATGGACAATTATTTCTTTCCCAATTGCCCCTTGCCCATTGCCCATTGTCCTCTTACATAAACTCACGCGGATCCGTCACATACCCAGTCAGTGCGGAAGCTGCAGCGGTGAATGGGGAAGCAAGATAAATTCCAGCTTCTTTATGCCCCATTCGTCCAGGGAAGTTGCGGTTAGTGGTGGAAACACAAATTTCTGGCTCATTCATCCGTCCAAATGTATCTTTGGGACCACCCAAACAAGCGGCGCAGGAAGGTGCAGCAGGTTCAATACAACCAGCATCTAAGAAAATTTCCGAGAGGGTTTGCTCTTCGTACTTGATTTTAAACAAATCTTCGTAGACTTTTTGAGTAGCAGGGACTATGTAGGTGGGAACCTTTACCTTACGACCTTTAAAAACTTGTGCTGCATGGAAAAAGTCTTCTGTTTTTCCACCTGTGCAGGAACCGATATAAACTCGGTTAATCTTGACATCGTTGCATTCCCGTGCTAAAGAGCGGTTATCGGGAGAGTGGGGTTTGGCAACAACTGGTTCTAGTTGGGAAACATCGTAGTGATGCTCACTGTAGAACTGAGCATCTGAGTCTGTGTATACTGCCTCAAAAGGCTTGTTGGTACGCGCCCGTACGTACTCAAATGTGGTTTCATCGGGGGCTATTGTACCATTTTTGCCGCCAGCTTCAATGACCATGTTACACAGGGTCATCCGTTCTTCCATTGTCATTCGTTCGACGGCTTCCCCTGCAAATTCCATCGTCCGATAGGTTGCCCCAGCGACACTGATATCCCCGATAATTTGCAAAATGAGGTCTTTCGCCAACAAGTAAGGAGGCATTTCACCATCTAACACAAAACGCATAGTGGCAGGAACTTTGATCAGCAGCTTGCCAGTCCCCATAATGAAGCCAGCGTCTGTGTTGCCGATACCTGTGGCAAATTGACCGAAAGCACCAGCGTTACAGGTGTGGGAATCCGTACCGAATAAGACTTCGCCTGGGCGGGTGTGACCTTCTTGGGCTAGGGCGATGTGGCAAACACCTTTATAGTCTGGGTTGGCTTTGAAGTTGGCACGGTCAGTAATATCGTAAAAGTATTTTATACCTTGTTCTTTGGCAAAATCACGTAAAATATCAACGTTGCGGTTAGCGCGTTCGTCAGCGGTGAAAATATAGTGGTCGGGAATTAACACGATTTTGTCGGAGTCCCAGACTTTGGCGTCAGCACCAAACTCGCGTTTAAAAACGCCAATGGTTCCAGGTCCACAAACATCATGTGTCATTAAAACATCAACATTTACCCAGATATTTTCCCCCGGTTCGACAACCGAGCGACCAGAGGCTTTCGCCAAAATTTTTTCTACAAGGGTCATGCCCATAGCGATCGCGTTCTTTTTTGTGCAAGGGTACAAATTCTATGCTACATGGCAGGTCGTCTGTCAATCAAACTAAATCACTTTTAGATAAGTAGATGGACATAAATAAATGAAACATATCAGTAGGGGAGCCAGTGCGTTGGAGAGCCAGCGCTGCAGGAGGATCTCCCTCCGTAGGCGTCTGGCGTCCGGGTTTCCCGGCTTGAAGCATCTGGCGTTGGGCATTGCCTAAAACAGTTTCTCTGCAAAAGAAGGTGATATGTCAGGGGGGTGGATGGTGTATCCTTTTATTGACAGGAATTGGTCGAGTTGTAAATTAAATTGAAGTTTCCTCACAGCGGAAGCTTTCATAAGAGCGGTAAAAGCTATAGCAGTCCTATCTGAAACGAACCGCTAAAATACCAAGGATGCCAAGGTATAACAGAAGAAGAGAAAAAGTTAATTTAAAAACTCCTGCGCGGATTGCGACAAATAAAATTCCTACCAAGCGCAGATGCAGAAATTCTCTGCTAACCTCTAATCTACAACTACTGTCGAGTCCGAGAAATGAACTTGTGGATGCCATATTAGAGCGATCGCACCAACTCAAACAAGATCTCACTGATTTTGTCTATGATGCTGAAGACGAACTCGCACAAGCATTGGAAAGCTATGCTGCTGTAAAATCACGTCGTGGAAGCGGTGACAATTTTCAACAAGAACTTATTATTGACTCGTTTCTTACAGAAGGGCGAATCAGTGATTCCTCTCCATTGGATTTGTTTATACAAAGCCACAACGAATTGTCACAGAGCGATCGCGAACTTATCAACAGTTGGCATCGCACCTTTATTGGGTTATTTGCTATTACAAAAATCCTACCTGATGGCTTTGAACTAAGGAACTGGTTAACAGATAAATACTATAGTGTCAAGCAAAATAATGCCCAGAAACTAAAGGAGATGTCTCGGTTGAAAGAGGGAGAAATTTTACTCACTCGCATTTCTCCTGTAACTGACAGCTACTGGACATTCTCTGGTCCCTACACGCAGATGGGTAAATTAGGCAAACCAAAATTAGCAGTCGCTATTGGTAATTTTAAAGACAATTACAAAGACCATCTTTATGGTGATGCTCCAGACTTGCTAGAGGAAGCTTGGCAATCTGTAGGAATCTATCATCAGCAGTTTGTGGAGTTTTTTGGTACTGATGAAGTCACAATGCCAGGATATCAACTCAACAAAAAGATTGCCGAATTCCAAGAAGTTTTAACAAAAAAACGTTTTGAAGAAGCAGGTATTGATACTTCAAAATCACTAGGAGAAGTTGCACAAGAAGCTGGTCTTGGAGAAGAAGAAATTAAAGCAGTTGCAAAAGAATTTGGTACTGACTCTCAAGTAGTTTCGCAAATGTTTGACAACAAAAGCGGTACCAGTAAAATGGTGATGCCAAAAGTTGATTTGCCTGCTGAACTCAAAAAAGCAGAACAGGTCACAGCTATATCTCATTCCCGATGGGGACAGATGTTTCTCCCGACCTACTCTAAAATCAAGGCAATTTTAGAAGCAGATGATTGGCAAAGTGTAGAAGGTGCCGAAAAAGTCATTCGTTTTTATTTGGAAGACAAAAGTATTAATGCTTTCATTTGGCATAGCTTAGCCCAACAGTATCCAACACAGTTAGAAAAAGTTCTGCAAACGTTTCTTCAACGACCAAATTTTCAACTTCAAAATGACTTGGATACTCTGTTGCAAGAATACAACAAACCCATAGAGCCAGAGTTACCAGAAATTGCCAGTGTACCAATACACCTGCATAATTTATTCCAAGAAGCTTTGATGGAAGTCAACAAATCTAAGCCCAAAGGAAAGAGTCAAAAGCAGCCAGCTAAGGGCTTTCAATAGTGAGCGAAGAACTGCTCATGAATTGCTTTAGTCCATGACTGTGTGATGGGCGATTTAGCCAGTGAGGGAGCCGCCTACCATGTAAGTACCTCGTACTTACATCTTTCGTTTAAGTTTATCGTTCACACTTTATACCCTACACTTTCACTTTGTTGCCCCAGATCCTCGATAAATTCGCTGCATCTGCTCTTGAGAAAGCCGCGTTATTGGAAACCCTTGATATGTGAGAACGACTTCTTCTTCGGGTATTTCAACCACTTCCGGCTGAGTTTTACCAGAACGATTTCCATTGGAAATTGGAGGCGTGCTTAGTAGTAGTGTGTCATCTATCTCCAATGATGTAAGCTGGCTTTGGGGCAAGACATAGGCGTGCGTTTGTGGATCGTATACCAAAATTTCTGCTGTCTCAATTTGATAAATCCAAGCATAAATATTGAGTTGTCCTTGGTAGAGCTTAGAGCGAATCACCGGATATGTCCGCAAATTTTCAATTTGGGTGAGTACATTTTCAGCAATCACAATTTCTAACAATTCTTCCCCCGAGTAGTGGCTATAGTGATCTACAACCAACTGTCGGGTTGCTAGTGCATACTTAAGCCAGTCATGCACAAGCGGCATTTCTTTTTGCAAGCTGTCTAACTTCATGAGTCCTTTCATTGCACCGCAATGTGAGTGACCACAGACAATAATTTGTCGAATATCTAATGCTTGAATAGCATATTCAATTGTGGCACCCTCACCGCCATTGGTTGCGCCAAAAGGTGGAATAATATTGCCGGCATTGCGGATGACAAACAATTCACCCAACCCAGCTTGTGTAATTAGATTTGGATCGATACGCGAATCTGAACAGGTAATAAACAATACTCTCGGCTTTTGACCATGAGAAAGTTGTTCAAACAGTTCTTGATGCGTGCAAAAATAGCTAGCTTTGAATTCGCGCAGACCTCTAATTAATTTCTTCATAAAGCTACCCAAACAAAAGAGGCAGTAGTTGGTGAAAGTATACCTAAATTTTCCCAAAGGATGGTTACTCTGGTATCAGAGTTTTTTTCCGAAAAAAATATTAAAAGCTTTTCAAGTACATAAATCACGCGGTAGGGGCTGTTCTTGCCGCCCCTACATTTTTCACAGGGCAAGCGTAGGACTTCCTTTATTTTTGAATTTTGTTAGCGCAGCGGGACGCAGTCCATTTTGAATTTTGAATTGTTAAGCCCTCCCCTACGAAAATCTGTGGTTCTACTAGCTGAAAATAGCTGTAATATCAACAAAAAAACAGCCGCCTCCACAAAGGAAGCAGCTGTTTTATCGAAGGTGGGTATTGCCCACCCAACAAGAATCTTAGTAATCGAAGTCGCCACCCATACCAGCGCCAGCACCAGCAGGAGCGTTATCCTTTGGTTCAGGCTTGTCAACCACGATGCACTCAGTGGTTAACACCATACCAGCAATGGATGCAGCATTTTGCAACGCAGAACGAGTCACCTTGGCTGGATCAACGATTCCAGCATCAAACAGATCGACGAACTCATTCTTGGCTGCATCGTAGCCAATGTTAAAGTCTTTTTCCTTCACGCGCTCAGCAATCACAGCACCATTCTGACCAGCGTTTTCAGCAATTCTCTTGAGAGGAGCAGCCAAGGCGCGAGAGACAATCAACGCACCAGTCAACTCTTCACCCTTGAGGTTGCTGTTTGCCCATTCTTCGAGATGAGGAGATAGATGTGCCAGTGTTGTACCACCACCAGGAACGATACCTTCTTCCACAGCAGCTTTGGTAGCGTTGATAGCGTCTTCCAGGCGCAGCTTCTTGTCCTTCATTTCGGTTTCGGTAGCAGCGCCCACCTTAACGACGGCGACACCACCAGCTAGCTTAGCCAGACGCTCTTGCAGCTTTTCTTTGTCGTAGGAAGATTCGGTTTCTTCGAGTTGACGGCGAATTTGCTCGATACGAGCCTTAACTGCAGCTTCGTTACCTTCAGCAACAATGGTGGTGCTGTCCTTGGTGATGGTGATGCGGCGAGCCTTACCCAACGCATCCAGCTTGGTGCTTTCCAGCTTCAAACCAGCATCTTCGGTGATGACTTGACCATCAGTGAGGATGCCAATGTCTTCTAACATCGCTTTGCGGCGATCGCCAAAACCAGGAGCTTTAACAGCAGCCACGTTTAGTACACCGCGCAGGCGATTGACAACCAGAGTTGCCAAGGCTTCTTTCTCGATATCTTCGGCGATAATCACCAGAGGACGACCAGCGCGAGCAACTTGCTCTAAAACGGGTACAAGGTCTTGTACTAGAGCGATTTTCTTATCGGTCAGCAGGATGAAAGGCTCATCGAAAATTGCTTCCATGCGCTCAGGATCGGTAGCGAAGTAGGGGGAGATGTAGCCTTTGTCAAAGCGCATCCCTTCGGTGATTTCCAGTTCGGTGGTCATGGACTTTCCTTCTTCCAAGGAAATCACACCTTCTTTGCCCACCTTGTCCATTGCTTCGGCAATCATCTGACCGACTTCTTCGTCGTTACCAGCAGAGATTGAACCAACCTGGGCAATTGCTTTGGAATCTTCTACGGGACGAGCGTGTTCTTTGATTTTGTCTACCAAGAAGTTGGTAGCCTTATCAATACCACGTTTTAGCGAAATAGCATTTGCACCAGCTGCAACGTTGCGTAAGCCTTCTTTCACCATTGCATGAGCCAAAACGGTCGCGGTTGTGGTGCCATCACCAGCAGCATCGTTCGTCTTGGAAGCCGCTTGACGGATGAGAGCAACGCCAGTGTTTTCGACGTGGTCTTCCAATTCAATTTCTTTCGCAATGGTCACACCGTCATTAACGATTTGTGGTGCGCCAAACTTTTTCTCTAGGACTACGTTACGACCTTTGGGACCGAGGGTAACAGCTACTGCCTCAGCCAAGATATCCATGCCTCTTTCTAGGGCACGACGTGCGTTTTCGTTGTAAATAATGCGCTTCGCCATAATTAGTCAAAGAATTTTTAGCAGAAAACTACAAAGTAATGATGTTTGTCATGAGTCATTTGTCAATAACTCATGACAAATGACTATGAAACGATTGCTAGAATGTCTTTTTCAGAGAGCAGTACGTATTCATCAGTTCCAAGCTTGATGTCGGTACCAGCGTATTTGGAGTAAAGAACTTTGTCTCCTACCTTCACATCCAACGCCTGACGAGCACCGTCATCTTTGAGCTTGCCTTCACCAACAGCAACAACTTCGCCTACTTGGGGCTTTTCTTTTGCGGTGTCGGGCAAATACAGACCACCTGCGGTCTTTTCTTCGGAGGCGCTCACTTTGACGAATACGCGATCGCCCAGAGGTTTAACTGTAGAAACGCTTAAAGATACAGCTGCCATACCAAATTCTCACCTTGTTAGCACTCTCAACTCCTGAGTGCTAATGTACCTAAAGACAGAGTGGAATGGCAACATTTTCTTTTGTACGGGTTCCCGAACTTTACTTGCATAAACTCACGTAAGTACATATACTCTATTTTCCTGAGCTTTCAGGTTTTACTCCGTAAATGACGAATATGGATATATGGGCAACTTTGTTTGCAAAGCTGGGAAGTTGATATAGAACAGTAATCAGGGAGCTTTTCAATTGAGTAACACTACAGTGATCCAGTCCTGCCTTCAGCTACCAAAAACCACTAAACCACCAGCGAATAAGGCCCTAAGTATTTCTATAGAAACTTTAGGACTGTCAAAAACTCAGAGGAAGATTTTGATCTGTGCTGCCCAAACAGTTTCTAACTGCTTGTGTGAACAAGCTCGTCTACCATTTTGGGAATACTTGAAAAAGCGACTCAAACAGCCAAATCTTCACCAAGGGCGAGATAACAATTCTAGTTGGAACTTTGGAAAAAAAGTCAACTGCTTGCCAGTTTGTTGTTCTAGACTGATAATAAAGGATTACCCGGATGCTGTGCGGTATCGCCCAACAACCCCGGAAGCCATTGAGCGGATTATATGAGAACACTTCTTAGGCAACAAGGTGGTAGAAGAATATGCATTTTCGTTTCCCCATCCTTTGCCAAAAAGTTCCCGTGTTTGTCGTGAACAACTTATAAAAGCTTAACATCCAAAAAGGATATGGCACAGTAGTAAACAAATGAAAGTACGGGTTAATTGTAATTTGGGAGCATCTTGAGTCCAACACTTACTTGTTAACCTGAATAATTATTATTTAATCAGTGTTTTTTAACCCGCAACTTTCAAAGCGATATATAATAACGCATTATGAATACTACTGCTCTACGTATCCTTACTGGATTTTTGCCGTTGCTACAGAATTTCTTGAAAGTGACAACCATTTTTAAGATTTCATAAAGCAAAGGCAAGTTAAGTGAGAAAAAGCACGACACCTCCTTAATTCACCACCAGAGGATATCGATTCAAGACCTTAATGGATCAAGCGCGATAAGTGCCACTGCTATGAAAGAACCCAGCATGAAAGATCACAAACGACTTCTACTTATTGATGATGACCCTAACCTCATCTTGCTGGTGAAGGATTATTTAGAATTCCGGGGTTATGATGTCACCACAGCCGAAAATGGTCGAGAAGCACTGGAAATTTTAGAGCAGGATATTCCAGACATGATCATTTGCGATGTGATGATGCCAGAAATGGACGGGTATACTTTTGTAGAACAAGTCCGGCAAACCGAACGCACCGGCTGGATTCCTGTTCTATTCCTTTCAGCTAAGGGACAAAGCGCAGACCGAGTTAAAGGTCTGAATAAAGGTGCTGATGTGTACATGGTCAAGCCTTTTGAGCCAGAAGAATTGGTAGCACAAGTAGAATCTTCTCTAAAGCAGACCATTCGCTGGAAAGAACACCAAGCAAAAGGAGGAGAAAACGGTTCCCGCATCCAAGTTCCCTTCGATGTGCAGTTAACCCCAACAGAACTCAAAGTTGTTCAATTTGTGGCTAGGGGCTTAGCTAACCGCGAAATAGCTGAAGAATTAAATGTCAGCCAACGCACGGTAGAAAGCCATGTGTCCAATATGTTGGGCAAAACCAATCTCCACAATCGCACTGAACTAGCGCGGTGGGCAATTGAAAATCAAATGGCGTAACTACAGTGCTAAGTCCTGAGTTCTGAGGAGCCAGTCACGTGCACAAGAGTTGTCACCAGCTCTGGTTTCCTTTCAAGCACACAAGCTCCTCGCTCTGCGAGGGCTGCTGAACTACTATCTCCTCCACCAGACGCCACTCGCATTCGGAGGGTTCCCTCTGCTCTTGGAGACTGGCGTTGGTGAGTGTCGAGTGCTGAGTAGCTACCTAGCTCAGCACTTGTTGCTCATTACTTAAAACTTAATTCACCAACCGTCTTCTTCAGTAACGAATGGGTGCGAAATTTCTAAATTCAGTTCATTAAGATAGGTTAAGGCGCTAGCAATTTGGAAAACTGTTCCTCGTAACTCTAAATCAAAACAGCCTTGTTGCGGCATATGACCATTCAGTTGGGCTGCTGCAATATTGACTATGATGCCGCAATGGGAAATGAGCCGTGAAATGATTGGCTGTTCGTGTAACTCCTTGGGAATACGAACTGTAATGCGAGTTGTGGTGCGTCGGTTGTTTCGAAAATCGATAGTAGATTTGCCCTGTTGACTTGGAATTGCCATAATAGCTTTCCTTTGAAATTTTCTGATGCGGGTTTTATGTTACAACGAATTTTTCTCCCGCAACAAAAATCTTGACACTACTTTTCATCAAAGGGGTGTAGTGTCATTACCCCCTAAATTCCTTCCTTTCTTAATTTCCTGTTTATCAATCGGAATATTCTTTTTTAAGAAAAATTTACATAGTGAAATTCAAAAAACCCACAGTCAACCCATTCGTGAGAGGTTAAGACAATATTCATTTTGTCAATTAGGAATTATGCTGAAAAGTGAGTGAAAAACAAAGTATTAAACTAAACTAAGTACTAACTTTTCAGCACCAAAGTGAATCATGAGTCATTTGGTTACGCCATTGCTCCCACAAAAATTATGTTTTTTACCACGTTTTTGGTAGCATTTTTAAGTCCTTTTACTTATTGACAAAATTACCATAACCTTAACCTCTCACGGTTGCAGTCAACCCGCCACTCTTGTCAAAGTTGTCGCGTTTGAGTGACAGTAACAAGTTTAACAATTAATAATTCTATACGTGTAGAGACGTTACAGTGTAACGTCTCTACATAGGTGATGACTCCAAGTACTCTAAAGAGGTAATTGCGATCGCACCATCGTGTCTACAAACAATCTTATCTAAATAGTTTTGCTTGGAGTGGCGACTGACTAAGAGTTGCTACTCTTGTCATAAATAAACTTTTGCATAAATAGCCTTGAGACAGCTGATAAGTCCTATAGCTGATTTGCAAACCAGAACTTTGGCAAAGTCCAATATAAAGATAAATGCTAAGCAGATACAAGATTTAGCTAGCCTGCATGGTTTGAATTGGAACGCAATTCAGGTGGATGAATTAATTAAAATGGTGGGAGGGCATCCCTATTTGGTACGGTTAGCATTGTATGAGTTGAGTTGTGGAAATGTGACACTCAAGCAGTTATTGCAAGAAGCTGCTACAGAAGCAGGAATTTATAGTAATCATTTGCGGGGATACCTAAAAGTGATACAAGAATGTCCAAAACTGGCTGAGGCGTTAAAAATAGTTGTCAACTCACCTGAGCCAGTGGAATTAGATTCTATACAGATTTATCAGTTATACAGTATGGGATTAGTCCAGCGGCAAGACAATCATGTCACGGCTCGGTTCAATTTGTACCGCGAGTATTTTTGCCGAGTTTTGACTGAAAGCTGATACTATTTGTCTATCAATCAAAAATGAGAAACGGTATTCTTTGAGTGATATGGATGTAAGAATTCAGGAGCCAGAATTCAGGAGCCAGAATTCAGGAGTTAGAATAGTTAAAGAATCAGGAGAACATTTGATCCAATGAACATACCAATAATAATAGACTCCTTATAAATTCTGACTTCTGACTCAAGAAGTGCTGAATTCTTACATATGGATAGAATAAGGAACTATGCTGCATACCCGATAACTGATAACTGTTAAGGTCATAAATTTATGAAACAGCGCCAAGAGAAATCAGGTTTTTAAAAATCTAAAACTCCGCACTTTCCGGCGTACGTGGAAATGGAATCACATCTCTGATATTTCCCATCCCCGTCATAAATTGCACAAGTCGTTCAAAACCCAACCCAAAACCAGCATGGGGGACAGTCCCAAAACGGCGCAAATCCAGATACCACCACAAATCTTCTGGTTTCATTCCTTGAGCGAGTATGCGACGTTCGAGGACATCTAAACGTTCTTCTCTTTGAGAACCGCCAATAATTTCACCAATTTTGGGTGCTAGAATATCCATCGCAGCAACGGTTTTTTCGTCATCATCTAAGCGCATATAAAAGGCTTTGATTTGCGTTGGATAATTGGTGACGATGACAGGCTTTTTAAAAAGTTGTTCGCAAAGATAGCGTTCGTGTTCTGATTGTAAATCCAAGCCCCAACTGACAGGATACTCAAACTTCACATCAGCTTTTTCTAACAATTTGACGGCTTCAGTGTAAGTGATGCGCTCAAATTCATTATTAATAATGTTGTCTGCCGTTGCCAATACAGTATTATCAATACGCTGATTGAAAAAATCCATATCTTCTGGGCAAGTTTCCATGACATTTTTAAAAATATGTTTGAGAAACGCTTCAGCTAAATCCATATCTTCCTTGAGGGCGCAAAAAGCCATCTCCGGTTCTACCATCCAAAATTCTGCCAAGTGACGTGAGGTGTTGGAGTTTTCTGCACGGAAGGTAGGACCAAAAGTGTAGACATTAGTAAACGCCATCGCCATAACTTCGGCTTGGAGTTGACCACTGACTGTTAAGTATGTTGGTTTGCCAAAAAAGTCTTTACTATAATCTATAGCTTGAGTTTCCGTACGAGGAACATCTTTGAGATTAAAACTAGTCACATTGAAAAGTTCACCCGCACCTTCACAATCATTGGCGGTGATGATGGGAGTGTGTATCCACAAAAAGCCGCGTTCTTGGAAAAATTGATGAATGGCGGTAGCGCAAGCGTTTCTAACTCGGAAAACTGCACCAAAGGAATTGGTACGCGATCGCAAATGTCCGATAGTTCGCAAAAACTCAAAGGAATGGCGTTTCTTTTGTAGCGGATATGTTTCTGGATCTGCTTCACCAAAGACTTTTACCTTGTCTGCTTTCAACTCAAAGCGCTGTCCTTTACCAACAGAAACCACCAACACTCCAGCCACTTCCACTGAAGCGCCTGTATTCAGCTTTTTCAAGATATCATCGTAGTCTGGCAAATTCTGATTGAGTACCACTTGCAAATTAGCCAAGGATGAGCCATCATTAACTTCTATAAAAGAAAATCCTTTTAACTCCCGTTTCGTGCGAACCCAGCCTTGAACTACCACAGACTCATCAAGTTGACCACTTCGCAATATTTCTGCAATCCGTAGACTTACCATATCATCCAGCAACAGACTTCAATATCCAGCCTATGATAACGCCCAAACCACCAAATCGGACGGCTTGCCAAAAAGGTTCTTTGAGGCTACCCCAGGAAAACAATTGACTTTCTAAATTAAGTTCTAGCACTTCCAACTGTTGTTGAATTTGCTTTAACTCGGCTTTCATATTTGGTAATTGACTGTGACGCGATAGCCCTTTGGGCGGCTCCCCTTGGGAGCATCGCTTCAGACGTTGTTGCAATTCTCTTTGACGGTCTTTGTCTGCTTGCACTTGATTGTAGCGTTCTTTCAAAGCAACAAGTGCATCCTCCACATCCAAGAGTTCTTGTTCAAATTCTTGGTCTTGATTTTCCTCACCAAATGGCGGCTGAGATGGTTGTTTAGGCGGCTTCATGTACAAATTTAGTAAACTAAAATTAGACACAATTATGCCAATAGTCTTACCTCTGGTTTTGGTAGCCAGTGGCAAAGATACTAAACTTTTTCTTGTGATAATTCAAAATACTCTTACCCAAAACTCAGTACTCAGCACTCATGTCTGATATCATGTCTCAATCAACCCAGCTGCCTAAAGATAGTCAACTCAACGAGTTTAGTACTTTGGAACTAGCCCAAGCTCTCATGGAGAAACTAAGCATCTCTCCTAACGATTGGCATCGCCTCAAGTCTAACCGCAATGTTCGCGCAAGTGAACAAGCAGCAGCAGCTCTTGTATTTCTCTTGAAAGATGAACCACAAGAAGCTTTACTCAGACTCCAGCAAGCAACTGGTTGGTTGGATCGCTCTATTTCTGCTCCACCTTGTCCAACTCACGGCGAGAATAAGAGCAATCAATTTATCGCGTTTGGCTAAAGCGTGAAAGCTTACTGTTAGCGCAGCGGCGCGTTAGCGCGGGATAGCCGCTCCCATGCTCCCCGTGAAGTAAGAAATAAATGTCTAGACTTGTCTAGGATTTATATAGCAGATAGGTGAAGGTGACGAGGATAAAGGAGATAACTTCCTCATCTCCCTTATCTTCCTCATCTCCCTCATCTCCAACTACCGTAGCAGAGCCAGTCGGTTTCGATTCTCTAGCTGTTTACAAAGCCTCAACTCTGTACCTTTACTGTTCCATTGAACCTGATCGAAAATTTGATGTAGAATACATAAACCACGACCATTCTCTGACTCATCTGGTGGTAGATATTCTGTGGGATCAGTATCAACATCGCTAGTAGAGGATGGTGTAAAGCCATTGCCTTGATCTGATATGATCCACCAATACTGATTATCAATTAAGGAAAAACGCACTATAACCCTTTTACCAGGATCTAGATTGTTACCATGTTTAGCTGCGTTTACTAAGGCTTCTTGAAGTCCTAGCCGCAGTTCTGCTTGCAGTTTGCCCGGAATTTCCGCTAATAGTAAATCCAGTATCGGACATAGGTACAAAGTTGAGGCAAAACTAATTGTGCCCCAGTTACGCCCTGTAGGACGAAGCGAAATAGTAATCACAATAGAAACCCCGTAGCTTTCAGAGTTAGCTAGACATCAGTTTGGTGTCACAGGCACCCTGATAGAATTTGAGGTGATCGTGTTGCCTTCAAACTTTCGTCTTCACAACTAAATTTTGAAAATGCTAGGGAGCATTAACTCTCTTGTGTGACATAGAGTTATTTACTTAAAGAATGGCTTTACAATTAACTTGCTTACAAAATAGTAAGCAACTATTATGTTTTTTAGTTGAAAGAGTAGACTCCTACTTTTTCACCTGCCAATTCATACCTGAAACAACTCAATGCATATTTTTGGAGAGTTTTTGCAACGTCAGTATCTTTACACAAAAGGAATCATATATTTATCTTAATTCAATTCTAGCACTTTTCTATGCATTGGACTACAAATTTTTTATTTAGGTTTAGTTGTGAAGAAGTTGCTACCTTTGTCCAATTGTGATAATACAAGAAATGCCACAGTTTCCACATGAGCAGTTTGTGAAAAGAAATCAGCAGGTTGTACCCGTGTCAGACTATATAATCCGTTTTGACAAAGTAATTTGAGGTCACGAGCAAGGGTAGCTACTTTACAACTGACATAAACAATACGTGAGGGTTTCGATTTCAGTAAAGTTTCAATAACGGCGCGGTCGCACCCTTTACGAGGTGGATCAAGCAAAACTATGTCTGGCGAAAGTTCCATTTTGGGAAGTAATGTTTCTACTGCACCAGTGTGAAAAATGACATTATGAATAGCATTGTGCTTCGCATTCAAATTTGCTTGCTCTACTGCCTCTGGCTGCAATTCTAACCCTACTGCTTGCTTAACTTGCTTGGCAAGTGGCAATGTCAACGTCCCAATACCACAATAAGTATCAAGTAACATCTCCGAACCTTGTAAATTGAGTTCTGACTGAATGACCTGCAATAATGCTTCTGCCGTCTCCGTATTTACCTGGAAAAACGTATCCGGTCGTACCTGAAATTCTAATCCGGCAAATTTTTCTCTCAAGTAGGAAAGCCCCGCAATACAACGAGTTTCCAGTCCAAAAATGGCATTGGTACGGTCTGGGTTGCAGTTCAAACAAACCCCAAATAACTGGGGATAGCGCTTTAACCACTCCAGTGCTTGGTCTTGAATTCCGGGTAAATTCCAATCTTTGACCACCAAAGTTAGTAATATTTCCCCTGTACGGCGACCAATGCGTAAACTCAGATGACGCACAAGACCTGTGTGGCGTTGTTCGTTGTAAACTTGCCAACCCAGCTTTTGGATGTCTTGTTTAACTTCCAGCAGCAGAGGATTTAATCTTGGGTCTTGCACGGGACATTGATTCAAGTTAATCAATTGGTGGCTTCCTTTTTGATAGTAGCCAGCTTGAATATGTCCGGTGCGAGATGATCCTACAGGATAAGTCGCTTTGTTACGGTATCCCAAACATTCGGGAGTCGAAAGAACTGGATCTACTGGTGGTTGTACGAAACCGCCTATACGTTCCAAAGCTTGGATAACTTGATTTTGCTTTGCTGTCAACTGGTATTCATAATCAATATGCTGCCATTGACAACCACCACATTTATCAGCCACGATGCAGCCAGGTCGGATGCGGTGGGGCGATGATTTCAGAAGTTGTTTGAGTTTACCGTGAGCGTAGTTCGGTTTAACGTGTACCAGACGGACAACAGCGCGATCGCCTGGTACAGTGTCTGGTACAAATACGACTCTTTCTTGCCAACGCCCTACACCATCACCTGTATCGTTCAAATCCAAAATCTCAACTTCAATTAACTCACCCTGTTTCCAAATTTTTTCAGTCATTGGTCATTAGTCATTGGTCATTAGTCATTATCCCCTTGTCCCTTATCTCCTCTACTCTCTTCACTTGTGTCCTCAAGACTCGTTAAACTAGCAAATAATAATTAATTCATGTCATTGCAATAATCATGACTGTAGTAAGCCAAGTTATTCTCAAAGCCGACGATGAACTGCGTTATCCTAGCAGTGGCGAACTCAAGAATATCAAAGACTATTTGCAAACTGGCGAGCAACGGGTACGAATTGTCACAACCCTGGCTGAAAACGAAAAAAAGATAGTTCAAGAAGCTACTAAACAGCTTTGGCAGAAACGTCCCGACTTTATCTCGCCTGGGGGCAATGCATACGGGGAGCGCCAACGTGCTTTATGTATCCGTGACTATGGTTGGTACTTGCGCCTAGTTACCTACGGTGTACTTGCTGGCGACAAAGAACCAATTGAAAAAATTGGTTTAGTTGGTGCTAGAGAAATGTACAATTCGCTTGGCGTTCCTGTTCCTGGAATGGTAGAAGCAATCAACTGTTTGAAAAAAGCCTCCCTTGACTTACTGAATGCAGAAGACGCTGTTGAGGCAGCACCCTACTTTGATTACATCATTCAAGCGATGTCTTGATGCAAAGTAAGTGAGTGAGACTTCTATGGAAGTGCGGCTCGCGGACTGCTAAAAAGAATACAAGCAACCAGCACTCAACTTCCATGATACACATATACTGATCATACCCTCCCCACACTGGATAGTGACTACGGCAAAGTCTATGTCAAGTTACTAACAAGTCGTGGGGAAATTTTATTTGATAATTTAAGAGTCATTTGTTATTATTTATTTTCCTGTAACAGTGCTGAGCAATAAGTAAGGACTCCACATTCTTGTGGTATATCTGTACTTGTTACAAGAGCAGAGCAGTGCTGATTCAAAGGGGTGTAGGGAACCAGCCCTTTCAACGCGAACAAATGAACTACTAAATCAAAGGCTGAAACCCGCTCCCAAACTAGAGCCAAAAATCATAGCTCTAACTCATCCATAGAACCTGAAGCGATCGCAATATCAAATCCGGTCAGAATATTGACCCTTTAGTTGAGTATTTTATTGAAGAAAATCCCGTAAGGATGATAACACAAGGATTAATAAAGGAGCGAAAAATATAGTACAAATGAACGCGTTGAAAGGGCTGGGTGTAGGGAACCCACGCGCAAATCGCGTAGCGCCGCGTTCGCCTTTGGCGTCGCCCCTTGGGCGAGCGGAGCTGGCGGTCTGGGATTGAAATAAGGACGCCCCCATTTCTTGCTTGAAAAGCTCTCTGTACATTTTTTTATTTTGGTGCGGCTCTAAACCTACCCCTGTTCCTTGCGCGTCTGGTGCTCTTGAGAAGGATCTTTTTTTCCCTACACCCTACACCCTTACCCCCTAGTTTTTGTAAAAAGTTTTTTCCTCACTCCGTACTTGGTACTCAGTACTACTGAACTTATTTCCCCTCATATACAAAAAGCCGACAGTCTTCTTATGAAGGCTGTCGGCATTTAGTGTGTTCCCTATTAATGACTCGGCTAGAGTTCAGTTGTTTGTATTGTCCCAACTTGTCTATATGAAAAATAGGATCTCAATCATAGGCACCAGTGATTTTCATCACAAAATTATTGCTGTCAAACTGAACCAACACATAAACACGCAAAATTTCCAAAATTTCATATCTCTACAATTTGGTCAAGCAGTATCACATTATTGAACTTAAAACTGTAGTTTCAATAACAAAATCAAAATTTATGTATCTGAATATTAACGTATTTTACAGAGGATGCATAAACTCATCTACTTAGTGCTAGGACACTTATTCTTGGTGCTTTCTGGGGTTGAGTCGTACAACCCCAGAAAGAATTTTGGACAGCAATAGTGCGAAATTACACTTACCGCTATCCAGATTTAGTTATCAGACAAAAATAAACAAGCTACTCATCAAACAAAACTGCTTCAATTACTGTTGACAGAGAAAAAACTCCCATTACTCTGCAACTGTACGACCAACATAGCAATTTATTTACAACCCACTATAGCAATCCGAATTGAATCGTGAGAAAATACGGAGATGAAAAGTACGTATTCATAAGCTTTTCAGCTTTTTTCTCTCTCACAAATGATTTAGGATTGCTATATTCGCCGGAACTTAGATCTTGCACCTGAGTTAAAAACCGGGTTTCTTGAGAATGCCTGCTCGTATAAACCTTAATTTCTGGTTCAAAAACCCGGTTTTTTGGGTCTTGTTGAGAATGGTGTCAGATATCAGGGAAGGTACAAGTTCTGGTGAAGAAACAAAAGTAATGTTTATTCTCAAAACACTTATTTGAGGAGAAATCAGAATAACTCCAAAAGATGTTAACGATAATCAAGTAATAACCAACGTAGTACGTGACGGCGGAAATGAGCATACCATTGAAGACAGCCCAAAAGGTTTCAATCAAACTATGATTGACTTTTTACTTCCAAAGCAGCAGTAGTAGCCTCCTCTTTAGATTAAAAATTTTCCAATTAGTTTTTGAGGAATAAGAAACAGTATTTAAGCAAATAAATTGTTCATACACACAGAACAGACTGAACTCACTCCTTGGTAAGAAGCCAGGAATTATGAGTCATTAGTTATTAGTCATTAGTACCAATGACTAATAACTAATGACTAAAACAACAGGCGACGTTTCACCCCATTTCTCAAAGGAAAGATTTTTCCCGTTGTCTGTAGGAAATTTCAGATGAAGTTTTAGACAAAATGATCCCCCTAGCGCTCTTGTACAATTCCTTTTGTGAAAAGAGCTGACTAAGCCACAACACAAATTCAATCGATAGGGTACCTAAAACAATTACGTTGAGTAGTACTGATGACACTACAAAAAGAAAATTTTGTTAACTAAGGCAAGCATGATAGCCAATTACAAAATTGATGATTTCAACAATCTAGAACTTGTTTAATCATCACTTGAGATAGGCGTATCGTATATATAGTGAGATGTGTTGTCATACTTGACTTAGTTAATATTTATCCTAGGAAAGTATTTATATTCTTCAAATAGTGAAAACACTTATTTGTTTTTCTGAAACCTAAACTCCAGATCAAAAGTTACGTATTTATACAGTTGACCCCCTAATTCCCATCATCAATCGTGATAGACTAAAGATAGTAGTAATACAGATTCATTACTTGCAATCAACTTCACTAGAAGCGACGATGGCGGAAGAACAAAAGCAAAGCACCCCACTTGAGGAAATAGAAAACCATTTACGCCACTTGTTTCTTGAGAAGAAAAATTATCTGCGTACTTACATGAATACCTACAGGGCAATTAAATCGCTAAAATAATGCTCTGTCCCCTAGGTGCATGATTGCTATGACCGCCATTTCCTCTGCTCCTTTTTCTCCGGAAGAAATCGTTGCTGAAGGTTTGAAGCTAGAAGAATATGAAGAAATTGTGAGGCGTCTGGGGCGTCATCCCAATAAAGCTGAACTGGGAATGTTTGGGGTGATGTGGTCAGAACATTGCTGTTACAAGAATTCTCGTCCGTTACTCAAACAATTTCCCACAACAGGATCCCGCATTCTTGTTGGACCCGGTGAAAATGCTGGTGTTGTAGATTTGGGTGATGATCTGCGGCTTGCGTTTAAGATTGAGTCGCATAACCACCCCTCAGCAGTCGAACCCTTTCAAGGAGCTGCTACAGGAGTAGGAGGAATATTAAGAGATATCTTTACAATGGGTGCACGTCCCATTGCCGTGTTAAACTCCCTGCGCTTTGGTTCTCTAGAAGATGCGAAAACCCAAAGGCTTTTTAGTGGCGTAGTTGCTGGTATTTCTCATTATGGAAATTGCGTAGGTGTCTCCACTGTAGGTGGTGAAGTTTACTTTGATCCTGCTTACTCCGGTAACCCTTTGGTGAACGTGATGGCGTTGGGATTGATGGAAACGCCAGAAATTGTTAAATCTGGCGCGTCTGGCGTAGGTAACCCCGTCCTTTATGTTGGTTCTACTACTGGACGTGATGGTATGGGAGGTGCAAGTTTTGCCAGTGCAGAACTGAGTGATGAGTCTGTAGATGATCGTCCAGCGGTACAAGTGGGCGATCCCTTTTTGGAGAAGTCGTTAATTGAAGCTTGCTTGGAGGCGTTTAAAACAGGTGCAGTAGTCGCTGCACAGGATATGGGCGCTGCTGGTATTACCTGTTCTACCTCAGAAATGGCTGCAAAAGGCGGTGTGGGCATTGAATTCGATTTAGACAAGATTCCTGTACGGGAACCAGGAATGGTACCGTATGAATATCTGCTTTCCGAATCTCAAGAACGAATGCTGTTTGTTGCACACAAGGGACGCGAACAAGAGTTAATTGACATTTTTCACCGTTGGGGACTGCATGCAGTTGTCGCAGGTTCTATCATTGCTGAACCCATTGTACGGATTTTATTCCAAGGTGAAATTGCTGCAGAAATTCCTGCAACAGCGTTGGCAGAAAATACGCCTCTGTATCACCGAGAAGTGTTGGCGGAACCACCGGAATATGTACGAAAAGCTTGGGAATGGAATCCTGATTCTCTGCCTCAGAGTACATCTGCTGGGATTGAAATTCAAGGACGCTTACAAAGTTGGAATGATATCCTGTTGACTTTGCTGAATACTCCTACCATCGCATCAAAACGTTGGGTATATCGTCAATATGACCATCAGGTGCAGAATAACACCGTTATGCTACCAGGTGGTGCAGATGCTTCTGTGATTCGCTTGCGTCCCCAGGAAGTGGAGGACAAGGGGGCAGGGAGACAAGGGGACAAGGGGACAAGGGGATGGGGGGACAATGCCCATTGCCCATTGCCCATTGCCCAAATTGGTGTGGCGGCTACGGTAGATTGCAATCCTCGTTATGTTTATCTTGATCCCTATGAGGGAGCTAAGGCAGTTGTAGCAGAAGCAGCACGCAATCTCAGCTGTGTGGGTGCAGAACCTTTAGCTGTCACTGATAACCTCAATTTTGGTAGTCCAGAAAAAACTATTGGTTACTGGCAATTAGCAGAAGCCTGTCGCGGTTTAGCTGAAGGTTGCCGAGAAATGGCAACTCCGGTAACTGGTGGAAATGTCTCCCTTTACAACGAAACTCTAGATTCTCAAGGCAACCCACAACCAATTTATCCTACACCTGTTGTGGGTATGGTAGGGTTAGTCTCTGATTTGACCAAGATTTGTGGTCAAGCATGGCTTGCAGAAGATGATGTGATTTATTTGTTGGGTGAACTCTCTTCCCATTGCACGCTTGGAGGTTCAGAATATTTAGCCACTATTCATAACACTGTTGCCGGAAAACCGCCACGAGTTGATTTTGAATTGGAACGCCAAGTACAACAAGTGTGTCGCGAGGGAATTCGTCAGGGTTGGGTACGTTCGGCTCATGATTGTACTGAGGGCGGAGTCGCTATTGCTCTAGCAGAATGTTGTATTGCTGGCAAACTTGGTGCTGATATTCAATTAAAACTACCAGTAGAAATACCAGCACACAACGACCAACGTTGGGATGAAGTTCTTTTTGGTGAAGGCGGCGCACGAATTGTAGTTTCTGTTGCAACAGAACAACAAAAAACTTGGGAAACTCTTTTAAGAAAACAATTGGGTAATCATTGGCAAAAACTTGGTAAAGTCGGGAATTCCGAAATAGGTTTGCGGGTTTTAACAACTGATAATCAAACCTTAATCAAAGTTAGCATTGAGGAGATGAGCGATCGCTACTTAAACGCGATTGAAAGGCGTTTAACCGTCCATAACACAACTCCCAATCAATAGATAATATCCCCTCGCCTAGGATACTGGCGTTCTTAGGAATAATTGCGGTACTGTTTTAATGGATGGCTAAGATTTTTAAAAACTTCTGCAACTATCCTTTGATATATTTTTTGCGATTTGACACCCTCATCAGGAGCATAGCTACCATGATTCCCCGCCAACCCGACTCTTTGGATGACTATCTTCAACTGCCCCCGAACTCAGTCAATGACCATGAAAATCGTCCAGATAAGCCAGAAGAAGCTTGCGGTGTTTTTGGTATCTACGCACCAGGAGAAGACGTTGCCAAACTGACGTACTTTGGATTGTATGCCCTCCAGCATCGGGGTCAAGAATCAGCTGGTATCGCCACATTTGAGGGTGAACAAGTCAACTTACACAAAGACATGGGGTTAGTGTCCCAAGTCTTTAATGAAGCAATCTTGCAAAGCTTGCCTGGAACTATAGCTGTTGGTCACACTCGTTATTCAACCACAGGTTCTAGCCGCAAAGTGAATGCTCAACCATCTGTTGTCGAAACCCGCTTGGGTTTTGTTGCTCTTACACATAATGGTAATTTAGTCAATACGGTACAGTTACGAGAGGAGTTGCTAAAGAACAACTGTAACTTACTTACCACCACTGACTCAGAAATGATTGCTTTTGCTATTGCCGAAGAAATCAACGCTGGTGCAGATTGGCTAGATGGCTGCATTCGGGCTTTTCACCGCTGCCAAGGAGCCTTTAGCTTAGTTATTGGTACATCAGAGGGTATTATGGGTGTTCGTGACCCAAATGGCATTCGTCCCCTTGTGATTGGTACCTTGGGTGATCATCCAGTTCGCTATGTTCTCTCCTCTGAAACTTGTGGTTTAGACATCATTGGTGCCGAATACCTACGAGACGTGGAACCAGGCGAGTTAGTTTGGATAACTGAAGAGGGTTTGGCTTCCTTCCAATGGAGTCAAAAGTCTCAGCGGAAGCTGTGTATTTTTGAGATGATTTACTTTGCTCGTCCTGATAGCGTGATGCACAACGAGAGTCTGTACAGCTATCGGATGCGTATAGGACGGCGATTGGCTCAAGAATCTCCAGCTGATGCTGATTTGGTGATTGGTGTCCCTGATTCTGGAATTCCCGCTGCTATAGGCTATTCTCAAGGCTGTGGCATTCCCTATGCTGAAGGATTGATTAAGAATCGTTATGTAGGACGTACCTTTATCCAACCAACACAAAGTATGCGAGAGGCGGGTATCCGCATGAAACTCAACCCCCTCAAAGATGTGCTATTTGGCAAACGAGTTGTCATTGTAGATGATTCTATTGTGCGGGGAACTACCAGCCGCAAGTTAGTCAAAGCCTTACGTGAAGCAGGTGCGTTGGAAGTGCATATGCGAATTTCCTCTCCACCAGTCACTCACCCTTGCTTCTATGGTATTGATACCGACACCCAAGACCAACTCATTGCTGCGAGTACGCCAGTAGAAGATATTGCCAAGCAACTAGAGGTAGATACCCTAGCCTATCTTAGTTGGGAAGGAATGCTAGAGGCAACACGAGAAGACCCGGAAAGCTTTTGTTCCGCTTGCTTCACAGGAGATTATCCAATTCTTGTCCCTGAACAAGTGAAGCGTTCTAAGTTGATGTTAGAGAAAGCATCAGTTTAGGGATTTTGGATTTTAAACCGCAGATGTAGCTTGCTTCCCCAAAGGGGTACGCAGATAATTTCTGCACCCATCTGCGGTTTAACTTTGCTGCAAAAATTCAATTTTTGGTAATAACGGATCAGAAACAACACCTAAGCCACTAAAACCCCAGCGTTTTAGTAAACTTCCTATTTGAGAGCCAGGAACAGATTCTACAGCAAAACGGTTTGCGACTTCACTAGCATGAGTGTTGAGGTAGCTGAGGGCATCAAAATGTTCGCGAAACAACAACAAATAACCATTAGCTTCGGGGTTAGGACGAGCCGCGAGATAATGGCCGTCAGCTTTCGACCGTACGAGATAATAAACTTCAGAAAACATAGTTATATATTAGTCACTAGTCATGCCTTGCTAATCTCGTAAGCTCCACTCAGGATACTGTTATCATATTACAACTCGTTGTCGTAACCGTGAGTTAAAGTTGAGTTGCAAAGAATACCGGGAGGTGTTTCTCTATGGCTAGAGTGGGAACATCAACCCAAGAAATTCAGGTAGTAGCTGAAAAGTTTATGCTAGCAAACCGCTATAACCCACATATTGCTGCACAGTTGGAAGATGAAAGATGATTCTAAAAACCTCAAAAGATGCAAGCAATCCGCAACAACTGCAGATTGCTTGCTTTTGATTCAGTGCTAGTAGCTATTAAAATCGGTTTTAGCTCGACTTTATCCATTTGCCGCCACAAAAGCAAACAATAAAACCCCTGTGTTTAGCGGCTTAGGACTTTTTAAATATCGCTGATATCTCCAACCTGGGAAAAAGTGTTGTTTACAATGGCGGAAAACAGTCGAGCATTTGTAGCAGGCAAAACTGATTTGGATAAAGTCGAGCTTAACTTTCTTTTGTCACTTTGGGAAGATAATAATCAGAGCTAAATACCGAAAGCCAGATTTAATCAAGGATTTAGCGATTGCATATTGATAGAAACCCTGAAACGAAGGCGAATAGGCAAAACCCTAACAAGGAAAGGGTTTTAGATTTTAATCTGGCGAGAGTGATAAAAGAGAGTTAAAGTCAACAAATTTTCAGAAAAAACTGCAATTCTTTCAGGCTAATATTTTCAAGCCTGCCAATACCATCTAGCCTATTAGAGGATATTTGAAAAGTATAGTTTTTGTCATGCTAAACGTAGCCCAGCACAAGTGTTGCATTTAGGTCTCAACAAAAAATTAGGATTCTAAGTCCCTGAGTCCTTACGGACACGCTGCGTGTTGGCAAAGCTGCGCTTTGCGCTTACGCTCCATTTCATTCCCCGTCACAGCTTCGGCTCAGAATGAAATTATACTTATCTTCAACTTTCCAAATATCCTCTTAGAAACCCCAATACTTATTGTCACTTCTGAAGTGGTTTCTATACCAAACTTCACTGATATAGACTACACTCCATCATGTACCTTTCTCGGAATATTTGTCCAGATATTGGTAGTTTTTGGTTTACAGTTTCTATCAAAAAAGCAAATCAAACACAAGACCAAGTAAACTGAAATCCTTATCACTTTCTCCAGGTTGAGTTGCCGCGCCTCCCCTGGCTCCCCCTCTTACGTGACTTAATTGCTCACTGGAGAGTTCTACTAGTTCATTGATCGAGTCAAATGCAGGCATCGCATTCAATTTATCGACAGTAATTCTTGCTTTTACGGTAGCGTTTTTGGTATCAGACATAAATGTTTTACGGAGAGTGTTTACAACTGTATCATATCATACCTTTAAGAGAAACTGGTCAACCCACTGATTTTGCTTCACAGCGGCTAAGTTACAATCAAAGAAGATACTGCCAACAACGTTCGTCACGAGTATCCGTTCTCACAACAGCAAAGTTTGTGCTAGCAAACCGCTATAATCCGCATATTGCTCTGACTTTTCACAGGAAGTCCGAGAAACAGAAACAGCATAAGTTTTTCCACAGGCTGATCCTCAATAGTTTTAGATGAATAAAAATGAATCACGAGAAAATCAGCGTTTGAAAAACTCAATTTCTGCGATACGCCAAGGCACGTCTCTTGCTTCCTTGCGATCGCCAAAGGCGGGGCTTCGCCCATCGCGCTCCCTATCAAAGTGACTTTTCCAGATGCCGTGAAAAGTCAGGCATATTGCTGCACGGTTGAAAGATAATTCTAAAAACCTATCTATTAGCCTATAAACAACTTAACCAGCCAACCTGTTATACCACCTAGCTCATGACTTTCACCATCTTCCCCAGGTTTACCTACATCACCTCCCTTGGCTCCCCCTCTTATGTGGCTCAATTGTTCCTCTGATAGTTCTACTAGTTCATTGATTGAGTCAAATGTAGGCATTGCATTCAATTCATCAACAGTCATTCTTGCTTTTACGGCAGCGTTTTTGATGTTAGACATAAATGCTCTATGGGTAGTGTTTCTGACTGTATCATATCGTACCTTTAAGAGAAATATCTACCTCTCAGCGAAATCAGATAATAATTTAGTGATATTAGTATGATTTATAACTAGCAACAATATTTGGGATGTGTTTGGTTGTTGCTGCACCAGTGGGTGGTGGGAGTGTGGATTTGATAAGCTGAAAATCCGATAATTTGCACACTACATTTAAATAAAACTCTTGTAGGGTGGGCATCTGATCCCCCCGAATTGTGCAAATTAAAGGCACAACAGCTTACCATTAATCATTATTTTGGTACTAATGACAACAGACAAATAACAAAGGACGATGAAGACGAGTGTACCGTCCCTTGTATCTAAAATGAGTTAATTGAGATTCTCTAAGCGAATGCGAGGATCGGTCGCCTTAAGTAACAAATCCGCTATCAAATTACCAACACTGAGTAGCACAGCGCTCATAACCAAACTTGCCATCACCAAATATAAATCTTGAGCCTGCACCGCTTGTAAAGTCAATCTTCCTAAACCAGGCCAGTTGAAGAAATATTCTGCAATAAACGCACCACTCAATAAACTTGCTAACTCAAAACCTAACAAAGTAATCAAGGGGTTGATTGCATTGCGCAGAGCATGAACATAGATAACCCGGTTCTCCGGTAATCCTTTGGCACGAGCCGTTTGGATATAATCTTGACGTAGCACATCTAATAATTCACCTCGAGTAATACGCTGTAAACCAGCAAAGCTTGTGATACTGAGAGCAATGGTGGGTAGAATCATGTGCCAGCCAATATCGAGGATTTTACCAAACCAGTTGAGTTCGGTGTGGTTGATACGGGTCATGTCACCTACTGGAAAGATGGGCGAGACATTTTGGGCAAAAATCAGTAGCAATAGAGCAGTGATGAAACTGGGAAACCCTTGTCCAGCATAGCTAATCACCTGCAAAACACGGTCAGCCCACTGATTTTGCTTCACAGCCGCGACTATACCCAAGGGAATGGCGATCGCCCACGTTACAATCAGAGAAGATACTGCCAAAAGCAAAGTCGCTGGTACCCGTTCCCACAACAGTGACGCCACCGACCGCTGGTAAACAAAGCTTGTGCCAAAATCCCCCTGTGTTATAATTCGCCACAGCCAAAGTCCAAATTGCTCTGGTAAAGACTTATCCAAACCAAACTGTCGTCTCAGTTCGTCAATTCTTTCTGGAGAAATCTTTGGGTTTTGCCGTAGCGTATCCACATAATCCCCGGGAGCAAGTTGAATAATGAGAAACGACAACGCTGATGCTAAAAACAAAGTTAACAGCGCCTGCAATAGCCGCTTCATGACATAAATAAAACTCTCGCTCGTGACTAACTTCAAAAGCCAATCACGACTTGCATCTAAGGAAATTCGTGTAGTAGTAGTCATTAGTCATTAGTCATTAGTCATTAGTCATTAGTCATTAGTCATTAGTCATTAGTCATTAGTCATTTGCTTTGGACAAAGGACCATTGACTAGTATTCTACAAGGGTGACGATGGGCACATTTGGCAGATGTTTCCGTCCTTGTAAATCCTGTAGCTCGATGATAAACCCAAAACCTTCAAGTTTGCAGCCAATTTTTTGGACTAACTTTGCCGTTGCAGCTGCAGTTCCACCCGTTGCTATCAAGTCGTCTACAATCAAAACTCGGCTTCCTGGGTGCAAAGCGTCTTGGTGGACTTCCAAACAGTCTGTACCGTACTCCAGTGCATACTCAATTGAGTGAACTGCTGCAGGTAACTTACCAGGTTTACGGACAGGAATAAAACCAGCTCCCAATTGATAAGCAAGCGGTGCGCCAACAATAAAGCCCCTTGACTCTATTCCAATCACGTATTCTGCCCCCAATCCAGCATCTTTTACCTTTTGTGCAAACAGGTCAATCGTGTAGCGCAGTCCCTCTGGATCGCGCAGTAGTGTGGTGATATCGCGAAATAAAATTCCTGGTTTAGGAAAATCTGGAATGTCACGAATGAGAGACTTCAAATCCATAAAATAGAGAAAAAGTTTTATTTTGGTGCAGTACAAGCTACAACCCTATTCACCAGATTGCAAATTTTCGGTTAAAGAGGAGGCTACATACCGGAAAATCCTACACTAAAATGTCATACGCTTGGTATCAGACTTCAATAAACGTTATCCATTGACGAATATTGGAATCTACACCAAGCTAGGGATGTCATGATACTCACGACAGAGGTAAGAAAACTGATGCTTCAAAAACTTTGATGAAAAGCTATGCGGAAACCTTTGTGTAAAAAGGGTAAGTAATGTATATGTCAGGCAAATATGTCAATAATGCTATCTATCTAGTTTCTTGACTGGTTATCTATTTTAAATTAGTTTTACTGAGTTTGTTGCAGCCGTTAATGGTATCTATAATGAATGTCTCTGCTAGTGTCACGCCAATTAACAGTCCAACCCCCCAATCTTTGCCGATGATTTTGGACTCTTTACCCGAACCGGTGATTGAGGGACAGGGATGTCCCCGTAGAGTTCGGTTGCAAATAGATCTCATCTTACTGGCAATTGAAGCATTAGAGCTTGGTGGCTCTGAAGCGATTTTGTCATTTGCTGAAGAGTTGGATCTTAGAGGAATCGTTAGAAACCGAGTGAACCTATGGCGAATGCGTAGCACTAACCCTATGCGACGAGCGCACATCCGTCGTCCTCTTTCTATCATGGAAGCAAAAGCCTTAGTGGTCATTGCTTGCTACATTGCGCGGCGATTAACGGTTGCTATTCGCCAGTTGCTAATGATACATCAACAAATGGTTGAAAAACAAATTCCACTGGAACAGAATTTACGTCTCTCTAATTACCTAGAACGCTTTAGAGCACACTTTAAGAGTCGTATGAATCCCCGACGTTCTGGTGTATTGGCATTAAATTCTGAGGAAAAATTAGATCAGCTAGCTATAAGTTTGTTGGGACAATTACTATTCTGTACTGGTACAGCGGGTATGCAGCGGTTTTGGATTAGTCTTTTTGACGGTGAAGTGGAATGAATATTCAGCGTAAGTATAGTTTACCTAATTGCACACTCCTGTTGGAGGGTTTGAGTGATGCCTCAAGGGTTGCACATCTTCAGGAACTGCGTCCAGAATTATCTATATTGGTAAATGCAGAATGCCATTTATCTGGCTACACTCAACCGCTGGCTGGAGGGCGGGAGTTTTTTGAAAGTTTGGTCAAGGCAGTCAGTGCGTATGCCCAAGAATTTTTGAGCAGTGTATCACACCCTCAAGCACATAGCTCTGAGTCTGAGTTAGTGCAGTTCCAGAAAATCGATAGTAATCAACATAGATTAATTGTATATTCAGACACTGCGCTACACCCAATGGAATCTCACTCCAACAATGGGACGCAGACGATACAAATCGATTTGAATACGGTGCAGCTGTTCGACTTAGTAGAAGCAATAGACCAGTTTTTCGCGGATAGCCAAACTTTACCAGAGTTAACACTACAATTACAACCAGTTGCCAGACGTTATGGCAGTGTCAGTCAAGCTTTGGTTAGGCAGGCGGTGCCAGCAAGTGTGGGAGTGACGAGCTTGGCGGCTGCAGCGGTTGCTTTTACCATGATTCCAACTCCAGAAATTCGTCCGCCCCAACCGAAGACACAAGATGTCAATAGAACGACCAATGTCAATAATGCTGCAACGGCATCTGTCACCCCCACACCTACTCCTAATGAACAGATAGGCGCAAATCCTACATTAACACCCACGCCAACTTCCTCAGTAGCAGCATCTACAACTGCGGCGACTCCCACACCTGGCACCCAGCCTGTTGTTACCGATTTAGAAGCACTTTTAAATACGGTTCCGGAAATTACAGATGCATCTCAACTGCGTGCATTAAACCGCCAATTATACAACCAAATTAATCCAAAGTGGATTGAGCGCTCAGGACTGAATCAGGATTTGGTCTTTCGCGTAGGAATGGCTACAGATGGTGCAATTGTTGGATATAAAGCAGTTAATAAAGAAACGAATGATACAGTGGAGAAAACTCCCCTAGCAAGCCTACTTTATAATCCAGCAAATCGGGGTTCTACTACCAATGAAGCGATCGCCCAATTTAAAGTGGTCTTTACCAGAAGAGGTGTGCTAGAGGTTAGTCCTTGGCGGGGATACCCCAAAACACCTGATGTTGTAGGTACAAAAATCACAGACTCCAACGCAGTTAAGGATTTAAACCAGAAGCTTCAGAACACTATCCGCCAAAATTGGAGCACTGCTTCCACCTTTCCACGAGATATAAAATACCGGGTAGCAGTCAATAAAGATGGCGTCATTGCCGACTACGAACCACTCAATCAAGCTGCCGTTGACTATTTTCGCTTAACACCTCTTCCTAAGATGTTTCAAGATGTCTACGGTTCAAACTTTGCTCCTCCAAATAACAAAGAACCTCTTGCACACTTCCAGGTGGTGTTCAAGCCTGACGGTACCCTAGAGGTTATTCCTTGGCGAGGATATCGTTAAAAAAGGCAAAAGGTAAAAGTAAAAAGGCAAAAGAAAGAATTCTTTACTTTTTACTTTTTACTTTGTGATCTTACCCATATACTTTCCCCATAATTCAGCGGCTTGAGCGCTACTCCCAGATGTAGGAGCATTATTATCGTTTCCCAACCAAACACCAGTTACTAATCGCCGACTAGGAATAAAGCCAATAAACCACAAGTCAACGTTTTTATCTGTTGTACCAGTTTTCCCCGCTTCCCCCAGTCCTAATTCTGCACTGCGACCAGTACCATTTGTGACTACGCCGCGCAGAAGACGAATCATTGTATCGGCAACTTTAGTTGGCAGCACGCGTTTGTTGGCTTCCGAATCTTGAGAATCATAAGAGTAAATCACACGGCAAGTTTTAGGGTCGTTTTGATCGCGGCATTCACTGCTATCTAGAATTCGGCTAATTGCATGGGGACGATTCCACACACCACCATTGCCAATAGCGCCAAATGCACCAGTCATTTCCATAACATTCACCACACTTTGACCCAGCACTAAGCCAGGAACTGGATCTAGTTGTGACTTCACCCCTAATCGTTGCGCCATTGCCACGACTTTATCCAGCCCGACTTCTCTGGCAACTCTCAATGCAATAGGGTTTTCAGATAATGCTAGCCCTGTGGCGATATCCAAGCTACCTGCGCCAGTACGACATGGTTTGTAGGTAAAACCTTGCCAACGAAAAGGGGCGCAGGAATAAGACTTTCCCGGTGAAATCCCTTGCTCAATAGCAGCTGTGTAAGCAAAGACTTTGAAGGTGGAACCTGGTTGTCTTTTTGCCTGAACCGCACGATTGAACTGGCTTGATTTATAATCTGTGCCTCCCACCATTGCGAGGATAGCTCCATTGCTGGAATCAAGGGTCACCATCGCTCCTTGAGAAAAATCAAGATCTGACCCAGCGTTGCTAACATGATTACGTAATGCTTCTTCTGCTTGTTTTTGAATTGCTGGATCGAGCTGAGTTTCAATGATAAAGTTCCCTTCTGTCGCCAGTTCTTTTCCGAGAATGGCTTCCAGTTCTTGAAAAACGTAACTGTAAAAATAAGGAGCAGTCGTTTTTGCCTGCTGTTCGCAGACTTTGCCGCTGGTTCCGATGGGCGATCGCCTAGCTCGGTTATACTCATCTTGTTTGATTTTGCCCATCTCTAGCATCCGCTTGAGGACTCGATTGCGGTACTCAATAGTTCTGAGCTTGTTCTGGCTATCTCCACAGAAATCAAAGCCATTGGGAGCGGGTAAAATTGCCACCAATGTTGCCGCCTCTGACAGAGTTAACTCTTTTGTTGACTTGTCAAAGTAATACTTAGCAGCATCTTCAAAACCCGAGGTATCTGCTCCCAAGAACACCCTGTTTAAATAAGTCAGTAAAATTTCATCTTTGCTGTAAAACGTTTCTAATTTCAGAGCGACAATTGCTTCTCGAAGTTTACGACCAAGGGAATCTTGCCTACCTACATAATTGCGGAACAAACTGCGGGCAACTTGCTGGGTGATTGTACTAGCTCCTTGTTGGACATCACCGCTCTTGCTATTTATGAACACAGCCCGTAAAATCCCTAGCGGGTCAACCCCAAAGTGCCAGTAATAACGACTATCTTCTGAGGCAACGACTGCTGTAGGCAAGAAAGGACCAAAGTCCTTTAACCGCTTCTTATCTATATGAGCAGTCGTCCGAGGTTCACGTAACTTGGTGACCCCATCACGTGCGTAAACAACCACTGGTGCGCGTGTTGCTCCAGGTAGGGGTTTGACATCAAATTTCAGCCATTCGACGCCAATAACCAGCGCCATCAGGGTAGTGACTCCACCGACACCGTAAGCTGCCCAAGTTACTGCTCTGACATACCAAGGAGGTGGATCGACGTATTGCAGTCTCACTGAGGCAGCGAGTTCTGGAGGCCCGAGAGTGAGAATATCGCCGTGGCGTAACTCCAAAGAATTGATCCGACGCTTGCCCCGATAAATGCCATTTGTGGAGTTTTCATCTTTAATGGCAAAAACAGGCTGTCTTTGAGCCGAATCTCGTGACAAAGACAGGTGAATTTGGCTGACAACTGGGTTACGGACAACAATATCGCAGGATTTGGAACTGCGACCTAGGATATAGCGATCGCCCAACAGCGGATATACCTCCGCCTTATCTGCCCCCGCATCCTGCACCCAAAGTTCTGGCACTTTGGCATTTGGTTTGAGCGCCAGTTTAGAAAAATCGACTCTAGCTTGAATTGTTTGTACTGCTTGAGTTATTTGACCAAGCAAAGTTTGTGGCTTTTGAGGCGGTTGGGGGGAACTCATCGGCTATTCACACCACGTTTTTTGGTAAAGAATTGGACGTACTGTAATCTCAATGCTAGTATTCCACCATTGTACTCATAAGATTATGGAGGCGTTGACTGCACGGAGTTGTTCCCGATTCAATTTGATAATTCAAAAATACGTATAATAATAACTTGACTTATGTTGTTAATTTTGTCACACCTTTATATATTATCAAGAATTTTTCTTCTTGCCTTGTAGTGCTTATCTTGTCTCCCTTTTCTCCGTTTACGAAATGTAAAGTTGAGACTTTTGATGTTATATTTCTCTCAACTACTACTTTACAAAGTCAACAGATAAATCCTACTTTTTTAACATAAAAGCACCACTTAAAGCAAAAATACATATCTTCATTTAGGATGATTTTCTAAAAGCAAATATTTTGGTTTAATGGGCAGGAGTACTCCGTTGAGGTGTAGAGGTTAAGTAATTATGAACGGAAAATATTTGACCCTTATCGGTACAGCCCTGACTCTGGCTTTAACCAGCAACGTTGCTGTTGCTCAGTCATCCAAATACATAAGTCAATCTACCAGTGACCAATCCTCTAGCTCATCCAGGGAACTCAGGCTCTCACCAAAGGTAGATAGGGAAAAGTTTTGCAAGGATTATCCTCTCAACTCTCTGTGTGCAGGAGGCTCAGCATCTACACAAAGCCCTTCCGGTAGTACAGAAACACAAAAGAAACCTTCTGACAGCAGCATCCCTGGCGGCTCAGCTACGCCAGGCACTGCACCAGCTGATCCTGGTACCACAGGCATTCCCAGTGGCACAACTGAAGTTGCCCCGCCTCCTACTAGCAATCCTAGTGTCCCTGGTGGAGAAACTCCAACGACTCCACCAGGTAGTGGTACAACCGACAGTCCAACGACTCCTCCTGGTGGGACAACAGGCGCTCCTGACAGCAGCACCCCTGGCGGCACATCTGTACCAGGTACAGCCCCAGCTGATCCTGGCACCACAAATACTCCCGGCGGTACGACTGAAATGACTCCGCCTCCTACTGGTAACCCTGCTAACCCTGGCAGCACTAGTGATCCTAGTACCACTTCTCCTACTCCTGGCAGCACTAGCGATCCCAGTGGTACTACATCTCCCTCTGGATCTCCAGGTTCTAATATGCAAAAAGAACCCAGTACAGGTGGAACGAAGTAGTCTCAACATTACTTACCAGGGTGTCACCTGAAGGATGAACTTTAAAGGATAAAGGATAAAGTGAGCCACTTGAGCCAGTGCTGTAGGAGGGGAACCACTCCTTGGGCAACTTTGCCGACTTGTTCGCATGATTGCGTCTCCCCTTGCCTGCTCTGTACCGCGAATTCTAGGTAAAAGATTTCATCCAGAATCCTTTATCCTTTCTTTGGTTATCTGTTAGAAGAAAACTTATGCCCCAGATGGGAAATTTGAGGTCAAATATAGGAAGTCCGCCTATGCGGACTTTTCATTTTTTCCTTTTACTTTTTGGGAGCATCCCAATGCATGCAAAATGCTCTCAATTTGATACTATTTTCTGAATCAGAAATACTCCCCATAGAGTTTTCGTCAATTCAAAATCTGAAATTCAAAATTTAAAATCTCTCTAAAGAGGGGGAGTAATCCCCAGTTATAGCTTCCATCGGCTGCGGTACAATGCAAAGAAATGTTTAAATTATGAGTAACCGATCCCATGATTTCACCAGAAGTGAACACAAAATCCAGCGAACACAGCCTAGAGGCAATGCGGCATTTTTCTGAACAATATGCCAAGCGCACTGGAACATACTTCTGTGCTGAACCTTCTGTTACCGCAGTTGTGATTGAAGGACTTGCCAAGCACAAAGATGAACTCGGAGCTCCTTTGTGTCCTTGTCGTCACTACGAAGACAAAGAAGCAGAAGTCAAAGCGACTTTTTGGAACTGTCCATGCGTACCAATGCGAGAGCGCAAAGAGTGTCACTGTATGCTGTTCCTCACCCAAGATAATGACTTCGCTGGTGATCAGCAAGAAATTTCTTTAGAAACAATCAAGCAAGTACGAGATACCATGGCATGAACGAAGAAATGCCTGATGAGTTTTGGCAAGGTGTAGAGCAGTTTAACGCTGGGCAGTATTATATCTGTCACGACACCTTAGAGGCTCTGTGGATTGAAGCCACAGAGCCAGAAAAAACTTTTTATCAAGGCATTCTGCAAATTGCGGTGGCGCTGTATCATCTAAGTAACCACAACTTACGTGGTGCAGTCATTTTGTTGGGTGAGGGTAGCAATCGTCTGCGACGTTATCCATCAGAATATGGCGGCATTGATGTAGACGAATTATTAAGTCAGAGTGCGGCATTGTTGAAGGCATTACAACAAACAGAGTTAGAAAAGATTGCCGCCCTTAACCTAGGTCAAGATGAAGCGTTGCCCTTGCCTAGGATTATAAACGTGAATCATGAAATAAAGTAAACAATTAAAAAGTTTATTAAAGAAGTACACAGATAAATTATCTGCGCCCATCTGCGTGCATCTGCGGTTACAAATAGCTCTCAACCGGATTTGTGCAAGAAATCTAATGAGAGTTCTACGGAAACCGTAGGTAACATAGGGACGTGAATGAAACCTTATACGTGGGGAAAACGTCAATAATTTTAGGTCTTAGCCAGCAGCTATCCCCAAATAGCCCAGAATGCTTATTTTATTATCTCTGGTTAAAGTCATTGAGAAAATTGGAATAACAATCATAAATCATAAATTTTAAATTGCTATGATGCCCCATTATCAATTGCCTCAGTTTCAGATACGTCGTTTGGGATTAGCTTTAATAGTACCAGTTGCACTTCTGGGCACAATGACATTTCCTACCCAACTGCAAAGAGCGATGGGCGAAGCCCCGCCTTCGGCGATCGCACAACAAACATCTCAAAAACCTGAGCAAAATCGTCCTCTCTACATCCGTGGTAAAGTGCAAGAGTATAATTCTAAAACACAAGTGGCAACTGTTCGTGGTGACGTGGAGCTATCTTATCCTGCACGAGGTATTCAGGCAACCGCTGCCCAAGCACAATACTTCACCCGCGAACGTCAGATTATTCTCAGTGGCAATGTCTATGTTTTGCAACAGGGCAGCAATAGCATCAAGGCTGACTCAGTAACGTATCTGATTGACGAAGGACGATTTGTCGCCACACCCAAGCAAGGTCGTCAGGTAGAATCTATCTACATGGTCAACGACACTCAAATTAATAATCAAGCTCCTGGATCTGCTCCTGCAACAGCACCTCTAAAGAAAACTAATCAGCAGCGATAACTGATAAAGGGTGCGAGATAGTGAAAATTTTCTTAGAAAATATTCATAAAACTTACGGCAAGCGAGTCATTGTCACTCGCGTCAACCTTTCTGTTGCTCAAGGCGAAATCGTTGGATTACTTGGTCCCAATGGCGCTGGTAAAACGACGACTTTTTATATAGCCACAGGTTTAGAAAAACCAGATAAGGGAAAAGTCTGGTTAGACAATATGGATGTAACTCCACTACCAATGCATAAAAGAGCGCGGCTGGGTATTAGTTATTTAGCCCAAGAAGCAAGTATTTTTCGCCAACTGAGCGTGCGAGATAATATTTTTTTGGTGCTAGAGCAAACAAATGTACCACGGTGGGACTGGGCTAGGCGAGTGGAAACTTTGTTGCGGGAGTTTCGTTTGGAGAAGCTAGCTAACAGCAAAGGAATTCAACTTTCTGGAGGTGAAAGACGCCGGACGGAATTGGCAAGAGCCTTGGCAGCTGGAACAGAAGGACCAAAATTTTTACTTTTGGATGAACCATTTGCTGGAGTTGATCCTATCGCAGTTGCAGAAATTCAACAAATTGTGGCGCAACTGCGCGATCGCAATATGGGCATTTTAATCACAGATCACAACGTCCGCGAAACTCTAGCCATTACGGATCGCGGCTACATCATGCGAGAAGGTCAAATCCTTGCTTCAGGAACCTCTAACGAACTCTACAATAACCCGCTTGTGCGGCAATATTATCTAGGCGATAACTTTCAAGTGTGAATTAGAAATTCTAAATTAAATTTAATTCTCTATTTACTATTTCAAATTATTATTTCGTAATTTTGCTTTATTTTATCTACTATTTATTTTGATAGCTGCTACATCTGGATTTCTGAAACTTCCTGAGAGTGTGATTTTTAAAATCCAAATTTTTTTCAGAGATGAACCTGAAAACCTAAGTAGTTAACTAATGACTAATGACTAATGACTAATGACTAATGACTAATGACTAATGACTAATGACTAATGACTAATGATTAAATTCAAGTCTTTTTATACTCTCAATTCGCTGCTGCCTTTTTCTATCATGGATCGCTACCTAGCAAGCGAATTGCTACCAGCATTTTTATTTGGTGTTGGGGCTTTCGCTTCAATCGGCGTAACCATAGATGCTTTGTTCGAGCTCGTGCGGAAAATCGTGGAATCTGGACTATCGATCAGCATCGCCGTTCAGGTTTTTTTGTTAAGTATGCCAGAGTTTATCGTTTTAGCCTTCCCCATGTCCACACTGCTGGCTACTTTGATGACCTACAGTCGTCTTTCGAGCGAGAGCGAACTCATCGCTCTACGCGGCTGTGGAGTGAGTGTATATCGCATGGTGCTAACTGCTGTGATATTGAGTTTGCTGGTTACAGGAATGACATTTGTGTTTAACGAACAGCTTGCACCAGCATCAAAATACCGAGCTACTCAAATCCTGAACGCAGCCCTCAAGTCGGACACACCAGTTATTGCTAAGCAGCAAAACATCTTTTATCCGGAATACCAAAAAGTTCCAAAAAAGGATGGTAGTGGTAATCGAAAAATTCTAACGCGCTTGTTTTACGCTGATGAGTTTGACGGTAAGCAGATGAAGGGTTTAACAATTATAGATCGTTCTACAGAAGGTTTGAGTCAAATTATCGTATCAGAATCAGGCGAGTGGAATCCATCTCAAAATGTCTGGGATTTTTACAACGGTACCATCTATTTGGTTGCTCCAGATCGCTCTTATCGCAACATCCTACGGTTTGAAAAGCAACAACTGAAATTGCCCCGGACTGCTCTTGATTTGGCACGGAAAAGCCGAGACTATGGCGAGATGAACCTTGCCCAAGCACTGGAACAACTGGAGATTGAACGCCTCGGCGGCGATGAGCAAAAAATTCGCAAACTCGAAGTGAGGATTCAGCAAAAAATTGCCTTACCGTTTGTCTGTGTCGTTTTTGGTTTGGTGGGTGCTGCGATGGGAACCATACCTCAGCGTACTGGGCGAGCGACAAGTTTTGGTATAAGTGTCATAGTTATTTTTAGTTATTATTTACTTTGGTTTATTAGTGGTGCACTAGGAGAAGCTGGTGTCCTTTCCCCCTTCATGGCTGCTTGGGTGTGTAACTTCTTGGGGTTTGGTGTAGGTATATTCTTATTGATGCGAGTAGCGCAAAAATAAATTTTTTACTAAAAATTACACTTGCGGTTAATGAATTACAATTGTGAAGTCGGTAAGATAGAAGTAAAATCTGGCGTTACTAAACAAAAGAACAAATTTGCCAATTTTCCAGTAAACTTAGACTTTAATGCCCATGTCACGCCGCCATCATTCACCCACTTACTTACGCTATCTCAAAGCTAGGTTATGGAATTTAGCGCGACCTAGTGTTTGGGGAACAGCAATTTTTTTATCTATCGTAGGGCTGGTCATTAAAGAATACTGGATACACCCAGACTTTTTGACTCATTGGCAAAAAAATCAAGTTGCAGATAATAACAAGTCTGCCAATCTTTCTGAAGAAGACAGAGCGATCGCTGCGGACATCGATAACTTACCACTCCTGTATAATACTGATTCTGACCAAGTAAATCCGCCAGCAGCAAAAACTCTCGCCTCCAAGCAAAACACTCAGGTGAAAAACAACAAAAGCTTGTTAGACACTTTAAATAGCAACGCTCAGACTTCTACAAGTGATGCTAAGTCAAAGCCTGACGTGAAGGAAAGTAATTCTACACCTGTTCAAACGTTGGAAAATCCCTTCGTAACACAGGCAGAGAGTTTGTTGCAACTGAGCAATTTTCAAAATCGTAGCTACTCACAAAGCAATGCCTTAACGTCTTCTATAGGTCAACAAAATTCAGTACAAAATTCCTTTCAAAACAATGTCTCAGAAAGCGCGTTACAAACGGCGCTTAACCAATCAAAAAACCAGAATCAGAGAAATCCTTTAGAACTATCATCTCAACTTTCCACCGAAAACAGAGGCGTTCAGTCTCTTATTCCAAACACTGGGTTAAATAGAAATACAAACACAATTAATTCCCTGAATGCAGGAACAGCTTCTACGCAGTCGGGAGCAATTTCTCCAACAAGTTACATACAGCCGGGAATCTCAAATCAGCTGCCAAATCCCACTTCTGGAACAGGCTATCCTCAACCAGGTTTTAATAATCTGCAACCGCAAAATCCTGTTGCTGGAACAGGTTACATACAACCAGGAATCTCAAATCAGCCGCAAAATTCCTTTCCTAGAACAGCTTATCCTCAACCTCAATTCGGACAAACAGGCATACCGCAAACTCCAAGTGCAGTCCCTAATCCCTCTGCGACTCTTTTCAACGAAATTATGAGGAATAGGTTGAATAACATAAATAGCGGTCAAGCATTGCCTAGTATTGGACAACCAACATCAGTCCCGTCCCCCTCCTCTAATACACTGACTAACATTGCTCCCAACTACACCCCCAATCAAGGTAGTGTTAATTATAATACGCCTGTAATACCTAATAATTATGGAAATTCTGGCTCGCAGATAGCTCCGGCTCCAGTACCGCAGTATATTTATTCATCTCCTCAGATTCCAAAACAGTCTAGTTGGTGAAAGTACAAGTCAATATTACACAGTGGCTTGTGGAAAGCATTGCTGATTTCTGAGTCAGCAATTGCTGTATTCTTCTTCAAAACAACTCTTGCTTTGGGCGATAAGAGCTCATTGTCAAATTCTTTTAGGAAGTCGCATCAAGAGCAGTTTTGAGTTTCAGTTTGATGTCCGTTCCTTTTTTAAGGACGACTTCACCACCAGGGCTAGACAAGACAAAAGCAGCGGCAGCTCCACCACCTGCTAGTGCACCATGTTTGAATTTTGCCTTATTACCGAGAAAATGACCTGCAACTGCTCCACCTAAAATAATGCCTGCATTCTGGATAAACTTGCCTTTGGTTTTTGTTTCAGTTTGAGTGTTCACTAGAGTAGCATCGATTGGATAAGCTGAGCCATCTTTAAGCAAAATATCATCAAAAACTAAATGCAAGCTCGCTTTCTTTCCTCTAGCTGCTTTGACTACATCTTCCAGATGTCCTTGAATCTGAGCATCTTTGAGTGCTTGATTTTTTCTTAATGAAGAGTTCTTCAGTTGCAGGGTAAAGCGATCGTTATTTTTGTTTTTACCTGTGGATATATCTTGAGTGAGAATGGTGTCAAAACTGGTTCCAGCAGGTACAACTGCTTGCGGATTTTTTGATTGGTTGGATGTCGTGTTAGATACAGCAGTATTGCGATTAGTAGAAGTAGAAGCGCGATCTGTCTGGTTATTAGTCTTACTACAAGCCACTGTGCTACTCAGTAAGACGGCACTGAGTAACAATGGTAAGAAATTTTTCATTGCTGGGTTTTTAATTAAGTAGATGATGAAAAGAAGTCTTCCTTTGAGACGAGGAAAACCGCTTAAACTCTAATTCTGCAATAGATGTATGTCTAATCTCAAGCTTGTCGTCTTTGCAAGACGCAAAACTTAATAGAAAAAGGCGAAACCTGATTTGATTAAGCGATCGCTAGCTAATACCCCAGAGTGCGATCGCTTTTATCTGAGTAAAATACATTAGACATTCGCAAAAAATTGACTGGTGAGGTTGCCAATGGGTAGTCCCCTTCGACGCTGCAAAGGTGAAACCGGATTTCTCTAAGAAACCCGGTTTCTGAATACATCTATTGTTCCCTTTTTGGCACTGCTGTTTAATCCAACCACCCAGTTCACTACCAATTTCATTAATCAGTTGTCCGGTATATTCATACCGTCGCTCGTCGAACTGTAGATACCAAGAAGAACTAAGAAACCCGGTTTCTCTAAGAAACCGGGTTTCTTCAGTGTTTGATACTCGCGCTTGAGTGTTTGATACTCACGCTTGAGTGTTTGATACCCACGCTTGAGCGTTTGATACTCGCGCTTGAGCGTTTGATACTCACGCTTGAGCGTTTGATACTCGCGCTTGAGCGTTTGATACTCACGCTTGAGCGTTTGATACTCACGCTTGAGCGTTTGATACTCACGCTTGAGCGTTTGATACTCACGCTTGAGCGTTTGATACCCACGCTTGAGTGTTTGATACTCATCCACAAGACTGTTCGGATAAGCTCGCAGGCGCGAGCACTCGGACGGCGGTTTGCACTGTTGCTTTGAGTGGCGCGCACCCAATCGGGTGACAGTTCACTTAACGTAATTGTTGCCAAGAGAAACCCGGTTTCTTCAAGAAACCGGGTTTGTGTCCAAGGTTTCTGTCCCAGCGCTGATCACCAAGCGTATTGCGATGGGTGGGAGCTTGACAAAATTGGAGGCTTTCTGGATAATATAGTGAGTCGTGCCAAATGTGAAAAAAATATCGAGCCGCCTCTGGCGGCAAGAGAAAAGGAAAAAGAAAAAAGGGTAAAGGGTAAAAGAGCAAAAGTATAAAGGGCTACCAAGTCCTCGCCGCAGTGCACAAAACCCGAAAACCAATATAGTGGTGGAGGTGCACCGCGTAGTTGGGGTTGCGATTCGCAGAACGACAGTACGCAGCATTGTCGAACCAGGAACCACCGCGCAGCAGAAGATTATCACTATCACATATTTTCTGATTATTTTTCCGCCACACACTACCATCTTGAGGAGCGCCCTTATAATTGTCGTGCCAGTGGTCAGCGCACCATTCCCAAACATTCCCGTGCAGATCATATAACCCAAAGGCATTAGCTACTTGGAAGCTGCCTACGGGCGTTGTTTGTCGACGGTTCTCTCCCTTGGGATTAGAGCCATAAGTATATTCGCCGTTATAGTTCGCTAACTTAGGTGTGATGGTTTCACCAAAGTGGAACGGGGTTGTCGTGCCTGCGCGGCAAGCATACTCCCACTCTGCTTCACTCGGAAGTCGGTAGTGTCGTTTAGTTGATTTAGATACTCTATCACAAAATTCTACCGCTTCATACCACGATATTGTTTCTACTGGTAAGTCATCTCCTTTAAAATGAGATGGGTTGGGGTTGAGTTCGCGGTTAACTCTGGGTAATGCAGCGACTGCTCTCCATTGTGCTTGGGTGATTGGGTACTTGCCCATAAAGAAGGGTTGAACAGTGACTTGATGCTGAGGACTTTCAGATTCATGACGTTCCGCTTCAGTTTCAGGTGAACCTATGAGGAAGGTACCACCAGGAATAGCAACCATTTCTAAGGTGATACTATTGCCTAAATCTTCGGTAAAATATTCAGCTTGACGACGCTCCCATTGAATTTCCTGTCCTTGGGCGTTGACGGTGACGACATCGAATGCAAACAGTGGTGACAAGCGCTCTATTCCACAAGCAAGATGTTTTTGGACAAGAACCTCATAAATTTCTTTGACGTTTCCGGAAACATTCAACCACCACGAGCAACGTGAGTCACCTGAATTTGCAGGGAATCCAACACTTTCTCGCACGCCCCAGCCAAAACGCCCGTGCATCCAAAGCTGATTTATATTGAGAAGACAGGAGCAGGGAATTTTTTCTATCGACGCGACATCAAACTCACCTTCACTTTCTTGATGAGCGAGCTTAAGCATAACTTTTACCGTTTCCTGAGCGGCTTTGTCCCAATCTCCAGCTGTGAGGTAGTTAGCGAGTTTAGTGTATTCTTGAGAAACTGGGTTTCTAACTACGCGAATACCATTCTTTGGTGTATTGCTTCCATTTATAGTCCAACATCTAAGTTGCTTATGTTCTTTAGTCGAATAATTTTGAGCTTCAGCTAAAGTCGGCAGTCTGTAATAGGACAAGGCATTGTTTTCATTATTATTGCTACTTTGGGAGAGAGTAGAGAGATTAAGCCATTGACAGAAACCAATAGCATCTGTCCAACTCATTTTAGTAATAGGATTTTTGGCATTTCCAGCAGGAAATCTGATATTTTGTGATTGTGATGTTTGACCAGAGCGTTGAGCATCAATGAAAAGTTGATATTCAGCACAGGTTATGTAGCTAGTATCAATTTCTAAATTTTCATCAATCCACTGCAAGTTTCTCAATCGCCGCGCCAGTTTCACTTGTGCTGCTAATTGAAAAATTTCTGGATCATTAGACTCTAACCCAGCATCAAGTTTATTTATAAGTTGTTGCCTTAAGGACGGATCAACATGCCAACCTTCTTCTTCGTAATCACACACAAGTAGCAAAGTATTCACAGATGGAGAAGGCACATCTATGACTGCACGCATCAAATTGCTGGCATTATTAATCTGAGCCGCATAGAGACGAATGGTTTCTGCCCACCAGGTATTATTGATATTTGCGATTAATAAATCTTCTTTATTGGATTCTTTGATTTGAACGGCTGCTAAATATTCCTGAAAACTCAAGTGAGCAAATTCATAAATACCTAGCTCCTTTTCTACTAACAATCCACACTCATCCCGAATATGCTTGAGAAAATCTTCTGGATTAGCCAATTTTTGAGGGAAGGTTACCAACTGGTGTTGAATCAAAGATGTTCCTTCAGATATGGTAAACTCACGAGTCTTCTTTTGCATCAGTTCTACTGCTAGCACTTGCAGAACAGATTGCTTTTGGGAAGCTGTTAGCGTATCGGGTATCTTCTTAGCTCTTTGTCGCCTTTCAAGTAAAATCTGACAAATTTCCTTGTAAAGCTCAACTCTTTTTCCTGGTAAAGCACTACCGCGACGGTGAACTGTAGCAATCATTGTGAGTAACAAAGGATTCACCGCCATCGCAGTTAAAGGACGGTTATTCTGAATCCTCGAAATTAAATCATCAGCTTGTTTTTCTGCTTCTTGCTTCACTCCTTCATCTTCTTCTCCACCGCGACTAATCACTTCTGTTTGCAAATACCAGTTTTGAAGAAAGTCTTTTCTCTGCTGTCGGTTGAAGGGTTTTGCTTCTAGCACGATGACACTTTCTTGTAGCCGCGCAGCTTTGTAGCCATTTGGTCGAGAAGTTAAGATGAAAGCTGTGTCAGGATAGTCTTGCATCTGTTTATCTACCCAACGGCTAATGTGTTGACGTTCTTGTTCGTCAGCCACTTCATCCAATCCATCCAACATGACTAAACATTTGTTTGCGCGTAATTTGTCAGCAAACCAATTAGGTGGTGGATTGAGCGGCTGATTATTTAATTTTTGCAGCTTTATCTGTTGATTAATCAAATCTGGTAGAGATGGATTATTATTGATAATTTCCTGACGCACTTCTCTGAGATACAACAACACAGGAATGAGTTTTGGTGCTGGGGGAGTTACTTTGCTCTGTTGCTTTGTGGCATAAATCAGCGTCAAATGTCTGAGGAGTGTCGTTTTTCCTGAACCAGGTGCGCCCAAAATGACTATGCGTGGAAATTGAATTTTCCCTTCTTTATTCTTCGCTGCTAAAAAATCCCAAATGAGTTTTTCTCTAAGATGATTTGCTTCATTTCTGGGCTGGTAAATGAGTTGGTGACATACATTAACAGCCTCTGTTGCCGATATTTTGAGTGGGATAAATACCTTTTGCAATTTGAGTATGTGGTCTTTGTCTAATCCCTGTGTCTCATAGTCTCGACATTTATATATTAAAGTTTGGTAATATTCACGCTTAAATGGTGAGGTTGATTCTATCCACAAATCTTCAATCTTGCTCTTAATCCAAGCAGCAACACTAATCGCTCCTTGTCTTTGCCATTCCTCCCAAATTTGTGCAAGGTTAGTTATTAATGTCTTGAAAAACTCTTGGGCAGCAAGTAAAGATGTCACAATGACTGTTAAAATCAAAGATATAATTGCTGCTGTTGATTGCTGTTTAAGAATAAAATGAATCGTTATAAACAGCCCTGCACCAGGAAGAAGCCACAACAGTAACTTCCGCCATCGTTTGGGTAAAATCAGCACAGGCGGTAGTACAGAGCCTAAGCCAAACATTCCTATTGATATATAAGTAAATACTGTAGTCAATTCCGTTGGTATTAGCTTGAGATACAACAGTATAGCTAGTATTAAGCCTCCTACCAAAGGTAACAAGCCACCAATCCAGTTTTGATTTGCAGTCGCTGAATTCTGTTGAGTGTCATTGGATAGTAAAGTCAGAATCAAAAGCGCTACTATAGATCCGCCTGTCAACCAAAGTATTGCTGAATCAGGAATATGTAAGTCCTTGTTGCTAGGCAATTGATTAATCAGCCAACCTAAGACACCATTGCTCGATATCAACAGCAGTGGTAGCAGCCAAGCTTTGACAACAAATTTGGGCATAGGGGGTGAGACAAGCAACTGAGTGCTTATGTATGGGAAGTAGTTTGCATTATATCAAGTCGCTTAGTTGCTTATATAGCAGGGAACAGGGAACAGATAATTGTAGGTTGGGTTTCAATACTGCTCGGATAAGCAAAAATTAGAAACCCGGTTTCTTAAAGAAACCGGGTTTCTGGTACCTCAACTATTCTTAACCGAGCAGTATTGGGTTGGGTTTCGTTTACGCTCTACCCAACCTACAATTCTCCAAAACCCGAGCAGTATTGGTTTCACTTGGGAGTTGTCATTAGGAATGCACAAGTTGTTTGTAGTTACGAAATCAGCAACGCTGACTACTAATTACCTCGCGTACACGATAGATGGGGCGTCCTTGGGATTCATGGTAAGTACGCATGAGTAACTCAGCTAATAAACCAAAGCAAAACAACTGTACTCCAGTCACTAGCAGGAGAACTGCTAAAATTAGCAAAGGGCGATCGCCAATATCCTGATGAAAAGCAAATTTGACAAAAGTCAAGTAAATTCCAATCGCTCCACCTGAAGCGATCGCAATTAAGCCCCACAGCCCAAAAACGTGCATCGGGCGTGTGAGGAATTTTTTCATAAACAAAATTGTTAACAAATCCATCAATACTCGGAATGTCCGCCATATCCCGTACTTACTGCGACCGAAGCGACGAGCGTGATGACGCACGGGCATTTCTGTAATTCTAGCTCCTTCAATATATGCTAGAGCTGGAAGAAAGCGGTGCAATTCTCCATAAAGGTTCATATCTGCCACGAGTTCGGCGCGGTAGGCTTTGAGGGAACAACCATAGTCATGAATATTTACGCTTGTGGTTCGTCTAATTAACCAGTTGGCGATTTTGGAAGGAAGTAACCGATTCACAGCACCATCTTGTCGATTTTTCCGCCAACCACTGACTAAATCGTAGCCTTCCTCCAGCTTTGCCAACAGCATGGGTATATCTATTGGATCATTTTGGAGATCAGCATCCAAAGTGACGATCGCTTTACCCAGCGCATAGTTAAACCCAGCAGCCATCGCCGCAGTTTGACCATAATTACGACGCAAAATCACCGCTTTTAAATCGTTGCGGATTTGCGCTTGTTCTTTGAGAAGTTCTGCTGAACCATCTTTGGAACCATCATCCACACAGATGATTTCATAACTCAACTCAGTTGCAGTTAAAGTAGATGCGATCGCATCCAACAAGTGAGGCAAACTTTCCACTTCATTATGTACAGGTACCACAACTGAAACATCTGGGACAATTGATGATATCGCGTCGTTTTGTCCAGCAAGCCCATTTGAAACCAGTCCACTCCTCATATTCTGTCCTCAGCGTCTTTGTGGCTCGTAACTGCTAACCACTCTTCCAGCACCACGTAGTTCCTGGTAATATGACAGGCTAACCTCATCACCTTGTTCCGAAAGACAGTCAATAGCAATACCATTACGTCCCTTACCTTTTCCAGAACTATGGATGTAGCAGTTATCTCCTAAATAGAGTCCCACATGAGTTGCTTTTTGGGAAGTTCCAAAAAACACGAGATCACCTGGTTGTAATTCTGCAACAGGGATGGGTTGAGTGAAAGCTTCCTGCTGATAAGCGTCTCTCGGTATGCGAATACCTACAGAAGCAAACGCTGCTTGCATCAATCCTGAACAGTCGTAATTTGGTCCTACTGTACCACCCCAGAGGTAATAATTTGGTTGTTGCATAGCTTTTTGGGTAAACCCAATCACCTGTGGTAGACGTTTTTTGATTTCAGATTCAGAAAATGTTTTCGCTTTATAAGGTACAGTGCATGGTTGTAATAAACTCAAATCGGATAGCGACAGCCACCCTGGATAGTCATCCTCGCACAAACACACCTCAACTGCTGAACTCTGATAGTTTGATATTACCCACAGATGTCGTCCAGTTGCAGCTTGAGTTGCGAGTTGGTCACAACTGGGTGAATCATATATGTTCAGATCAGCTAAACACTGGTACTCACCCGATTTGAGGTTTTGGATTTTAAATTTTAGATTAGAGGACATCCTTAAACAACAATGAACTTCTTCTTTAATAAAGACGAACAACTTGAAAATCTTGGTAATGGTATTTTAGAAGCAACTTGGGAAGCATTTCCAACTGTAGCCCGCAACCAAATTGCTTTGACTTGGATTGTCTACGATCCGCCTATACTCGTAAACACTGGTGGCGCTTTAACTCCAGATGCTTTTTGGAATCATCCAGTTCGTGGTTTCACTTATCGCGGGGTAGAACGAATTTACCCTGCGAGTGTGGTGAAGCTGTTTTACCTGGTAGCAGTTAACGAATGGCTGGAGAAAGGCATGATTTCCACATCTCGTGAGTTGGAAAGAGCTATGCGTGATATGATTGTTGATTCTAGCAATGATGCTACTAGTTTAGTTATAGATATCCTCAGTGGAACCACTTCTGGACCAGAATTAACACCAGGACCATTTGAAACTTGGAAGCAGCAGCGCAATATCGTTAACCGCTATTTTCAGTCTCTTGGATGGTCAGAAATGGAAACGATAAACGTCTGTCAAAAAACCTGGTGTGATGGTGCTTACGGACGCGAACGGGTTTTTTTAGGAGAGTTGCTAGAGAATCGCAATATGCTCACGACAAATGCTACCGCGAGATTGTTACATAGTATTGTAGGTGGTGTGGCGGTGTCTAGTGGGCGATCGCAAGCTATGATGGCTTTGATGAAACGTAGTCTTAACCCCAATGATTTGCCAAAAGATGTTGAAGAAAACCAAGTGACAGGTTTTTTGGGTGGTGCGCTTCCCCAAGAAGCACAAATTTGGTCTAAGGCTGGTTGGACGAGTCAAGTTCGCCATGATGTAGCTTACATAGAGTTAAGCGATAAACGCCCTTATCTACTCGTTGTATTTACTGAGGGGAAAGCAAATGCTAAAAACCGCGAAATTTTGCCTTTTGTCTCTAGGTTAGTTGCTGAAGTCGTGGGCGGTTTAGGATAAGTAGGGGTAAAAAGGCGCTCATAAAAAACGCATCTGAGCCGCCACTCGCTGCTCAAACATTCAAAATTCACGCATTCAAAATTCTTTTTTGAATGCGTGAATTTCGAATTCCTCAGTTTACACAGCTTCTCCAACAGGAGAAGGGAGTTTGTGGTAAGCTAATACGTATTTAACTTGGCCTTTGTTGATTTTGAAGAAAAAGCGTCAACCTTCTCCCCTGCTCCCCTGCTCCCCTGCTCCCCTGCTGTCTAAATGTGCAAATTAAAAGCGCAACAGCTTATCTAGGGGACATTTGCCAGCAGTAATCAGGACTTACGCAAAGAAACCCGGTTTCTTGCAAAAATCGTCTGTTTCGCAACCAAATACGAACGAAGAAACCGGGTTTCTAGCTGATGATGCGTAAGTCCTAGTAATTTTGAGCAAGCGCTAGCTATACGATAGGTATTATGTGCCAACAATCTACTCAACTATGGTCGCATTGAGGAAAGTCGAAGAGGACAAGAGAAACTGGAACTGGTTTGAGCCTTTTTGATTTGCAAGCAGATCCAGTGAGTAGATTCTATGGTACCATCAGGTTATTCAACCACCAAACTAGCAGACTAATTGACTGATGCTTCTTGCTGAATGCGGCGTCTTTGACTAGCTCCTGTGATTTTTAAAGCAACGGACTGTATTTGATTGTAGAGCGATCGCGGCATCAGCCAGAGAAAATAGGCAGCAGCTAGGGTGATAATTGTACGGCGTGGTTCTTCTAGTAGAATACGCCAATGGGTAGAGAGCGATCGCTGGACAAACTCAACAGCTGTTGAACCAGCTTCTAAAGTGACTGCTCTCCTAGCTAAATGGCGTAGTTGATAAGCCATAGCTATCTTTTCCAACTCAGTCATTGATGCTGGAGGTATGTAGGCGTGTGCTTTTTCCAGCATTCTTTCCCAAGAATTTAACTTTTTCACCAGTTGAGCCGAAAATCCCTGCGAATTCACCCGGTAAAGTGTCAAGGCTTCTGGAATACCCTCAATAAGCCATTTGGTTTTCATCGCAATCCGCAGCCAACATTCCACGTCTTCCGAGGGGTGCAATTGTCGATCATCATCAAAATAAAAGTTTTCTACCACTCCATAAAGATTATCTTGGAATGCAATATTTTCAAAAACCTCTCGTCGAATTACTGGTACTGATCCATTCCCAATTGGAGTACGACAAAGTAAATCAAGCGGGGTAATTTCTTTGAGTTTGGTTATCTGATAAATACCTAAGGGCTTTCCCGTTTCATTAATAAAAGAAGAGCGACAAAAACTCACCCCTACTGCTGGTGAGTTATCTAAATGCTCAACATGTTTTTCTAACTTTTCTGGTACCCATAAGTCATCTGCATCTAAAAAAGCCAAATACTCTCCTTCCGCATGACGGATACCAACGTTTCGAGCTGCAGCAACTCCCCGGTTCTCCTGACGGATTATTTTTATCCTGTTATCTGTAAATTGCTGACAAATTTCTATGCTTCTATCTGGAGAGCCATCGTCAATGATGAGCAACTCAAAATTTTTATAGGTTTGAGCAAGAACTGATTCTACTGTAGCGGCTACATATTTCTCGACTTTGTAAACTGGAATGATGACAGAAACTTTTTTCACGTAAACCTCTACATTTTCTAAGTTTTAGGAAAAATATAACGTGTAGCCCACAATGTAAACAGAGGTAAGAAAATAAGATGAACTAATAAGACAGATATAGCTACACAAATAATTTTCCAGTACTCTCCTAAATAAACTGATAAAACAGATGTATCTACACCAATAACTTGCAAGTTAACTCCTATCAGTATTGCTATGGTGAATAGCATAGTAAATAATAGGTTCCAACGCAAATCTAAGTGAGGTTTCCCAACAGCTATGAGCAATTGAGATGCAGCATCTGCAAAGGGTCGTGGAATTGCTGATAAACAAATTAGTATCACAATCGGAATCGCAGGCTCCCACTTCTGACCAAAAACAATTGGTACATAGATATGAGCTAAACTAGACTGGAGGACAACAAAAGGAACAATGGTAACACAAATAATTTTCAGACTACTAAAATAAGATTTTTTGAATTTAGACCATTCTGAACGAACTGCACATAAATGAGGCAAAATTGCTGAGTTAATAGCATTAATAAAACTTAAACTAATTCCTAATCCGGCGTTGAAACCAAAGAAATATAGCCCTAATTCGTTAATTCCTGCAAAACGACCAACCAATAAATAATCTAAGTTATTTCTTAATGTTCTTAATAATGAAACACCTAAAATATTATAACCAAATTTTAAAATACGACTCCAATTCTTTGTCGTAAATCCTCCCGTCAAACGCCAAGGATGTGCTCTGTAGTATACTAATGTTTCTATAGGTGCTGCTAACACTGAAGGCAAAACAAGTGACCATACACCCAGACCAAAAATAGCAAATACCGCAGCCAATATGGTGGCAATAATGTTTTGAATGCTGTCAGTAATAGCTATAACTTTCAAACGGTTCTCTCTTTGTATGAGAGTTTTTTGTATGAGAGATATAGGCCAAACTAAGTAAGCAATACCTGAGACAATAATTGGCAAAATGAGATTTGGACTTTTATAAAACCAAGCTATGGGAAAAGCAGCAATAGACTGAATAACAAAGAGACTAAAAAAAACGATCCAGGTTAACCAGTATGCAGAATGACACAAATCCTCTAATTCTTCTTTTTCAGCTTGAATAATTTTTGCGCCTATACCTATGTTGGCAAACGTGATTGAAAACTCACGTACTGTCATCACAATCGCTCCTAAACCGTAGTCGTAGGAAGTCAAAAACCTGGCAATAATGACAACTAAGCCTAAGCGTAAGGCTCTGTAGATAATCTCTGAGATACTCAACCAGCCAATATTACGAATGAATTGGCTGGAGAGTTTTTGCTTAATAACTGTTATCACTGTATGAATCTCACTACTATGTTTGAGACAGCAAAAAGTAACGTTTTCCTCACTGTCTCCTACTAGTTACCGTTCAATGGTATCAGTTACTATACCCAATATTGGAACTCGACTAGTTTTCAATTCTTCTAATGCTTGTTGTAAAGAAGGACGGACTGTTTTACCAAGTCCTGCGACTATCAAAACTCCATCGACGTGGTTTGCTAAAATGTTAGTGTCTAAAAGTCCTATAATATGGGGTGCGTCATACACAACTAAATCATACTTTGTATGGACTAGCTCTATAAAATTATCCATTCTTTGGGATGAAAACAGCTTTGTGGGATTTTGTAGCGTGTCACCAGCCGTGATGACAAAAAGATTTTCTTCTTTGGGTGCTTGTTCAATGACATCACTAAAATCTATGTCTTGGGAAAGTATATCGCTAAATCCCCTAGTGTTAACTAAACCTAATGCATCATGGACTTGAGGATGGCGTAAATTGGCATCTACTAGTAGCACTTTCTGACCTGCTTGAGCAGCTATAATTGCTAAATTCGCTGCTACTGTAGATTTACCATCACTACTTGTCGCTGATGTGACGATTAGTGAGCGGATAGAAGCTTCTGACTTGAGAGAGTTTATCCTGTTATAGAGAGAGCAAAAAGCTTCTGTAAAAACAGTTGTTTTCTGCTCTTGAGTATCTGCTTTGACAATTGACTCAAATTGGTGTTTTCCTTTTTGAGCTGGATAAGCTAGTTCTTTATCAGTGACTGAAGTTCGGTGTCTTAACTTTTTATGGAAAGGAATAGTTCCAAGAACTGGTAGTCTAGTTGCAAGTTTTACTTCATCAGAGTCATGAAAGACATTTTGCCAATTCTCAATAACGAAAGCGGCTAGCATTCCTATGAGTAAACCTGCAACTCCTCCCAAGAGAATATTACGTTCAGTATTTAGTCCTACTGGTATAAGATTACCGATTTTGTCACTAGGGAGTGTGGGAGGCGTAATCACTTCCCAAGGAAAATCCTGTTGAGCAGCATCTACCCGCAGTGCTTCTTGCTTAGCTAGAAGCTGGTTGAGGGTGTCGGTAGAAACTTGCAAATCTCTTTGCAAATTAGTGTACTGGCGTGAAAGGGAAGGATATTGCTGAACTTGTTGGTTAACCTCACGTGTTGCGTTTTGATTAGCCTCAAGGCTACTTTCTGTTGCCTTAATTTGGTTAGCGGTATCAGCCAGTTGTTTGATGAGATCACGCCGAACTGAGTTTTGATAAACTCCTACTTGGGAATTACGCTTACTAGAGACAGAGGGGTTGTTGCCTAATGCCAGTTTTGCTTCTTGCTGTACTAAAGGTAGCAGTTTCTGTCGCTGTTCACGCAAATTCTGCATGGTTGGGCTGTCGTCAGTGAGGCGAGCTGATTCTGTGGCAATTTTTGTTTCTATCTCTCGTAGACGAGTGATGAGCTGTTGATATTGAGGCGATTCACTCAAAGCCGAGGCGGCGATCGCTGTATTCTCTGACAATGACAACTGCTTTCGCAATGAAGCAGAAAGTGACTTAGTTTCAGCTAACTTTCTTTCAGCTTCTATGCGCTGTGCTTTGAGTTCATCAACTCTGTTGAGCAATTGTTTTTCTTGAAGTTCAGGGTCGAACATACTGTACTTCTTTTGGAACACTTGCATTTGTCCTTGAAGTGTACTTACTCGAAGCTGCATTTTGGGAATCTGCTGCTCAACAAATTTGATTCCTTGACGTAAGTTCGTCTGTTGCTGTTCTTTACTGTAGCTTTGATACGCCTGTGATACCTGCTCCAAGACATACAGGATCTTTTGTGGATCGGATTCTCGATAGCGAATTTCTATAACTCTTGATAGCTCCTTACCTTTACCAATGCGGCTAATATGTAACGTGCCAACTCGCTCTGGAGACACTTTGCCAGATGTATCACTGCCAACAAGTTGATCATATTCAATTTCTGGATAGCGCTTTTTCAAGTCTTTAACAACTGGATCTATCAGCTTAGGACTTTTTAAAACCTCCATCAAAGCCTGATAATCCAACTCTGTTCTATTCTGTTTAGTAATTTCGTTGACATTTTGCTTTAGGGTTTCGGATAGTAAAAGCAGCAACTCACTGTCAGAAGTTTTTAAAGGTTCAACCAATAACTGAAACTTGCCTTCATACTTTGGAGTTCGAGTCGCTGTCCACGCAATAGCTAGTGTCGTTAAAATGACTGTCGCACCAGCAATCAAACCTACCCGACGACGCAATACAGGAATAAATCGATTGAAACCTGTATTTTCTTCTTCGCCTTCTGGTTTTCTCAAGAACAAATACGGTTCTCTCAATTTAGGATTCTGGTGGTACTGCAAGCTTTGTTCCTTAATTGGCATCTGTTTTCCCATTCAAAGTTGAATACATGATTTTGTTATTTTCTAGTTTTTGCCAACTTGACAGACATAAAAATAAACGGGATAACCATCTGCAATAGTATTGCCTCTACCAGAATCAATGGTGGCGTGAGTACTGCTCATCCAACAAGGTGATGCGTTTGTAAACTCTGCAGCCGAGATTTTTACAGTTCTATTAATTTTACCTCCGCAGAGTGCTTCTTGGTTTAGAGACAAATATACCAGACTTTTGATACGTTTCGATACTTCCAACATATCTTGCTACGTATATCATACAAGGCTCTTTACAAAAAAAATATAAAAAGCGTTTACTAATAAAGATACAGTAAAGTCCAAACTTAAGATGGAACAAAAAAATTACTTCTTCAGACATATATATACGAATATGAAATGGGATAATCTTTCTACGGTAAGTTCTTTGGGGTGCTCATTTAACTCAAGGTGTACTTTTTCTGTTCAAGAAATTTTCTTTGGACACCTAATTTAGTTATTGGACACAAAGCTGTCATGCATAAACTATCAAGGCTAGCCGAAAAGGTATTTGTTGTCTTGACTCTTTTTTTCTCAACAACTGCCTTGATACCTCTTCTTTTAGACACGGAAGATGCTTCTGTTACCTCTGAAGACCCCTACAGTCCAATTTTGTTTGCAGGAATCTACATGGTTACTTTCCTCCTAGTCATTGCAAGGTGGAAAAGTTTTGTATATGTTGTACAGAAGAACATGTGGATCTGGTTACTGATAGGGATTGCATTAGCGTCGGTGTTATGGACAGTGGCACCAGAGATTACACCACGTCGTAGCATACTTCTTTTAGCAACAACTGTATTTGGAGTATACCTAGCTACGCGCTACACCTTGAGGGAACAACTAGAACTATTAGCCTGGACATTTGCCTTAATCATTTTATTGAGTTTCGTGTTTGCTGTTGCACTGCCATTTTACGGGGTGATGAGTATTCAGGAAGAAGGCGCTCACGCAGGAGCATGGCGGGGTGTGATGAGACAAAAAAACACCCTTGGTCGCATCATGGATATGAGCACCATCGTCTTTCTATTACTCTGTTTTAAAAACTCCGGTCTTCAAGCTAAATACAAATGGGTTGCATGGATTGGTTTTATTCTATCAGCAATTTTAATCATTCTTTCGACTTCAAAAACAGCCTTAGTTATTCTTCTCACCATCATAGTTCTTGTGCCACTGTACAGGATTTGGCGAAGCAATTACACTCTAGTAGTGCCTTTAACAATTACTGTGATACTTGTGGTAGGAAGCTCAGCAACCTTGGTATTAGATAATTTACCAACTATAGCGACTGCATTAGGTAAAGATGTGACCCTAACAGGACGTACAGAAATATGGTCAGTTATGCTTGAGCTAATTTCGCAAAAACCCTTGCTTGGTTATGGATTTAATGCCTTTTGGATAGACTGGGATCATGAGGTAACAGCTTACGTTTGGCGCACTCTTGAGTGGGAATGCCCTACTGCTCACAATGGCTGGATGGATCTGTTCGCAGAATTGGGTATATCAGGGTTAACAGTCTTTTCAATCAGTTACGTGACTACCTGTGTAAGAGGAGTTATTTGGTTAAGGACAACTAGAACTGTAGAGGGACTATGGCCATTACTGTACTTGTCGTTTTTACTGATATGCAATATAACAGAAAGTTCCCTCTTAGCAACTAACAGTATTTATTGGATAGTCTATGTATCAATAATTTTTTCAATATCTGTGGATTATGAACAAGCGAAGCTCTACAAATATGACAGTTCTTATATAAATAATGAAGAATGGATTGAGATAGAAGCATCAAATAAGCAAGATTTATAATTGAAGTGAGGAGAAGATGTTAATTTCTGTGTGCGTGGCAACATACCAACGTCCTGAAGGATTAGAACGCTTACTCAATGGTCTCAATCAACTAATATTTAGTAAGTGTGAAACTCCAGATTTAGAGGTCATTGTTGTTGATAATGACTCCACTGGATCTGCTCATGCAGTTTGTCAAAGTATAGAGCCAGAATTCAAATGGCCACTGAAATACTACATTGAATTGCAGCGTGGCATCTCCTATACTCGAAACAAAGCAGTTGCCTCAATCAGTAAAGATGCAGAGTTTGTAGCTTTCATTGATGATGATGAACTTCCCAAACAAAATTGGCTGGAAGAACTGTTATTTGTTCAGCAAAGAAATAATGCAGACGTAGTAGCTGGACCTGTTTTACCGTATTTTGCAAACAAGGAAGATATTCCAGCTTGGGTTGTCAAAGGAAAGTTTTTTGAGCCGTCTCGTTATCCTACGGGTTATCTCCTCAAAATTGCATTTGCTGGTAATGTTCTTGTTCGTGTAGAGATATTTAGAAAAATCGATAAAGTTTTTGATGAACGCTTCGCCCTAACAGGTGGAGAAGATACCCATTTCTTTATGCGTATCTACCGTATGGGCTATAAAATGGTGTGGGCAAACGATGCTGTCGCATATGAGTGGATACCAGAAAGCCGTACTAATGTGAAATGGATTCTTCGACGAGGTTATCGTTGTTGGAGTACACAAAGTTTGTGCGAACGAGAATTCTATCCTTCAATTATGGTTTTCTCCATGCGTGCTTGTAAAGGAATCGGACTCATTAGTCAGGGATTATGCTTGATTCCTCCTTCTTTGCTGTTAGGACAACACGCAATAGTGAGAGCATTACTACATATTTGTAGAGGAACAGGAACACTTGCAGGTCTTGCTGGAATCCGTTACCAAGAATACAAAATCACTCACGGAGTATAGGATTACTGAAAACCTGGCATAAGTTTCCGTTGGGTTATCGAAAAACTCAAGATTATCTGAACTCTTGAAAAATATTTTGAAGTAGCAGGTTTTGTAAATGATTCACAGTTTATACTTAGATAATTTCTAACAGAAGTTCTACATGAAGATATGCATTGGACAATTGCAGCTCCCTTTATCAATAAGCCCAATCTTATCAACGAGCCTTGGTTAACCCGAAATGTTCCCGGCTCTCGTCACAAGTTCCATATCATCGCACGTCCAAAGCCATTAGAGAATTGGCATAATCAGAAGTCCTCTGTAACTGGAGTCAGGGATTGGCTAATACATTGGCAACATGGCATGGAAGCGATGAAGGCGACAAAGGGAGGTGTGATTACCCTTTTTCCTCAGCTACCAGCAATAGTAGGAATGCAACGGCGGAACACTGGCAAGAAGCGCATTCCTGTAGTGGATTGGTTATTCAATGTTGGCACCTGCTCAAGTGGGATTCGGCGAATTATAGCCCAATTTAGCCTGAAAGATATAGATCGCTTTATTGTCCACACGCGTCGCGAAGTGAATATTTACCACCAGTGGTTGGGAATTCCAAAGGAGCGTTTTGAATTTGTCTCCTTTCATGGATCACAGATTCCTGTAACTTACCAAGAGAATACAACCGATCCTTTTCTCACAGCGATCGGTTCTGCTCATCGCGACTTTCCCACCTTATTCCAAGCAGTAGAAAAGCTAAACCTACCAACGGTTGTCGCATCAGGCAAACGTGTATTAGAAGGATTAACCGTTCCACCGAATGTGAAAACGCCGTTTGGCATTGACAGAGCAGATTGCCTGCGTTTAGCTCAAGAGGCGCGGATCAACATCGTACCTCTGCTTCCGAAGCCCCAAGTGACAGCAGCAGGACAAATCACTATTGTAGAAGCTATGCAAATGGGTCGTGCAATTATCGCCACCCGTTGTCATGGAGCAGAAGATTATATTCAGCACGGCGAGACAGGTTTGTTGGTTGAGCCTCAATCTGTTGATGACTTAGTGCAGGCGGTAGAAATGTTATGGAACGACGCAGCACTACGCACCCGTCTCGGTCAGGCAGCTAAACGCTACGCTGAAGAACATTTTTCTGATGATGCAGCAGGAGTAGCTCTGGGTAGAATCCTAGATAAGGTTGCAGACGCAGCAGGTATGTACTAACAATGTCTCACAGGATATATGGTGCAATTTATACAGAATATAACCTTCTCAATAACTCACTATTACAAAAAGTGGGGACATTTCACAAAAAATATTGCGGTTGGCTTGGCTTTAGTGTTGCTTTACACAAGTCTCCACAGTTGTTCGCCGCAGTTCTTGGAAAAGTTTGGCGTGACAACAACTGAAGCCGCTACGACTATTGTCCCTCCTTTGTCTACTCGCCGTTCTCAGATTGTTGATGCAAAAGGTCGAGTTGTCCTACTACGCGGTATCAATTGGTTTGGTATGGAAGTGGAGGGACATGTTCCTCATGGGCTGTGGGTTAGAGATTACAAAGAAATGCTTGCTCAGATAAAAAGTCTGGGCTATAACGTCATCCGCTTGCCCTATTCTGTCCAAGCACTGCGTTCTAAAGACATCAAAGGCATCGATTTTTACATTGGATCAAATAAGGATTTCCAAGACAAAACCCCGTTGGAAATCATGGATATAGTGATCAAAGAGGCGCAACGGCAGGGGTTGCTAATTCTGCTCGACAGTCACCGCCTCAACGACAAGGTCGAGTCAGAATTGTGGTATGGTGACGGGTTTACCGAGAATGACTGGATTAACACGTGGACTCTTTTGGCAAAACGCTACAAAAGCTATAGTAACGTCATTGGCGCAGATCTCTGGAGCGAACCTCATGGTCGTGCTAGTTGGGGAACAGGCGATCGCGCTACAGACTGGCGGCTTGCTGCAGAACGGGCTGGAAACGCTATTCTTGGTGTGAACCCAAATTGGCTGATTGTGGTGTCGGGAGTAGAAAAAAATGTGCCAGGTCAAAAACTGTCAGCTCATTGGTGGGCTGGAAATCTGGAGGGCGTCCGCAAATATCCAGTGCGTCTGAAGATACCTAGAAAGCTCGTGTATTCTCCTCACGAGTACTACGGTTCTTTTCAACCGTGGTTTTCAGAACCGACATTTCCCAAAAACTTATATCGACGTTGGGAAATTGGATTTAACTATATTGCGACTCAAGGCATTGCCCCGATTTTGATTGGTGAATTTGGTGGATATCATGTAGATACCAAATCTAAAGAAGGGATTTGGCAGCGACAGTTTGTTGATTACATTGATAAGAACAAGCTTAGCTTTACATACTGGTGCTGGAACCCGAACAGTAAAGGTACTGGAGGTATTCTGCTAGACGACTGGAAAAATATCAATACAGAAAAGCAGAAACTTTTGAGTAAGCTACTGCGTTAACTAATGAGGTCTGAGGTAAGCTGTCGCGCATTTAATTTGTATTTTTTTTGCACTAAAATTTGTGCTGTAAAGCTTTTGAACATGAAAATTGAAAGCGTGACTGTTTATTGGCATTCACAATAACCAACAGTATTTTTTGTGTCATACTAGGATGAGATTTATCTGAGCGTGAATTGAATCATATCTCAAATGTCTCGAGAAAATGGATTATCTAAAAATTTAGAACTTCGTTCAAATCAAAAACCACGTATTTTAATAGTATCAATGCGTGGTTTCCACTCTGAAGCATATCGCTCTGCCGAGTATGAGTTTGAAGACACTATTTGTACTTTTGACTATGCTGATATACTCACTCCTGTATCAGCTTCTGGTGTAGTCAGTACATTTAATAAAAAGCTGGCAAACTATGTAGCAAGAGCTTTTGGTAAAAGTAAACTTCTCAGTTCAAATTGTATCCCCTCTATTGTAGATAGAGAATACGACTTATTATTTTTTATCTGCCAACAGTTTTGGGATCTCACGTCTATAAATTCTATTAAAGATTGGCGAGAAAAATGCCGTAAAGCGGTTTTGTGGATAGATGAAATCTGGGCAAAAGAAATTGGAGAGCATAAAATTAGACTTTGTTTTGAACTGGTGAAAGATTTTGATTATATTTTCACGACACAAACTGCTAGTGTTAATGCTATTGCTAATTTGGTTCAGCGTCCTTGTTACTCTCTCCCATATGCTACCGATACTATAAAGTTTTGCCCCTATCCGCAACTACCTCAACGCTGTATAGATGTTTATAGCATTGGTCGCCGTTCACCGATAGTACATAAAGCTTTACTGGGAATGGCAGAACAAGAAAACTTTTTATATCTATTTGACTCTCTCAAAGGTTTACAAATGACGGACTATAAAGAACATCGAACTTTATATAGCAATTTGATTAAAAGAAGTCGTTACTTTATTGCTAATAAAGCAAAATTCGATGCTATCCACCAAACAGGTGGTCAAGAGGAGTTAGGTTCTCGCTTTTTTGAGGGAGCAGCAGGGGGAGCAGTTATGATTGGGACTCCTCCAGTTTGTGAAGCTTATACAACTTACTTTAACTGGTCTGATGCAGTGATTGAAATTCCCTATGATGCTACTAATTTAGCAGATATTATAACTGAACTTGATGCACAACCTGAGCGCCTAAATAGAATTCGTAAAGATAATGTGATGAATTCCTTACTGCATCATGATTGGGTGTACCGTTGGGAGCAAATTTTAGAGAAAGTCGGACTTGATAGCACACCAGAAATGTTATCTCGAAAAGCTTACCTCGCAAATTTAGCTGACAAGATGAAAAGTGAATATTGAAGCTGTAGGGTGTGTAATATATAACGTACCGCGACTAAAAAGGCATTTTGCGATGCTATACCTATAATCTGTCAGCGATTTGCCAGATCGGGTTGTTATTCTTGCGTTTCTTAGTTATATACAAGTTGAATTTTTGTTTCAAAATTAGTATTAAAAAAGGAACATCATCTACTAAATATCTTTTCCATAATCTTTTTGGTTCACGTAAAATTCTAAACAACCACTCTAAGCCAACTTCACTCATCCACTTTGGAGCTCTTTTCAAGTTTCCTGCTTCAAAATCAATAGTGGCACCGAGCGCCATAAATATTTTTATCTGGGGTAGCATACTTTTGTACTTGTATAACCATTTTTCTTGTTTTGGAGCGCCTAATCCAATAACTAAGACAGTAGCGTCAGAGCTATTTATCATGTTAATTATGTTCTGACACTCTTCTTCATTTTTCTCAAATCCAAACGGCGGAGAATATGAAGCAACAACAATATTCCTGCCTGTTTTTCTGTTTATTTCATTTTGAGCTTTACTAGCTATCCCTATACCTGCCCCTAAAAGGAAGATTTTGATGTCTTCATTATTCTTATGGTAATTATAGAAGGCTGGGAACAAATCTGAACCTGAGATCTTCTCTTTGATTGGTGTTCCTAAAAACTTAGACGCATAAATGAGTATTTGACTATCACAAACCTTATAGTCACTAATACTATACGCCTGTAAGAAGTCCAGGTCTTTTTGTAGTTTAATCAGATGATCGACATTTGGCGTAAATACTACCCCAGATTGCAATTTCTCTAAAAACTCTGCCTTCGACAAATTGTCGATCTCTAAGTTCAGAATTCTAACTTTGTTCATGACTTGCACAATATAGCTTAATATCTAACTTTTGGTAATTTACAAAGCAGACAATTAGAGGGTGAAGAGCATATTGAGAGTTTGGTAACGCCCTGATCCTACGTTTTCATCCTAGTTGTTTACAGCACTTAATCTTGCAGCAAATGAATAGATTTCAAAGAGATTTATGTGAAAATTGTGAACTCTCAGAAGATTTGGCATCGCTTCGAAGGGAAGCTGCGCCATCGTCCTGAAGGGCACTGCGCTTTGCACAATCGCTGTTTGCGGTACTGGGCAAAACCAATTACTCCTTGGGGTACTGCATTTTGCGCCATCACACTCTCTTCTCAACAGAATTAGAACACTTAACTAAGTACACATCACCACAAGAGGAGGTTCGCAATTCACCTGAGGAACGAATCATTGTTCAGAATTATCAACATTTAGATTTTCAACCCCCATTAATGACGAGTTATACTAAGCTGAATTGTTTTTACAGCCGATACAACTTTTGGAAATTAAGCTTTTTTGAGAGCATCAATTTGCTTTTGCTCTCGATTTTTTAGGTGTATTTACAGCTTAATTGAGTGGAATTTCTCATTGTAACGACTATAAATCAGAATTATTAAGTAATAATTTATCATGAAAATACAAAGTAAAACCGTAACTTTACATAGTTTTCATAAAAATAAAATATGATATTCAGTGTATATACAGTCAATATCAATCTAGAATTTAGTTATTTTGTAGATTCTAACCCAAATTGGCACACTTCTAAGTCATATATGAAAATTGTGTAAAGCAATAATAAGATTAATACTGTATTGAAAAGCACATTGAAGAAGAATGCAGAATACAGAACATAGAAATCAGCAATGCTTGCAGTTGACGGTAGGATCCACCACTCATTAGAGATTAGAGACCGCTCTTACGGGTATCTCCTGCACAGACGCTACGCATAATACGCTCCTGTGCAGGAGGCGTGCCTGAAGGGTTGGGGAAAACTTGGATAAATCTGGGTGGACAACTGTCGCAACTTGGGCATTTTTGGAGGTCGAGATTTGATGATTGATTCTCAATCAACAGCCCAAATTGCAGAAACGTAGACGCTAAATGGCTCGTTTTCTCATACGGTTACCCAGATTTATTTAGATTTGATGAAGGGGTAAAAAGTTTGGACAAGAGCGCTCGTTGAGCCAAGAATCCTCCGATTTTAAGCCGAGGGAATATTAACAACTATTACTCTCCTCTATGGTATAAACATTTCTTGTCATCTGTTAAACTGAGGATATATATGCATTAAAATTCTTATTTCAAATTTTAGCTAATCCAGTCGAGTAGAGGATGTAGAAATTAATTTTTTGATGTTAAATGGTGGATATTGCCAAAAGTTGACTAAAAACCACAGAACTCGTTATCTAGTGAGGCAATATTCAGGAGTGAATGTGAACACTATTATTTTCCGCAAAAATGTATTTTGGTTGCTGAGTTTATCAGCTATAGCGGTTTTAGGAAGTGGCTTATCTGTTGGTGCCCAAACGGTAGATGCTACAAGCACTCAGCAGCTGATCGAGTCTTCTGGAACCGATGCGTCTGTGAATCAGGTAAGTACTGAAGTAGAAAGTTTCTACCCACAAGCCTTTAGCCCTACTCCGGTAGAGTCTATTGTTGTACAAGTGAATCCAGCGCCAGTCTCAAATATAAACCAGTTACAGCAATTGCCAATTAGCACACACCCGGAAACTGCGAAGAACGTGGTTATACCTGTTCCTGGGACAACAGCAACTTCATCTGCCGCACTTATAGCTCCCCAGAATGTAGAAGCTCAGGCTCAACCATCGACTTCTCAACCATCTACCTCTAAAGTGGCACAAGCGGATATTGATCCAGGGAGACCAACCCGTGGTGGCTCAAGTTATGTCGGAATTGCTGGCAACATTGGTCTAGGTGGTGACTCTGCTTTGGGTGATGCTAACTTTATGGTTATCAGCAAAATTGGACTGACAAATGCGATCTCAGTACGCCCTGCAGCAGTTATAGGAGACAACACTGTCATTCTAGTTCCTGTCAGTTACGACTTTTCATTCAGGCAGCTATCAGATCCATTTGCTGAACCGTTGCCTATTGCTCCTTATATTGGAGCAGGTGCAGCTATTGAAACTGGCGACGACACTGAAGTTGCCTTGCTTCTCACTGGTGGAATTGATGTGCCCATCACTCCTCAATTTACAGCAACAGCTGCTGTGAATGCAGCATTTTTCGATGACACTGATATAGGGTTGTCGATAGGAGTTGGGTATAACTTTAGCGGTCTTTTTGGCTTATAAAAGCTAGTACCGCTCTCGTCGCAAAGCGACACGGTGGATGGTGCGTTACGCTTAGGCTAACGCACCATACTTATTAAGTTCTAAGTTTTATTTTGGGCTAACTTTATCAATCGTCTTGATTTTACCGTCGTCCCCAACTGTCCAGACATCATAGATACCGACAACATCCCCGTTTTCGTCAACATCCACGTTGCCACTGGCTCCTTGGTAGTTGATGTCTTTACCTTCTTTTAATAACTTGAGTCCCTCACATACATCTGTCACTTCTATCCCAGGAGCATTGGCAACCTCGCGGATTTTGTTGGCTATGCCAACACCTGTATTCTCCTTCGCAGCTTGTGCCGCTAGCACTAACAAGGCGGTGGCGTCCCAACCTTGAGGAGCAAATTCTCCTGGTGCGCCTCCTCTTTTGGACTTCCAGAGTTTAGTAAGAGCTTCTAATGCTTTGCCGTTGGAACCTGGTACCGTACCAATCACTCCAGATACGATATATTTACCGTCACTGGTTTTGCCGACTTGTCCAGGAAAATCATTTGACTTCATTCCATCTGTCAGCATTACCTGCACCCCTTGCAGCAAACCTTGCTGATACGCTGCTTTTAGCAGTAAACTACCTGTTTCTACGTAAAAAACGCCAAGGACTGCATCAGGCTTACCAGCAAAAGCAGCCGATGCTTCAGTATCAAATGTGGTTGCTTTTGGATCGTAGCGGACAGGATTGTTTTTATTAACAATAGTTCCCCCTTGTTTTTCAAAAGCTTGCACAAATGCTTTTTCAAAGCCGACGCCATAATCATTATTTATGACGACTGTAGAAACTCTTTTATAACCTCTTTTATTGGCAAGTGCGGCTATGGCTGGTCCCTGGTAGCTATCAGGTGGAACGGTACGTGCCCAAAATCCTTTAAATTTACCTTGTTTCGCTTGTTCAGTAAATATGGGGCTAGTACTGCCAGGAGAAACTAGTATGACTTTATTTTGAGCGGCAATTGAGACAGCAGCAGTAGAAACGCTGCTGGCAAAAGAGCCAACGACGCCTGCAACTCGATCTACAGTTGCCAGTTTGGTCATACCAGCAGCACCAGCTTTGGGGTCAGTTTGGTCGTCTACTTGCACAAGAGTTACAGGCTCACCGTTCACGCCATCACAAGCATTGACAGTTTCCACAAGCAAGGGGACTGAGGGTATAATCTGCTGTCCAATGGAAGCTAAGTCACCAGTGGCTGGTAGCAGAGAACCGATTTTCAATCCTTTACCACTGGTAGGTATTGTTGTTGAGCCTTCTTTTGTGGCACTCCCACCATTACCAGCTGCGTTGTTCGGGGCGGTAGTATCACAAGCCGCTGCCAGGAAACCAACTGCCAGAGTAGCCAAAGCCAGAGCAAAAGCAGCATTTATCTTTTGCATATATCAGTTTCACTCCTCATTTGTTCAGGAGCCTAAAAGTTTATATTCAAATTTGATGAATTAAATTCTTTAATGGCTCCAAAAGATAAATAATAACATCCCTCTCTAGGAGGAAAATCATTTTGGCTATCTACTCTTAAGGTTTTCTGTTGCCGTTTCTCCACAACAGAGATGGTACTAGCTCTGGCGCACAAGTTCATTACAGAAGCGCGAGATACGGTATAGGAGACGGAGAGGGAGGGATTCGAACCCTCGGTACAGCCTTACGAACTGTACAACGGATTAGCAATCCGCCGCTTTCGACCGCTCAGCCACCTCTCCACGGTCACGATGGTTAATGATAACAGACTATAAGGTTAAATGTCAATAGTCTATCTGTGATTTGCCATTCATCATTGATCAGGATAAATAACCCTCGCTTCTCAAACATTCAAAATCACTGAAGAGGTGATTTTGAATTTCCCCAAAGGGGGTTGATGCTTCTCATAACACTTGTGCTCGTAACCATGCCACTGGCAAAGCACGTAACTTTTGCCACTGAGGCACATAGGCACGTCGAGTAAAGACATTGTAATCATTACGTTCAATGACAGTCAAAATTCGACTGTAATGCATGAGAGATGCCCACACAGGTAATCGAGCATCAGTAGATAGATAGGAAATTCCCTTTTCTGCCTTGGCGTAAAATTGGCGTGCCCGTGCAATTTGAAAGCGCATGAGTGCCCGCCAGCGCTCATCCACCACTCCTTTCAACAGGTCTTGCTCTGTGTAGTTGAATTGCGCTAAGTCTTCTTGAGGAATATAAATCCGCCCTCGCCTTGCATCTTCCCCCACGTCCCGCAGGATGTTGGTGAGTTGATGGGCTATTCCCAAGGTAATCGCTTCTTCAGTGGGAATATACGGTTGTTGATGGCGATTCCACGGAGCTGTGTTTGTGGAGGTATCAACCCCCATCACCGCTGTTGACATCAAACCTACCGTGCCAGCGACGCGGTAACAGTAGAGGTATAACTCCTCAAAAGTTTGGTAGCGACTACGGTATAAGTCCATACCCTGACCGGCAATCATATCCCGGAAGGGCTGAATATCTATCGGGAAACGCTGAATGGTATCCACCAAAGCGACATCAAGACTGTCCAATGGATGTCCTGCAAAAATCAATTCTAGCTGCTGTTCCCACAGATCCAGGGTTTCTGGTGTGGTCATAGCAGATGCGGGACCATCCACGAGTTCGTCTGTACGGCGACACCAAGCATAAATTGCCCAAATATGTTTGCGCTTTGGCTTGTTGACCAGCAAAGTGCCAATGTAAAAAGTCGTGGAATACTTGACTATAAGCTGGCGACAAAGTTTGTAGGACTCGTCCACAGAGACCGGTGTTTTCATGCGAGGGATGGAATCAGGCAGTTGCAGCATTCGTTGCAGGCTGAAGGGTTTGCGTTTGCAGGCTTTTTGAATTTGCCATCGGATGTGCTTCAGCAGTCGTGTAGCGCGTCTTACCGCCTCAACGCCTTTTCAGACGTTTGTTTCGTTCCTTTAGAACGAGGGAGGGGTTTTCCTTCAGAAAATCCCTCAGCGGTATTACGGACGATCGCCTGCGCTGTCAGCTTACCAGAAAGTACGGCACCTTCCATACTTCCTAAGTAACGTTGCATAGTGTAACTTCCTGCTAAATAAAAGTTAGCAATTGGGGTTACCTGTGATGGACGATACTGTTGACGATCAGGCGTCGCTTTGTAAACTGAGCGTGGCGTCTTGACGACATGATATTTCAGCAACTTTGCGGGATTTTTTCCTGTAAAGTGGTCAGGAAATAGTTTTTCTAGTTCGGCAACAGTTGCCTGCAAAATCTCTTCATCAGATTTTGCAATCCAATCTTCTGCCGGAGCTAGAACTAATTCCAGCATTGAGCGGTCGGGGTTGGCGTATCCATGGCAGGTGTTGCTCATATCGGCATAAACACTGAGCAGGGGCGATCGCGAAAATAGCAGGTGGTCAATCTTAGTGAGTTTACGGTCAAACCACAGTTGCAAGTTTACCACCGGCACACCCTCTAAACCTTCCAATTTTTGGAAAAATTCAATTTGCTTCCAAAACGGAGGTAGCAAAACCTTCATGACATCGACTGACACTGCTGATACGTAGGCGTCAGCCATTAACACCTCATCTTCTGCTCCATTTAATCCCCGAATCACAAAATGCTTTACTGTGCCATCGTCATTCAGCACGATTTCTTTGAGGGGTGCATTCAGCTGCACTTCTCCACCGTGTGCGGTTATGTAATCAACCATTGGACCGCATAGGCGTTCTGTTGGAGAACCATCCAGAAAAGCCATTTTTGAGCCATTCTTCTCTTGCAGAAAGCGATTGAGAGCCGTTAGAAGAATTGTTGCCGAGATTTTCTCAGGATTTATGAAGTTCAACGCTTTGGACATGGCGATAAAAACTTCTTTTTCTACTCGTGGCGGAATGTTTTGTTTTTTCATCCATTCCGACCAAGAGTACTTGTCCATTTCCTCTATGTACCGTTGCCCTAGAATCATCGCTGGTAGTAAACCAATACCAAAGCGAATTTTTTCTGACCATGTAAGCATATCGTTATTTCGCAGAATAGCTACTATGCCATTCCAAGGCGCTGGTATATCCGGAAAATCAAAGCGACTGTAAGCCCCTGGATTGTTAGGCTGATTGAAGATCATGGTGTGTTCTTTCCACTGCAATCTGTCTTCAATGCCTAGCTCTTTCACCAGTTGCAACATATTAGGATATGCCCCAAAGAAGACGTGTAGCCCAGTTTCATACCAGTCGCCGTCTTTGTCTTTCCACGCTGCTACTAACCCCCCCAACACGTCTCGGCTTTCCAAGACAATAGGAGTGTGCCCTACATCGATGAGATATTTGGCACAGGAAAGTCCTGCTAAACCCGCTCCCGCGATCGCTACTCGCACTGTTCTTCAATATTTTTAATTGTTTTATCGTTTTCATTATACTTTGCACTCCGTTACATTTAGCAGTTCCTCGGTGATAGCTTTTTCACCAAGCAAGGGCTTGTAAAAGCAAGGGTGCCTTTTATACCTACCTCTTTCGTCATATTGCATGAACTTCTACCAAGGGAGTACAGATCCAACAGTTCCAGGCTTAACTTCGGGAGTATCTCTCCCTAGTTTTCCTAAATTCAGAGCAGCATTCAAATCTCACTTCACCAATCCAATCACATTTTGTACACTTAAAAACACAGTCTCGTAGTGTCAGAATCTGTTGACATAATGACAACCATTGCCTTGTTTTATAACTGGCAAACCAACGGTCAGCAACAATTAATTTTGACCTATAAAGTTGGCACTTAATTCCTGCTAGACAAGTGAATCAACTTCAAGTAACGAATCATTATACGAGAACACTGTACTTCTTTAACATTTATAAAAGTCATCCTGATACATTCAAAGGAAACACGTAAAAGAAGCTAAGGAAGCGCAAATACCACTTCTGAATGTTATATAATTTTTAGTATTAGATTTTACATAATCTCTATATGTAAATTTTAAAGATAATTTTTGTATTCTTTCTGTTAATTTTTATTAACAAAGATAGCGGTGTTATTTGTATGCCATAAATTCTCTTGTTATATAATACTGAAAAAAACTATATTAAGAGGATATTAAAGCTGTGCGAGATGATTTACAAGGATTGGAGATTAGTCAAAAAGAACTGCAAAAATTGACTAATTTACCTGTGAACGATGAACTTATCATTCTTATTCATCCTGTTAAAAGAGTTCTTAGTCAAGTTATAGAACAAGCCAAAGGACCTGAAGGTGCTACCGTAGTTTTTATTGGAGTTGCGATACTAGTTTTTAGTCATGTGACATTTGATATCATTATCAAACTGTTTGCCCATTGGGTTACCATACCCTCCTGGCTACTATTAATAACTTTTAGTCTATCAGCAGGATTTGTGACACAAATTTTATTCTATTTTTTATGGAAACAAAGAAGTCGTACTGTCAGAAAAAATATAACACCTTCATTGAAAATTCTCCTAAATGATGTTGATAGATATAATGCTATTATTAAAGCAATAGATATCAACGACCAAATAGAAGCGGCTGGGAATCCAGGAGTGATTTTGAAGGAAAGAAAGAAAGTCATAGAAGCACTAAAACTGACAAGAAATGATTTAATTCGGGCATTAAAGACGGAAAAAATTTTAAGAGAGAATAAAAAATTTATTGTTAGTAAATCAGAATTATTTGCCGATAATTTAACAACATTAACAGCAATGCAAGTGAGCGAACAGGCTAGTGAACACGGACGATTGCTCAATGAAGCATTGCAAATTGCATTGAATGTGCAACAAGAAATGAAAAGTTTACAGAGTCAAAGCTAGAAAGAATAGAGAAACTTTATAGAGACTTTAAAAAAGTCTTCACTGTTTGGTTAAAAGCTTCAGGCTCTGTTAAGAAGGGCCAATGATTACCAGGAACTTGACAAATGCGTAAGTTTTTCAGATTAGTTTTGTAAGGTTGAAGTTGCCAATCTTTACGGTTGAGTCCTTTTTCTGGCTGTACAAACAGGGTGGGAATGTGAATGGAGACTGTAAAACCGGGAAAGAGCATCACTTCCTCAAAAATCCGATCGCGAGCTGCGATGGTAAATTTACTCCCCCAACTCCCATCGGGTTTTTGTTCAAGACCTGCTTGAAAGACTTGCTGCTGTAGGGGACTCCATCCCTGGAATTGGTTTAACTGAAACGCTTGCTGTTGGGCTTCCTCGTAACTAGCAAATGGTCCCATGCCTTTTAGAAAGGACAAAAAACGGTACAAAAAGGGAAAAGTGATCTTGAAAAAGCTAGGTATTTTCCAAATAAAAATGGGATCGACCAGAACCATACTCCGCAAACGCTGCGGATTGCTCCTTGCCCATATAACAGCTAGTTTACCTGTCCACGAGTGAGCGACAACATGAGCAGCCGACCATCCCAAGCTATCCATCAGTGCTTCTAAGTCCGCGATCGCACTCTCAAAACTATAGTCCAACTCTGGCTTGCTACTCTCACCATGACCACGCATATCTGGTGCAACTATATGGTAGTTTGGCGCGAGGTCATCTCCTAAGCTAGACCAAACCAAGGCATGGTCGGCTAAACCGTGTAATAGTAATAAAGGTTCTTGACCTTGGTTCCATTCTAAATAAGAAAGTTTGATGTCAGGTATCGATAAGGTTTGACGTACAGGCATTATCGTAAATTTGAAAAAGAATTCAGCAAGTCCTGATTCAGGAGCGGAGCCGGAGACGCTCCGCCAAGGAGTCAGAATCACTTCCGCCCTTGGATTGGTGACCCCAGACACCCAACGAGAGAGCAGTCGCCTCTGTCGGGAGACATCGGTGCAGCGCTGTCTCACCGTGTAGACGGTGGGGATTTAAACCCCTTTACTCATCCGAGCGTCGCACAGAATTCAATTCTGTTAGCGGAGCGGGACGCAGTCCATTCTGGCGACTGACACCGTCGTTCTTTCAGTTAAATTTAATCATAAATTTATAGGTTCTATAGCAATCCTAAATCATTCGTACACAACAAGATTCCCGACTTCTCTTAGAAGTCGGGAAGGGTGAACATGCGCGATTTATGCGCTGAGTCCTTCTCTTATCGGAACAGGTGAGCCAACGGACACGCACTCGCGAACGCGCAGGCTACGCCTACACAAATCAAATAGGATGACTATATGTCCCAGTTCCTCCGCGAATGTCCGGGCTTGAAGTATCCCAAAAGAATAGGTATAGTTTATAGGACTAGTATTTGATTTTTGAAAAACCAAATGAGCTAAGGGCTTACCGTACAAAGGTTTAGTTCTCAGTATACGTAGTAAAAATCAAGTATGATTCCTATATCTGGCATGGAGTATTCGGAGAAATTATATTGCCTGTATCACGTATGCAGGTCAACGTCTTGTTGCCTCAAACCTGTGACATTTACCCACATCCTTGGTATACATTTGAAAGCGTGATTGGGTGCACATTTTCATTCCTATTGTGGGTATTTTACCTAACAGTCATCTGTGAGATATTAAGATAACATTCATTTTGTCAATTAGAAATTATGCTGAAAAAAGAGTCAAAAATAAGGTATTAAACTAAGCTTAGTACTGAGTTTGAAGCGCCAAAGTGAATAATGAGTAACTTGGTTACGCGATAGAGTGCAGGCGGCTTCCGCATCGCTCCCACAAAAATTATGTTTTTTACCACGTTTTTGGTAGTGTTTTTAAGTTATTTTACTTATTGACAGAATCACCATAACCTTAATTTCTCACAGATGCCTAACAGTTGCGTAAGTCCTGATAAGAATAGACAAGATGCAGAATAAAGCAAGGAAACTCTTCCGAGAAGAAGCATTAGAACGCCTGTCCTCACCAGAACAACTTGATCGACTAATGCAGGTAACAAGCCCCCAAGCTTGGTTACCTTTAGTTTCTATAAGCTCTTTGGTCGTTGTGGTTGGCATTTGGGGTATAGTTGGGCGAATTCCGCTCACTGTTACAGGCTCTGGAGTGTTGCTGCGACCCCGTCATGTGGTACAATTTCAAGCACCTAGTACTGGTCAATTGTTAACTCTCAATATCAAGCCAGGAGATGTCGTTAGGCAAAGTCAAGTACTCGCCACAATCGACCAATCTAATGTTAGGCAACAACTACAACAAGAGAGATCAAAGTTAGTTCAGCTGCAAGAGCAGAATCTAGACACCGATAGGCTGCAAAAGCAACAAACAGCGCAGGCACTAAGAACACTTCAGCAGCAACAAAAAGATTTTGAAGAAAACCTGCACCGAGAATCAGTAGCACCAAAACTGCACTCACAAACGCTTCAAGCGCTAGAGCAAAAACGACAAAGCCTTGAGCAAAGTGTGTCAAGAGAACAAGTCGCGCCAACGCTGCATAAGCAAACTCTCGCCGCACTAGCAGAAAAACGCAAAAGTCTTCAACAGCAAAAGGAACAAATCAACTCATTGCTGCAAACCTTGCAACAACGAGTTGAAACTCGTCGTAATCTCTTTAAAGAAAAAATTATTAGTCAGGATGCATTACTGCAATCCCAGCAAGAATTGTTGAATGCTCAGACGCAAGTGTCGGACATTGAAGCACAACTCAAAGAACTTGAAGTTCAAAGAACCAATGCAGAGCGGGATTATTTGCAAAACCTCAATAAACTTGACGAAGTCAAAAACAACATTCAAGAAATTGAAGTTCAAAGAACCGATGCAGAGCGGGATTATTTGCAAAATCTTAATAAATTTGACGAAATAAAAACCAAAATCAAAGATATCGAAGCGCAAAAAACCAAACTGGTTCAACAAGATTTAGAAAAGTCAATAAATAAATTAAATCAAATTCAGGAAGTGAGACGCAAGATTGCCCAGTTAAAACTGCAATTAACTCAATCAAGCCAAATTATTAGTAAATATGATGGTCGTATTTTGGAAGTTAGCGTCCTCCCCGGTCAAATTGTCGGCTCTGGTACCCGTATTGGAGCGATTGAAGCTGAAGATTCTAAAGCCAAACTACAAACCCTTGTCTACTTTGCAGATAAGGATGGCAAGCAAATAAAACCTGGCATGACTGTACAGGTCACTCCTAATGTTGTCAAGCGCGAGCGTTACGGTGGAATTGTTGGGGTAGTAACGAACGTTTCTCCCTTTCCCGTAACAACTGGCGACATTACAGCACAAGTCGGCAACGAAGACCTAGCTAAAAGCCTTGCTAATAGTAACGCAGCTCGCGTGCAAGTCTTCGTCCAACTCCAAAAAGACCCAAACACTGTCAGTGGTTACAAATGGTCTTCTTCTGATGGACCAGCACTCAAACTCTCATCTGGTACGACTACGCTAGTCCGGGTTAAAGTTGGAGAAGTCGCACCTATCTCTTACATCATTCCTATATTTCGCTCTTGGACTGGCATTTACTAACACAATCACTGACGGTTGTCAACTCATTCGCTTAATTCAATTCAAATTATAAATTCAAAATTAAGATTCTTGTTTTTTGAATTTCTCACGCTCGCGAATGAGTGAATTTGAGCGTGCTCGTGGGTCACCCTTCACGCCTGATTCTATCTTTTTTGGGCACTCATGCTGAACTAAACTATGCCTTTTGCTTTGATTGAGAAGATTCTGCAACACCACACGAGTCGTGTTCGCACCCCTACACTTTTGCAAATGGAAGCGACCGAATGCGGTGCTGCTGCCCTCGGAATTATTCTAGGTTATTACAGTCGTATTGTACCTTTAGCTGAATTGCGTCGCGAGTGTGGTGTCTCGCGAGATGGTTCCAATGCTTTTCATATCGTTAAAGCAGCCCAAAACTATGGCTTAAATGCCAAAGGTTTCAAAAGATCCCTAGAAAGTCTTACAGCCCTTTCTTCCCCCTACATTGTCTTTTGGAATTTTAACCACTTTTTGGTGGTGGAAGGTTTTGGAAGAAACCGCGTCTACCTTAACGATCCTGCTACAGGACGCCGGACCGTTTCCCTAGAAGAGTTTAACCGTGCTTACACTGGCGTTGTCTTGGCGATGGAGCCAGGACCAAACTTTCAACAATGTGGTAGAAAAAGTAACATTGTCTGGTCCTTGGCTTCACGCTTGCAACACTCGCAGGGTACTATCCTATTCTGCCTTCTAGCAGGACTGTTGCTGACTGTTCCTCGGTTGGCAGTACCAGGTTTTACTCAAGTATTTGTCGATGAAATTCTCATCTCTGACCGTTCTGACTGGATACGACCATTGGTATTAGGAATGGTTCTCACCGCCGTGCTCAGGGGCTTTCTCGCTTCGTTGCGGCTAACCTACCTGCGACGGCTGATGCTTAAGTTGTCAGTCACGATGTCGGGGCAGTTTCTCTGGCATATACTGCGTTTGCCAGTTGGGTTTTACGCCCAGCGCTATTCTGGTGAAATCAGCTCTCGGGTGCAACTGAACGACAAAGTTGCGGGTGTACTTTCAAGTTCCCTTGCAACCACGGTTATTGACGCGGTGATGATGGTCTTTTACTTTCTGATTATGTTTCAGTATGACCGGGTACTCACAAGCGTAGCTCTTGGTTTTGCGGTGATAAATTTCCTCGCCCTACAGTTTTTATCGCAGATGAGGGTGGATGCCAATATGAAGCTGGCGCAGGAATATGGTAAGGTCAATGGGGTAGCGATCGCAGGCATTCAAACGATAGAAACAATCAAAGCTTCGGGGCTTGAGTCCGACTCGTTTGCTAAATTCGCTGGGTATTATGCCAAAGCACTAAATGCTCAACAGGAATTGGCTCTCCAAACTCAAATTCTGACAATCTTACCTACCCTTTTGACAGCGCTAACAACCGCCTCTATTTTACTTGTTGGCGGCTATAGAGTGATGAACGGTAGCCTCAGTATTGGGATGTTAGTTGCCTACCAAAGTTTAACAGCAAGTTTCCTGGAGCCAATTAACAGTCTAATTAATTTTGGCAGTTTGTTGCAAGATTTAGAGGCTGACTTAAACCGACTTGATGACGTACTGCAAAACTCAACTGATGCAGAGGTGGAAAGGAAAGCAGGAGAGCAGAGGAGCAACGGAGCAACGGAGAATGACCAATTACCAATATCCTTTCGGTTGCAAGGTTACGTTGAGTTGCGGAATATAACCTTTGGCTACAGCCGCGTGGACAATCCCTTGATTGAGAACTTTAGTCTGACTTTGAAGCCAGGACAACGAGTAGCGATTGTGGGGGGTAGTGGTTCTGGCAAGTCTACGATTGCTAAGCTCATTTGCGGTCTTTATGAGCCTTGGGGGGGAGCAATTTACTTTGATGGCGAATCCAGAACTCAAATTCAGCGTTCTGTTTTAGCAAATTCTTTGGCAATGGTGGAACAAGATATTTTTCTGTTTGCTGGGACGGTTCGGGAAAATCTTACTCTATGGGATTCGACAGTATCACAAGCTGATTTGGTGCGGGCTTGCTCTGACGCAGCCATTCACGATTTAATTCTATCTCTGCCTGGGGGATATGACGCCAACCTGATTGAAGGAGGAATGAACCTCAGTGGCGGACAGCGCCAGCGTTTAGAAATTGCCCGCGCTTTGGTGAGAAATCCGGTGGTGTTGGTGTTGGATGAGGCAACAAGTTCGCTGGATGTTCAAACAGAATTAATGATTGATAGGAATTTGCGGCAGCGCGGTTGTTCCTGTATTGTCATTGCCCACCGGCTCAGCACGATTCGAGATTGCGATGAAATTATCGTACTGGAGCAGGGCAAAGTCGTACAACGAGGCACCCATGAGGAGTTATGGGAACAAGGAGGTAAATATGCCCACTTAATAGGCATGAATTTTTGATCAATCTCCTTTGGGTCTGTTGAATCGAACTTCAAGAGACATCCTCTTACGGAAATCTACGATCTGAAATGTTTTAAATTGATGACTTTCTCCTCCTTTTGGAAGATTTTTTAGCTCAGTAAATCCTCCATACTTTCAACAGTATTACGCACTACTTAAGTAGTCAATCTGCACTCACGCCACTAACTCAGGGTGCTCGATATCTTCAGCAGTTATGCATCTTACCTTTCACAATATGTTCCGAATTGCTGCTCGACGTTACTTTCGAGTTACTCATATTCTGAACTCGTTTTTTGCACTCACCACGTGGTGGGTATAATGTGCTTAGTACGACTGGTTCTACTGTTTACATTATTTTCTCTGTGATAGCACTGAGAATGAAATCCGTTTTTAATTCTGAATCAAAAAATTAAAGATTAGGTAAAAGTTGCTCTATTGACTCTCTTAAGCGGTTTACAAGTTCCAAATATTCTTCTAAACTTGTGATGAAATACTTACTCAAAGGAGTCATTCAACGTGAAAAAGATACAAACAAAAATCAACACTGTAACAGATGTTGAGACCAAAGAACAAGAATGTGAACTAACTTCTGCGGATCTAAAGGCGGTAGTTGGTGGGATAGACATTGTATTTGGAGACTTTGTAATTACAGTTCCTCATTATGTATACGCCGATGTGGATGGGAGGCAATATAAAGTTTATGCCGAACAATAAGTCTTGAAGTGTCTCCAGTTGTCTCGTGAGGAGGATGTATCCTATCCCCTCAATCATGTTTTGATAAGCACTCGATTGGCTTGGACAAACTTTTCAACCACTTGTGACACTCTAGGACGTTCCGATACTTGGTACCCCTCCCAAAGAGCCTACTGATCAAGTGTGTATCATTAAATAGATAACGGCGAGTGTCCATGTGCAAGCGTGCCGCAAGTGTCAATTACACTGAGCGCAGTGCTCATTGGGCAATCGCTGTTATTTTGTGAGAGTGTGGACAATACGGTTTAGATAAGCCCACAGGTTAAGCCTGAGGCTAAACACACAAAGCTCGCCTGCGTGGGCTATATTGAAAGCTTTTTATTACTTAAGTAGATATACCAAAAAAAATATTTTAAATTTGTAGCTATTTATAACTTTTGGAGGATTTTTTCTTCTCAGTAAATATTCGATAACTTTAAGAGTACTACGTACTACTCTAGTTAAGGGGAAGCTACTAATGATGAAAGCAAAACAGCAAGAAGCCAGCAACCTAGAGCGCAACACCCTTCAATTTGAGGAACTTAGTGATGCGGATCTCTTATCGGTGGTTGGTGGTCAAGATGGAATTGCTGATTTTTTTTACAATATAGGGATAAGCGCTAAGAACAGCTTCCTTGTCGCCTTCCTTGGCAGTGATGGAAAAGTTGGAGAATACTAGATTTAGGTCATCCTATCCTATCTCCCAAATCATTTATTAATAAGCGCTCTATTGGCAAAGACAAACCTTTCTACCATTTGTGGCACTTTGGGATGCTTAGGATAAGAGGCACTGCTCCCTGCTAAGCTAATTAACTATGACCAGGTGTGCATTTTCAATTGCCTTTTGGGCTAACTTTTACCCCACATTCCGCAGGTGTGATCGTAAATGCTGTATTTTCAGTAGACCGAAAAGATTTCTAGAAGGCTTACCATTGGGGCATTCTGGCGGATTGTATACAATCCGCCAGAATGCCCGTATCATCTGCGTTTTGAGCAATAGGGTTGTAGATGAGTTCTCCTGCTAAGGTAAGCGATCGCTCGACCCTGTGCCCAAAACATCGCCCCAAACCCTCATTCTTGCGTTGACTGACAAAAGTTTTCGGTCTACTGATTTTTGAAAATGAAGTAAATGCTGCAATTTTGAAGCATGACAGCATCACCACTAAATATCAGGGTACAGGATATTGACCACTGCGGCATAGTCGCAGGTATATGTGATCAAATGGGACTAATAGAGCAAATCAATCGATTGCTAGGAACCCATCCTCAAGAAATAATTAGTACAGGGCAAGTTGTGAAAGCAATGATTCTCAATGGATTAGGCTTTGTGAGTGCGCCATTGTACCTGTTTGAAAAATTTTTTGAAGGGCATTGCCACAGAACATTTGTTGGGGTCAGGGATACACCCTGAACACTTAAACGATGACCGTCTGGGTAGGGTTTTAGACAAGCTTTATTCCAAAGGTCAAAGGGCATTGCGTCAAGCCTTAGAACGAGCAAAACAAACGATCAATAACCAGTTGAGCAAACCGACAGCTACCCCAACCTTACATCAGTATTTCCGATACACAGCGAGAACAAAGGCTAGAGTTGAACTATGTAGCAACGGTTTACAACGGAATTGATGTTAGCAGTTATAAATTTTATCTCCAACCTGACGAACCGTCATATCTGGCATTTCTAGGTCGAATTTCTCCAGAGAAAGGAGCGCACTTGGCGATAGAAATTGCCAAACAAGCAGGCTGGCGCTTGAAGATGGCAGGTAAAGTGGATGTCGTTGATGTGGAATACTTTGAAAGAGAAATCAAGCCTTTAATTGATGGTCAGCAAATCGAATATTTGGGTGAAGCTAACCATGAGCAAAAAAATGCTTTGATGGGAGGTGCAGTAGCAACCTTATTCCCTATTACTTGGCGAGAACCGTTCGGGTTGGTTATGGTTGAATCAATGGCATCTGGTACCCCAGTGATTGCGATGAACCTAGGGTCTACACGAGAGGTTATTGCTCACGGCAAAACAGGTTTTCTCTGCAACAACGTTGAAGAATGTGTGAGTGCTATTAGCAAGGTTGCTGAATTAGAACGCTCTGCCTGTCGAGAGTATGTCTGGAACTGTTTCAGCGTTCAGAACATGACTGATGGCTATGAAGCCGTTTATCACAAGATTTTGACAGAACGCTTTGCTTGGAATAACGGATATTTCCGCCATCCAGTTATTTCAAGCAACAAGTCTATTTAGGGAGATTAAAACAGTTATCAGCTATCAGTTATCAATGGGCAATGGGCAATGGGCAATGCTCGATTTCCGAGTTCCGCTATTCCCAATTCCCAATTCCCAATTCCCAATTCCCTATGCCCCATGCCCAATTCCCAATTCCCAATGCCCTGTTCCTTGTTCACTGTTAAGTTTGCTCGGCATAGCCTTGCAAATTCTCTGGCTCAAATTGACGTAGAATGCGAGTTGCCTGATTGGTTAATGCTTGATTACCTTTGATGACAATCAGATACTTGCCTGCATTGAGGCGGTTCCGATAGGGTAGAGCATCTCCACTTCCTACAGTTAAACCAACTCCACCGCCGACAAAGTATGCACCCAAAGCACCAGAAGCGGCTCCCAGCAGTCCACCAATGAGGTGATTACCAAGCCTGCCAATAGGAAATAGTTCAATGCCAGTCAAAAGGTTGAAGGCGTAACCAGCAACAAAACCAAAGGGAATCAGCCAAGGTGCCAAACGATATATTCCTTTCTTTGCTTGCTGATTTGGGTTAATGAACCCATACTCATCAGCACTTTTGTATCCTCTGCCTAAAATATCAATTTGATTGGTGGGTAAGCCTTCTTTTTCTAGGGCAGTGTAAGCTTCTTCTGCTTTTGGTCTGTCTGGTAGAACTGCAACAAGATAATTCATAGCGTTATTCCGAGTTATGTTGTCATTGGTAAAAACAATCTTTCGCTCACTTCCATGACTATTAAATCAAGTGAGACAACTAACCATAAACCGTAAATGTTGAAGCAGTAAAAAACGTCAATCTTCAGGTTGAAATGGAAATGAAACTGAAATCTGTTATTTATATCTCCTAAACTAATTGCGAACAAAAAAACCTCAACCTTGAGGCTGAGGACTTTAATACTTCCACGGCTACAAAAATTTCAATGGCGCTCATTTTTGCGAATCAACAGCAAGACTAAACTATACCCTTGTCTCAACTTGAGCAAAGTCAGCCAATAATTTTTCTATATTGCTGGGATGCATAGCGTTGAGATATTGGGAAGCCATAGCTGGAGTTAAGAACTCTAACATCAGCCTGTTTTCAATCCAAAACTCAATGACATCGAAGAACCCATCTCGGTTGCAAGGCAAAACCCGCCAACCTTCCCGTGCAGCAATTCGCTCAATTTGTTCTAAGCTGGTTGGCACGGAAATTGCTGCATGAGTTGCTGTGTAGGTTGCAGGATGAGGAGCCTCTTGAAATGACGCTTGTTGATCGCCTTGCCCCGGAATGATTTCACTACCCAGAGGATAAATTTCAATCAACGTGCCGTATTCATCCCCTGCTACCACCATGTAGCTGTTTGGATTGGGTAGGAATTTTCCCATTTTACCGTTGAATACCTCAGCCAGAACCTTTGCAACGTGCAATGGATTGTTAGCAGGAATCGAAATGTGATGAATCATAATGTTTCTTTCTTGCAAAAACGTCAAGAAAATATAGTCTTCTTACTATCTTTAACCTTTTTCTTTTGAAAGAGCAGTACGAAAAAGTCACAAAAAATCAGGACATTTCTCTTAAAATTAAACTCCTTTGTCAGATTTGGTAAGAAATGGTCATTTATGTATGGGATTTCTCCCTTGCTCCCCCAGCCCCCTGCACAAGGTGCCTCTTCCACGACTTGTAACTGAGATCTTGCACCATTCTCAACAAACGTAGGGGAGCCAGTACTGCAGGAGGGTTTCCCGACAGAGGTATCTGGCGTTGGGCACTGACTTGAAAATAGAACGCAGAACTCAGAACTCAGAAGGGAAGAAATCTTTTTTTAGTTAGGATATCTGACTATTAACTCACCTGATTGGGTGAGTTAATACCTTCAAACCATTAGGGACATGACTCAAATGACCCCTAGTTTAGCTAGACGCTCTATCGTTTCTTGCTGTGTTTGGATGAAGTGTTTGCGGTCTACTTCTTTTTCCAGCATAGTGTTAGCTGGGTAAAAGTGCGAGTGACGATAACTTTCTGCGTAGAGTTCAAACCGCTGTCGTGAAAGTAAATTATTTAACCCTGGTCGGCGGCGGTAGCGGCGTAAAGCAGTCAAGTCTATCTCAGCAAAAGCTGCCATACTCTCCCCTGCACCTGTCTCAGCTAAAACCAGCCCTCGATAGTCAATGATTTTAGAGCCACCATCGGCAGAAGCAACAGGGATGGGGATATTAGCGACGCCAGCAGTATTGGAGGATACTACGTATACCAGATTTTCCACAGCGCGGCAGATTTTTGCCGCTTCTTTGGGAGCGCGTTCTTTGTCACAAACTTCTGAGGTTGAGTGCAGAAAAATTTCTGCTCCACGTATTGCAAGACAGCGCGTCACTTCCGGATATAAAATTTCTTCTGATGCGATCGCCGCTAAATTCCCAATTGCAGTCTTTGCAACCGGAAACACACCTTCAAGTCCGTAACAGTCAAGATATTTCTCCCATACATCATGCGGTGTCGGAGCAAACATAGAATTCAGCCGCCGATACCGCAAAACAACTGACCCGGATGGGTCAATAACAAAGCAAGTTTGAAAGTACAGCTTGGGAAAATTGGGGTCAAGTTCGTAGGCGTTACCTGCAAGAAAAATACTATGTTTGTGTGCAATATTGCTGAGTGCCTCATATTCAGCACCCGCCATTTCTAGACAAGCTTTTTCCCCCCAGACAGCCAGTGACTCTCCCATTGGAAAACCCGTGAAGAAGTATTCCGGTAGAACAATTAAACGACAGTCAGAGCCGATGAATGCTATACTGGCAGCGATTTGTTGTGCTAAACGGTTGATAGTATTTTGCATCAAAGAACGTGCTTCCTGACGGTTAGTTGCTTGGTTGACGGCGTGGCACGTTACCTGAAGTGCTAGAGCTCGGAATGAGTCGATGGTTTCTGGATTGACTGTCATACCCTGCTTTGTCTAAATTATCATTTTCCTTATTCCTATTCTGACTGCTGAGTTCTTTCTTCGGTCATTTTCTTACGTCGAACTCAGGTTCGAAGATTCATGTCATATAATAGTATTCGGGAATTCTTAGTAATTTTTGCAACACTAAAGTTAACGCGACGTGGCTGCCCAACACACCACGCTCAACGTATCACTGACTCGTGAGCTTAATGAATTTATCGCTTTGCTCATATACAAATCAGCAAGCGAAGTCGTCTACAAAGGGCACTTATGAAGGACGGGCATCAATCGGACTACTTCCCTGGACCTGGTGAAATGAGGGCACGTATGCGTGCGTTCGATTGGGCAAGCACACCTGTTGGTCTGGTTGAGACATGGTCGCAAAGCCTGAAAAGCATGGTGAAGACTCTCCTGGCGTCACAGTACCCAATGGTCCTGATTTGGGGTTCTCATCTCATTCAGTTTTATAATGATGCTTATTCCAAGCTGATCGGTGATAAGCACCCTGCTGCTCTTGGTACTGATATTAGAATGACGCTGGCGGAGGCGTGGGATACGCTTGGTCCGATGATTGACGAAGTTATGACAACTGGCGTGGCAAATTGGGTTCCGGCACAGATGCTTGTCTTGGAACGAGCAGGCTACCGTGAAGAGTCCTACTTTAGCCTCTCTCATGCCCCGGCGGAAGATGATTCGGAACAAATCGTTGGTATGTTTTGCGTTTGTAGCGAGGTGACCCAACAGGTCTTAGGCGAGCGGAGGTTGCGACTTCTTCGTGATCTGGCATCAAAAGCAGGCGAGACGCGCAGTGTAGAAACAACGTGCCACGACTTAGCAGGAGCGATCGCAGAACACCCACTTGATGTGCCATTTGCCCTACTCTACCTCCGTGAGGCGGATGGCAAAACTCTCACACTACGTAGCTCGGTACGGTTACCAGAGGGAGAACTGCTTAGCCCAGTTTCTGTAGATACCACAGCACCAGGAACAGATATATGGTCGCTAGCACGAGCAGCGACAGGTGAAACTGTCCTAGTTGAGGGTGTAGATTGCTACGAATCATTACCCGGCGGACCTTGGAATGAGCCTACCCGTGCTGCACTTGTGATGGCGATCGCTTCATCAAGTCAAACGGCTCCACTAGGCGTTCTGGTTGCTGGAGTCAGTCCTAACCGAGCGCTCGATGAAGGTTACAACTCGTTCTATGAACTCCTTGCAGCGCAGGTATCTGTTGCCATACGAAACGCCCAAGCATACGAGGAAGAAAGGCGGCGATCTGAAATACTTGCTGAACTTGACCGAGCAAAAACCGCCTTCTTTTCCAACGTCAGTCATGAGTTCCGCACCCCGCTCACGCTCATGCTAGGTCCATTGGAAGACGCGCTTTACGACCCACAACTCTCATCGCCTCAGCGAGAGCAGATTACCATTGCTCACCGCAACAGTCTCAGGCTACTGAAACTCGTCAATACGCTTCTTGACTTCTCGCGTATCGAAGCGGGTCGAATGCAAGCTGTCTACGAACCTACAGATCTAGCAGCACTGACTACAGATCTTGCAAGTGTGTTTCGGTCAGCGATCGAGAAGGCAGGGTTACAGTTGATGGTTGATTGTCCACCATTGCCTGAGCCAATTTATATAGACCGGGATATGTGGGAAAAGATTGTCCTTAACCTACTCTCGAACGCTTTGAAATTTACGCAACAAGGTTACATCACGGTTCGCCAGTATATAGTTGGGGAAAACTTTGAACTGCAAGTCGAAGATACAGGCAGTGGTATTCCTGAGTCTGAACTGAACAACGTATTTAAGCGGTTCCATCGCATTGAAGGAACACAAGGTCGAACATATGAAGGCACTGGGATTGGTCTTGCGCTTGTGCAGGAACTCGCCAAACTGCATGGTGGCAATGTGCGGGTACAAAGCATTTACAACTCTGGGAGTATTTTTACTATCTCAATTCCCCGAGGCAAGCAGCACCTTTCCTCCGACCGGATCGGAAGTGAACGCACACTAACCTCAACAAACATTCGAGCCGACATATTCGTTGAAGAAGCACTGCGGTGGTTGCCAGAAGAAGCAAGGGAGCAAACTCTCTCCCCTGCTCCTTCTGCCCGAATTCTCCTCGCAGACGACAACGCAGATATGCGTGAGTATGTGCGAAAGCTTCTGAGCACACAGTATGAAGTTGTTGCCGTCGCAGATGGCGAGGCAGCCTTGGTTGCGGCATATGAACGGGTACCGGACTTGGTGCTAACTGATATTATGATGCCGAAACTCGATGGCTTCGGTCTTCTCACACAGCTTCGTACTGACGAGCGTACACGTTCTGTACCAATCGTTCTCCTTTCGGCTCGTGCAGGTGAGGAATCACGTGTTGAGGGATTGGAAGCAGGAGCGGACGACTATTTGGTAAAGCCGTTTAGCACTCGAGAACTCTTGGCTCGTGTCAAAGCAACCTTGGAAACAGCTCGGCTGCGACAGGAAGCTGCTCGCTCTCGCTTGGAGATTGAAGCGACTCAGGAACGAGCAGCCATTCTTGAACGTGTCACCGATGCCTTTTATGGACTTGACCGACAGTGGCGATTTACGTATGTGAATCGGCGATGTGAGGAGTATCTCGGCAAAACACGTGAAGAGTTGCTCGGTAAAGTCATCTGGGACGAGTTTGCGATCGCAAGGGGCACTGCCTTCGAGGAGCAGTACCATAAAGCCATACGTGATCAAGTAGCGGTGCATTTTGAGATATTATCCCCTTTCTCTAACCGATGGGTGGAAATGCATGCCTACCCCTCTGCTGACGGGCTTTCAGTTAATTTCCATGACATCACTGACCGTAAACATCTGGAGGAGCGACGCGAGGCGCTTTTGGAAAGCGAGCAAGCAGCCCGTGCGGAAGCAGAGAGAATTGGACGTCTCAAAGATGAATTCCTCGCAACCCTCTCTCACGAACTCCGGACACCGCTGAATGCAATACTAGGTTGGACTCAGATTTTGCTGCGTAGAGGAACAATTGATACTACAGAATTGAGAAAGGGGCTTGAGACCATTGAGAGAAACTCGCGATCGCAAGCGCAGATTATCGAAGACCTTTTGGACATGAGCCGAATCATATCGGGTAAAGTTCGACTTGATGTGGAGAATGTCAATCTTCGCTCAGTGATTGAAGCGGCGATTGAATCTATCCTTCCAGCTCTTGCAGCAAAGGACATACGACTTCAAACAGTTTTGGATGCTATTCCTGTGTTCATGACTGGCGATCCGAACAGATTACAACAAATTGTGTGGAATCTTCTCTCCAATGCCATTAAGTTTACCCCTCAGGGTGGAAGGGTGCGGGTGTTGCTTGAAAAGATGGATTCCCACGTCGAGTTAATAGTCAGTGATACAGGTGAGGGCATCAAATCTGAGTTTTTGCCCTACGTTTTCGACCGTTTTCGGCAAGCAGATTCTTCTACGACACGGAAGTTTGGCGGTTTGGGATTAGGGCTTTCAATTGTCAAGCAACTCGTTGAGCTTCACGGAGGAACCATACAAGCAACAAGCCCTGGAGAGGGACAAGGCGCTACACTTACTGTGATGTTTCCACTCGCTCATAGAGAAAGCGATAGTCATACTCAAGCAATTGAACATAGTTTTGATGATGAAAGGTTTACGACTACTGGATGTGAGAAAACGAACCTTGAAAGTACGAAAGTTCTCGTAGTCGATGATGAAATCGATGCTCAAGAGTTGGTCAAGAGAGTCCTTGAGGAATGCGGGGCTAACGTCCTTACCGCTTCCTCAACAGATGAGGCGCTTGAGCTTGTACAAACCTATATGCCACACGTAGTCGTTAGTGATATTGGTATGCCCGGAAAAGATGGGTATGAGTTCATCCGCACACTGCGAGGGCTTCCCTCGGAGATGGGAGGAGATATTCCGGCTGCAGCAGTCACCGCCTTTGCTCGTTTTGAAGATCGAATTCGTGCCTTGCGCTCTGGTTACCAAACGCATGTTGCCAAGCCTGTTGAGCCAGCAGAACTCATTGCGGTTGTCGCGTCTCTTGCAGGTCGTCATGACTGATACAAATGGGCAATGGGCAAGCTCGCAATGGGCAAGCTCGCAATGGAGACAAGAAGAAGAACTAATGACTAATGACTAATGACTAATGACTAATGACTAATGACTAATGACTAATTTCCATTTATATCAAAATTAAAGTGAAACGGTATGAGTCTATGTTATTTTCTGCTTTAGGTATCAGTCCGCTACTAGGAAATTTGATAGCAACAGCGCTAACGATTGTTTATGTGTTCGGGCTGGTAGCACTGTTAAATATTTGTGTAACTAAATTTGGACTACCGCAAGACATTAGCCGTAAAATTACGCATATTGGTGCTGGGTCGGTTATTGGGTTTTTACCTCTTTACAGTGATTTACATTGGTCGAAGTACTTGAATGTGACAATTTTTGTAGTGTGGATAGTCCTCCTTGTACAGAAAGGACTATTTGCCAAACCTGACGATGACGCTGTTAACATTATGACCCGGACGGGCGACAGGCGTGAACTCCTCAAAGGTCCGCTTTATTTCGTGATTGTGGCAACTCTTTGCGGCACACTACTGTATAAAAATTTTCCTGGAATTGTCGCAATGACAGCTCTCGGCTGGGGTGATGGTGTCGCACCAATAATTGGCTCTCGATATGGCAAGCTGAAATACAAAATCCTTAGCGACAAAAGCTGGGAAGGAAGCCTTTCAATGTTTATTTTCGCTTTCGCCGCCAGCATCTTTTTTGTTTGGCTTATCATACCAGGTCAACTAAATTATAGTCAGATTTTATTGTTGGCATTTATTGCCACAGTTGTTGAAGGATGTAGTCCAAAAGAGGTTGATAATATTTTAATTCCAGTAGCAGTTATTGTGGCAGCAAGTTTTGTTTAACTAATACCAAATTCTTTAGATACACAAACACAGCCTGCCTGAGCGAGCTAAAAAATAAAAGAGGGTAAAAAACGTGATTGTGTCATTTTCTAGCAGAGCCAAGCGAAGAATAGTTGAATTTTTATAGAATAATAAATATGGTATAATAGCGTTGCAAATACATAATATTTAAGCATTGAAAAAAGATAAGTCACAACGCAGGTAATTCTAATGCAGAAGGCAGTAACTCTAGAGGAAGCTTTAGAATTGATAAAGCAGCTTTCCTTAGTAGACAAAGTGCGCTTGATTGAGCAAGTTGCGCCCCAAATTGAAAGGGAATTGAGAATTGTTCAGCCCAAACCGCGAAAGTCTTTGAGAGGGCTGTGGCGGGGTAGTAATATTACAGAGTCAGATATTGCTGAAGTCAGACAGCAAATGTGGGGAAACTTCCCTCGTGAGGATGTTTGATGTCTGATGCGGTAATAGATACCCATGCCCTAATTTGGTATTTGGAAGATAGTCCTCGTCTTAGTCCTGCTGCAAACCAGGTTTTTGAACGATGCGACAGGGGAGAGATAGTTATTTACATACCAACGATTTGCTTAGTAGAAATTGTGTATTTACAGGAAAAAAGACGCATCTCAGCAGATATGAAAGCGCAGCTAGATGCTGCATTAATGGCTGGGACTAGTGGAATGATTCTAGCCAATCTTACATCTGGGGTGGTTGATGCATTAGCTACAATACCGCGAGATAGTGTCCCTGATATGCCTGACAGGATTATTGCAGCTACTGCTATACATCTGGGTTTACCTTTAATTAGTCGAGATAGCAGGATGCCTTTATCTGGGGTGATTCTCATCTGGTAGAGTCAGAATTCTGACGATTGCGATCGCCTCAAAGGGTGCGGAGCTTTGCGCGATCGCACAGTATCTCAACTTCAATCATCCGGTGGTAGTCTTCTATCGTCCACTTGGCAAAGGTCTTCATGATGTAAGAGATTGTGACTCAGTCCAGTTTGCCTTAATGCTTGTTCCATTAAGGCAAGCTAGTAAAGAGCTTCATCAAATTGTTACTTGTGTTCGTTCTGCTCTTGAGCGTCGCTAGTAAGTAGTTAGACAAAATTAATTACATGATTTTCTCCAAATTCTCTCAGAATTTTTTCAAAGAGAAACTAATGAATGGGATGGTCAGAAAATATATGAGTTTATAGAAAATTTTTTAGATGGAGATTTAATACCAGCAGTTATTCTTTGGAGAAGTTGTAGTGGTTATTTTTTTGTCATTGATGGCTCGCATCGACTTAGTTCTTTTATAGCCTGGATAAATGATGACTATGGTGATGGTAATATTTCTAAGGAATTTTATGATGGAGACATCACAGAAGAGCAAAAAAGTGCTGCTCAGCAAGTAAGGAAACTAATTAAGGAGAAAATAGGTGATTACAAGGATTATCAATCATTAACACAGAATCGAGGACAAGTAGATCAAAAACTTATTGAAAGAGCAAGAAACTTAGGTGCTTTAGGTATCCAGCTTCAGTGGGTTGAAGGTGATGCAGACAAAGCGGAAGCCTCATTTTTCAGGATTAACCAAAAAGCTGCACCTATCAGTGAAACTGAGATACGTTTGTTACGAGCTCGAAAAACGCCTAATGGCGTTGCTGCGCGTGCAATTTTGAGAAGTGGTAATGGTCATAAGTATTGGTCAGATTTTTCACAAGAGAAACAGGATGAAATTGAAAAAATAGCCGAAGAAATACATCAATTGATTTTTGAACCTAAACTAAGAAATCCAATTAAAACTCTAGATGTACCAATAGTGGGAAATCTATCAACTTCAGAAAAACTAGAAGTCATATTAGAGTTTGTCAATATAGTCAACGGTATAGAAGTAGATGACCAATTAGGAGACGATGCAACGGGAGACAAAACTGTCGAACTGTTAAAAAGTTGCAGAAGAGTAGCCCAAAGGATAAACAGCAATCATCCTTCATCTCTTGGGTTACATCCAATTGTATATTTCTACACTAATACTGGAAAGCCTAAAATTGGCTCATTTTATGGCGTAGTTACTTTTATATTACATTTAGAAAAAACAAAATCTTTTTCTAAATTGAGTAAATTTAGAAAAGACTTTGAATGGATAATTTGGCAAGATGATATGGTTCCTCAGATTGTCAGTAAGAGCAGTGCAGTTAAAGCGCGAGATAAGGTGAAAGATTTTTATCTGAAAATAATTGACAAATTATTCCAAAGAATAGATAAGAAAAATGTCATCAAGGAGATAGTAGCTGAGAAATATTTTGGCTCCTTAAAAAGTAAAACTAAAGACAACACAAGTGAGATCCAAAGTAAGGAATTTTCACGAGAGACGAAAGCAGCAGCTTATATAAGAGAAGCTTTACCTGGTTCTCCACGATGTAAAATCTGTGGTGGCTATCTCCCCTGTCGCGTTAACTCCATAGATCACAAAAAAAGAAAAGCAGATGGTGGCTTAGGTACTTTAGATAATGCACAGTTGACTCACCCCTACTGCAATACAACATTCAAAAACTAACTGTTCCTAAGCCACCTATAAAACTTAGACCTAGTAAGGTGCATCATATTACACCCACATACTATATCTCTACCTGATACTGCTGCAACACCTGCTTAACATACTCCCCAGTATATGATCGAGAATTCTTTGCCACTTCCTCTGGCGTACCTACAGCAATCACCTCTCCCCCTTTGTCGCCACCTTCTGGTCCTAAATCTATTAACCAATCAGCACAACGAATCACATCTAAGTTATGTTCAATGACTAAAATAGAATTACCCTTATCTACCAAACGTTGCAAAACATCTAACAACTTATGAACATCATAAAAAGATAAACCTGTTGTGGGTTCATCTATTAAATAAAGAGTCTTACCTGTAGCGCGGCGAGAAAGTTCTGTTGCTAATTTCACCCGCTGTGCTTCACCACCAGATAAGGTTGTTGCTGGTTGTCCAAGATGAATATATCCTAACCCAACATCAACCAAAGTTTGCAGTTTACTAACGGCTTTGGGAATATTTGTAAAAAATTCCAAAGCTTCCTCAACCGTCATGTTGAGAACATCAGAAATAGACTTGTCTTTGTACTTCACCTGCAAAGTTTCGCGGTTATATCTTGCACCTTTGCAAACTTCGCACTGTACATAAACATCCGGCAAAAAGTTCATTTCAATGATATTCACACCCTGTCCGCTGCAAGCTTCACAACGTCCACCTTTGACGTTGAAGGAAAATTGTCCTGGTTTATAACCCCTTGCTTTTGCTTCAATTGTTTCTGCAAATACATCACGAATGACATCAAAAACCCCTGTATATGTCGCTGAGTTAGAACGTGGTGTTCTCCCAATGGGTGATTGGTCAATGACAATTGCTTTATCAACTGTATCTAATCCCTCAATTGCGTCTATTTCTTTAGGGAATGGAACTTTACGCATCAACTGATGTTGCAGTGCAGGGTAAAGTAACTCATTAATTAAGGTAGATTTGCCAGAACCAGAAACACCAGTCACGGCGACAAGTTTACCCAAAGGTATTTCTATATTAATATTCTTTAGATTATTGCGACGAGCATTTTTGATGACTAAACTTAGACCATTTCCTTCTCTGCGTACGGCTGGAGTTGTAATCACTCGCCGTCCTGACAAATATGCACCCGTAAGAGATTCTTCCGACTCCAGCAACGCTTGCAAATCACCTTGGACAACAATATTTCCGCCATGAATACCTGCATGAGGACCAATATCAACAAGGTGGTCAGCAGCACGAATGGTTTCTTCATCATGCTCTACCACAATCAATGTATTACCTAAATCCCTCAACCTTGTTAAAGTTCGCAGCAACCGTGCATTATCTCGTTGATGCAAACCAATACTCGGTTCATCCAAAACGTACAAAACCCCAGTCAACCCAGAACCAATTTGAGTTGCAAGACGAATTCGTTGTGCTTCCCCACCCGAAAGCGTCATCGCTGGACGGTCAAGTGTCAGATAATCCAACCCGACATCCAAGAGAAATTGCAATCGCGCTCTAATTTCTCTCAATACCAAATCTGCAATTTGCAACTGACGTTGACTCAACTCTAACTTATCAACTTTCTCGCGACACTCCCGAATTGAGGAAGTTGTCAAATCCAAAATTCGGTACTGTCCCAACCGCACCGCCAACGCTTCCGGTTTCAATCGCTTTCCTTCACACACCGGACACGGCTGGTCAATCAAATACTGTTCCAACTTTTGTTTAATTAACTCCGAACTACCATCATATTGCCCTTGCAACATAGGAAGCACGCCTTTAAACCCTGATCTCTGTGTCCTCTGCGTCTGTGCGGTTCCATACAAAACAACTTCCCGCTGTTCCTCAGTTAACTGACTCCACAAAGTCTGCAATTCAAACCCAAACTCTTGCCCTAACTTATACAGTAACTCTATATAATAAGAATTCTCCTTCTCCGACCAAGGAGCAATCGCAGAATACACAGGTGCTTTCGGGTCAGGAACTACCAACTCTGGCGAAAATCTTCTTAAACTTCCAATTCCGTGACAGTTGGGACAAGCACCATAAGGAGAATTAAACGAAAACAGGCGCGGTGATAATTCCTCCATAACCGCCCCGTGTTCTGGACAAGCAAAGTTCTCTGAAAAGACCAATTCTGAAGAAGATTCTTGTTTATCTGTATCTTTTATAATTTCAATAACCGCAATTCCACTTGATTGTTTCAGGCAAGTTGCAAGAGAATCAACCAAACGCTCCTGAATACCAGGTTTTTTTACAAGACGGTCAATGACCACCTCAATCGTATGAGTAATATTTTTATCTAAGTAAATAGCGTCAGAAAGTTCTCGCACTTCGCCATCCACCCGCACACGGACAAAACCTTGGGAGGCTAAACTTGATAACAGCTTTTTATGAGTCCCTTTTTTACCCCGGACAACAGGTGCGAGGATTTGAAAACGGGTGCGATCGCTTAGTTCTAAAATGCGATCGCACATCTGGTCTATCGTCTGAGGGGCAATACAGCGATCGCATATGGGACAATGAGGTTCACCCGCCCGTCCAAACAACAGTCGCATATAATCGTAAATCTCCGTCACCGTCCCCACCGTGGAACGGGGGTTATGGGAAGTAGACTTTTGGTCAATGGAAATCGCTGGACTTAAACCCTCTATCGCCTCCACATCAGGTTTTTCCACCTGTCCCAAAAATTGCCGTGCATAAGCACTCAGGGATTCTACATAGCGGCGTTGCCCTTCTGCGAAAATGGTATCAAATGCTAGGGAAGACTTGCCAGAACCAGAAACACCAGTGAAAACAATCAGGCGATCGCGTGGCAGTTCTAAATCAATATTCTTGAGATTATGCTGTCTTGCACCGCGAATGCGGATCGTGTTTTGGTTGTTGCTGGAGTTGGGAAGGTGTCCATTTAAGGATACGGCTATCTGCTGGCTATTTGACATATTGGCGGTCTGGGAGAAAGCAGTAGGGGCGAAACAGTTCTTAATATTATCATTGTTGTCTTTACTATGGTAGAACAAGAGTACTGCTTTAGGTGGCGATCGCTATGACTACTACCACAGCTAAAAAACTAACTTTTGAGGAATTTTTGGAACAGTACCCAGATGGCTTAGGCATTTACGAACTTGTGAATGGGAAAATTGTACAGGTGGAACCGACCAGAGCGCATAAAAATGTAGCACGATATCTCGTCAAGTCTTTTGACAGAGAGATTGAACGTTTGGGACTTGATTACATTGTTGACAAGGATATTGTCGTTAAAACTGTAACAGCTTTTCTGAAAGAGCAAGGCAGAAATCCGGATGTGAGTGTAGTGAGTGCATCAAAGTGGAACTCAAATGTAATGGCATATGGTGCTTTGACTGAACCGATCCAGCTGGCTGTGGAAGTTGTCTCAACGAATTGGGAAGACGATTACGTTGATAAACTAGACGAGTACCAACGACTCGGTATCCCTGAGTATTGGATTGTGGACTATCTGGCAATCGCTTCTAGAAGTTATCTGGGTAATCCCAAAGTCCCCACGATTTTTGTTTACCAATTGGTAGAAAGTCAATATCAAGTCCAAAAATTTACGAGTGATCAGCACATTGTATCGCCCACTTTTCCAGAACTAGAGCTAACTGTTGAGATGGTTGTGGGCGCAAGCCAAATGCGAAAACTTTGACTCTTGTTACGCTAAGTTTTGTAAAAATGTTGCCATTGGAATTGCAACCAATGGGAAACTCGCAATCAGTTTGCGATCAGCTGTAATGAGAGGTACCCCCAACTGCTGTGCTAAGACAATATATTCACTAGTAAAGGCAGAACAACCTGATTCAAAAGTAAGCTGTAGAACTGCGATCGCATCAATTGCATACTCACCCTGCTGCATCAAGGTTTCTGCTTCCTGGTAAATCCCAATCGCATCCTCTAAACAGAGGTATCCTTGACGCAGATACAACGCCAGAACGTTACGGAATTCTGATCGCCAAAGATAAGGAGCCACCCATTCTGGATCTTGTTCATAAACAGCTTCTGCTTGTTGCGTTTGTTCACCCTCCAAAAAGAAGTAGGCGATGACATTCGTATCTACAACAATCACAACCTTCCCTCGTTTTTCGCCTCAAACAACTCTGTTTGTGTTAAAAGATGATTGACTGTTTTCTGGCGAAGAGCATGAACTCTTTCCAAAACTTCAGTTTTCTTGAGTTTTGGGGTTGCTACGGCTTGTTCTAGACAAACTAGAATTTCGCTATTTAGACTACGACGATTCTGAGCGGCGTTTTGCTTCAGTTTGTCATAAAGTGTTTCTGGAATATTTTTAAGGGTTAACGTGACCATACACATCAGGGATAACAGTGGAACCATAATGGAACCATAATCACTGAAAAAGTAAATGTCAAGTATAAGTAAAAGGATTATAAAATTCCACTCCGATGTTTTGGATGTCCTTAACATTGCGGGTAATCAAAGTCAGATCGTGAACCTTGGCGGTAGCAGCCAGTAAGCCATCCACTATAGAAACCGGATTAGGAACATTGATTCTCCCCCACTCTTGGGCAATTGCTTGAGTAATTGGAAGGATACGGCTTTCGTAGCCAGTCACAATTTTATTTAACCAAACATCTAGAGCTACAGCAGCTTTTTGGTCGCGTCGCCGAATTCTCTCGATTCCGCTTTCAATCTCGCCAATCACCAAGACGCTAAGAAAAATGTCTTGCTCGTCAACGAGCTCAAACCACCCCGCTACCCCCGGATGGCAGCGCTTGCCTTTGCGTAATTCGAATAGAATATTCGTATCGAGCAAGCAGCCCTTCACAAATCTACCTCACGACTGCGATCTTCTATCCGGTCAAAGTCAGTATCCTCGCCAACATCCGGCATCGACTGCAAGAGTTGTTTCAGTGATGATTGAGAGGAGCGCTCAAGCAAAACTGCTTCCAGAATCGCTCGATGTTCCGCTTCAGCAGAACGACCATTTTGAGCGGCTCTGAGCTTCAGTCGGCGAACTACCTCTTCATCTAAGTTACGAACGATGAGCTGTGCCATAGCTTCTTTGTCATGCTTCTGCTAAAGAATTTTACTTTATGATAGCATTGATATCATAGTTTAATTTTCTATACTTTTTGTTGTGGAATGTTTCCACCAACTGTCAACAGTTAAGCTAGATTTATCAATGGCATTGAAGAGGTATTCTGACTATGCTAGCCAGTGCAACCACATATGAAATTACCTGGCAAAAGTTACCAGATGATTTTGTTTTAGATGACGAACCAGTGGATAACATTAATCAGCCACTACTAGCAGCGGCTTTAACAGAAAGCTTAGAACTTGCTGAAAAATTGCCAGCCAACGCCTTAACTATAACTAACTACGGCATCTGTGCCACTTTAAATAACAAAATTGTCGTGAAAGCTCCAGATTGGGGATTTATACCTTCTATTAAAGTGTCACGCTCAGAAGTTAAGCGGAGTTACACCCCACAACTCCAAGGCGATTTTCCACTCATCGTGATGGAATTTCTTTCGGATACAGAAGGTGGAGAATACTCTAGTAAACCAACTTATCCACCGGGGAAATGGTTCTATTATGAGCAAGTTTTAAAAGTTCCTAACTACGCGATTTTGGAACCAGAAACGGGAGTGTTAGAAGTGTATCAGTTAGATAATTCTGGGCGGTATCAACTTCAAACACCAGATGAGAATAACCGTTACTGGATTGCGAAAATGAACTTGTTTTTAGGAATATGGCAAGGAAGCCGAGAAAATCGCACTGGTTATTGGTTGCGTTGGTGGGATGAAACAGGAGAACTCTTGCTGTGGGGTTGGGAGTTAGCAGCCAAGGAACGACAGCGGGCAGAAAGATTAGCTGCTCAACTGCATGCATTAGGAGTAGAACCGGAAGCTTGAGAGAGCTTTTAGCCATCCATTTGTGAACTCAGGGTTACCTTTGCCAACTCACAATCACTTGCTAATAACTCACTGATTTAGACAGACTTTGGGTGTATCAGGATGACTTTTGCTGCTACCTTGGAAAGTCAAAAGCTATGATTGGGAAAAAGCTTAGTCATCAAAAACTTTATGGCTCTCAATTTATCAAATACAACATTGTCTCAATCTGCAAATCTGAAGCTACATATTTTGATAGAACACAGCAGTGAGGAAATGGTGATTGCTTCTGTTTTAGAACTTCCCAACTGTTTTGTTGAAGCCCCTAACCAGGAGCAAGCTCTAGAAGACATAAAAAAACTGTTGCATTCTCGATTAGAAAAGATAGAAATCTTTCCCTTGGAGATTCAATTGTCTCAAGCAAAACAAACTGAGAATCCTTGGATAAAGTTTGCAGGTGTCTTTCAGGATGATCCTGACTCAATACTGCTCGGATAAGCAAAAATTAGAAACCCGGTTTCTTAAAGAAACCGGGTTTCTGGCACCTCAACTATTCTTAACCGAGCAGTATTGGGAGTGATGGTGACTCGTAATCAGAAGGATTTTTCTCAAATTCCTGGTTTAGTGCTGGAAGATTGGACGTTATGACACTCTGTAGGCTGCAACCCTTTGGGATGGCTAGCAAGGTAAGGTTTGAGCAAGTCGCAACCCCGCGCTAGTAAATCATCAAGATCCAAACTCCACAAAATCACGGTTTTGTCCTTACTAGCAGAGGCAAGTGTTTTGCCATCTGGGCTAAAACTGACGCTGTTAACCTCAGCGCCTGCCCAGTGAGGGTTTTAACGTAGGCTGGGCGAGGTATAATACTCATCAGCCAACCCCTAGGCGATCGCGAAAGTATTGACGATACAAATCACACAAAGGCATTACCTTATTGCCCTGAAACTTGACGATTCCCATACTCCGGAGCTTAAACGCCTCCACAGAACCGACATCCACTGGTATGTCTGACGTAACAACTAGTTTAACCGCAGCCAGCAATTCTGCATCCTCTTCTAAATTTCGCAGATGACGGCGTAGATGGTCACATAATGGTCCTTCTTCTGTAGGTGCGACTTGCTCTAGCTTCTGTAGCGTCATTCTACCACGAGCAATTTGATACAAAGCCACTCGCACCAAATAGGGATGCCCACCCACAAGTGTCATCAGCTCCTCCAGTTGTTCTTGAGTCCACTGTTGAGTTTAAGGTGATTTCTTTTTTCCCTAGTCTTAAGCGATTATCTACAGTTATCTTAGATTTATCAATGGCATTGAAGAGGTATTCTGACTATGCTAGCCAGTGCAACCACATATGAAATTACCTGGCAAAAGTTACCAGATGATTTTGTTTTAGATGACGAACCAGTGGATAACATTAATCAGCCACTACTAGCAGCGGCTTTAACAGAAAGCTTAGAACTTACTGGAAGATTGCCCGCCAACGCCTTAACCATGACTAACTATGGCATCTGTGCCACTTTAAATAACAAAATTGTCGTGAAAGCTCCCGATTGGGGATTCGTTCCATCTATTCAGGTATCACGAGAAGAAGTCAAGCGGAGTTATACTCCCCGACTCCAAGGCGATTTTCCACTCATCGTGATGGAATTCCTTTCGGATACTGAAGGTGGAGAGTATTCCAGTAAACCAACCTATCCACCTGGTAAATGGTTCTATTACGAGCAAATTTTAAAAGTTCCCAACTATGCGATTTTGGAACCAGAAACGGGAGAGTTAGAAGTGTATCAGCTAGATAATTTAGGGCGGTATGAACTTCAAACACCAGATGAGAATAACCGTTACTGGATTGCGAAAATGAACTTGTTTTTGGGAATATGGCAAGGAAGCCGAGAAAATCGCACTGGTTACTGGTTGCGTTGGTGGGATGAACATGGTGAACTATTACTATGGGGTTGGGAGTTAGCAGCCAAGGAACGTCAGGAGAAAGACGCGGCTCTTCGACAGGTAGAACAGGAACGTCAACGGGCAGAACAAGAACGCCAACGAGCAGAACAATTAGCAGCCCAACTGCATGCCTTGGGAGTAGAACCGGAAGTTTAAACTTGGCTTTGATTTATCTAAAATCATATTCTGTAGGTAAAACAAAGTTAGCCAGGGGTCGTTTATGATGCTAATCTTCCAGAAAATCTCTAAAAAAGTTGATCAGCTTGGTGACAGTCTTTTCCTGTTTCTGTTAGAGAAATCAGCCCAAAGAAGTCTCAAAAGTTTAGAAACAGATACTGCCAAAGCTGCTCAACTGCAACAGAAAGTTTTGCTGGAGATTTTGCAGTTGCAAAAGAACACCGAATACGGAAGGAAGTATAACTTTGCAGTCATGCGATCGGTGGTTGACTTCCAAAAAGCACACCCTCTCTCTACTTATGACAACTACCAGGCAATTATTGACAATATCTCTAACAATGGCAAGTTTACACAACTGGTAGCAGAGCCAATTATTCTGTTTCAAGAAACATCAGGAACGACTGGCAAAACGAAACTCATACCTAGAACAAAACGTCTATTTACCACCGTTCAAAAAGCTTTCCAAGCTGTCCAAGCAATCATTCAATCTCACTATCTTAATCAAAAAATATATTCAAAGAACTATCGTGGTCTTGGCTTGGGTAACGCACAGCCACTCAGCTTAACACCAAGTGGTATTCCTAGAGGTGGTGCAACAAGTGGAGGAATCAGACAATCTAAATTGCTGAAGAAAATTTTCCGTCTGTCTTACACTAGCCCTGCTAGCGTCTTCTTAATCGAAGATTACCGTAGCGCTTACTATTGCCATTTGCTGTTTGCTCTACTTGATCCAGACTTAGCATATATATCCTCTAACTATGCCTCAAATGTGTTGGAAGGAATACAAATATTGGAAACACAATGGCGGCGATTAGTCAACGATATCCAGTCGGGTAGCATTGATGAAAGTATACAACTGGATGCTGCCACACGAGAGGAATTGCAAAATTTACTCCAGCCAAATCCTGCTCGTGCTGAGGTACTGAGGACTGAATTTGAACAAGGGATGCAAGGAATTTTACCCCGGATCTGGTCCCGATTGTCCTACATCCAATGCATCACCACAGGGTCAATGGGGCTTTACAAAGAAAAATTGCAATTTTACGCAGTTCAGGTTCCTATTTACTCGGCTGGTTTTGGCGCGAGTGAATCCTGGCTTGGTGTCAACCTCCAGCCAGAAAGAAATCCTCCTGCTTATGTGATAACTCCGCATGCGGCGTTTTTTGAATTTATCCCTTTTAGTGAAATTGATGCCCAGCAACCCACTACAGTTGATTTAACTTCTTTAGATGTTGGCGAAAGTTACGAAATCGTGGTGACAACGGTAGCTGGACTTTACAGATATAGAATGGGAGATATTGTCAAGTGCGTTGGCTACTATCATCAAAGTCCGATGGTCGAATACCAGTACCGACAAGGTTCTCTGCTCAACATTACAGGGGAAAAAGTTAGTGAACAAACAGTTTTTACTGCGATTACTGAAGCGATAAAACTGCTAGAGTCAGACTGCGAACTAGTAGACTACACAACCCGCATAGAATTTATCTCTGGTTCCGGGAGATATGTTGTCTACGTGGAAGTTTCTCAAACATTTTCATCTCTACCAGATTTAAACGAATGCCGGGAGAAAATCGAAGCAGTTATTGCAAGTTTAAATACTGCTTATAAACAGTGTAGAGCAGAAAATAGAATCGACCAACTTGAATTGAAGTTGGTGCAGAAAGACACTTTCAAACTCCTGCAACAAATGTTGCTCTCAACAGGGACTTCCAATTCACAGTTTAAGATGCCACGCTTGTTAAAAAACCCCCAGCAGGTAGAATTGATGGAAAGTATGGCATTCGGGATAGGTTAAGAGAAAATAATTTTTTCATTCGTTGCGGGCGTGTAATCGCGCCCCTTGGGCGCACGGAGTAGAGGCTGTTCCTCGTTCCTATGCTCTGCATGGGAATGTACTACAGGAGGCTCTGCCTCCTTTTAATCAGCTTGAGGCAGAGCCTTGACCAAATGCATTCCTTGTCAGAGATAAGGAACAAGAAAACGGTAATGACAGTTTTCAGGTTAACCCTGGAAACTGTTTTTATTTTGGGCGGTCTTTTTTGACTTTAACTGGCAAAAGTTCAAAGTTCTTTTCTTATAATTAACAAAAATAAAAATACGGTAGAGCAATTACAATTATGATTAAAAAAATAACTTTACTGATGCAAAGTTTCTTAGTAAAAGTTTAGATAAATATATTGATAAAAGAAAGAATTTATGTAAAACCAGATATTAAGATAAAGAAAAAGTTTCCCATCCAGAAACATTGTCTCTTAGGGAAACTAATTAACAGTATTTTGGTGTGAGCAAATTCAGTTGTCCTCAAGCTTAGGCAGAGGAAAATTAGCAAACTTGGATAAAACAGCAGATTTCTCAATTCTTTAGAGTTGAGTCAGTTTTTATTAGCAGTTTATCACTAAATACAGCCATGAGCACGACTTTAAAAAGAAGCGAAAGCGACAATCTGTGGGTTCGGTTCTGTGAATGGATTACTAGCACCGAAAATCGACTCTATATTGGCTGGTTCGGTGTGTTGATGATTCCTACATTGTTAACCGCCGCCATTGTCTTTGTTATTGCCTTTATTGCGGCACCACCTGTTGATATCGATGGAATTCGTGAGCCGGTTTCTGGTTCTTTGTTATACGGTAACAACATCATCACTGGCGCTATTGTACCAACATCTAATGCTATTGCATTACACTTTTATCCCCTTTGGGAAGCATCTTCTCTAGATGAATGGCTCTACAATGGCGGTCCTTATGAGCTTATTGTTTTCCATTTCCTGATTGGTATTTTCTGCTGGTTGGGTCGTCAATGGGAACTCAGCTATCGTTTAGGAATGCGTCCTTGGATTTGTGTCGCTTACTCTGCTCCTGTAGCAGCCGCTACTTCTGTTTTCTTGATTTACCCACTTGGGCAAGGTAGCTTTTCTGATGGAATGCCTCTAGGTATTAGCGGCACATTTAACTTCATGTTCGTGTTCCAAGCTGAACATAATATTCTCATGCACCCGTTCCATCAATTCGGTGTAGCAGGTGTATTTGGTGGTGCGCTGTTCAGTGCAATGCATGGTTCTTTGGTGACTTCTTCTCTCATACGTGAAACCACTGAAAATGAGTCCCAAAACTACGGGTATAAGTTTGGTCAACAACAGGAAACTTACAATATCGTTGCGGCTCACGGTTACTTTGGACGGTTAATCTGGCAATACGCTAGCTTTAACAACTCTCGCTCCTTGCATTTCTTCTTAGCATCTTGGCCCGTTATTGGTATCTGGTTAACTGCTTTGGGTATCAGCACAATGGCATTTAACCTCAATGGTTTCAACTTTAACCAATCAGTGCTTGACTCTCAAGGTCGTGTGGTTAATACATGGGCAGATGTTCTCAACCGTGCTAACTTGGGTTTTGAAGTGATGCACGAGCGCAATGCTCACAACTTCCCACTCGATTTGGCTGGTGGTGAAGCTTATCCTGTGGCTTTACAAGCTCCTGCAATTAATGGTTAGTAATCTTCACAAGAATTGATAACGTTGTTTTTGTGAAGAAGAAAGCGCTCTCTCTATATATATGAGGGCGTTTTTTTGTTGCTTAGTTTTATTGCTGACTTGTATCTGTATTGTTACTTATGGTTTGATAGAGTCAGGAAAATCACTCACTAAAAGTGATATTTAAGTATAGTTTCATAAAGATTGAAGTGACTGTGAAACTCAATTTATTTGCTCACATACCCAGTGCGATCGCTCGTAAGAGCACGACGCTTTACGCAATCGCCTTCACTATCAGCTCAGCTGCAACTCTGATTCAGCCAAGTTATGCTCAACAAAACCAAAAGTTCTTCTGCGGAATAAGCGAGGGTGTTCCAGCAACCTTTGTTTACACCACACGGGGTGACATCCCAATGATTCGCTGGGTTGATGCAGGATTCGCCCCTCCTTGGACTCCTGAGCGGCGCTGTGAAGCAATCTCTGAGAGATTCCGACGATTTTACAACAACGGTACGCTGAATTTCCTCCGCGCTGGTAAGTCCGAGCGTCAACCTGTATTATGCGTTGCTAGCGAAAAAGGTGGTCCTTGTTTGCCTAACGGGGTATTGCTCACCCTCAAACATGGTCAAAATCCCCAGGAGATTCTACAACAACTGCTTAATAATCGCGGTGGGGTTAGTCCCGGATTTATTGAACTCAGTGGTAATAACAGTAAAGCAGTTATTTACTCAGAAAAAGACGCAGCTTACCTTGATGTCCAAAAACTCCTCTCTGAGATGGAAGGTACAGGGGCGACACGTACATCTTGTCCACCAGGACAACCTCTTTGGAAATGTTAAGCAAATTGCAAACTAAACTGACATGCAATGGCGCTTACTTATACTGGTTACCTGTATTGGTGGTTTATCAATCTCGTCGGTAGCGTCAGCACCGAATATCGGGGTTTGTGCTAAGCAACCGTCAACCCAACGTTTGGGAAACCAACTGCAACACAAAGCCAAGTCGATTACAGTCAAAGTTCTATCGAAAGGCTTTCTGGGGTCAGGTATTCTGATTCACAGAAAAAGTTCAGTTTATACAGTACTGACGAATGCTCATGTACTCAAGTCAGGTAATCCTCCATATCAAATTCAAACCCCCAATGGTCATATGTATGTGGCTGATGTCCCCAGTACTAAAGACTCTCCTCCCTACTTTAAAGACAATGATTTGGCTGTTTTGCAGTTTCGCAGTCCGAAAGTGAACTATGCTGTTGCTTCTCTTGGTTCTGCATCAAGTCTGAATGTGGGTAATGAAGTGTTTGCAGCGGGATTTCCCTTTGATTTTGACAGAAATCAGGACCAGGGATTTGTTTTTAAAACTGGTAAAATTTCTTTGATTCTAAAGAAAGCTTTAGAGGGTGGCTACCGAATTGGATATACTAATGATTTGCAAAAGGGGATGAGTGGAGGACCACTGCTCAATCGCTTTGGCGAGGTAGTGGCTATTAATGGAATGCACGCTGAACCTCTTTGGGGTAATCCATATGTTTATCAGGATGGAACTGAGCCGGAACAACCTTTGCGAGAGAAGATGAGTAAATCTAGCTGGGGGATTCCGATTGAGACATGGAAAAATGCGAAGAATCCCACCCCCGTAAAGCTACGCTCCACGTCCCCTCCTCTTAGTAAGGGGAGGGGCGGTTTTGGCGTTAGACAAAACCGGGGTGGGGTTGTGCGGGATTTATAAGCAATTAAGCAAACTTGATATTACTGATTTTGATATAACAATTGGAGCAAAAGTCAAACAATGAATTTCTTTTCTCGTCGTCTTCCAGCAATGTTGATTGGGGCTGCAGTTGTAGTGGTAGAGCCTCAACTAGCTGTAGCATTAACTCCAGTACAGGTCAACAATATTGCTAAAGAATTTACTGTTCTCATTACTGGTAAAGGTACTGGCTCTGGGGTGATTTTTGAACGTAAAGGTGACACTTACTCTGTCATGACTAATCAGCACGTAGTGGCTTACGATGGGAGATATGAGATTCAAACTCCTGATGGAATTCGCTACCCAGTTTACCACAGACGGGTTTTACCTGGGTTGGACATTGCGATTTTGCAATTCACTAGTAATAAAAAATACAACGTTGGCTATTTCTGGAACTCTGACCAAATACAGGAAGGCACAACGGTTTATGTAGCAGGTTGGGCAGTTAGTTTACCAGGTATTACTAACGAACGTCACTATCAATTCACAAAAGGGAAACTTCGCCGCAGTCAACTTAAAAACGCTGATAACGGCTATGCCTTAGTTTATGACAATGAGGCTAAACCAGGGATGAGTGGCGGTCCCGTGTTGGATGAAAATGGTCATGTGGTAGGAATTAATGGGCGAGCCAATACAGAGGTACGATCTCCTCGTATATTAGGGCTTAGATTAGGGATTCCAATTAATAGTGTTTTAACAGCCATAAGTCGTCCAACGACAGGTTCGCCAGCTGCTATTGCAGCTGTTCCACAAAAACGCACTGCTGAGGCTTTAATCAGCTTGGGGGGAGGTAAAGCCGATAGAAAAGACTACCAGGGAGCGATCGCTGATTACAACCAAGCTTTGCTGATTAATCCCAACAATCCTGATGCTTACTTTCAACGAGGTAGCGCTTACTATTATCTGAAAAAGTACGAGGCAGTTCTTGAGGACTTTAACAAGGTACTACAACTCAATCCGGAAAGTTCAGCTGCTTACATTTCCCGGGGTAATTTCTATGCCCAATTGGGAGAACCCCAGAAGGCGATAGCTGATTTTAATCAGGCAAAGCTCATTAATCCTAATATTGAGATTCCGAATCTTATTCTGGTCCCGAATAAGAGAATTAATATTCGGATTCTCCCGAATAATATTCAAAATCCGAATAAGAGAATTAATATTCAGAATTTTCCGAATAATATTCAGAATCCAAAATATAGAATTAATATTCAGAATTTTCCGAATAATATTCAGAATCCAAAATATAGAATTAATATTCGGAATTTTCCGAATAATATTCAGAATCCAAAATATAGAATTAATATTCGGAATTTTCCGAATAATATTCAGAATCCAAAATATAGAATTAATATTCAGAATTTTCCGAATAATATTCAGAATCCAAAATATAGAATTAATATTCAGAATTTTCCGAATAATATTCTGGTTCCAAAGAAGGAAATTAATATCCAGAATCTTCCGAATAATATTCTGGTTCCAAAGAAGGAAATTAATATCCAGAATCTTCCGAATAATATTCTGGTTCCAAAGAAGGA
>JAESFN010000137.1_pt1 | contig 119931 bp, 113 predicted proteins | sample 9269411 | NCBI WGS metagenome assembly JAESFN01 (sample SAMN14505399, study PRJNA617100) | algae metagenome | isolation source: Iphinoe sp. HA4291-MV1 and co-occurring heterotrophs from trail next to... | place: USA: Maunawili Falls, Hawaii | collected 2009-07-25
TAGATGCCCGGCATGGCGGCCATGTGGCAGCAGCCTGTCTCCATGGCAGTGAAACTGTGTATACCCTCAAACCGCCACGCCGTGGAGGGCGTAAGCAGCACACCGCAGCCGAGAATAGCCAAGGAGCATAGTCATGGTGCACGCCATCCGCATCCATCAACATGGTGGCCCCGAGGTGATGAAGTGGGAAGCGGTCGAGGTCGGCGGACCTGGCCCCGGCGAAGTGCGCCTGAAGCATCACGCGGTCGGGCTGAACTACATCGACACCTATCACCGGTCCGGCCTCTACAAGCTGAGCCCCCCGATCGTCATTGGGATGGAAGGTGCCGGCGAGATCACGGCGGTGGGTGCCAATGTCACCGAGTTCAAGGTCGGCGACCGCGTCTCCTATGCCAACCCGATCGGCGCCTACGCCGAGGAGCGGCTGATCCCGGCCGATCGCATCGTCAAGCTGCCCGCCGGCATCGACTACAAGACGGCGGCCGCGATGATGCTGCAGGGCATGACCGTGCGCTACCTCCTGCGCCAGACCTTCATCGTCGGTCCCGGAACGGTGATGCTGCTCCACGCCGCCGCCGGCGGCATCGGCCTCATCGCCTGCCAGTGGGCGCGCTATCTGGGCGCAACGATCATCGGCACGACCAGCTCGGAGGAGAAGGCCAAGCTTGCCAAGGAGCACGGCTGCACCCACGTCATCAACTACAAGACCGAGGACTTCGTGAAGCGCGTCAAGGAGATCACCGGCGGCCGCGGCGTCGACGTCGTGTACGACTCGATTGGCAAGGACACCTATCCGGGCTCCCTCGACTGCCTCAAGCCGCTGGGTCTGTGGGTGAGCTTCGGCAACGCCTCCGGCGCGATCACCAACTTCGACATCGGCACGCTCGCAGCGCGGGGCTCGCTTTATGCGACGCGGCCGACGCTCATGACCTACACCGCCAAGCGCGAGGACCTTCTGGCGAATGCCAACGATCTGTTCGACGTGGTGGCCAAGGGCGCCGTCAAGATCAAGGTCAACCAGACCTATCCGCTGAAGGACGTCGTCCAGGCGCACCGCGATCTTGAGGCGCGCAAGACCACCGGGTCCACCGTACTGCTCCCCTAGAGGCAGTTTGACCCGATCGACAGGCAGCGAGGACACGTTATGGCTCAGCGACCCATCGAGCTGCACTACTGGCCGACCCCCAACGGCCACAAGATCACGATCATGCTGGAGGAATGTGGGCTCCCCTACACGGTCACCTACGTCAACATCATGCGCGGCGACCAGTTCAAGCCCGACTTTCTCGCCATCGCGCCGAACAATCGCATGCCGGCCATCGTCGATCCCGACGGACCGGGCGGCAAGCCGATCTCGGTCTTCGAGTCGGGCGCCATTCTCCAGTACCTCGGGCGCAAGACCGGCAAGTTCTATCCGTCCGATGAGCGCGAGCGGGTCGAGGTTGATCAGTGGCTGTTCTGGCAGATGGCCGGCCTCGGACCGATGGCCGGCCAGGCGCACCACTTCCGCAACTACGCGCAGGAGCGCATCGCCTACGCCACCGATCGCTACGTCAACGAGGTCAACCGTCTCTATGGCGTCCTCAACAAGCACCTCGCGGGGCGCGAATACGTGGCGGGCGCCTACTCGATCGCCGACATGGCATCCTACCCCTGGGTCCGGCCCTACAAGAACCAGGGCCAGGACATCGCGGAGTTTCCCCACCTCGCGGCGTGGTTCCAGCGCATGCATGACCGCCCGGCGGTGGCACGCGCCGTGAAGGTCGGCGAGGAGGAGCGTGCCAAGTGGAACCTTGCCACCGACAAGCAGGCCCAGAGTGTGCTGTTCGGCCAGCGCGCCCGCTAGACGTCGATCCTATTGGATCAGGCGCGACGGATCGGGCTTGCGCCCGGTCACCCGCTCCAGCGCGATCGCGGCCAGCACCTTGGCTGCCAGCGTCTTCTTTGCCGCCATGCGCGTCTCGGCCGCTGTCCCCGCGCCCGAATTCACCGACGCTTGAGCGGAGTTCGGGCCGACCGCCGCGGTCAGCTCGGCAAGCGGCGATTGGTTCGTGCAGGCTGCGCACATCAGCCCCAAGGCAGGTGCCAGAATAAGTCGTGCCCGCACGTATCGTCCCCTCGATGTCTGACGTCGCGCGGCTGGATCTGCAACTTGTCCAGCCGCGAGGAAAGCGACCCTGACCCGGCAGCATGACGCTACGACGTCGCGCCTGAACCACCGCTGAATGTCGCGTCCCCTCGGTCTCAACCGGCTTCGCGCCCGCCTATTTCAGCGCGTGGTTAGCCAATGGTTGAGCCGGTTGTAAACATCCGATTGCAATCTGTATCGCCGCGAACGGTTTGCCCCGGATTGATCCACATCGCACATCATCTGCTGACCGTAATTGCCCGAAGCTAAAGGAGAATTCGCATCGAAATTTACGCATTGTCATCTTACGCGGCTCTATCGTTCGCTGACGTTTCGCCCCGCTGCATGAGTGTTGGCGCGTTTGGGGGCGGAGCGGGAGGACTAGGACGATGGCACGTTTTGAGATAGCGGTAAGACAAGTCCCGGATGCCGGCGTTCCCGGAACGGGCGCGGACGGCTTGTTCGAGCTCGGCCTGATGTACTGCACGGGCCGCGATGTCGACATGGATCTCGTCACCGCACACAAGTGGTTCAACCTGGCGGCCCTGCGCGGGAACGAGGATGCGAAACGCTATCGCATCGAGATCTCGCGCGACATGTCGAAGCCCGAGATTGCCAGGGCGCAGCGGATGGCGCGCGAGTGGCTGTCGCGGCACTAGAGTGCTTCCGGGAAGCGTGAAGCGGTTTTCCGGCAAGACGCACGACAAGGCAAAGATGGCCTCGCGGCCGATCGCGACAGGTGCCGGTCTCAGCACTCCTTGAACATCGAGGAGACGCAGCCCCACGTCTTCTTCATCGCCCCACCAACGGTCTCACCAGCCTTCTCGATCTGCTGCCCGGCAGTGCGCGCGGTATCCTTGACCGCCTCGCCGGCCTTCTTGAACTGAGTGCCCGAGGATTCGGTGGTGCGCCGCGCCAGCTCTTCCAGCGTCTGCGGCGGACCCTTGTCGCGTGCCTGAGCCGCGTCCGAGCCGTCCGGTGCCGTCTGGCCCTTTGCCGCGCCGGCCAGCTCGGCGTCGGTCGGCGCTTGTCCCGTCGCACTGATCGTCTTGGCGATGCCGCTGCACAGCGTGAACTGGTCGGCTCGGACCCGGCAGGTCCCGTGGCCTCCTATCCGCGCGAGCTCCGTGATGCACAGGTACTGCGCAATGCGCTCGCCGCCGCGGACACCGGACAGTTTGGATCCTTCCTCGATGCTGCAGCGGTAGGTCGCCACCGGCTCCGCGCACACCACGCAGATATCCCCCGCCGTGGCGAGGGTGGGCAGCAGTGCACCGATGAGCGGCGCCAGCCATGCTGCACGAAGGATCGTCACGATCTCGGGCTCCTTTCACGCCACTTGCTGGAGACGAGACGAATCCTGCTTCGGCGCCGAAAACGGCAGCATTACGGCACTGCGTGACACGCCTGTATCATGGCGTGCCATTGCGGCCGTGCGTGCGATAGGCCGGACGTTCGGCGAGACGGTCGTAGTAGGCGCTGACGGCCTTGTATTCCGGTTTCGTGAACGAAATGCCGAACCATCGGTTGACCGCGAGTCCGACCGGAATATCGGCGATGGTGAAGTGGTCGCCTGCGACGAACGGTCCGCGCTCCGCCAAGTAGCCATCGAACAGCCGCATCTGGTGGGTCCAGCCGGCGATCGCGGCCTCGGTGACCAGGCGATCGCTGTAGGCCGGGCTTTTCACGACGAGGCCGAGGAAGACGGGGCGCGCGTTCTCGTGGAAATCGGTCGAGCCCCAGTCCATCCAAGACTCGACCTGGGCGCGCTCCTTGAGGCCGGTGGGATAAAGATCCGTGCGGCCGTGCTTTTGGGCGAGATACCGCACGATGGCATTGCTTTCGCGCAGGATGAAGCCGTCGTCGTCGATCACCGGGATGACCTGGAACGGGTTCAGCTTGCTGAACGCGGGATCGGTGGTCGGCCGATACCCGCGCCCCCAGTCTTCGCGCGTGTAGGTGAGGCCGATCTCGTCGGCGACCCACAGCACCTTGCGGACATTGATCGAATTGGCGCGCCCATGAATTTTCAGCATTGCGTTGAGATCCTTCTGTGTCCGAGCGAGCTTAGCGCCCGGTCCAGGCGAGGGATAGACGCCGCTGACCCCACGCGCCCGCAGCCGCAACCGGGGCCCGGCGCGGGGAGGGGAAGGCGAGAGGCCCTGGATGACAGGGCGGCGGGGGCAGCCGAGGCGCCCAGTCTCGGAGCAAGTGACACCCACAATACCCGCGCCGGAGAGGGATAAATCTGGGGCGAATTTCGTGGGCAGGACCGGCGGCACCATAGGATTTCGTCATACGAACGATCCGAACATTCAATTTGCCGATGGGGTGGACACGGCGTATCCCGGCTGCACAGCGCATGCGGATATTGCAACGAGGTTGCCCGACGAGGACCTGCGGCCATGCTCTACAATCAGCCAGCCTTCCGCGAGGACGAGCGGACCAGCCTGCACCGCCATATCGCGGCAACCGGCCTTGCGACGCTGGTGACAGCAAGCGACGGCGGTCCGCTCGCGAGCCACCTGCCGCTGCTGCTCGACGCGGAGGCGGGGCCTGACGGCACCCTCATCGGCCACATGGCGCGCGCCAATTCCCAGTGGCACGCCAGCGATCTCGCGCAACCAGCACTCGCGATTTTCATGGGCCCCGACGCCTACGTGACGCCTTCCTGGTACGCGAGCAAGCGCGAGCATGGCCGCGTCGTGCCGACTTGGAACTACGGCGTCGTCCACGTGCGTGGTCGTCTCGAGGTCTTCGAGGATGCCGGGAGCCTGCTCGACTCGGTCCGCCGCCTCACCGATCGCCACGAGGCACGCTTCGGCGCGCCCTGGCAGGTGACGGATGCGCCCGCCGACTTCATTGAGCGCCAGCTCAAGGGCATCGTCGGCGTGCGGCTCGAGATCGCCAGAATCGAGGGCAAGATGAAGCTCAGCCAGAACCGCCCCGAAGCCGATCAGCAGGGCGTGGTCACCGGGCTCGCGGGCTCGCCGTCGGCCGGGGATCGTGCTGTTGCCGAGGCCATGATCGAGCGGCGCCGCGCGGGCACCGGGCCGGGCTGAGCGCTCGGGCCCGCTTCGCGCCTTGCCAAGGTCACAAAAAAACCGAAGACTTTCCCATCCATTGCGACGCTGGCTGAGTGACGGGCCGGAGCATAAGGTCCGCTCCGGGTCCGGCGAACCATCCCTCAAGAGGTGGACGCAACGGCTCTCTTGCGCGCCTGGGCAGTATTTGCGCTCAGGCCGGGAGCGCGACGTGGCGCCTCGGCGGGGGCGCTAAGACCTGGGGGAAATGTGATGCGCACAAGGATCACTGGGATCTGTCTTCTTGGGCTGTTCGCCGTGGCGCATCCAGCCGCGACCTTTGCCCAAGGCCAGCCGATGCCCATCGTCGTCGCGCAGGCGTCGGGCAAGGAGGCGGTGCCGAAGCGGGCCCTCCCGATTCCCAACAAGCCGGTCAGCGAGGGTGAGATCGCCAAGGCCGCGCGCCTCAACAGTTGGACGATCGGTTTGGCCGGCGGATTGCTCGAGGGCACCTTCGTGCGGTACGCGGCCGACTTGGCCAAGGCGCTCGACGACAGCGACAATCTCCGCGTTCTGCCCATCGTGACGTTCGGCGCGGTCGGCAACGTCAGCGATCTGATCTATTTGAAGGGCGTCGACGTCGCGATCACGTATTCGGATGTGCTCGACCACTTCAAGAATGTCGAGAAGATTCCAGGCATCGAGAAGCGCGTCAGCTACATCATGCCGATGTTCCAGGGCGAGCTGCACATCTACGCGCGGCCCGAGATCAAGACGATCGAGGACCTCAACGGCAAGAAGGTCAACTTCAACACCGTCGGCAGTGCTGCGAACTACACCGGCGGCATCATTTTTGATCGCCTCGGCATCAAGGCCGAGCGGATCTACGACAACAACGCGATCGCCCTCGAGGCCATGCGCAAGGGCGAGATCGCGGCGATCGTGCACGTTGTCGGCAAGCCCAACGACCTGTTCGCGAAGTTCAAGCCGGAGCCCGGTTTCCACTTCCTTCCCGTCGAATATTCCGAGAAGTTCCAGGACTATTACGTCCCGGCAGAGCTCACCAATGCGGACTATCCCAATCTGATCCCGCAGGGCAAATCCATCGAGACGATCTCGGTCACCGCGTTGCTGGCCGTCTACAATTGGGGCCACGACACGGACCGGTATCGGCGGGTCGTGCGGTTCACGGAGTATCTGGTCGACCGGTTCGACGTGCTGCGCCGCCCGCCGTATCAGCCGAAATGGAAGGAGATGAATCTGGCCGGCACGATTCCGGGCTGGAAGCGGTTTCCGCCGGCGCAGGATTTGATCGACAAGGCGGCGAAGCTGGCACAGGCCGGCATCGATCCGGCGCTCGCCCGCAGCCAGGCGGCCCGGGCCGCGCCCAACAACCCGGCCGAGCAGGAACGCCTGTTCAAGCAATTCATCGAATGGGCCAAGCAGCAAAAGGCACGGTGACGACGAGGCGTCGCGAAGTGCTTGCCTGATGTATCGATTGCCGGGCGCAGCGCGGGATTGGGGGGATGCTGCACACGCAACCACAGGACCGGCCACACGGCCAGCTCGGTCGACGGGCGTCTCTCCGTGGAACGGGAGCGGCCCGGCGAGCCCCTGCGTCGGCGCTCTTGCTCGTGCTGCTGCTGATGCTGGCGACCGCGGCCGCGATCGGCGCCGGCACGATCTTGGTTGTCAGTCCTCCGGCCGGCGCGCAGCAGAGCCAGCGCGTTGCGATCAATATCGCGCCGGTGATGCTGGCCGAGCCCGGTGTGCGGACGCCGTTGCCGATCCAAATCGACCAACCGGAGGCGTCGGCAAGCCATCGGTTCTTGCGGTTTCGCGGCTTGCCGCCGTCGGCATCCCTGTCGGAGGGGCACGCAATCAGTCCGGGGGTATGGGCGGTTCCGATCATCGCGCTCCCCACGCTCGCCCTGATCGTGCCGTCCGAGGTGCAGGGGCGCTTTGAATTCACCGTCGCGCTGGTCGCCGTCGATGGAACGGTATTGACCCAGGCCAAGGCATCCCTGGTGGTGGCGGCGGTGCCGCAGGTGCCGCCGGCAGCCCCGAACCGCCAGGAGGCCCCCGCCAACGTCGCCTCGCTCGGCCGGCCCGTCGTGCAGGTACCCTCGCCCGAGCTGGAGAAGGCCAACGCGTTCCACGTCAAGGGCCAGGAGCAGATGGACCGTGGCAACGTCTACGCCGCGCGCAAGTTCTTCGAGCGTGCCGCGGAGGGCGGATCGCCGCAGGGCGCGCTCGCTCTGGCTGGAACCTACGACCCGCACGAGCTCGTCAAGCTCAAGGTGTTCGGGATCCAGCCCGACGTCGATGCGGCGAAGAAATGGTACGAGAAGGCCCGCGACCTCGGTGCCGCCGAGGCCACCGCCCGCCTCCAGCGCCTCAGCACACGCTAGAGTGCTTCCCGAAAGGTGTGACGCGGTTTTCCGATAAGAAGCACGACAAAGAAAAGAGCTGGAGTCGTTCCGCGATTTCAACGAAGAGCGGAAAGACCCTAGCCGCGCTCAGCCGCTCCCGAGGCGCTTGCCCAAAACCTGCGGCACGCCGTTGGGCGTCGCGCATACCGTGACGCCCGCGGCCTCGAGCGCCGCCTTCTTGCCCTTGTAGGAGCCCTTGTCGCCCATCACGATCGCGCCGGCGTGACCCATCTTCTTGCCGGGTGGCGATGCGGCGCCGGCGATGAACGCGGCTACCGGCTTGCGCATCGTCTTGGCGTACTCGGCCGCTTCCTCCTCCATCGAGCCGCCGATCTCGCCGACCAGGGCCACCGCCTTGGTTGCCGGGTCCTTGTCGAGCGCGATCAGTGCGTCCTTAGTCGTCGTGCCGATGATCGGGTCGCCGCCGATGCCGACGAACGCCGAGATGCCGAGGCCCGCCTGCACGAGGTTGAGGCACAGCAGCGTGCCGAGCGAGCCCGACCGCGAAACCACGCCGACTTCGCCCTTCTTGAACACGCGGTCGTTGAACGCCGGCATGAAGCCGACGAAGCATTCGCCGGTGGTGACGAGGCCGGCGGTATTGGGCCCGACGATCTGGGCGCCGCGCTCGCGCGCTGCCGCGAGGAAATACATCGTGTCCTGCACCGGCACGTGCTCGGTGAGGCAGACGATCTTGCCGATGCCCGCGTCGATGGCGTCGAGCGCCGCTTCCTTCACCCCGAACGGCGGAATGAACATGATCGCGCAGTCGATCTTGGTGTCCTTGGTGGCATCCTTGGCCGTCGCCCACACCGGCCGGTCGAGGTGGCGCTCGCCCGCGCGCTTGGGGTTGGTGCCACCCGCGATGCGCGTGCCGTAGTCGGCCATCTTGCCGGCCCAGAAGGTGCCCTGCTTGCCGGTGATCCCCATCACCAGCACGCTCTCGTTGCCGCGAACGATCATGCCCGGCCTCCCTGTGCCGCGGCGACCGCCGCCTTGACCGCATCGTCCATCAGGTCGTGCGGCGTGATGCCGAGGCGATCCTTGACCATCGCGATCGCCTCGTCCTCGCCGGTGCCGTGGATCGTGAACACGATCGGGATCCTCGGCTTGAGCTCGAGCCAGGCGTTGATGACGCCCTCGGCCATCACGTCGGTGCGCGCGAAGGCGCCGCAGAAGTTGACGAGCAGAGCCTTCACCCGCGGGTTGGCCAGCACCAGCTCGAGGGCGGGCTTGGCCTTGGTGTAGCTCTCGCCGCCGATCTCCAGGAAGTTCGCCGGCCGCCCGCCGAAGTGGCGCACCGCGTCCATCGTCGTCATGGTCAGGCCCGCGCCGTTGGCGAGCACGCCGACCTCGCCGTCGAGCTCGATGAACTTGAGGCCGAGCGTCTTGGCCTGGCTCTCGAGCGCCGTCGTCTTGTCGGGCGTACCACCGGCCGCCAGCGCCTCGCGCCGCGCCACCGCGCCGTCGTCCAGCGTGAACTTGCAGTCGAGCGCGATGAGGCGGCCGTCCTTCGTCGCGACCAGCGGGTTGATCTCGATCAGCTCGGCATCGTTGCCGGCGTAGACCGCATAAAGCTTGGCGAGAAGATCTCCGATGGCCTTGCGATCGGCCGGCAGCTTGGCGGGTAGCGCGCGCTCCGCCGTAGCCGCGTCGAGCCCTTTGCGGATGTCGATGGGGAGCCGCACCAGCGCCTGCGGATGCTTTTCGGCGATCTCTTCGATGTCCATGCCGCCCTCCGCCGAGAACAGCAGCAGCGGCCCCTTGCTCGCCGGATCGTTGAGGATCGCGGCGTACATCTCGTGCGCGATCGGCACCTGCGCCTCGACGAGAACCCGCTCCACCGTGTGCTCGCCGATCGTCATACCGAGGATGGTTTTCGCCGCTGCCTTAGCCTCCTCGGGCATCGCCGCGAGCTTGATACCGCCGGCCTTGCCGCGCTTGCCGGTGGCGACCTGTGCCTTCACCACGCACGGCCCGATCTCGGCCGCGGCGTGGCCCGCCTGGTCTGCCGTGGTCGCCAGCTTACCCTTGGGTGTCGCGATGCCGACGCTAGCGAGAAGCGGCTTGGCCGCGTGCTCCTCGAAATTCATGCTGTCCCCACCAATGCTCGGGCTGAGTGTACCGCTTACTTCCCGTACTTTTTCCAGTAGGCGCCGAACAGCGCGTCCTCGCTCGGCCGGTCCTCGGGGATCGTCGTTACCAGATGGGTGATGTTGACGAAGCAGCGCCAGTTGAGGTTGTCCGAGATGGCGTTGGCTTGCCACGTGCCGCAGCCCATCGACAAAGTGAAGGCCAGCCCGTTGTCGTAGCCGCCGCCGTTGCCGAAGGTGTGGGCCTGGTTGACCAGCACGCGCACCACGTCGATGTCTTCGGCGAGCTCACGGGCGTGCGCGAGCTCCTTGGTGTGAATGCCGCAGGAGTGGCCCTTGCCCTGGTAGTCGAGGATTTTGGTGACGATCCGCTTGGCGTCCTTGAAGTCCTTGGCGCGATAGACGGTGAGTACCAGCGACAGCTTCTCACCGGACAGCGGATGGGCCTTGCCGATGCCGGTCTCCTCCGCCATCACGAACCGGCAGCCCTTCGACTTGGGCGACAGCTCGAACACCTTGATGAGCGCCTCCGGGCCTTGCGCGATGACGCCACGGTGGAGCTTGCCGTCCTGCCACAGCCGGTCGACGATGCGCTGGCGCTCCTCGCGGCTGGCCATGTAGCCGCCCTCGGCCTCCAGCGCCTGGATCGCCTTGTCGTAGACCGCATCGAGGATGACGACGGAATTTTCCGACGAGCAGCTCGTGGCGTGGTCGAAGGTCTTCGACAGCATGATCTTGTGTGCCGCGTCCGCCAGGTCGGCCGTCGCGTCGATGATCACCGGCACGTTGCCGAGCCCGACCCCGAGCGCCGGCTTGCCCGACTTGTAGGCCTGGCGCACGTTGACCTGGCTGCCGGTGCACACCACGAGGTCCGACAGCTCCATCAGCCGCGTCGTCGCCTCGCGGGTCACCGGGTTGGGCAGGATCTGCACGAGGTCCTCGGGCAGCCCGATTTTCCTCAGCTCGGCGCGCATGCCCTCCACCGTGGGGTCGGAGGCGGCCCACGCCGACGGTGGCGGCGCGATGACGATGGCATTGCCGCCCTTGAGCGCCATCATCGCCTTGTTGACCGGCGTCGCGGAGGGGTTGGTCGAGGGCGTGATCGCCGCCACCACGCCCACCGGCTTGGCCCACTTGACGAGCCCCTTCTCCGGGATCTCCTCGATGATCCCGGTCGATTTGGCGCGCAGCAGATCGCGCAGCGTCCCAAAGGTCTTCCTCTGGTTCTTGGTGATCTTGCTGTCGACCCGCCCGATGCCGGTCACCTCGACCGCGATCTCGGCCAGCCGCTTGGCGTTTTCGGGTTTGTAGATCGACCAGGCCAGCGCGGTTACCGCCTCGTCGATGCGGGCCTGGCCGCCCATGGCGATCTCCTGGGCGTAGATCGCCATGGCGGCGCGGCCCCGCGCAATCAGGGCCGCCACCGGGTCATCGGCCGCCGGCTGGGCCGGACGCTTGGCGGAAGACGCTTTATCCTGCATGTTTTTCCTGTCCTCTGCAGAGCCGCCGGGGGACGGGCACATCCCGCAACGAATTGACAGCCTGACAGCCTCCGTGTCAAATCTTGAGACGAAATGGGCTGCCGAATGAGACGATCGGATCGATCCTTGGCAGCGGCCCGCCCCCCGAGCCAACACGAGCACGACTGTTGAAGGAGTCTCCGATGACCAAGATGACGCCGTCCGAGGCTTTTGTCGAAACCCTGATCGCGCAAGGCGTCAAAGATGTGTTCGGCATCGTCGGCTCGGCGTACATGGACGCGCTCGATCTGTTTCCGACCGCCGGCATCCGCTTCATCCCGACCGTGCACGAGCAAGGTGCCGGCCATATGGCTGACGGCTACTCGCGCGTCTCGAGCCGCCACGGCGTGTGCATCGCCCAGAACGGCCCGGGCATCACCAACTTCGTGACCTCGACGGCGGCCGCCTACTGGGCGCACTCGCCGGTCGTCGTCATCACGCCCGAGACCGGCTCCGGCACCATCGGCCTCGGCGGCTTCCAGGAGACCGAGCAGCTCCCGATCTTCTCCAAGATCACCAAGTACCAGGCCCACGTCTCCCGCCAGGATCGCATGGCCGAGCTGACCGCGCGCGCCTTCGACATGGCGATGAGCGAGCGCGGGCCGGCCCAGCTCAACATTCCGCGCGACATTTTCTACGGCGAGGCCGACTACACCATCACGGCACCGAAGAAGATCCATCGCGGACCCGGCGCCGACGAGAGCCTCGACGAGGCGGCCGATCTGCTCGCCAAGGCCAAGTTCCCGGTGATGGTCTCGGGCGGCGGCGTCATCTTCTCCGACGGCGTCGAGGAGGCGAAGGCGCTCGCCGAGTACCTCCAGATGCCGGTGGTCAACAGCTACCTGCACAACGACAGCTTCCCGGCCGACCATCCGTTGTGGTGCGGGCCGCTCGGCTATCAGGGCTCCAAGGCCGGCATGAAGATCATCGCCGAGGCCGACGTCGTGCTCGCGCTCGGCACCCGGCTCGGGCCGTTCGGCACGCTGCCCCAGCACGGCATCGACTATTGGCCGAAGAACGCCAAGATCATTCAGGTCGACACCGACCACCGCATGCTGGGCCTGGTCAAGCAGATCTCGGTCGGCGTCGTCGGCGACGCCAAGGCGGCCGCCAAGGCGCTGCACCATCGCCTGGCCAACCGCGATCCCGCCGCCCGCAAGAACGCCACCGAGCGCATGAAGAAGATCAAGGGCGAGAAGGACGCCTGGGAGAAGGAGCTCACCGAGTGGTCGCACGAGCGCGACCCGTGGAGCATCGAGGTGGCGAAGGGCTCGCCCTACATGCATCCGCGCCAGATGCTGCGCGAGCTCGAGAAGGCGATGCCGAAGAACGCGATGGTCTCGACCGACATCGGCAACATCTGCTCGGTGTCGAACAGCTACCTGCGCTTCAAGCAACCGAACTCGATGTTCGCGGCGATGAGCTTCGGCAACTGCGGCTACGCGCTGCCGACCATCATCGGCACCAAGGTCGCAGCGCCCAAGCGCCCGGCCATCGCCTATGTCGGCGACGGCGCCTGGGGCATGAGCTTCGGCGAGATCCTGACCGCGGTGCGCGAGGACATTCCCGTCACCGCCGTGGTCTTCCACAACAAGCAGTGGGGCGCCGAGAAGAAGAATCAGGTCGATTTCTACGACAACCGCTTCGAGGGTGTGAACCTGAAGAACCCGAGCTGGGCCGAGGTCGCCCGCTCGCTCGGTGCCGAGGGTGTCACGGTCGACAAGCTGGGCGATGTCGGCGAGGCGCTCGACAAGGCCATCGATGCCCAGATGAAGCGGGGCAAGACGACCGTGATCGAGGTGATGGTCACACAGGAGTTAGGCGATCCGTTCCGCCGCGACGCGCTGAAGATGCCCAAGCGCACGCTCAAGAAATACGCCCACACCAACGCGAAGTGAGCATCGGCCGCGGCGGCGGCGTAAGCGGCCCACTGGTGGCTTGCAATCGGGCAGCCAACTGCTATACCCGCGCTTCGCCGGGCAAGGAGCTGTGGCCGAGTGGCTGAAGGCGGCGGTTTGCTAAACCGTTATACGGTTGTAAAGCCGTATCGGGGGTTCGAATCCCCCCGGCTCCGCCACACACCTGTCCGCCCCCAGCCGTAGCCGTTCAACTTTCCCCAATTAATCAGGACTTTTCCCACAGCGCGTGTTCGCGCCCGTTCGCTCCGAGACGCCCGAATCCGCTAGACCCGTTGGGGTAAGGGTTGGGGAGAAGCCTGGGCCTCGACCCAGGGCAATCGCGACCGCCTCGGCAGCGTTGCGTTGCCCGGCATGGCCGCAGGCGGATCATACACCGGTTGGCCCGGTGCAGATAGTCAGCCTACGGTTGCCCCGCACATCCGCGAGATGGTCGACAGCATGGGCGAGGATCCCAACGCCATCATCGACAAGATCGCTGACGCGATGATGAGCAGGCCGCAGCCCTATTCGGATGTCGGAGACGTTCGCCTCCAGATCGCGCGGATGCTGATGCGCAGCGGTGGTGGAGCGGCGCCCTGTGCGACGAACGACCGCTATGGGCCACTACCAGCCGATCGTCCAGCCCAAAACAGGGCTAGCCAGGGCAGCAGTTCAAACGAACCGTGGACGTCGCAAACCCGCGGCCACTACACACCCACCGCAGTGGCATCACCACCCCGAGCCAAAGTGATTGCACGCACGTGCTGCGATGCCTCATAGTGGCGCCATGGACGTATGTGCGTTGGCGGTGGGCCATGCAGCGCGCGATTTTGTATGGATTTCTTTATCTGTTGCCGGTTTTCGTGAGCGCATCGAATGCGTTGGGTGCCGACAAGCGCGTCGCGCTGGTGATCGGCAACTCGGCCTACCAACACGCCGGCACGCTCGCCAACCCCACGAATGATGCTGCGGATATGGCCGCGACGCTAAGGAAACTGGACTTCGAGGTCATCGAACGCAGCGATCTCGACAAGACGGAGCTGGACCGCACCATCCGACAGTTCGCGCGCCAGCTCACGGGCGCCAGCGTCGGATTGTTCTTCTATGCCGGGCACGGTCTGCAGGTCGACGGGCAGAACTATCTGGTGCCGACCGACGCCAAGCTTGACGATGCCTCCGGGCTCGACTTCGAGCTGGTCCGGATCGACACCGTGCAAAAGACCATGGAGCGGGCGACCAGGACCAACCTGATCTTTCTCGACGCTTGCCGTGACAATCCGCTGGCGCGCAATCTCGCGCGATCGCTAGGCACCCGTACGACGGCGATCGGAAGAGGTCTGGCGCCAATCGAGTCCGGCGAAGGAACCTTGATAAGCTTTTCGACCGCGCCCGGCACTGTCGCTGCAGATGGCACTGGTCGAAATTCGCCCTACGCGGCCGCCCTGGTCAAACAAATCTCGTCCTCGCGCGACGAGCTCTCGTCGATGCTCATCCGCGTCCGCAATCAAGTCATTCAGGAAACGGGGCGGCGACAAGTGCCCTGGGAGCACACGGCGCTGACCGCCAGTTTCTATTTCTTACCGCCGGGATCACCAGCACCTGATCCGCACAGGCTGTCGCCTGCTCCAAGCTACGAGCAGCAGGCCGAGCTGGCGTTCTGGGCATCCGTCAAGGACAGCCGCAGCGCGGCGATTATCCAGACCTATGTCGACCGATTCCCCAAAGGTACGTTTGCTGGTTTGGCACAGGCCCTGATCGCGCAACTCAAGGCCGAGGCGGAGCAGAACGTGGTGGTCAGCGCACGCGAGGCCGATCTGCAGAAGGCCGAAGAGGCGCGCCGCGCGGCCGAACGGCAGCGCGCCGAAGCCGAGCGCACGGCAGCGCAAGCCAAGCAGGCTGAGGAATTGCAGAAAGCCCGTGAAGCGGCGCGACTGGCGCGCGAGGCCTTGGCGATCGCCGAGAAAGAGCGCGAGGTGGCCCTGAAGGCCGCCGAAGCTGCGCGCCAGGCGCAGGACGAAGCGCGCAAGGCCGTCGAAGCGACGGCGCAGCAGACCAGGGTGGCGAGCATTCCCGATCCGCGAAACGAATTGGCATCCGAGGCGCAAAACGAAAAGCTCGTGCGCGAGCTACAGCTCGCCCTCAAGCGCGTGGGATGTGATCCGGGTTCTGCCGACGGCAAATGGGGTAGCAAGGCGAAAGCAGCGCTGGCCGAGTTCGCCAAACGGACCAAGGTCGCGCTTGCGACCGATGAGCCGTCGCCTGCCGCACTGGAGTTGATCTCCGGCCGCAAAGGCCGCGTCTGCCCGCTGATCTGCGGCGACAACGAGGTCGAGAACAATGGCCAGTGTGTGGCGCGGCCACGATCGCGGGCGGCGGAACAACCCTCAGCAAAGGCGCAGCCAACACCGCAGCCCAAGGATTCTGGCTTATGCTTTTCCGCCGACGCGCATTCGGCCAGCGGCCGCAGTGGCGGTATGGTGCGGTGCAAATAGTTATTAAGCCGCCGCGCCCGGTTGACTGCGCGTTCTCACAAAGGAAATGGCCGGCGCGCCAACCACCGTCGTGCAGCAGGAGCATGCCCAGGCACCTGCCGCCTCTCCGCTACTGACGCTCGCGAGAGGTCGCAGGATGTCAGCTCTGGGCCACAAACGGACCTGAGCATCAGCAAGACAGTCTGCAAATAGGTGCCATCTATTCGATATTCGACGACGTCATCGGCGCGAACGAACCATGTGGATGCATGCTACCCTATGAAGTGGGGCAGCCGTCTCGATCGCTGGGGTGGTCCCGATCTCGTCGGCACTGATCGGCAGATTTCGGTTTTGGCTGTGTCTGCGCCAGTGTGGTTCCGACTGCTGCTGCGACGGCAGCTCCACCAATCCCCAGGCTATGCAGCAACGCGCGTCGACTGACGACCCTGCGCGAGGAAATATCTGCATCTCTCAAGGTCTTCCGTTCCATGAGATGAATCTCCTGTCGGACCGGTGAGGGAGGTCAGGACGCCGGCCCGTTGAAAGAGAGCTGGCCCCACGAGCTTGTGGTCCATCTTAGTCAGGCACCGCTTCAATTGCAAAGATAGGAGAGCAACGCGTCCTCGGCTACTCACGCGCTTTGCCTCGTCGTGCCAATAAGCCTTCCTTGAGCAGGCGCCGAACCAGCACCAGCTTTCCAGCATCGTCGAGTTCGCCCGGCAGATCTCGGACGACAAACGGCCCACCCTCTAGGGCAAACCTTACGGCGTCTCGCGTGAATGTCGGAAGCGCGATCTCGCTAGATCCAAATAGCAATACGACCCGCTCGCTTTCTTCGCGCCGCAGATAGATGAGGTTTGGTCGTGGCGCCACCTCGCTCTCAATTGTCAGTTCGGTGTCGAGTTCTTCTTGCAGACCGCCAAGCAGCGCGGGCCGGCGAGACGTCACGAAGTCTTCGGTCAGGCGCTGGAGGATAGGTGCCAGTTGGGCTTCGCGGGCAAAAACCTCAACGAGGGCGCGGAATGTGATGTCGGCCTGTGTTGTGTTAAAATCTGGCTCGGCATAGCCGACTGGCAGGTTCGCGCGGAATGCAGGCGATGCAAGGCACGCGGCGGATACGGCCTCGATCATCACATCAGCCCAAGTCTTTCCGATGAGGCCCAATGTGATGTGGAGGGACGTATCATCCGTCGAGCGAGCCGAATGAAAAAAACCGCGCGGGCAGTAGAAGAGATCGCCCGCCTGCAGCTTGAATTCACGCGTCGGTGGACCAGGAACATGTTTGTCAGGATCGAATGCCTGTCCTCGGAGTGGGAGAGCCACTCCGGTGTCGTACAGGGTCCACAGCTTTGATCCTGAGACCTGCAGAACGAACACGTCATGGCTATCAAAGTGCGTTTTGAACCCCTGCGCATGAGGCGGCGAAAGGTAGATGTTCGTCTGGAAATGGCTGCTGAACGTTTTCTCCGCGGTACGGCAGAGATCCGCAAGTGATGGCAAGCGCTCATGCAGTTGTGAAAGGGAGATTGTGGCGCCCGTGGCGAACAATTGGTATGCCCGCGGCAGATCAATCCTACGGGGCGGTTCGCCAAACGCATAGTCTTCGGGCTTGAGCTCCCGTGCGGCATCGACCAAAAAAACGTCAGGGTGGCAGGGAGTGGTCGTTGCTAGGTAGTGGTCGATAGCCTCAATGGTCAGCAACGCTCCGAACTTCAAGGGCTGCTGCCGCTGGATCAGCAGCGGCTTCCGTTCATAGAACTCCGCAAAGAAGATGGTCGGGACGACCGGATCAATGAGCCACTCGAACGACCACGCCATGCGCATCCCCCGGCGGTCGCCTTTGTGCGTCGCGGATGTGCCCTCCCTACGCGCCGGTTCCAGTTGGGGCAAGAGGTGATGCAAGCTTTGCAGGAGAGATTCCAAGCTCACGGCAGGTTTCGGAGTGAACCTGTCGTAGGATCAACGCCCTAACCGCAGTCAGGAGTATGATTCCATGACCGAGGCTAATTCCCTCAATAGCACAGCCATGTCCCGGCGCAGCCTTTTGCAAGGAGCGCCGCGCTTGCGGCCGTTCCGGTGGCTGCGCCGGTCGCCATCGCGGCCCTATCCCCCATCGACCGCGACGCTGAGATCGACGCCCTCATGCGGGAGGCCTACGAGCTCGCCGGCCAGACCTACCTGGCCGTCGACGCTGACCTAAAGGCCGAAAAATCGCTGCCTGAGGACGAATACGAGCGCATCGCACAGCACGCACTTTTCATGGAGCAGCGCTGGAAAGCCCTTGCGGAGCGGGTCGCTGAACGCGAGGTCGCAACCTAGCGCGATGTCGCTCTGATGGCGGTCGTCTGCCATGGCTACACGTTTCTCGGCTGGAACGAGTTCGCCGACATGGACGAAGCCGACGGCGAGCAGGACGAGATCGCGCTCGGCCACCTCATGCATGCCGTCTTGAAGATGGCCAACGTCCAGTGGCCTTCGCGGGGGTTGCGATCATAGCCAACTCTCTGCGCGCGTGATGAGGACGGCCCCCCGCATCTGGAGGGCCGTCCCGCGCAGCATGAGGCCCATGGCCCACATTTCTGCGACGGGTTGGGCAGAGCCGTCATTCGCAGACGGACTTGCAGAATGCTAGGTTGATACTCCACCTGGCAGGCAGCCGATGCCCGAACGTTCCCCTGGCTCAACTCTTCGAAACGCGTGGCATGGAAGCGACCTTCTTAAATGGGTCAGCATCTGTGGTGCTGCGCTCACCGTTTTCAGCAACACTCAAACCATACTCGACTTTGCCGACTGGTGTCGGTGGCTCGCCCTGCATTGGCAGGAGGTGACTTACACAGCCTGGTCCTGGCTGCTGTCGCGGATCGGCATCTCGATACCGACGGAGGTGGCACAACTCCTGACCGCCTCCTTCTTCCTTGCAATGCTGGGTGTCAGCGCTTTGAGGCCCTTCACCTCCGAGGCCACCGTTGCCGCTCGCTATGAGGCTCACTGGTGGTTGGCGTGGTACGGGGCTGGATTGTTCAGCCTGGGGTGGCTCGCGTTGTTCTCCGGTCATTTGTCACGTGACGCGGGCCCCTGGCTTGCCAGATCTACCGGACTGCCACCGTGGCTCGCCGGCGTGTTGACGGCAGCTTTCGCTTTGGGACCGTTCCTTGTGGTGATAGCGGTCGCGCGCCGGCAAAGCGTGTTTCATTTCGCGTTGATTTTGCGCCGAGCGGCGGTCGTCATCGGCCTGACGGTCCTGCTGATGGCGCTTAATGAACTCTCCAAGCTCGGCTTGAGCATGAAGGCGCCATTGTGAGCCCTCATCACACCAATCAGACAGGGGAGGGTTGCCGCGCTGAGAGCTGAGCGCCAGGACCGGAGAAGGCTCCGACGCAGGGACTTCAGGCACTTGCATGCTCTCTAGTTCGCGCGGCCAACTTCCTGAACGACCGCGCTCCGCTTCCACTGCTAGGCTAAGACGCCAGCGGGCATTGTGATCGGCAACGACCGCCAGCGCCGGGGCCGGCTCCCCGCTCCACGAAAGGGACCCGATCGAACCGACCCTGATGGCGAAAACAGAAAGCATTGACGAGCAGTTCCATCGTCTAGCGAACCCTCTTGTCTTGGGCCGCCCTTTCAGGCCCACGATCCGAAAGCCACGCGTCTTTGATGTCCATTCGTGCATCCTGCCGCAATGGGGGCATTCGACCTTGGCGCGGGTATCTGGCAAGCGAAGGAAGCTGCCGGCATCCGTTTCGACGCCCGTAGGGATCGATTTTCCGGAAGCTGGGCACTTCACGTAGATCATCGGCAATGGCGTCCCTTCCATGAGCGATCATCGACATTGCCTTAGATTATTCTCGGTCCGATGGCGGGCCAGTAACGCTCATCGAGGTGGTGAAGGTTTTCCTACTTCGCGTTCCGAAATCTGTATCCTCAGCTTGTCGCGCTTTATCGACCTGGTGGCCGACCTCAAAGCTGGCGCCGCGACACGTCCCTGACCGGGCCATCCTATTACTGGAAGGTCGCGGCCGACGAAGCCGCCACCGCCAACGTGACCGGCTACTCCAGCAACGCGAACTCAGTGCTGTTCATCAGCGCGATTGCGCTCGGCAGCTAGGTCATTGGAGATCGGCTGCACCGTCAGCAGCAGCCCGGAGGCGATCGGGTGGGCCATGGAAAGCACCGTGTCGCCCGAGATCAACGCAAAGGGTAGGACAGCAAGCACAATGGCAGAGACCCCACTAGTCAGCCCCACTCGGCCATGCTGCCAGACATGCCAGAGCAGCAGCACGTAGAAGGACGCTGCCAATAGCGCCGCCACGATGCCCCCCATGAGCCAAGCCGAGACAATCGGTGCATGCGGGTAGTCGATGTGTTGGCACTTCACGAACTCGCAAGAGTAGGCTTCGTGATAGGCGAAGCCGGTGCCGATCAATGGGCCATTTTTTGTCAGCGCCTTTGCGAGTTGCCAGCGGTCGGCGCGGCTTCCTAGACCATACCCATGGTCGCCCAATATGGTGTTCGCGATCACATCGACCCTAACTGACGGCGGGGCCTCGATCAGGGATGTTCGCTCATTGAGGTCCGCGGACATCTGGTCGTCCGGCGTGGCCGGCTTGTCATCGATGAGGCTGATAACCTCATGTTGGACGGCCGTAACGGTTTTGCCGTCACGGATCGCGAAGGGTACGGGCAGGGCCCAGCAGATCAATGCGACCGTACCTGCGACGCCCGCTACACGCGCCAAATTGGCAGTCGCCGGAAGCGACCTGGCGATCAGGAAGACCCAGTACACCAGCAGCAGCGGCAGCAGAAGTATGAAGCGTCGGGAGCCGGTGAGCAGGCCGGCGGACAAAATCGTGGTCAGCATGACGTAGTGGTACCACCGCCAGCCATGTGACATGCCGCGGCTGACGATGGCGACGGCCGCGACGAGCATCAACATGGCGTAGATGTTGTAGTCGACCCGGAGCGAAGTTCCGGTCGGATAGACCCCGCCGTTCAGAAGGGCGACCTCCTCGATGAGGATGCCGCGCTCCTGAAGGGCGTACTTGGCGAGGCCGAGTAAGGCCACCACGAACGCCAATGCGACGATGGCTCGCGTGAAACCGCGAAAGACGTGCTTCGCGCTGGCATCGTGCGCCGCCAGGCACAGTCCCGACAGCGCTACGAAGAAAGCGAGGTCTTTGATGACCTCGCCGGGAAAGACACCGCGGGCTTCGGGCAGAGCCAAACATAACGCATGTATGGCCGCGACGAACGCGAGCGGCACCATGAACAACGGAAACCGGAAGGCGGGCGTAGTGCGAACGCCGCAGATGAGAAGATGCGCGAGCAGCGGCAATAGGAGGGCAAATCCTACGCGCCGGGACAGGAGATCGGAGAAAAAGGGCGAGGCGAGCGCCAGCCCGACGAGGTAGGCCCGAGTACGCGCCGCCGGAAACTCTGCACGCAATACGCCCAACACATTCGGCATCGACCGCCCCCCGCCCAGGGCTGCTTAGCAAATCCCGTCCGCCCACGGAAGGTCGATGCATTTGGCGCATCTGCCGCCATTCATCACACAATTGATCCACTGCTTCTGAACAAACCGGAGACGTTCGACCATGGCCTACATCACGGCCGAGGATATTGGCTTCGTAGGCCTCGATCGCCGCGCCGATGGCGGCCAGCTCTTCTTCCTCGGCAGAGCCTTCGAGGCTGCCCGCGATCTTGTCGACCCGCTCCATCAGCAGCACATGCGTGGCGTCAGCCTCGGCCAGGATCGGCTCGCGAACCACGTGCGCCAAGGCCGGACGCCATCCGTGCTCGAGGCCTTCCATGATGGGGTTCGCAGGGACCACACGCCGACCATCCAGTGATCGCGCATGGTCCGGCGCAGCGCTGGCTTGGCTGAGTAGTGTCTCAAACCAAGGCACTACCCGGTCAGTCGGCTAGCCGGGGCGCGGCCTGTTCGTGAAACGCACCAACGCATACGCCGCGAGTAGGAACGCGAACCATATTGCATTCGCCGTGCCGTCGATATGTTCGGAAAAGAGCCCAATACTGGCCATCGCTTTGCGAAAGACCACGTGAGATAGTTCACCACCTCGATAGCGATGAAACAGTACAAAATAACCTCGACGCCCGACCGCCATGACACGACGGGCTTGCCGTCGAGGATCAGCGCATACCGCAATTTTGCCTCATCAGTCACTTTCACCCCCAGCCCCATTTGTGTGGACACTATCCGAGCACGTCTACGCAGGCGCAACAGCCCCGCATCGTCATGCTTCGATGAATTGACTCGTGTGCTTAGGCCACATGCGCATGAGTCCCGCGGTAAGAATGGCGCGGCACGCTTGCGAGCGCTATTTCCTCCCAAGCGGTAGAATTTCAATGACCATCTTATCGTGACGCGTATCGGCAGGCTGTCCGGGCATACTGGACGTGATTTTCTTTGTGAATTCCAAGCGCTTCACCCAGCCGGTCTTGATGGTCAGCTTAGCCTCGCCTTCGTCCTCGCGAGTGACGGTCAGCTGAGACATTAGCTTGGAGGCCTCATCTACCTTGTCGCTTCCTAACCCCGCCGCACGAGCTTGGGTGGTCACTAGTTCAAGAGCAGCCTTGCGAAGCTCCTCTCCGTCGTAGTCGGCTCGCCACACAACCACAGCTTCGTTCCGAGCCGTGTTATAGCTTTGAAGGGTGGCCCTAGTCGCAATGGGTATCTGGCCGTCGGACACCAGGCTCGACACTCGGCCATCGGCTTCGACCGTTTGTCCGACGCGCCACGAGCGGTTCTGCACGCCGCCGATCAAGAACTGGATCACGTTGAGTTGGGCAGCAGATCGCTCGTCGTGCCTCAGCACAGCCGTGCGAACGACTGCCTCAACTTGCGACTGGACTATTGTTTCGACCTGGCCCGGATCCTTACCTTGCGCGTTTGCGAGCAGGAGTTTTGTAATTGCAGGGGTCAAGGTGCGACGAAGGATGTCAGCGAGTTTGTTTGAGAGGGCTGGCCAGTTTCGGACTCGTGTTGGGATACCTGCACCATCGGTTTCAATAACGCTAGGCTGATCCTTGAACGCCTCGAGTATCGCCCGGCCTGCCTCGGCCTGGATCTGCGCGCGAGGACCACCGTCGACGGAAACACCGTCTCGAAAGCTCTTCAGCGTGTTCTCGAAGACGTAACCTTGGCTTGTACGCTCGATGACCCGCAAGGCTTGCGTTTGCTCCAGGGATACGTCTGAGATCGTGCTTTCGCCCTTCGTTTGCCTCATCGTCGAGGAAACACGGATTGTGAATGTGTCCCCTACGTTCACCTTTAGGGGCAGATGGACCTGGTCGGATTGAGCAAGCGTGCGATCTGAACAAACTGCTGCAAGAATTGCGACGAATGCTAGCGTTGCGAGCTTCACGATCTGCTCCACGGTTGTTTGAATGCCTGGGCGAGCTGGATCAATCCGAGTTGAACGCGGATAAAATGATGAAGGACCGCAAAGAACGGGGGCTCCCCAGATCGGACCAATTGACTTCGTACAGGGTCACACGCTGCCCGCCGGCGTCGCTGACCTCGAGCTTTGGAACCCTGCTTGGGACGGGCTCAGAGATGGTCCTTGGTCCGGCTCCGAGAATGTAGTTCGCAAGATTGCGAATTTCGGCACCGGGAGCCGGCGAACCAACTCCATATGAACGACCACAATGGCGCGCGTCATCGTATCCCCCATCGGATGTGGCCGCGCTCGACAAGTGTCGGATACTGCCTGCGCAAAACGCAGCACGCAATTGGGAACGCTGAGCACGACGGAGGACGCAGCCAGGGGCCATCAACGACCTCAGGCTTCACCCATGCCCCTGCGGGTAGATCTCGTGCGCTCCCACTGATCGCCAACGCCAACGAGTCTAGGCCGAGACGAAGGCCTTAGGTATGGTGCTCTTCCCACAGAGATCGCGTTTAGGGATGAGCGCTCATGCATTTGACGATCGTCGCGGCAATTCTTCTTGCTTGGCGGCCGCGGGGTCAGCCTCGGCTTTGCTATGCGTCCGTCGATACTCGGCGATAGCCTCCCGCCACTCGCGCAGATCGTTAGGATCGTAGTCGACGCCCAGGGACTCATCGAGGAGCAACCCGGTCTTGCGGTAGGCGTAGGCGATCGCCGGGTCGACGCCGGCGGCGCCCATGGCGGTGAGGATCTGGCCCTGGACGTAGTCGGGGTCCAGGGCCACCGGCTCGTCGGCATCGGGGTCGAAGAAGCTCTCGGATTGGGTCGCACCCGCCAGGGATGTCGGCCCCTGTTTTTCGAAGTAGAAGAGCGCCAAAGACGGATGCCAAGTTGATCGCTGCCTGTTCTCCTTCGTGCGCGCGCGTCCGGCAAAAGGGTTGGGGCGCAAGTTGGGGTGATGCGAAACGCGTGCGAAAATGCCTCAACAAAGCCAATTGTGTAGCAGTTATTTTCTGCGGACCCCGGCTCCGCCAAGACCCCGCACGCCCCCCACCTATAGCCTTCACCTTCGCGCGAAATCACGCCTCCAGGCTCCTCGGACGGCCTCGGCTCTTACCGCATCGGGATCTGGCAGCCCAGACGAGCTTTAGGATCGTTCCTTCATCAAAGTCGGCGCGTGTTCTCCGACGTCTGTGCATTGCGCCCTAGCGCTTCTGTTATAGTCTCCGATGAGCTGCGAGGCCGCCGTTGAGTGGAGGTCCCAATGAAGCGCCGGGATTTCATCGCGCTTGTTGGCGGAGCGATTGCGAGCCCCTTGAATGCAGCGCGTGCCCAGCAAGCGGCTCGGATGCGCCGCGTCGCATGGCTAGGGCTTGGACACGCCGAGGCAGCCTCCCCCTATGTTGATGCACTGCGCAACGGTTTGGGTGAGTTCGGCTGGGTCGAAGGGCGAAATCTTACGCTTAGTCTCTACTGGGCGACGGGCCGCGATGATATGGAGGCCGCTGCACGCGCGGTGCTTTCGTCTGATCCCGAGGTCGTTGTCACGCAGGAGCTCATGACGTTGGCCCTGCGGGCGGTCAAGACCGACAAGCCCGTAGTGTTCGGGTTCAGCGGAGATCCGGTGGAGATCAACCTCGTGCAAAGCTGGGCCCGGCCCGGCACCAATTTCACGGGCATGACCTACCTGGCGCTCGAACTCGTGGGCAAGCGTATCGAGTTGCTGAAGGAATGGCTCCCGCAAACGCAGCGTGTCGCGGTCCTTGCGCGTCCGCAACATCCCGGCGATCACCTGGAGCGTCAGGCCACCCAGGTAGTGGTCGACAAGCTTGGCATGAAGCTATCCTACTTTCCCTACACCGCGCCCACTCTTCCAGCTCGCGACTTTGCGGAGTTGGACAAGGCCTTCCGCGCGATTGTGCAAGATAAATGCGACGCGCTCGTCGTTTTCCCTGATTCAGCCATGTACGAAATCAGCGACCGCATTGCCAAATTCGCAATCGAGGCCAAACTGCCGTCGGTCTCGGGTTGGGCTCCCTTTGCCCACAAGGGATTGTTGATGACATACGGGCCGAATGTGCGGGAGCTGTACCGATCCCTGGCGGGCTACGTCGATCGCATTCTGCGCGGCGCAAGCCCCGCCGAGCTGCCTGTAGAGATTCCGACCAAACTCTTCCTGGCGCTGAATGCCAAGACCGCCAATGCGCTCGGGCTTACAATCCCTCCATCTCTGCTCACGCGTGCTGATGAGGTGATCGAATAGCCGCCTAATGAGCTGGCGACACCGTTCTTCCGCGCACGGCGATATCACTATGCTCATCGAAATCGCGCTCAGGGTTCGGCTTCAACCACCGATGCGACTTGCGGGGGAAGCTCGCCCGTACCGCTCGGTCGTGGCCAAAGCGCACGTGCCTCCCGGCTCCTGCCGTTGCCGGAAACGCTGACCTCCGTGAACCCGGCCTCGAGGAGCTTGCCCTTGATGAGATCATTGGAGGCGACCTGCTCGACGAGACCAAGTGTGATCGCGAACCGATAGCGGCGCCCTTGATGGAACGTAAACCTATGGTCTGACATGGCAGCTCAACGCTCGGGCCTGCCGGTCGGTTTCGATATCCGAGCTTGGCGATCGATGGTCTTGTGCGGAAGGTGCCGGCACAGCGGTCAGCCAACTTCTGATCTTCATCACGGCGCGCGACTACCTGCCACTCGTGATGGAGGTTCGCAAGGCCCACTTCAAGCCGCCCTATCCCTCAGCCACCGCTGTTGTGGTGTCAGGTCTGGCGCACGCCGATTGGCTGGTCGAGATCGAGGCGACGGCGGCTCTGCCCTAGAGGGCGATCCATTAGCCAGATCGCTCTCCATTAGGTCCAGCGCCGTAGGACCGCGCGGTGCGCAAGAAGTGCCGCCCGCCTCCAATGGAAAAAGCGCGGAACGCGGGTGCAGTAGCGCCGGTAGGGGTCGCCGTAGATCGCTTCGAGCCACGGCTCTTCTGCCAGGATCATCAGCGTGTAGACGGCCATCATCGCCAGGCACAGCACATAGGTCCGCGCGCTGTCGGCGGCGAGCGCGAGGCACCCGTAGACAACGATGAGCATCGCGTTTTGCGGATTGCGGGTCCAGCGATAGATCCCGCCGGTGACCAGCCCGTCCTGCGCGCCATAGCTGTTGTCTCGCCCGAGAACCCGAAAGGAATAAACGAAGAGCGCGAGTGAAAGCGCGAGCAGAGCGAGGGCAGCAACGCGAAACCAGACCGGGAGGCCGAGATAGTTCGCCCAGTCCATCGCGGCGACGGCGAAGCACAAGACATTGAGCGAGCGGAACAGGGGCCAGAACACATAGCTCTGCCAGCTACCGGCCCCCGGGGTGGGCCAGATCCGGAAGGGTGGGCTCAACAGCGTGAGGATCAGCAAGCTCAGCAGCACCGCTGCGACCGCCGATCCAACCAGAAACACCACGTCCGTCATGGCGCGTCCATGTGCTCCGCGCTCCCGTCATGAGCAGCTTCGAGGCGGCGGTTTCATCGGCGCCTGTCCACCGTCACGATACCGCACTTGGCCGGCTGCCGCACTGAGGGTGGAAATTCAACATCGCAAGACAGCCGCGACTCGCGGTGCCTCGGCGCGGCCGGATCGCGCGACGGCCATGCCCCCGGTGATCCCTCGGGCAATCGCGTGGGCGCAACGTCTAGTCGGTCGAGATCAGAGCCATGAACAGCGCGTAGGCGGCAGATATCCCCAGGCCCGAAATGAATGTGATCAAGAGGAGCGTGGCCATCTGGTCCCTCGCATGGGTCAGCGCAGGTGGACATGGGCACTCGAACCGGCACCATGACTAGCCGATTCTCAGAGAACAGCGCAGTTCCTTTGCTGGCGACCACCGGCCCAACCAAATTCGGGCGGGGAAACGGCCCGCTACATCCGCGTTGCGCTCCACTCGCCGGAGCACAGCCCGGAAGGCCCGCGGCCAGACCATGTTCCGCGGCCTTGAATCCCGTTGAGCCGCCCCGTCCCATGCGCGATGCGCGGCCCAGCCACGGCTTTCAACTGAATCCGCCCCGATCCGGACACCCGACCGCCGAGTTGGATCGGGTAGAACGCGAACGATCCGCCGGTGGAATGAACACGGCCATGGGCGATGCCCAAACCGATCGGAATGATCCCGCAATGGCCGTTCGTCGTGACGGCGGTCATGCTCCAGCTTCCGTCGTATTTGGCGGCGCTGGTGGGCTGAGCGAAAGAGAGGGTTGCGAGGACGGCTGCGAGCGCGAAGCCGGACCGGCGAGTGCAAATCATGTGAAGCCTCTTGCTGCGTTTCACGACATGCGACTTCGAGAAGTCGCCTGGTGAGGCCCTCCGTGCCGTTTGGCCAGCCTGCACCAAGTACGGTGATGGAGCAATGCGACCTTGGCCAAGGAGCCTCGCTCTCCCATGCCTCGCCGAGGTGCGCTCCGACTGCGACGCCGCGTCATGGGCTCTTAACCCTACGGATCGGACAACCTGAGCGGCAAATCGGCTCCCGCCGCAGAAAAGCTCAGTTCGGGAATGCCGACCTCCGGGGACCGGTTGCCAGGGTCGCGGGCCCGGCGCAAACTTGGTCGACGCGTCGCCGGGCGAAGCGAGCCGCAGAGCTCTCGCCGGATTGGGCCGCAATCGAGGACCGCCGTCATGCCCACCAAATTCGATGCCATCGTCATCGGCACCGGCCAATCGGGGCCTTCCCTGGCGGAACGCCTGGCGCAGGCCGGGCAGCGGGTTGCCATCATCGAGCGCAAGCGCTTCGGCGGCACCTGCGTCAACACCGGGTGCATTCCCACCAAGGCGTTGGTGGCAAGCGCGCATGCGGCGCATCTGGCGCGACGGTCTGCGGTGTTTGGGGTCGACATCGGCGGAGCGATCACCGTCGACATGCGTCGCGTGAAGCAGCGCAAGGATGCGATCGTGGCCAAGAGCAGCAACGGCGTGCGCGGTTGGCTGGAGCGTATGCCCAATGCCAGCGTCTACCACGGCCATGCCCGCTTCGAGGGCCCGCGCACCGTGAGCGTCAATGGCGACCTGCTCGAGGCCGACAAGATCTTCATCAATACCGGCGGCCGCGCGGTGGCGCCCGCGATACCGGGGCTTGAGAACATCCCCTATCTCACCAACAGCAGCCTGTTGGATCTCGATGGCCTGCCCGAGCATCTCCTCGTTCTCGGCGGCAGCTACATCGGCCTTGAGTTCGCCCAGGCGTACCGGCGCTTCGGCGCCCGCGTGACGGTCGTGGAGATGGCCGACCGTCTTATCCCGCGCGAGGACGATGATGTCTCGGCTGCCGTGCGCGACATTGTCACAGCCGACGGCGTCGAGGTGCGCCTCAACGCCGAGTGCATTGCCGTCGAGCGGGAGGGCACGGGCATCGCCATGCGCCTCTCCTGCGAGGACGGCGCGCCACGTGTGACCGGAAGCCATTTGCTCGTCGCCGTCGGCCGCCGTCCCAACACCGACGACCTTGGTCTCGACAAGGCAGGGGTCGCGACGGATGCCAAGGGCTACATCGTCGTCGATGACCAGTGCCGGACCAATGTTGCCGGGATTTGGGCGACCGGCGACGTCAACGGGCGCGGGGCCTTCACCCACACGTCCTGGAACGACTTCGAGGTTGTCGCCGCCAACCTGTTCGACGGTGATCCTCGGCGCATTTCGGATCGCATCCCGTGCTACGGCATGTACATCGATCCGCCTCTGGGCCGCGTCGGCAAGACCGAGCGCGAGGTGCGCCAGTCGGGCGTCCAGGCACTCGCCGCAAAGCTGCCGATGAGCTCGGTGAAGCGCGCGAGCCTGCGCGAGGAGACGCAGGGCTTCATGAAAGTCACGGTCGATGCCGTGAGCAACAAGATCCTGGGCGCCACGATCCTCGGCGACAGCGGCGACGAGGTCGTGCAAGCGTTTCTCGGCGTGATGGCGGCCGGCGCACCCTACACCGTCATCTCACGCGGCATGTACGTGCACCCGACCGTGGCCGAATATCTGCCGTCACTGCTCGGTGAGCTCAAGCCGCTGGAGTGACGGAGGGGAGGGTGGCCGTGGGGGATTGCTGGGCCAAGCGGGCAAGGTGAGCGGACGGCTCACTGTACCGTCCGCTCACCGCGCTTTCTTACTTCTTCACGGTGCCCGACGTTCCGCCGGAGCCGGCTCCGGTCCCGCCACCCGTGCCTGCTGAGCTCTTGACCAGTCCCTTCTGGCAGCCCGCCAGGAACTCTGTCTTGGAAATGCTCCCGTTCTTGTCGGAATCGACGGCGCCGAAATTCGTCACATGAGCCTGCGCCGCAGACTGGCTGAGGCTGCCGCTGCCGCCGCTGTCGGCCGCATTCCAGGCGGACTCACATTGGGCTTCCGTCATTTTCATCGCGGCCGGCTCGCCGGCCTTGCCGGTGGTCCCCTGCGCGAAGGAGGAACCCGCCATTGCCAAGGTCATGAGGGCAACCGCGCCCACGCTTGCGAACATTCTCATCATCAACACTCCTTGTGATTCTTCATCATCGTTCAAAGCCACCTTCGAGATGGCGGCTGCAGGTTGAACGTGAGGCACCGCCGGGCTGTTCCCAACGAACGGGTGCTTCAAATTCCTGCCTGATTTTGTGCGTCAAAAGGGCTTAGTGAATGCCTTCCGCCACGCAACGCATCGTTGGCGGGGAGCACAACGGGGGATACAGGGGGATGACGACGAAGCCGCCGCGCGGCGCGACCGCACCGAGCCTGGCGTGCCTGGTGGCCTTGATTGTTGGCGTTCTCGCGCAGTCTTTGCCTGCCGCGGCCGAAAGGCTTGTTCAATTTGGCGCGTTCGGGCCCGAAGGGCCGCGCCTCCGCGAGCAATTGTGGCTCGTGCCGGGCGCCGACCCGAACGTGCCTCTGCGATCGACGGTGTTCAGGCCGAAGGACGACGCGCTTCAGCCCCCAAAGCCGCGACCTCTTGTCGTCATCAATCATGGCAGCGATGACGGCCGCGAGGCCGTGTCGATGCCGGTGTTCTATTGGCTTTCGCGGTGGTTCGTCGAGCGCGGGTATGTGGTGCTTTTGCCGCAACGGCGAGGCCATGGCGCAACGGGCGGCGAGGCCGTCGAAGCGCGGGACACGTGCGCCAATCCGGACCACTACGCAGCAGGCATGGCAGGCGCCAAGGACATCGATGCGGCCGTGCGCTTCATGGTCACACAGGCGTTCATCGACCCGCAGCAAGTGGCGGTGGTCGGCATTTCCACCGGTGGCTGGGCCGCCCTCGCTCTCGCGGGTCTCGAGACCCCCGGGGTACGAATGATCGTCAACTTCGCCGGCGGAAGAGGGGGGCACGCCTACGGTCGAAGGAATGTCGTCTGCAAGCCGGACCGGCTCATCAAGGCGGTTGCGGCGTATGGCAAGGCCGCCCTGGTCCCGACGCTCTGGTTTTATGCGGAGAACGACAGCTACTTCGGGCCGTCACTTGCAACCGCCATGGCGCGCGCGTGGGCGGATACGGGCGCCACGGTCGATCTCCGTCTCCTGCCGACCTACGGCACGGAAGGCCACGGGCTTGTCGATGATCGCGACGGTTGGTCGCTGTGGAGTGCTCCCCTCGAAGAAGCCTTGAAAGGTGTCGCCAATCCGCCGGCAATGGCGTCGGTCAAGTGACGAGAGGCTTTCTTTGCAGAAAGCCTCTCGCCGTTGACGCCTGACGTGTCACCTAACGCCGATCGCCTCGCGGACCACCACCACGGTCACCCGATGGGCCGCCGCCGCCATCCGGCTTGTTAACCGCGCCGGACGTCCCGGCGCCACCGCCAGTTCCCGCGCCGCCGGATCTGCCGCGAACTTCGGCGTTGCCGCGGCCTCTCGCACCGCTGTCGATACTGGCCGGTCCGCGACGCTCGACTCGATCCACGGTTCTCTCGCGGCTTCTCTGCCCGTCGCGAACCCGGTCGCTGTCAAACGGACGCTCGACCCGGCGCTCGACGCGCTCGCGTTCGACACGGTCCTTCCGGGGAGCGCGTTCCACGGCGCGATCACGGTCGCGGTCGCTGCGGATCTCCCGCTCCCTTATGACCACGCGATCCCGATCGCGTCGGCGCCCGTCGCTGTCCCACCGGCTGGTCCAGCGAGTCCGCTGCCCATACCAGGGTCGGCTACGATAATAGCTGTCCCAATACGTCCCGACGCGAAACGCAACGATAGGGACGTCGAGCTCGGAGCCATAGTCGCTCAATACCACCACTCGATTGCGGTATCGTTCCTGCAGGTACGACCCGTTTACCCACCCGCGTTCACCGTCCCACGACACGTCGCACCAATCATAGTCGGTGAGGCATCCGTGCACTCTGACGCGTGAGTCTTCCGGCAGCATGGCGACCACCGGAAACTCCGTCGAAGGTCCGGCCCGCATGTTGAGATCCGTGGTCACGATCGCCGTTTGTGCCGCCGCGGCAGCAGGCATGGCAAAACCGGCGAACACGCCGGTCGCCAAAAGGGCACCTATTCGAGTCATTGCGTGTCCTCTTCGAAAGTTTTGTGCACATCGGAACACGGTGAGGCCATCGCGGCGCGCACCGTTTCGTTCAAAGGGACAACCTCGAGGAACAGCGGGATGTTCCGAAGAAGGCGGCGCCTGGGGATTGAGGTTGCGACGCCGGACGCGGCCCAGCACGACTGTGACCCGATGCGGAATGCAGCGGGCCGCTGACGCGATGGATGCCTAGAAAACGAACGCGCGGCCCGGCCGGTTCCAAGACGCGGTCGGCACGTGATCGGGCGTCTTGCGGTGCGGCTAGTGCGGAGAGGCCGTCTGCGCGATCCCGCCGCGGACGGCGCCGGAATCGATGTTGCGCCAAAGCACCTCGTGCCCCTTTGGCAGCGCGCGGTTGTTGGGCATCGACAGCCACAAGCGCATGAGGAGGCGGTCGCGGCCAGCGTCGCGGTCGTCCTCGAACGGCGTGCGCCCGTGATAGGTCACGTGAGAATTCAGGAACTGGATGTCGCCCGGATCGAGCGTCATCTCGAAGTCCAGCTCCTTAGCGAGCGCCAGCAGCAAGTCGAGGGCTTCCTTCTGCGCCGCCGTCAACCGCGGCACTCCGGCGACGGTCTGCGCCGCCTCGATATAGGTCAGCGAGAAATGGCTGGTGAAGCGGCCGTCGCGCACGCCGAACACGGGCAGCGCATAAACGTCCGACGCCGTCTCGGCCTCCTCGCCGTGGCGGCTCCGGTAGTAGGGCTCGAAGAGCAGCGCCGCGAGGTCGGGCCGGCGCTTCAGCATCTCGTTCATCACCGACACCGAGCTGCAGATGGTGCTGACGCCGCCCTTGGCGGCCTGCCGGACACACAACAGGCTCACCACGTCGGTGCGGTCGGTGTGGAACCGCAGCGCGCCGTTGGAGAGGGTACGGGCGTAGGACGACAGGAACGTCTTGCCGTCGGCCATGCGCGCGCCGTCGATCTGGCCGTAGCGCTTGCCGAGGTCGCCGCCCTCGTCACGGATCAGGCGCATCAGCTCGCCGCGGCGGTTCTGGAAGACGGGCGTGCCGACCTTGGACCCGAGGCCGAAGTAAAGCTTGCGGAGCTGATCCTCGCTGTAGCGCGCGACGGGGATGCCGCGCAGCTTGACCATGCCGCACCCGTTCTCCAGCTCCTCGCGGATATCCGCCAGCAGGCCCTCGAGGCCGGGCAGCGGAAAATCCGCCGGCTTGATGTCGTGCCAGGCAAGGCCGCGGCGCTCGACCGCCTGGAGCGCGGCATCGATGTGCGAGAGGTCGGCCGGCCGCAGGTCGCGGATCCAGCGGGTGGAGCTGACGATGTCGCGGCCGAGCCAGGCGCTGGGCCCGGTGATGGGGGCGTGAGCACTCATGGGCAGGGCCTCCTGTGCCGGCAACTGTCCCGCACGTTGTCGCCCGCCGGCGGCCCGGTGGCAAGGCTGGCGTAAATCCGCTGGTCCCCTCCGGTCCATCGGGATCTTGGCATGAACGGCGAAACCGGCCATCCTCCCCGCGGATAACGTGGACACCGGCACCCAGCCGCCTCGAGGATCGCGGCATGGGTTGTGCCGGAGATAGGGAGGAGAGGATGCGCGGCTTTCGCGGGATGCTTCTTGGGGCAGCGCTGTCGGTGGTCGCCATCACCGGCGCGCGCGCACAGACGGTCGAAATCGAATACTGGCAATACGTCTTCGACGCGCGCATCAAGGCGATGAACGAGCTGATCAAGCGCTTCGAGGCCGCCAATCCGAATATCAAGGTCAAGCACACGACCTTCCCGTACGCGGACTACCAGACGAAGATCGCCGCAGCGATGCCGGCGGGCCAAGGCCCCGACGTGGTGCAGCTCTTCTACGGCTGGCTCGACAACTTTGTCGGCGCCAAGTTCCTGCAGCCCCTGCCGCGCGATGCCTTCCCGCCCGCGATGATCGAGAGCGAGTTCTATCCCATCGTGTCGGCCATGAAGCGCAACGGCGAATACTACGGCTTGCCGACCGCCGTGCGCTCGCTCGCTTTGTTCTACAACAAGAAGCTCTTCGAGGAGGCGGGGCTCGACCCCAACGCCCCGCCGAAGACGCTCGATCAGTACCTCGATGCGGCCAAGAAGACGGTGAAGCGCGATGCCGCCGGCAACATGCTGTCCGCCGGCGTGACGCTCGATTTCCCCGGCCAGGATTATCATTGGTGGCGCGAGGCGCTGCTGCGCCAGGCAGGCGGCGTGCCCTACAGCGACGACAACCGCAAGGTGACCTACGAGAGCGAGGCCGGCGCCAAGGCGCTGAACTGGTATGCCGACCTGCAACGTGTCCACAAGGTCGGCCAGGCCGGCTTCATGGACGAAGGTCAGGCGGCGTTTCGCGCCGGCCGCGCGGCGATGACTATCGACGGCTCCTTCCGCCTCGGCGCATTCAATCAGATCAAGGCGTTCGAGTGGGGCGTCGCGGAGCTCCCGGCGGGGCCCAACGGCGAGAAGTCCAACTTCGCCAGCTACTGGGTGAACGCCATCACCACCAAGCCGACGGGCGACAAGCTCGAGGCCGCCAAGAAGTTCATGGCCTTCGTCACGACGCCAGACTCCATGCAGCTCTGGCTCGAGATGGTTGGCGAGCTGCCGGCGCGCAAGGCGGCGGCGGAAACCGAGAAGAACCTCAACCATCCGGTCTATGCGCCGTTCCTGAAGGCGCTCGCCTATTCGAAGGCGACCGTCTTCGTCGACGAGACGGCGCAGCGTCAGGTCTCGCTCGACATGGCCAACCGCGTGCTGATCCAAAACCAGGACGCCAAGGCGGCCCTGGCCGAGGCTGCAAAGGCGGAGCAGGCGATCCTGGATCGGTTCTACAACAAATAGTCGAACGGACGAGGCAGGAGCCGGCGCTCACCCATGATCCGCTCGAGGAACGGACTGGCGGACCGCGGCGAGCACGGTTCGGGCGTCGCCGTCTGGCGTAGCCTGGGGCTGCGCCAGAAGCAGGTCGTGTGGGCGTGGGCGTTCCTTGCGGCGCCGCTCCTGTTCTATGCCGTCGTTCGCTTCTATCCGACCGCGCAGGCTTTCGTCCTGTCGGTGACGAAATGGAACCTCACCTCGCCGCCGGTCTTCGTCGGCGGCGCCAATTTCCAGCGCCTGTTCGCCGATCCGGCGTTCTGGCAGGTGTTTCGCAATACGACGCTCTATCTCCTGATCGGGACGCCGGTCAGCCTTCTCGTCGCGTTCGCCATCGCCTATCACCTCGACCGCGTCCGCTTCATGCACGGCTTCATCCGCGCGCTCTATTTCCTGCCGTTCCTGACGACGGCGGCGGCGATGGCCTGGGTCTGGCGCTGGTTCTACCAGCCCGTCCCGATCGGCCTCATCAATGATGTGCTGGCGAGCGTCGGCCTTCCTCAGCAGCCCTTTCTGCGCTCGACGAGCCAGGCTTTGCCGTCCGTGTTGGCGCCCGCCATCTGGGCGGGCCTCGGCTTTCAGGTGGTGATCTTCCTTGCCGGGCTCAGGGCCATCCCGACGACCTACTACGAGGCCGCCCGCATCGACGGCGTCTCCAACTTCGCGATCCTGACCCGCATCACCATCCCGCTGCTCAAGCCGACGATCATCTTCCTGGTGGTGTTCTCCTCGATCGGCTTCCTGCGCATTTTCGACCAAGTCTACAATATGACGACCAACGATCCGGGCGGGCCCCTGAACGCCACCAAGCCGCTCGTGCTGATGATCTATCAGACGGCCTTTTCCTCCTTCGACATGGGCTACGCGGCGGCGCAGACCGTCGTTCTCTTCCTCGTGCTGCTTGCCGTCTCGCTGCTCCAATTGCGTCTGCTGAGGGATCGCTGATGGCGCAGCCCCCTTCTTCTCCCTCAGCGCGCATCGGACTTGGCCGCGCCGTGGCCTGGCTGCTCCTGCTCGCCGGCGGGATGTTGATGATCACGCCGCTCCTCTTCATGTTCTCGACGTCGCTGAAGAGCGCCGCCGACGTCTACGACCTGCGGCTCCTCCCTGCCGACCCCACGCTCGGCAACTACGTCCAGGTGCTGTCCGACGGCCGCTTCCTGCGCTGGTTCGCGAACTCGCTCGGGATCGCCACTGTCGTGACGCTCTCGAACGTCTTCTTCGACAGCCTGGTCGGGTACACGCTCGCCAAATACCAGTTCCGCGGCCGCTATCTTGTCTTTCTCGCGATCCTGTCGACGCTCATGATCCCGACCGAGATGCTCGTCATCCCCTGGTATCTGATGGCCAAGGATTTCGGCTGGCTCGATACCTACTGGGGAATAATGTTTCCGGGCATGATCACTGCTTTCGGAACCTTCCTCATGAAGCAGTTCTTCGAAACCGTGCCGAACGATTTCCTGGAAGCCGCGCGCGTCGACGGGCTCAATGAGTTCACCATCTTCTGGCGCATCGCGATGCCACTGGTGACGCCGGCGCTGTCCGCACTTGCGATCTTCACCTTCCTCGGCAACTGGACCGCCTTCATCTGGCCCCTGATCGTCACGACGAGCAAGGAGCTCTACACGCTCCCGATCGGGCTCTCGAGCTTCGCCGTGGAGCAGCAGATCCAGTGGGAGCTGATCATGACCGGCGCGGCGCTCGCCACCTTGCCAACGCTGACCATCTTCCTCGTCCTGCAACGCTACATCGTGCGCGGCGTCGTGCTGGCCGGATTGAAAGGATGAGACCGATGACGTCCGACGACGATCGGCAACGGCGCGATGCGTCCACCTTCCCCGACCCCACCTATCGGGACACCGTGCTCCGGCCGCTGTTCGATGCCGCCAAGACGCACCATGTGGACGGCTTCCGCGCCATCGACCGCGCGCATCTCGTGATGCTGGCGGAGACCGGCATCCTGCCACGGGAGACCGCGGGGAGGATCGCGAAGGCCATTGTGTCCATCGAGGCCGAAATCGACCCGGCCAGCCTGAGCTACACCGGCGAGGTCGAGGACTTCTTCTTTCTCATCGAAGGGGAGTTGCGCAAGCGGCTCGGGGCCGATGTCGCCGGGCGGCTGCACACTGGGCGTTCGCGCAACGACATCGATCACACTTTGTTCAAGCTGGCGCTGAAGCCGCGCGTCGATCAGCTGACGGCCAGGCTGCGCGCCCTCGCCGCTGCGACGCTGGCCACCGCCGAGCGCGAGCGCGACACCCTGATCGTCGCCTATACCCATGGCCAGCCGGCACAGCCCACGACGTTCGGCCACTACCTCGCCGCTGCGATCGAAGTGCTGCTGCGCGACCATGAGCGCCTGGTACAGGCCCGCGCCCTTCTCGATCTGTGCCCGATGGGGGCCGCGGCCATCACCACGTCGGGCTTCCCGCTCGACCGGGTGCTCATGGCGCGTCTGCTCGGCTTTGCGGCGCCGCTCGAGAATTCCTACAGCTGCATCTCCGCCATCGACTACGTCACCGCGACCTTCAGCGCCATCGAGCTGGTCTTCCTGCACCTCGGGCGCCTCATTCAGGACCTCCAGGTCTGGACCGCGTTCGAAGTCGGTCAGATCTACGTGCCCAACGCCTTCGTGCAGATCTCGTCGATCATGCCGCAGAAGCGCAACCCGGTTCCGATCGAGCACCTGCGCCATCTTTCCTCCCAGACGATGGCGCGCGCCCGCATGATCCGCGACATCGTTCACAACACGCCGTTCACCGACATGAACGACGCCGAGGGCGAGACGCACGAGGCGGGCTATCAGGCATTTGCCAGCGCGGAGCGTGTACTCGATCTGCTGGCGGCGTTGCTGCCCGCGCTGACGATCGACGAGCGGCGGGTGGCGGAGAACATCCGGCGGTCCTGCGTCACCATCACCGAGCTTGCCGACACGTTGGTGCGGCGAGAGGGGCTATCCTTCCGCATCGCCCACGAGATCGCCGCGGCCGTGGCACGCGCGGTGGTAGCCGCCGACGGTGATCTGCCGCAGGACGGTTACGCGCCGTTCACGGCCGCGTTCCGCAGCGAGACCGGACGCGAGCCGGCAATCACCACGGCCGAGTTCGCTGAGATCGTGTCGCCCCGGCATTTCGTCGCCGTACGCGAGGTGCTGGGCGGGCCGGGCCCGAAGGCGCTCGATGCGGCGCTGCGCGGTTATCGCGTGCAGCTCGAGGCGGCCGAGCAGGCGGCCGATGCGATCGCGCAGCGCGAAGCCCGGGCGCGGCAGGAGCTCGAGGCGGCGTTCGCAACCCTTCTCGGGGCCGCCTGATGGGCGCGATCGAGATCAGCGGGCTCGTCAAGCGGTACGGGTCGACCCAGGTCGTGCACGGTATCGACCTTTCGGTCGAGGACGGCGAGTTCGTCGTCTTCGTCGGCCCCTCGGGCTGCGGCAAGTCGACCACCCTGCGCATGATCGCCGGGTTGGAGGAGATCGACAGCGGGACGATCAGCATTGCCGGGCGGGTCGTGAACCGGCTCGAGCCAAAGGAGCGGAACATCGCCATGGTGTTCCAGAACTACGCAATCTATCCGCACATGAGCGTCGCGGAGAACATCGCCTTCGGACTCTACACGGCCAAGCTCGACAAGGCGGAGAAGCGCCGCCAGGTCGAGGCCGCGGCCAAGGTGCTGGGGCTCGAAACATTGTTGGATCGGCTGCCCTCGGCGCTGTCCGGCGGCCAGCGCCAGCGGGTAGCGATCGGTCGCGCCATGGTGCGCAACCCGGCCGTCTTTCTGTTCGACGAGCCGTTGTCGAATCTCGACGCGCAGCTCCGCGCGCAGATGCGGCTCGAGATCAAGCGGCTGCATCAGCGCCTCGGGTCGACTATCGTTTTCGTCACGCACGATCAGGTCGAGGCCATGACCATGGCGGACAGGATCGTGGTCATGTGCGAGGGTCGCATTCTTCAGGTGGGCACGCCGATGGACCTGTACGAGCGGCCAGCCAATGTGTTCACGGCCCGCTTCATCGGCTCGCCGACGATGAACATTCTGCCGGGGCGCGTGATGCTGGAGGAGGGGCAAAGCGTGCTTGCAGCGGGTACATGCCGGCTGCCATTGTCGCGGACCCTGTCGTCACCGGCTTCCGACGTTCTGGTCGGCGTGCGTCCGCAGGAGCTGCGGGTCCTGAAGGATGGCGATGCGGCCGAGCTCGGGTTCTCCGGCACGGCAGCGGTGATCGAGCCGCTGGGCTCGGAAACCTTCGTGCACGTGGACTGTGGCGATCACCTGCTGCTCGCGTCCGCGCCGGCGAAAGCACCCCCACGGATCGGCGAGGCCATGCGCGTCGGCGCGCCGATGACCGCGCTAAGACTGTTCGACGCCGCCACTGAGACGGCGTTGTAATTGGGGCGGGACAAGTGCCGATCGCGCCTCCGGCACCACCAGCCTCGTCCCTCTTGCCACCTTGACGACCTCCTGCCGTCCCGCTACCGGCGTGCGGTGCGTCAGGTGTAGGAGTTTGTTATGGTTAAGGAATCGGGCGCCCCCGAAAACTCGTTCGACAAGGCGTGCGACAGCTATCTCGAGAAGCGGACCAAGGACGCTTTGGCGAAGCAGGCCCGAGCGCAGGCCAAGCAGCAAGAGCTCCGGCGCCTGGCAACCCTCCTCGCGAACTCCGAGCGCATTCGACAGGCGGAGCTGCAGGTTACCGACGTCAACGACGACGGAATTGTCCGCATCATCGATCGAAATTCGGTCGCCATCGGCAAGATCGGGCTTTCCGGGAGCTATTTCACGTTCAGCCCTGGCGAGAGGGTCACCGGTCTGGCTCCGGCCAGCACCGCGACCGGACGGGAGATGATCAACAAGCTCGCCCGCGCCCTGATGGAGTCCAAGATCGTGCGATGACGCCACGGCGGCGTAGAGCGACGGCCAACAAAAAAGGGGCGCTCCCTGGGAGAGCGCCCAAGTCGATCCGGCGATGCCTGGAAGAGGACTCATCGACCGGAATCATACGCTATTGGCTGCAAGCCGGTCCGTATGTGCCCTGCGGCACAGCCCTGTCGTCGGCACCGCGGCGGCACCGGATGGCTGCTGGCGGCGCGGCCCACCGTCGCGCTGGCCGCATAGCTCGCTGCGGAACAATGGGCGCCACGAAAGCGCTTTGAGACTGCGTCCAATGGCAAGGTGCTTCGACGTGAGTGAGCCGGAGTTCTCGAGTTTTGTCGTCGAATGGGTCGCCCGGGCGGCCTTCCTGGGCTGGCTCATTTTCGTGTTGTTCGCGTTGTTCGGGTCGCCAAAGCCGGACAGCGACAAGCAGACGGCGCCGACAGCCGAACGCCGGGCCGGTCCTTCTCGCGACCCGCGGCGACCGGCCGGCGCAAGGCACGATTAACCTTTACCACTTCTTAATCGCGATATCCGACGATGGAGGGCAGGGTCCGATCATCGAAAATGTCAGCGTCGGAGAGTGGTGTCGTGGCGATCGTGAGTCGGGGCGGTTCGGTTGTCCAGCTTCGCCCGCAGGAATCGGCGCTTGCACGAAGCGACGATGAGCAGCGCGTTGCGGTTCGCCGTCGGGTGCTGAAGGCGGGCGTCGTTGCCTACAACGGGCGACACACGACGCTGCCTTGTTCCGTTCGCGATGTGTCCGACACCGGCGCCCGGCTGCGCATCGAAGGGTCCATCGCGGCCCCCGACACTTTCGAGCTGATCATCCCGCTCGACGGGCTGGAAGCGAGCTGCCAGGTGGCCTGGCGCAAGGATCAGGACATCGGCGTTCAGTTCATCGGGGCTCCGCGCATCGTCGCTGCCAAGCGCATTCAGGTGGTCACGGCGCTGGCGCCGCAGGGCAAGGTGTCGCTGCGCCGAAAGCCACGGCCCGGAGAAGATCTCTGAAGATCTCTGAGGTCAGGGAGCAAAACAGCTTCACATCACGCGAGGGCCCGCCTAGATCAGGCCCCATGCTCAGGATCAGACCGAGGCAGGATGCGTGATGACGAAAACCAGTGCGGCCCGGCCGCCGGCCGCAAGCCCGGCGTATCAGGATCCGAGGACGGGGCAAACCTACCCGCTCGATCGGCCGCGATGGCGCTCCGAGACGGGCGGGCCGCTGATGATCACCCCGCTGGCCGGGATCAACCGCAACGGCATTGACCGCGCCGCTCGCTCGCTCTGGCGCTATCGCAACGCCCTGCCGGTCGCGGTCGACGCACCGGTGACCATGGGCGAAGGCTGCACGCCCCTCGTCGAGCGCTCGTGGAACGGTACACCGGCGCTGTTCAAGCTCGAGTGGTTCGCGCCGACCGGCAGCTTCAAGGACCGCGGCGCCAGCGTGATGATCTCGATCCTGCGCCAGCAGGGCATCCGGCATCTGCTTGAGGACAGCTCCGGCAACGGCGGCGCCGCGGTGGCGGCCTACGCGACGGCGGCCGGCGTACGCGCCAAGATCCTGGTTCCGGCGGCGACGCAGCCGGCCAAGACGGTCCAGATGCGTGCGTACGGTGCCGAGGTCGAGCTGGTGCCCGGCACCCGCCAGGATACGGCGGACGAGGCGGAGCGGCAGGCCGACACGATCTTCTATGCCAGCCACAACTGGCAGCCCTTCTTCTTACAAGGCACCAAGACTTTGGCCTACGAGCTGTGGGAGGACCTGGGCTTCGAGGCGCCCGACAACATCATCCTTCCGACCGGTGCCGGCAGTAACGTGCTGGGCTGTGACATCGGGTTCAGCGAGCTGTTGCGCCAGGGCGAGATCCGGCGGCTTCCCCGCTTGTTCGCAGTCCAGCCCGCCAATTGCGCGCCGATGCACGCAAGCTTCGCGGCTGGAACTCACGAGCTCATTCCCTTCGAGCCGAAACCGACTCTCGCCGAGGGCACCGCCATCGCCAAGCCAATCCGACTGCGCGAAAACCTCGAAGCCATCCGCCGCTCGCAGGGCGCGGTCGTCGCGGTGAGCGAGAACGAGATCGTCTCCGCCGTCCGCGAGCTGGCATCGGCGTGCGGGCTTTACGCCGAGCCGACCAGCGCGGCCGCCGCGGCGGCCCTCGCCAGGCTCCTCGCCGACGGCACGATCCGCAGTGGGGAGCGGACCGTCGTCGTGCTGACCGGCAGCGGGCTCAAGGCAACGCAGCGCATCGGCGAGCTGTTGGGCTGAGCGCTACGACGGCCGGCGGATGCAGGCTTTGAAATGGCCGCTGCCGACGTGTTCCAGCGGCGGCACCACTTGCGCGCACTCGGCCGCCGCCAGCGGGCATCGGGTCCGGAAGACGCAACCCGACGGCGGGTCGATCGGGCTCGGAATGTCGCCCTGAAGGAGGATCCGGTCCCGCTTGGCGGTCGGATCCGGAATCGGAACGCCCGACAGCAGGGCCTCCGTATAGGGGTGGATCGGGTTGGCGTAGAGCTCCTTGGCCGGCGCGATCTCCATGATCCGGCCGAGATACATGACGATCACGCGGTCGCTCAGGTATTCGACCACGCCCAGATCGTGGGCGATGAACAGCAGCGTCAGTCCGAACTCGTCTTTCAGGTCCTGCAACAGGTTGACGACCTGCGCCTGGATCGAGACATCGAGCGCCGACACCGGCTCGTCCGCGACGATGAATTTCGGCTCGACCGCGAGCGCCCGTGCGATGCCGATCCGCTGGCGCTGTCCCCCGGAGAACTCGTGCGGATAGCGCCCCATGTAGTCGGCGCTCAGTCCGACACGCTCCAGCAGATGCGCCACCCGCTCGCGGCGCCTCTTTCCGCGCGCCAGTTTGTGGATGTCGAGCGCCTCGCCGATGATGTCCTCCACGGTCATGCGCGGATTGAGCGAGGCGAACGGATCCTGGAAGATGATCTGCATGTTCTTGCTGAAGTCGCGCAACTGCGGCTTCGACAGGTCGGTGACGCTGGTGCCGTCGAAGTGGACCTTCCCAGCCGTCGGCTCGATCAAGCGGAGAATAGCCCGGCCCGCCGTCGTCTTGCCGGAGCCGGACTCTCCCACCAGGCCGACCACCTCGCCGGCGTCGACGTGGAACGAGATGTCCTCCACCGCTTTGACGTTGCCGACGACGCGCGAGAACAGCCCGCCGCGGATCGGAAACCGCACCTGCAGGTTTTTCACATCGAGGAGCGCCTTGCGGCCATCGCGCTCCAGTCTGTCGCCCGCTGGGCTGGGTCGGGCCGGCGCGACGCGGATCGCGTTCTGCGCAGTGTCGAGGTCCTTCCACCGGATGCAGCGCGACATGTGGCCCCCGCCGGTATCCTGCAGCACGGGTGCATCCCCCTTGCAGGCGGCGATGGCGAAGTCGCACCGCGGATGGAAGGCGCAGCCGGCGGGCACGGCCATGGGGTTGGGGACGTTGCCGGGGATCGCGCGCAGCCGCTCCTGCTTCGCCGCGGCCTTGTCGACGCGCGGAACGGAGTCGAGCAACCCCAGGGTGTAGGGCATGCGCGGCTTGGCAAAGATGTCGTGCAGAGGCGCTTCCTCGACCGCGCGCCCGGCGTACATCACGACCACCCGGTCGGCGACCTCGGCCACCACGCCAAGATCGTGGGTGATGAACAGGATGCTCATCCCGATGTCTTTTTGCAGTTGGCGCATCAGGTCGAGGATCTGCGCCTGTATCGTCACGTCCAGCGCGGTGGTGGGCTCATCGGCAATCAGCAGCTTGGGGTCGCACGACAGCGCCATCGCGATCATCACGCGCTGGCGCATGCCGCCGGACATTTGATGCGGATAGACCTGCGCCCGTTTCGCTGGCTCCGGGATGCCGACCAGCTCCAGCATTTCGATCGCCGATCGCATGGCCACCGCGCGGGTCTTGTTCTGGTGAAAGACGATCGTTTCCGCGATCTGATCGCCGACCGTGAACACCGGGTTCAGGCTGGTCATCGGCTCCTGAAAAATCATCGCGATATCGTTGCCGCGGATGTGGCGCATTTCGCGTTCTGATCTTTCGAGAAGGTTCTCACCTCCGAGTCGAATTGCGCCCCCGGCGAAATGTCCGGGCGGCTTGATCAGGCGCATAATCGAAAGGCTCATCACCGACTTGCCGGAGCCCGATTCTCCGACCACGGCCAGCGTCTCGCCGCGATCGACGTGGAAGCTCACCCCATCCACGGCCTTGATCGTGCCGTGCTCGGTTTCGAAGTGCGTTTTGAGGTCTTGAACTTCCAGAAGCCGCTCGGGGCGAGTCATTCGCTGGTCCCACGCATGCCGGTTCGGCGCTGCTGCTGCGTCGTTGCCGACGATACTTTGTGACGGGGATTGCTGCACAAATTGGTGGCCGACGACCATGCCGCATGTCATCGGCCGAGTCCAGTTTGGGTGCATTGCACCCGAGCGCTGCGCATGGATGACATATGCTCAGACGCGTCTTGACAGGGCATCGACCTGCCTGAAAGGTGGCATCGGACCAAAAGCAAAAGATTGCTGCGTGGATGCGCAAAAGACTTTTGCATTGGCGCCAATGCACATCAGGTGTCTGATCGCTTTTGTGGCGTGCAAAGATCGTCTTTCCGCGGACAAAAAACATCACACGGGAAAATTTGGGGGTGCCGAATTGAAGGGTCAACGACCGCGCCTGCTGTTCTTCAACGGGCAGTTTGTTCCATACCAGGATGCCAAGGTTCACATTCTCACGACCGCGTTCAAGTACGGAGCGGCGATCTACGAAGGCATCCGCGCCTACCACAACGAAGAGACCAACCAGCTCTATATCTTCCGCCTGAAGGAGCATCTGGACCGGCTCGAGAATTCGAGCAAGATCGCCAGAATTCCGCTGCCGTACACGGCTGCCCAGCTCACCGAGTTTCTGATCCGCCTCATTCGCGAGAACGGCCTGCGGCAGGACCTTCACATCCGCCTGTCCGCCTACGTCGGCGAGGACGACGGCCGCATAGAGGCGAGCGGCAATGTCGGCGTCACCATCGCGGCCATGCCGATGGGCCGCTACGATTCGCTGGCCCCCAGCCAGGGGCTGAGCGTGTGCGTCAGCTCGTGGCGCCGCATCAGCGATGAATCCATGCCGCCCCGCGTCAAGTCGGTGGCCAACTACCACAACAGCCGCCTGGCCCTGCTCGACGCCCGCGCCGCCGGCTTCCAGGATGCCATTCTGCTCGATCAGCGCGGCAAGGTCACCGAAGGACCCGGCTACAACATCTTCGTCGTGCGCGACGGCAAGGTGCTCACCCCCCCGGTCACCTACGGCGTGCTCGAGGGTGTCACCCGCGACACGCTGATCAAGCTGTTCGAGCGCGTGCATGGCGTCACCGTCGCGGAACGCGAGATCGATCGCACCGAGCTCTACGTCGCCCAGGAGACCTTCTTCTGCGGCAGCGGCAAGGAAGTGACCCCCATCGCCTCGATCGACCATCGCCCGGTCGCCGACGGCAATGTCGGCGCCTGGACCCAGAAAATCAAAGTCACGTATTTCGACGTCGCCAAGGGCAAGCGCCCCGAATACGCCGACTGGCTCACCCCGGTGTACTAGCGCATCGGCAGCCATCCGCTTCACGAAGACAAGGAGACTCGCGTGCCGATTTCCCGCCCCCGGGCGTTTCTGACCGCCGTCGCAGCCGCGTTGTGGACGCAGGCCGCCTTCGCCCAGGCCCCGACCGGCCAGCTCACCATCGCTCAAGGCACCGACGCCGTGACGATGGACCCGCACTTCACGACACAGATGACGGCCATGCAGCCGTTCAACTTTGTCTACGAGAAGCTGCTCAACCGCGACGCCAGCATGAAGCTCGTCCCCGAGCTTGCGGAGTCGTGGAAGCCGCTCGATGAGCTGACCTGGGAGGTCAAGCTGCGCAAGGGCGTGAAGTTCCACAACGGCGAGGAGTTCAATGCCGCCGCGGTGAAGTTCACGCTCGACCGCGTGAAGGAGACCGGCGCGACCCACGTATCGGGCGGCTTCACCACCATCGCCGAGGTCCGCGCCCCGGACCCGCTCACGGTGCACATCGTCACCAAGAAGGCGGATCCGCTGCTGCCGTCTCGCCTCGCCCAGTGGGGCGCGCAGATCCTGCCGCCCGGCTACTTCAAGGAGGTCGGCGCGGAAGGTTTGGCGCGCAAGGCGGTCGGCACCGGGCCCTATCGCTTCGTGCAGTGGCGCAAGGACGACAACCTGACCTTCGAGGCCAACCCGGACTATTGGGGAGAGAAGCCGAAATTCGCCAAGGTCGTGTTCCGCCCCATTCCGGACGAGTTCGCCCGTGTGGCAGCCCTCACGGCCGGCGAGGTCGACATCGCGGTCAACATTCCCGTCGATTTCAGCGAGCGCATCAAGAAGGGCAAGAACACCTATCTCTCGCAGACCCAGGCGAGCGCTACCAACGTGTTCATCTTGGGCAACGATGAAGCGCTCAAGAGCCAGAAGGTCCGACTCGCCCTCAATCTCGCGATCGACCGCCAGAAGTTGTCGGATAGCTTGTTCCGCGGCTTCGCCAAGCCGATCTCGCAAGGCGCCGCACCGACCGATTTCGGCTACAACCCGGACATCCCGCCCTACCCCTACGATCCGGAGCGGGCAAAGAAACTCTTGGCCGAGGCCGGCTACCCGAAGGGCCTGAAGCTCGATGTTCAGAGCAGCAACGGCTACATCCTCGGCGACACGCTGATCGTCGAGGCCGTGGTCGAGATGCTGAAGCAGGTCGGCGTCGATGCGCAGCCGAAAATTCTCGAAATCGCGCGCCGCGCCGAGATGCTCGGCAAGCGGGCGGTCACCGGCATGCTGCTTGCCAACCCGGGCAGCACCCTGTTCGATGCCGATGGCATCGTCTGGCGCCTGTTGCATCCCGACGCGCTCGCCGGCGCCTATTGGCCGGCCGGACAGAAGGACACCGAGTTCTTCAAGCAGATGGAGACGGCGCGCTACACGATCGACCAGAAGGCCCGGCGCGAGCTCTACTACAAGGCGGCGCAGACCCTGCACGACGATCCGCCGTGGCTCTATCTGTGGCAGGAGTTCTACCTGTACGGCATCAACTGCCGGGTGAGCTACCAGGCGCGGGTCGACACTATGATCCTGCCGACCACGGTGTCGGTCTCCGCGGACAAGAAAGGGGACGGCCAGTGCAAGTAGGCGCGCCCGCTTTCGCTGACTGACGCAGTATCGAAATCGTAGTGGCCTGTGAACGGGTGCCGGGCGATGCTGTCCGGCACCCGCACTGCAAGAGCATCAACGTGGGGATGGCAGTTTGAAGTTCCGCCGGCGGCATCTCAAGTTCGTCGTTCCGTCGGCCGTCGTCATGACCGTCGTCGTGGTTGCGATGATTGCCCCCGTGATCGCGCCGTTCGATCCGACCGCGCAAAACCTTGCGGCGCGCCTGCGGCCGCCGAGCTGGGCGGATGGGGGGGATCCGAGGTTCTTCCTCGGCACCGATCATCTCGGGCGCGACATCTATAGCCGCATCCTCTACGGCGCGCGCATCTCGCTCCCCATCGCGCTGGCCGCCACCCTGCTCGGCGGCCTGATCGGGATCACGGCCGGCCTGCTGTCCGGCTATTTTCGCGGCGCGGTCGACAGTGTCGTCACGAAGCTCATCGACATCCAGTTGTCCTTCCCCTTCATTCTGTTCGCCATCGCGGTGATCGCGATGACGGGGCCGAATGTCCTCATCCTCGTCCTGGTTCTGGCCGCGCGGAGCTGGACGACGTTCGCCCGCGTGGTCCGCGGCGAGACCTTCACGATTGCGGGCAACGATTATGTTGTTGCGGCCCGCGCGCTGGGCGCGACGCAGCCGCGCGTCCTGCTTCGGCACATCACTCCGAACATCCTGCCGCTGGCCGTCGTGATCGGCACCCTCGATGTCGGCGCGATCATCATTCTCGAGTCGACGCTGAGCTTCCTCGGCCTCGGCATCCAGCCGCCGACCGTCAGTTGGGGCAAGGAACTGAGCGATGCGCGCCAGTACATCCAGCTCGCCTGGTGGACGACAACGTTCCCCGGTCTCGCGCTGTTGGTGGTTGTGCTCGCCGTCAATCTGCTGGGCGACAGTCTGCGGGATGCGCTCGATCCGCGGCTGAGGGGGCGGTGACCATGCATTCGCTCCGCTCACGCTCACCCGGCTCCGAAGTCGCTTCGGCCCAACCCGCCGGCACGGGTGGGCCATGACCTGGTTCATCCAGCGCCTCTTTCATTTTCTCGTCGTGATCTGGGGCGTGACCACGCTCGTCTTCATCGCGCTCAGGCTGACCGGCGATCCGGCGGTAATGCTGTTGCCGGGCGATCCGACGATGGAGGAGCTCGAGCTGGCGCGTGAGAAGCTAGGTCTCAATGAACCGCTGCTCAGCCAGTATCTGTCCTTTGTCGTGAACGCGTTCACCGGCAACTTCGGCATGTCCTTCCAGCACGGCACCGACGCGACGGGCATCGTGCTGGAGCGCTTGCCGGCATCGGCACTCCTGGCCGGCTCGGCTCTGCTGGTCGCATCCCTGTTTGCTATTCCGCTCGGAATCCTGGCCGCCGTGTTTCGCGGCTCGATCATCGATGCCGGGGTCATGATCCTCGCGGTCATCGGTCAAGGCATCCCCTTCTTCTGGCTCGGCCTCATGCTGATCCTCGTCTTCGGGGTCGAGCTCGGCATGTTCCCGACCGGCGGCTACGGCGGGATCGAGCATCTCGTGCTGCCGAGCCTCACGCTGGCCGGCTACATCGCGGCGAGCACGGCGCGGCTCGCCCGCTCGAGCATGCTGGAGGTGCTGGGCCGCGACTACATGCAGACGGCGCGGGCCAAGGGCCTGCCGCCGCACGTCGTCATCCTGAAGCATGGGCTGAAGAACGCGGCCATACCGATGATCACCTTCCTCGGTCTGCAGATGGGCCTCCTCCTCGGCGGCACCGTCGTCGTCGAGGAGATTTTCGGCTGGCCCGGCGTCGGCCGCCTGCTGATCCAGGCCATCTCCTATCGCGACTATCCGGTCGTGCAGGCGGCAACCTTCATTCTGGCGATGGTGTTCGTGCTCGTGAACATCATCGTCGATCTCCTCTACGGCGTCCTCGACCCGCGCGTCCGCGACCAGCGGTGACGTCCGCGAGACAACAAAGGCAAAGGCCATGACCAAACGGGGTGATGTTCGGAACTTCGTGACGCATTTGGAATGCAGCGCGACCGGCGCGACGTATCCCGCAGGGCAGGCCCACAACCTGTCCAAGGCCGGCAAGCCGCTGATCGTGCGCTATGACCTCGAGGCCATCGGCCGTTCGGTCGACCGCGACGCGCTCGCCGCGCGGCCCGCGAATTTCTGGCGCTATCGCGAGCTGCTTCCGATGCGCTCGCCCGCCGACATCGTCTCGCTGGGTGAGCAGATCACGCCGCTCGTCCCCTTGACCGAGACCTCCCGGCGGATCGCGGGCGGCGACCTTCTCGTCAAGGATGAGGGCCGCCTGCCGACCGGCTCGTTCAAGGCCCGCGGCATGGCGGTCGCCGTATCCATGGCCAAGTCGTTCGGCGCGCGCCAGATCGCGGTGCCCACCGTCGGCAGCGGCGGGGCATCGTTGTCGGCCTATTGCCGGCGCGCCGGCCTCGACGCCTACGTGTTTCTTCCCGAGGATTCGCCGCCGATCACGGTGAGCGAGATCGCCTACTACGGCGCCCACGTCCGTCTCGTGAACGGCGCGCTGCCGGACTGCAATCGCATCGTCGCTCAGGGTTGCGCCGAGCGCGGCTGGTTCGACATGTCGACGCTCAAGGAGCCCTATCGCATCGAAGGCAAGAAGACGATGGGCCTCGAGCTCGCCGACCAGCTCGATTGGACGCTGCCCGATGTCATTTTCTATCCGACCGGCGGCGGCACCGGGTTCATCGGCATGTGGAAGGCGTTCGCCGAGCTCGAGGCGCTGGGCTGGATCGGCAAGAAGCGGCCGCGAATGGTGGCCGTGCAGGCCACCGGATGCTGTCCGATCGTCAAGGCCGCCGACCAGGGCGACAAGGAAGTCGTCAAGCCGTGGCCCGAGATCCGCACCAACGTCCACGGGGTCAAGGTCGCCAAGGCGCTTGGAGACTTCCTGATCCTGCGTGTGATCTACGAGAGCAACGGGTTCGGCAGCGCCGTCAGCGACGAGGATGTCGAGCGCATGCGCGGCGAGGTGGCCGAGGCCGACGGCACCATGCTGTCGCCGGAAGGCGCGATGTGTGTCGCCGCTTACAAGCAGGAGCTGAAGAAGGGTCGCGTAGGCAAGGACGAGCGGGCCGTCGTGTTCAACACCGCGACCGGCCTGCGCACGCCGATGCCGGCCGTCGGCCATCGGCTGGATATCACCAAGCCCATCGACTTTGCGGCGCTCTAACCGAGCGGAGCGCCGGCCGAAGCTCCAGCGCGCCTAGTCGATGAGCGCGCCCGACGCGGTGAAGAAGGGGTGCGGGCCGTCGAAGGTGCCGATCGGGCTCAGGTGCGTGGTGAACCCGCTCTCTGCCCGCCACACGATCAATTGGCAGGCCGGCGGCTCGACGATGAAGGCCGGCGGCGCGGCAGGATCCAAGTCGAGCGCCACGGCGTGCGAGGTGCCGGGGCCGATCGACGCCTGGATGCCGTGCCACGTGACGTGGATCGAGCGGTGCACATGTCCGCACAGCAGCAGGCGGACCTGCGGGTGCGCTTCGACCACCGCGCCCAACGCAGCGGCATTCGCGCAGTTCTGCCGGTCCATGTGCCCGATGCCGGTCAGGAACGGCGGATGATGCATGAAGAGGAGCGTCGGCTTTGAGGGCGCCGCTGCCAGCGTCCGCGACAGCCAGGCGAGTCGCTGCGGACACATGTCGCCACCGGGCGCACGCGGCACCGTCGAGTCGAGGCCGATGAGCCGCGCCGGCCAGTCATCGATGGCATAGTGCAGGAAGGTCTCGTCCTGTTGCAGGTAGGGGTGATCGGCGAAGGCCGCGCGCATCGCCGCCCGGTCGTCGTGATTGCCGGGGATGACATACAGCGGCATCGCCAGCGGTGCCGTGATCTCGCGGAACAGCTCGTACTCCGCCGCCACGCCGAGATCGCCCAGATCGCCGGTGACGAGGACAACATCCGGCGCTTGCGGCAGCCGCTGGAGGTGCCGCACGCACGCCTCCAGCGCCGATGCCGTATCCACCTTCCGGTAGGCGAGCCTGCGGCCCGCCTTCAGATGCGTGTCGGTGATATGCGCAATGATCAAGGCGATTTGCCCTGATCGACAAGCCGGCCGGCGATCGCCCAGTCGCTCTTCTCCACGTCGGTGAACACGACGTGGACGTCCTCGGCCCGGCTCGCGGCCAATGTCACGAGGGCCTTGGTCACCGCGTCGGCAACGGCGGCCTTCTGCTCGCGCGTGCGCCCTTTGAGCAGCTCGATCTTCACATAAGGCATGATGGTGGCGTCCTCTCAGCTCTTGGTTGTCGAACCCCAGATCCCGTCGTTGCGCTGATCGCGCGGCGCGTCGCCGACCCTGAGGCCCTCGGGGAACGGATCGTCCGGGTCGAGCACGAACTGGTGGAAGCCCGTGATGTAGGCCCGTCCGGTGACGCGCGGCGTGATGACGGTCAGGCCGCCGCGTGTGGCAGCGGACTTCACCCGTGCCGTGAAAACGGTCCCCATCAGACCCTCGAAACGCACCGCGTCGCCCAATCCTTTTTCGCCCCGCGCGACCATCGTGGCAAGATGGGCACTCGCGCCGGTGCCGCAGGGCGAGCGGTCGAGCGCGCCCGGCGGCGCCACGATCACCTGCTTGACGTCGCCGACGGTCGTGCGCCGGGAGCGGAACAGGGTCTGGTAGCAGCGCTCGATCGTCGGGTTGTCGGGGTGGACGATGCGATGCTGCGCGTTGAGTGCGGCGATGATCTCCCGCGCCGCGCCGACGATCGCGCTCTCGTTGGTGGGCGCAAGCTCGAGGTCGAGCGCGTCCGCGTCGACGATGGCGTAGAAGCAGCCGCCGAAGGCGACGTCGATGGAGAGCGTCCGCCCGGTCGTCAGCGCGACCGGCGCATCCTTCAACAGCAAGAACGACGCCACGTTGTCGAAGCTCACCGCACCCAGGCGCCCGCGGGCCACCTCCACATCGCACCGGATCAGCCCGGCCAGCGTCTCGAACGTCACGGTGGTGGTCGGCTCCACCGCCGTGACCAAGCCCGCGGCGACGACCGTGGTCGCCGTCCCGATGATGCAGTGGCCGCTCATCGGCACGTATTCGTCCTGCTCGGTGATGATCGCGGCAAAATCGGCGCCCGGCGCCATCGCCGGCAGCACATAGACCGAGCACATCATTGGGTTGCCGCGCGGCTCGAAGTTGAGCAGGCGGCGCAGCACATCGTCGTTGTGCTTGAGCCAGTCGTTGCGGGCCTGCAGCGTGGCGCCCGGCGGCACCTTGATACCGCCGATGACGACGCGGGTCGGATTGCCCTCGGTGTGCGAGTCGACCGTCTGGATGATGCGCTTGAACAATGTCGTCACGAGCTGGGGTCCGTTTGCTTCGCGGGACGGCGGCCTAGGCCATGCCGCCGTCGACGTGAATGATCTGGCCGGTGATGTAGGACGCCGCGGGCGACAGGAGAAAAGCAATTGTTGCGGCCACTTCCTGCGCGGTCCCGAAGCGGCCCATCGGCACATGGGCCACCATTGCGGCCTTCTCCTCGGCGGCCAGAAACGGGTCGCGGTCGCTGTCCTTGGTGATGAGGCCCGGAACGACGGCGTTGACGGTGACCCCTTTGGGGGCAAGCTCGACCGCCAGGCTGCGCACCAGCGTCTCCATGGCCGTCTTCGCCGACGCCGAGGCGGGGTAGGTCGGATAGTTGCCTCGGAACATGTGAGCGGAATGGGCGGAAACCGCAACGACGCGCCCGGCATCCGATCGCGCCAGGGCCGGGAGGCCGGCCTGAACCATGTCGAAAAACGCGCCGGGCATCGCAGCATGGCAATAGTCGAGATCGGCCCGGGTCAGCTCCCCGGTGATCTGGCCGCGCAACGGAAACCCGGCGTTGGCCACCAGCACGTCGAGCCGGCCGAACGCATCGATCGCATCCGTGGCGAGCTTGGCCGCGAGGCCCGGCTCGGCAAGGTCGCCGGTGCGGACGATCGCGCGGGCACCCGAGGCCTCCAGCGCGGCGGCGAGACGCGCGCACCCCTCTGCATTCTCCCGCGCGTGAACCAGGATACCGGTGTCGGGCTGCGCGAGCATCTGCGCCAGGCAGGCGCCGATGCCGCTCGCCGAGCCGGTAATGACCATTCCGCGCTTCATCGCGTCACGCCTCCGGATCGACCGCGATCAACCGGTCGGGCAGGATCTGCACGGCGAGGGCCTCGCCCCGCGCGAAGGCGCGCCGCAGCGTGGTCTCTACGACGACGGGCTCGGCGGCGATCCCCTCGATCGAAAGCCGGGTGCGGTCGCCCAGGAAGAACACGTTGCGGATGGTGCCGCGGAGCGCGTGGATGCCGTCGCTCGTGTCAGCCGCCACGATCTGCACGTCTTCCGGGCGGAACAGGGCCTTCACCGGCCCGTCCGCGCCGCTCCACGGCATCGACCCGCCGGGCAGGTGCACACGCCCGTCGCGCGCGGTTCCCTCGAGCCGGTTCATCGTCCCGATGAAATCGGCGACGAAGGGCCCGTTGGGGGTGTAATAGATGTCGCGCGGTGTGCCGATCTGGGCAACCTTGCCGTTGCTCATCACCACGATGCGGTCGCCGAGAGCCATGGCTTCGGCCTGGTCGTGCGTGACGTAGACGGCCGTGATGTTGAGGCTGCGCAGCAGCGCGTCGATCTCCATCCGCAGGTCCTCGCGCAGCTTGGCGTCGAGCGCGGTCAACGGCTCGTCGAGCAGCAGCACGCGTGGGCGCACCACGATGGCGCGCGCCAGCGCCACGCGCTGCTTCTGGCCGCCCGACAGCTCGCCGATGCGCCGGTCACGCAGCGGCGCCAGGCGCATCATGTCGAGCATTTCGTCGACCCGGCGCGCGCGTTCGCTCGCCTCGACCCGGCGCACCTTCAGTCCGTACGCGATGTTGTCGGCGACATTGAGATTGGGGAACAGGGCATAGGACTGGAAGACCATGCCGACGTTGCGCTTCTCGATCGGGATGTCGGTGACGTCGTCATCCCCGAAGTACACCCGGCCACCGCGGTCGGGCGCTTCCAGCCCGGCGATGATCCTGAGCGTGGTGGTCTTGCCGCATCCCGACGGCCCGAGCAGCACGATCGTCTCGCCGGCGTTGATCTCGAGGTTGACCGGTTCGAGCGCGCGCGTCCCGTCGGGGAACGTCTTGCCGCAGTCCTTGAGGCAGATGGGTATGCCGGGCAGCTCGATCACGAACGGTCTAACCTTGTGTTGCGGAGGCGCGACGCTTGGCCTTCGAGGGCCCACTCTTCGGTCCGGCGAGGGCCTGGATCGCCAGGAGCAGCGGAATGATCATCACGAGGAACACGGTGGTGTAGGCGCTGCCGATCTCGAGCCGCATTGAGGCGTAGCTGTCGGCGAGCCCCACGGGCAGCGTCTTGGTGAGCGGCGTGTGCAGCATCCAGGTGATGTTGAACTCGCCCACCGACAGCGTGATCACCATGAGGGCGCCGGCCAGGATGCCCGACCGGGCGTTCGGGATGGCGATCGTCCAGAATCGGTACCAGAAGCCCGCGCCCAGGCTCGCCGCACCTTCTTCCAGCGTCTTCAGGTCGATCGACGCCAGCACCGCCAGCACCGAGCGCACCATGAAGGGCAGCGTGTAGAGCACATGCCCGACCAGGATGAAGGCCCAACTCGCCCGGAATTCGCGGATGCCACCATAGGTGATGATCATGCCGAGTGCGATCGCGAGCCCCGGGATCGCGAGCGGCGTCACCAGCAACTCCTCGATGAGGCGGGCCGACCAGTGCTTCGTCTTCGCCAGGCAGTAGGCCAGCGGCACGCCGATGACCAGCGTGACCGCGAGGCAGGCCAGCGCGATCAGGATCGAGAGGAAAATCGTCTCGGCGTAGAGGTTCCACACCTCCCACACCCATCGCGTGGTCAAGCCGCTCGCAAAGCCGCGGATGTAGTTGGCGGTGAAGCCGGCCATGATCGACAGGACGATCGGCAGGAACATGAACAGGCAGACGATCAGCGTGAAAGCGAGCTGCGCGAGGAAAAGGGACTTGCGGGGCATCGCCTTATCCTGCCGCCGCGACCGTGTTGCCCGCGATCGAGCGCGCAAACGCCAGAACCACCCACGTCACGGCCCCGAGCACGATGCTGAGCATGGCCGCGACCGCGATGTTGGCGCGCAGGGTGAACTCCGTATAGATCGTCATCGGCAGCACGTTGATGTCGGTGGCGAGGGTGAAGGCGGTGCCGAACGCACCGACCGCGGTGGCAAAGCACACCGCCGCGCCCGACGTCAACGCCGGCATCAGCCCCGGAATGATCACGTCTGCAACGACCCGCCACGACGACGCGCCGAGCGAGCGGGCCGCCTCCTCCAGGTTCCGGTCGAGCTTCTCGGCTGCCGCCATCACCGTGAGGATCACCCGCGGGATCGAGAAGTAGATGTAGCCCACCAGCAACCCGGCGATCGAGTAGGCGAACACCAGATTTTCCCCGGTGAGGGTGCGCGCGATGGTGCCGATGAGGCCCTGGCGCCCGGCAAGCATGATCACCATGAAGCCGACGACGACGCCCGGGAAGGCCAGTGGAAAGGTCAACATGGCGACCAGAATGGAGCGTCCGAAGAACCGGTTCCGCTCCAGGAACACCCCCGAGATCGTCGCGATCACCAGGGTCAGCACGGTGACCGCGAAGGCGAGCACCAGCGTGCTCACCAGGCTCGAGAAATAGCGCGGCTCGGTCACGATCGCGAGATAGGCCGAGAGGCCGGCCGGCCCCGCGATGCTCGCCATGAAGAGCCGCATCATCGGCAGCACGAAAAACGCCGCAAACACGACGACGAAGGGAACCGTCAGCAAGGCTAGCCGGACATCGTTGGTCAGCCGCGGCATCGCGGGCCGTCCTCCTTCGTCGCCGTTGCGGGTCGGGCGCTAGCGGCCTTCGGCCAGGTAGCGCTTGATGAACGCGTCCTGCACCTGGGCCACCTTGCGGAAGTCGATACCGGATGCCCGCTGATAGTCGGCATCGGGCAGAAACTTGGCCTTGGCCTCGGCCGAGGCCGCCTCCGGCCGGATCGGCCGCACGTAGGCGTTGGCGAACACGGCCTGGCCCTTGTCGGTCAGCAGGAAGTCCAGCACCTTCTTGGCATTGGCCTGATTGGGCGCGCCTTTCACCAGGCCCATGACGTAGGGCACGATCAGCGAGCCTTCCTTCGGGATGACGAAGCGCGTGTTGGCCTTGTCGGTGTACTGGGCGCGGTACGCGTTGAAGTCGTAGTCGATCAGGATCGGAATCTCGCCGGACACCACGCGGGCGTACGAGGTCTGCTTGGGCACGATCGCCTCGTTGCCGGCCATCGCCTTGAACCATTTGATGCCCGGCGTGAAGTCGTCGAGCGAGCCGCCGAGCGCGCGATTGACGGCGATGCCGGCCGCCACGCCGACGAACGAGCTCGATGGATCGAGGTAGCCCACCATGCCGCGGTAGATCGGCTTGGTCAGGTCCTCCCAGCTTTGCGGGATCGGCTTGCCGCCGAGCGCATCGACGTTGATGAACAGGCCGAGCGTCCCGTAGTAGATCGTGAACCAGTTGCCGTTGGCGTCCTTCAGGTCGGCCGGGATCGCGTCCCAGTATTTCGCCGGCTTGTACGGTTCGAGCACGCCCGCATCGATCGCCTGGATGGCGAAGCCGACGCCGAAATGCGCAACGTCCGCCACCGGGCTCGCCTTCTCGGCAATGAGCTGGGCGAGCGTCTGGCCGGAGTTCTTGTTATCGGCCGGGACGGTGATGCCCGTCTCTTCCTTGATCACCCGCAACTGGGTCTTGAAGTCGGCCCACTCGGGAGGGCAGTTGTAGCAGGTTACGGATTGCGCGGAGACGCCGATGGCGCTCACCGCCGTGAGGCAGGTTCCCAAAATGGCAGCCGTCGCCGTACGCTGAAACCAAGACATCTCGTCGACTCCAGAAAGGTGTGAGGGACCGGTCGATACGCTCTGCTCGGCGACCTTAGGCGCCGTGTTTGACGAGCGTTTGAAGCAGGCCAACACTCGCAAGTGTGCCGAGATATGGCAAGCGTCTTGATTGGCGCGTCGCGCGTGTCAATCGAGGACCGATTGTCAGTCTGCGCCGGGATTTCGCAGCGCAACCGCGGCGCTCTCCGGATCAAGGCTGCGGCGCCGAGGCCGCGCCACCCACGCTCTCGAGCCCAACCAGCGACAGCTTCACGTAGCCTCCCGCTCGCAGCAGGTTGAGCACGCCCATCAGCTCGCCATACGGCACGGCCTGGTCGGCGCGCAGGAAGATCCGCTTGCTCTTGTCCCCCTCGGTAGCGTCGTCGATCGCCTGGTGAAGGTCGGCGCGCGGGATGGTGGCGTTGCCGATCGCGAGGGTGAGGTCGGGCTTGATGGTGAGATAGATCGGCTTGTCGGGCTTCGGCTGCGGCTGGGCATTCGACGCCGGCAGGTCCACCGGGACGTCGACGGTCGACAGCGGTGCGGCCACCATGAAGATGATCAGCAGCACCAGCATCACGTCGATGAACGGCGTGACGTTGATCTCGTGGGTTTCGGCGAGATCGTCGCCGTCGTCGAGGCCCCCGGCCATGGCGTCACTCCGCCGCGGTCTTGAAAGAGGCGGGCGCACTCATGCGGTCGAGGTCGCGCGACACCAGGCGCTGCACCTGGGCCGAGGCATCGCCGGCGAGCTGCCTGTAGCCGGCGGTCCAGCGCACGAACTGATTGTAGATGATGACCGCTGGAATGGCGGCGATGAGCCCGATCGCGGTGGCCAGCAGGGCCTCGGCGATGCCCGGCGCGACGACGGCGAGGTTGGTCGTCTGCGCCTTCGAGATGCCGACGAAGCTGTTCATGATGCCCCACACCGTGCCGAACAGCCCGACGAAGGGCGCCGTCGAGCCGATGGTCGCCAGCACGCCGGTACCGCGGATGATCGACCGGCCTGCCGCCGTCTCGATCCGCGCCAAATGGGAGGCCACGCGCTCCTTGATCCCGGCCACGCTCGGCGCGTCGCGCGATTGGCGCAGCTCGGCGGTCGCCGCATCCAGCATCCGCTTGAGCAGCCCGCTGCGCCGGCCCTGGAGCTGGGCGAGAGCGCCTGCCAGCGTCGCTTCGGTGCTCACCGCGGCGAGCGACCGGCGCAGGCTGCCGTGAGCGGCCAGCAGCTCGAGGCTCTTCGCAAGGCCGATCGTCCACGTCACGATCGACGCGAAGAAGAGGCCGATCATCACGCCTTGGACCACGACATCGGCGGATAGGAACATGCCCCACGGCGACAGATCGTGCGGAAGCATCGCCGGCGCCAGCGGCTTCGGCAGCGCCTCCTGGGCCTGCACCTTTCCGGTGGCGAGCAGCAGTGCGCCGAGCGCCAGGGCCGCGCACCGCCGCCGATCGCGATATCCGGATGTTGCCATGTGCCCGTGTCGGTATCCCGCTGGGTCCTCGCTGAGGTCACTAATAATACTAGACTAAAATTGTCAAGTTTGACGGTCGAGCTGATCGCTCGCATGACCCATCCCGATGCTGATATACAGCCCGCGGCATGCTCGATCTTGGGACCATCACGCTCGCGCAGTACGCGCTCGTCGCCGTCACCGCGTTTGCCGCCGCCGTGCTGGGCGGCATCACCGGCTACGGCACCGGGCTGCTGCTGCCGCCCGTCCTCGCCCCGATCATCGGCGCCGAGGCCATCATCCCGGTCATCGCCGCCTCGGCCATCGCCACCAACGCCAGCCGGCTGATCGCCTTCTGGTCGAGCTTCGACATCCGCAAGGCCGGCCTGGTCGTCGCCTGCGCGTTGCCGACCTGCCTTGCCGGCGCCTACGGCTACACCCGGCTGACGGGAGCCGGAGTGGCAGTGCTGATCGGCGCGGTTCTTATCGCGCTGGTGCCGGTGCGCCGGATCGTGACGCGGGTCCGCGGACATCTTCAGTCGCGTGGTCTGGCCGCGGCCGCCGCCGGCTACGGGCTCCTCGTCGGCGGCACCTCTGGCTCGGGCATCGTGCTGATATCCCTCTTGCTGGCGGCCGGACTCAACGGCACCGCCGTGATCGCGACCGATGCCGGCATCTCGGTAGTGCTCGGCCTCATGAAAGTCGCCGTCTTTCAGGCGACCGGATCGCTGCCGCTGTCGTCGTGGATCATGGCCGCCCTGATCGGGGCCTGCGCGACGCCCGGCGCTTTCGTCGCCAAGCGGTTTCTGTCGCGGTTGTCCGGCGACGCCCACACCGCCATCCTCGACGGCGTCGTAATCCTGGGTGGCGCTCTTCTGATTCTGCAGGGCCTGCGCGGTTGGTTCGGATGACCGCTCCTAGCGCGCGGAGCTCGCAGGCAGCGGCGGCGGTCGCCGGCCGAGGATGCGCGCGAAACGCTCGCTGTAGGCCGGCCAAGCCTGCGGGTTGATCAGCCGCGGCGGCACTCCGCCGCCGAGGATCGTGATCCACTGCTCGGCCGCGTAGCGGGCCATCGTTTGCGCCGCCTCCGCGGTCACGCCCGCGCTGTGCGGCGTGGCGATCACGGTGTCGAACGACAGCAGCGGGTGGTCGTGTGGCGGCGGTTCGACGAGAAAGACATCGAGGCCCGCCCCGGCGATGCGCTGCGCTCCGAGCGCCTGCGCCAGGGCCGCCTCGTCATGGATGCCGCCGCGCGCTGTATTGATGAAATAGGCGGTCGGCTTCATCAGGGAGAACGCGCGCTCGCCGAACAGACCCATGGTTTCCGCGCTGCGCGGACAGTGCACGGTCACGAAATCCGATCGCGACAGCAGGACATCGAGCTCCACCTTCGTGGCGCCGCGCGCCGCGATCTCAGCCGCGGTCAGATAGGGATCGCAGGCGAGCACCGTCATGCCGAGCAGCCCCCCACACAGTTGGGCGACGCGGCTGCCGATCTGGCCGATCCCGACAATGCCGACCGTCTTTCCGTAAAGATCGTTGCCGGAGAATTTGTAGCGGTCGACGTGATCCCCACGTCGCAGCGCGCGATCGGTTAGTGAAATTTTCTTCGACAGGGCGATCATCAGGCCGAGCGCGTGTTCGGCGACCGCTTCCTTGTTGGAGCCCGACTGGTTGCAAACGATGATCCCCGCCCTGGTGCAGGCCTCGACGTCGATCATGTCGTAACCCGCTCCCGTCGAGCAGATGGCGAGCAGGTTGGGGCAGCGTTCGATCAGCCGGGCGTCGGCGAACCAGGGATCTTGCAGGTCGCCGCGCGGCAGGATGTGATAGCCGTGGGCGCGGCTCATTTCGGTGTAGTTGGTGTTGTGGTCGGAGGCATATTCCAGCCGGACGAGGTCGATGCCGGCCGCCTCGGTCAGCATCGCGACGGCGAGCGGATCGGCCCACCGCTCGAAGTACACCAGCCGGGCCGTGCGCGGATCAGGGGTCTTGGCCATCGCTTGTCCTCTCTCGCCGGCCCGACGATGTCATCGACGAGCAGGCGGCACAAGCGCCGAACCCGCCACTCCAGGTCGAGGACTTTGCGTCGGATAATGTGTTAGGTAGCACCCGCGGCGGCGTTCGACCGGCAACAATGAGAAGGGCAGGGGAGTGATGGGTGAGAAGGGTGAGGCACGGATGAACGGGGCGGAGAGCCTGGTGCGGACCCTGGTCGGCGGCGGTGTCAACGTGTGCTTCGCCAATCCGGGCACCTCCGAGATGCACTTCGTTGCGGCCCTCGACCGCGTCGACGGCATGCGCTGCGTGCTCGCGCTGCACGAAGGGGTGGTGACGGGCGCCGCCGATGGCTATGCGCGCATGACCGGAAAACCGGCGGCCACGCTCCTGCATCTTGGTCCCGGTCTCGCCAACGGCCTGTCCAATCTGCACAACGCCGGCAAGGCCTCGACGCCGATCGTCAACATCGTCGGCGATCACGCGACCTATCACCGCGATCTCGATGCGCCGCTGACCTCCGATATCGAAGGCGCGGCGCGGCCGTTCTCGGCCTGGGTGCGCACCTCGCCGAACGCGCGCTCCGTTGCCGCCGACGGCGCCGCCGCGATCGCCGCGGCACGCACGCCGCCGGGTCAGGTCGCCACGCTGATCTTGCCGGGCGACACCGCCTGGCACGAATCGGACGGACCGGCCGAAGTCCCGCCCGTACCCGCCCGTCGGCGCGTGTCCGAGGACGCCATCAAGTCCGCGGCCGCCGCCTTGCGCTCGGGCGAGCCGACGCTGCTGCTGCTCGGCGGTCTCGCCGCCCGCGCCCGCGGGCTCGAGCTCGCCGGCAAGATTGCTGCCAAGACCGGCGCGCGCCTGATGCTGCAGACGTTCAACGCCCGGATCGAGCGCGGCGCCGGGCGCGTCGCACCGGCCCGCCTGCCCTATGCCGTCGAGATGGCCGTCGAGGCGCTGCGCCCCTTCAAGCGCATCATTCTGGTCGGCGCCAAGGCGCCGGTCGCGTTCTTCGCCTATCCGGACAAGCCGAGCCTGCTCGCGCCGAAGGACGTGGTGTTTCATCCCCTGGCCAAGGTCGATGAGGATATCGACCACGCGCTCGCTTGGCTGGTCGATGAGGTCGGCGCCGGTAAGACCGCGCCCGAGCTGGTGGCGCTGGCACCCGGTGCACCGGCGTCGGGCGCGATCACGCCGGCAGCGCTTGGCCAGTCGCTGAGCGCTCTGCTGCCGGAGCAGGCGATCGTCGTCGATGAAGGGGTCACCGTCGGGCGCGCGTGCTTCGAGCCGACGCGTCAGGCGCCGCCGCACGATTGGCTGAACAACATGGGCGGATCGATCGGCATCGGCCCGCCGCTGGCCGTGGGGGCGGCCCTTGCCAGCCCCGGCCGCAAGGTGGTCGCCGTGCAGGCCGACGGATCGTTCATGTACTCGCTGCAGGCCTTGTGGACCCAGGCGCGCGAGAACCTCGACATCACCACCATCGTGCTCGCCAACCGCTCCTACGCGATCCTGCGCCACGAGCTGGCCAACGTCGGCGTCGGAAACGTCGGCCGCAAGGCCCTCGACATGATGGACCTGAGCCGGCCCACCCTCGATTGGGTCGCGCTGGCCCGCGGCATGGGCGTGCCGGGCGTGCGCGCCGAGTCCATGGAGGAGCTGAACGCCGGCATGAGGAAGGGGCTGGCCGTTCAGGGACCGTTCCTCATCGAGGCCGTCATACCCTAGCCGGACCGGCGCGACGACGGACCAACGTAACCCCCCAAAACAATCGGACCTCGCATATGGACTTCCTCCTCGACGACCAGCAAACGATGCTGATCAAGACCATCCGCGATTTCATCGCGGCGGAGCTGCAACCGCTCGAGGACGAGGTCGAGCGCGCGGGGGCCCTGGCCCCCGAGACCGCGAAAAGGATCTTCGAGAAATCGCGCGCGCTGGGCCTCTACGGCATGAACATGCCCGAGGTCCACGGCGGCGGCGGCTTGTCCGCGGTCGATACCATGCTGGCCGAGGAGCAGTTCGGCCGCACCACGGACATCCTCATTCGGCGCACCTTCGGCAACGTCTACGAGGCGCTGCTCGTGTGCGCGGGCCCGCAGATCGAGCGATGGCTGCGCCCCGCCGTCAGGGGCGAGCGCGTCTGCGCGATCGCCATCACCGAGCCTGGCGCCGGCTCCGATGCCGCCGGCATCAGCACGCGTGCCGTCCGCTCGGGCAACGGCTGGCGGCTCAACGGCGCCAAGCATTTCATCAGCGACGGGGTGTTCTCGGACTTCTTCCTGGTGTCGGCGGTCACCGATCCGAGCGCGGGCGCGCGCGGCATCTCGCTGTTCCTGGTCGACAAGGGGCTTGCCGGCTTCGCGATTGGCCGCGATCAGCCGATGATGGGCGTGCGCGGCACCCCCCACGTCGAGCTGGTCTTCGACGATGTGCAACTCGACGCCGATGCCTTGCTCGGGCAGGAGGGCGAGGGGCTCAGAATCGCGCTGACGACGCTCGGCCGCGTCCGGCTGGCCCAGGTCGGCGCGCGCGCCATCGGCAAGGCGACCCTGGTCTTGGAGAAGACCGTCGACTATGCCCGCGAGCGGCGGCAATTCGGCCAGGCGCTCGGCCAGTTCCAGATGGTTCAGCAGATGATCGCCGACAGCATCATCGAGATCAACGCGGCGCGGCAGTTGCTGTGGCGGGCCGCTGCCGAGATCGATGCCGGCCGCGACGGCCGCGACCTCATTGCCATGGTCAAGGTCAATGCCTCCGAGACGCTGGGCCGGGTGGTGGACCGCGCGGTTCAGATCCACGGCGGCATGGGGTTCTGCAAGGACCTGCCCATCGAGCGGTACTATCGCGATGCCCGCGTCTTTCGCATTTTCGACGGTGCCTCCGAGATTCACCGCAGCACGCTGGCGCGCAGCGTGCTGAAATCGGGCGCGAAGCTGTTCGATATCGGCGCTTGAGGCAGGGACCTCTATGGCCGGCCGTCGCTACCTGATGGGCGGCCGCGGCAGCCGCGCCTCGCCCGCCTCGAGAACGAGCGTGTGGTCGAGCGAATACCACGGCGCCGGAACATCGGGGTGCTCGGGATTCCGATCCTCGTGCCGCTCGAATACGCCGATCAAGGCACGCGTCACGCCGAACTGCGTGTCCGTTTCGAGGTTCTCGTCGTCGTCTGCGTAGACTTGCGAGATCAGCGTCTTGTAGCCGTCCTTGAACACCAGGGCGTGGATGTGCGCCGGCCTGTACGGGTGGCGCCGCTGCGCTTCGAGCAAGCGGCCGACGACGCCATCGGTGGGAATCGGATAGCCGGCGGGCTTCACGGAGCGGAAACGGATCCGGCCGTCCGCATCGGTCGTGAACGTGCCGCGCAGGTTCATGTCGGCCTGCTCGGGGTCCTGGTTTTCATAGAGACCGACCGGCGAGGAATGCCAGATGTCGACTGAGGCGGCGGCGACCGGCCGCCGCTGCGTATCGACAACCCGAAAGGTCACGAAAAGCACCGGCCCTGGCGTGGGCGAGCGGATGATCGAGCCGCCATTCTCGACGTGTGGCGAATGCAGCCGCCAGAACGGGCCGAGTAGGTTCTGCGACGTCTCCGTCGTGCCGTTGTCGCCGTTGTTGAGCAGGCAGACCAGCGATGAGACGCCGAGCGAGCCCGCCATCAGCACCGCCTCGTTGTGCGTGTCCGTGGAGAGCCTGCCGATCTCGGCCACGATGGCGGTGGCTTCGCGAAACTCGGCCTCGGTCAAGCGCACATCGCGGACGAACGCGTGCAAATGCCGGACGAGCGACGTCATGACCTCGCGCAGCCGCGGGTCCGGCGTTTGCTGCATCACGCGCAGAACGGACGCGGTGAGCGCCTGCTCGCCGTCGATGATCATGTCGCGGCCGGCGATTTCGGCGCGGCCATCTCCTCCTTGAGGATGGCATAGGCGCGGTTGGCCGCCGGCACGCCGGCGTACACGGCGACGTGGAACAGCGCCTCCGCGATCGCCTCGGGCGCGGCGCCGGTATTGCGCGCGGCGCGCACGTGCATGGCGAATTCCTCCCAATGCCCGAGGCTCGCCAGAATGGCGAGCGTCAGCAGCGAGCGCGTCGGGCGATCGAGGCCGGGCCGCGTCCACACCGAGCCCCACGCCCCTTCGGTGATGAAACGCTGGAAATCGGCGTCGAGAGCGGTCTTGCGGGCTTCCGCGCGGTCGACGTGCGCGTCGCCGAGCACGCTGCGCCGGACCCGCATGCCGGCCTCGAAGCGGTCGTCCGTCATCGCCAGCTCTCCCTTTGGCGCCTCACCGGCGCGGCATGTCGCGCCGCCGCGCGGCCCGCGTCTGCGCGGCGAGCCGTATCGGCGCGTTCGCCGCTCCGAACCCGCGATACCCACCCCGCCGCTCGACGATCTCGAAGAAGAAGCGGTCCTCGAAGCTCGGCGTGTAGATCTGCAGAAACTCCGCGTCGCCCTCGCGATCGTAGAGGATGTTGGCCGCCCGCAGGCGATCGAGCAGGTCGGGCGCCAGGCCCCACCGCGCCTCGATGTCGTCGTAGTAGTTCTCGGGGATCGCCAGCAAGGTGACGCCGGCCGCCTGCAACGCGGCCGCGGTGGCGAACAGGTCCCGGCTCTCCAGCGCGATGTGCTGCAAGCCGGAGCCGAAGAACTCCGACAGGAAGCGCGACGACTGGGTGTGGGCCGACTGCGAGCCGTTGAGGACGATGCGCAGCGCGCCATCCTCCGTCTGCAGCACCTGGCTGCGCACCACGCCGCCTGGATCGAGGACGTCCTGCTCGGGCGTTTTGGCGACGTCCAGGAGCGAGGTGTAGAACAGCAGCCAGCTCAGCATTTCCTCGTAGTGCATCGACTGCGAGATGTGGTCGACGCGGACCAGCCCGGCACCCGCCGACGCCGTCGCGGCCTTGGGTGTGGTGAACTCGATATCCCACACCTTCGCCAGCTCGCTCTTGGGGTCGATGAAATAGACGAGGCTGCCGCCGAGGCCGCGCACCGCCGGGATTTCGAGCTCGCCCGGCCCCACCGCCTGCCGGAACGGATGATCGCGCAGCTTCTGCGCCCGGTCGAGCGTCTGGGCCGCATCGTCGACCTCGAGGCCGAACGCGCACACCGAGGTGCCGTGCGTGATGTTGAAGGAGTGGGCAAAGCCCTCCTTCTCGGTGTTGATGACAAGATTGATGTCGCCCTGCTGCCAGCGGGCCACCGACTTGGATTTGTGCTGGCCGGTGTGCGAGAAGCCGAGGCCGGCCAGCACGCGCGCGAAGTCCGGCGCCGTCGCCTCGTCCATCGCGAACTCGATGAAAGCGACGCCGCGGCAGCGGGCGCGATCGGGGAGAACGGGCACGCCGGGCACGGGCTTGCCGGTCCGGCGGCCGAGCTGGTCGAGCATGTAGATTAGCGAGCGATGGCCGTCGACGGCCACGGCGCGCGCCGAGCCGGCGCGGAACTGGTCGTTGAAGATTTCGAGCGACAGCAGCCCGTCGTAACCGGTCGCCGTCAGCGCCGTCATGAAGTCGAGAATCGGCAGGTCGCCCTGGCCCGGCAGATTGCGGAAATGCCGGCTCCACTGCAGCACGTCCATGTCGAGGCGCGGCGCATCCGCGAGTTGCACCAGGAAGATCCGGTCGCGCGGGATCGTGCGGATGGCGTTGAGATCGGTCCGGCGCGCCAGTGTGTGGAAGCTGTCGAGCACGAGCCCGATTGCGGCATGATCGGCCCGCCGCACGATCTCCCAGGCATCGCGATAGTCGTTGACGTGGCGGCCCCACGCCAGCGCCTCGAAGCCGACGCGCAATCCCCGCTTGGCGGCGCGCTCACCCAGCTCATGGAGGTCGGCCGCGGCGCGATCGACGCCGCCCTGCGCCTCGGGCGAAATATTGGAGCAGACCAGCAGCAGGTTGCAGCCGAGCTCCTCCATCAGGTCGAACTTGCGCTCCGCCCGCGCGAAGACGCGCGCCCGCTGCGGCTCCGGCATGCCCTCGAAGTCGCGAAACGGCTGGAACGTGATGATGTCGAGGCCGAGGTCGGCGCACATGCGGCGCACATCCGCCGTCGAGCCGCCGAACGACAGCAAATCGTTCTCGAAGATCTCGACGCCGCTGAAGCCCGCCGCGGCGATGGCCTCGAGCTTCTCGTCGAGCGTGCCGCTGAGGCAAACCGTGGCGATCGCCGTTCTCATGCTTTGCTCCGATCAATCCAAACAGAACCGGCCCGTACGCGCGCGCCGGCTGTCCAGGCCGAGATTATCCCTTCCGATCGCATCAGCCGGTCCACCGGCGAGCATTCGGGCCGGGGATGGCCGGCCGACACCCGCTAGGCCTTGACCTTCGCCTCGACACCCAGAATGCCGGACGGCTTGATCATCAGCACGAGGATCAAAAGGACGAACGCATAGACATCCTTGTACGTGCCGGAAATATAGCCCGCCCCGAGGCTTTCGACGACGCCGACGAGCAGGCCGCCGAGCACCGCGCCGGGCAGGCTGCCGAAACCGCCGACAACGGCCGCCGCGAACGCCTTCACCAGCACGCCGATGCCCATCTGCACCTGCACGTAGTTGATTGGCCCGATCAGCACGCCTGCGGCCGCCCCGAGCCCGCACCCGATGGCGAAGATCATCGAGATCATCAGCGGCACGTTGACCCCGCTCAGGTAGGCGATGTCCTTGTTGTAGGCCACCGCCCGCATGGCAAGCCCGATCATCGTCTTGCGCAGGATGAAATTGAGGACGGTCATCAGAATCAGCGCGGCGGCGATGATCCACACGTACGACATCGGCAGCGCCAGGTTCCCGATCTCGAGCGGCATGCCGAAGCTGACTGGAAACGGCAACGGCTTGGCGCCCCAGATCAGAAAGCCGACGTTCTGCAGCACGATCGACATGCCGAAGCCGGCGATGATCATGCCCATGCCAGCGACCGTGTACCCGCCGCCCGCGCGCGTCAGCCGCCGGTAGAACAGCCGCTCGATCACTACCCCGATGAGGCCGGTGAGCACCACCGCCGCGAGCAGCGCGCCGACATAGCCGAGCCCCGTGTGTTGGAACAGCATGAGCCCGATGAAGGCGCCGATCATGTAGATCTCGCCATGGGCGAAATGGACGATGTCGAGGCCGGAGAAGATCAGGGAAATGCCGAGCGCGACGAGCGCATAGACCATTCCGATAGAGAGACCGATGATCACGAGATCGATGAAATAGTCCACGGGTCCATTCCTCCTGTCCGAGCCCCGTTCAGAGCTGCGCCTCGCGATTGGCAACCGTTCCGCCGAGATAGGACAGGCGGACATTGTCGTCGTAGATCAGCTTCTCGGCGGGCCCCTCGATGTGGATCACGCCGTCCTTGATCACGTATCCGTACTCCGCCAGCAGCAGCGCCATGCGCACGTTCTGCTCGACCATCAGCACGGTCATGCCGTCCTTGGTGATGCGGTGGATGGTCCGGAAGATGTCGAGCACCACCTGCGGCGCCAGTGCCGCGCTCGGCTCGTCGAGCATGATCATCTTCGGGCTCGACATCAGCCCGCGGCCGATGCACACCATCTGCAATTGCCCGCCCGAGAGCGTGCCGGAGCGCTGGCTGCGCTTTTCCTTCAGGATCGGAAAGTAGCTGTAGACGCGCTCGAGCGCCTGCGCCGTCTTGGCGCGATCGCGCACGACGTAGGCGCCAAGCTTCAGGTTCTCCTCCACCGTCATGCCCGGGAAGGCTTCCTTGCCCTGCGTGACCTGGACGAGGCCACGCCGCACGATCAGGTCGGGCCGGAGCCCGTCCACCCGCTCGCCGTCGAACGTGATCGACCCGCTCCAGGGCCGGATCAGCCCGGATGTCGCCTTCAGCAGCGTGGACTTGCCCGTGCCGTTGCCACCGAGCAGCGCGACGATCTGACCGCGGTCCACCTTCAGGCTCGCGCCGTTCAGGATCTGGACGCTGCCGTAGCCGCCCACGAGGTCCTTGATCTGGAGCATCTGCTCTTTGTCCTCAGGTCGCCTCTCGCGTGATCGGCGCTCGGGCTCAGGCCGAGCGCAGGAACGCGCGAACCTCCTCGTCCTTCATTTCCTTGCCGAGATAGGCCTCGATCACGGCGTGGTTCTCCTTGATCTCCGCCGGCGGCCCCTCGGCGATCTTTTCGCCGTGCTCGAGCACGCTCACCACCTGGCACGTGTCCATCACCAGCTTGAGGATGTGCTCGATGATGATGACGGTCAGCCCGAAGCGCTTCTGCAGCGCCAGCACCGTCTCGAGCAGGATGTCGACATTGGCGGGCGACAGGCCGGCGCCGGGCTCGTCGAGCATCAACAGCTTCGGCTTGGCGGCCATGGCCCGCCCGAGCGCCAGCAGCCGGCGCTGTCCTCCCGACATCTCGCCGGCCGGCATCTCGGCGTAGTCGGCCAGCCCGATGAAGGCGAGCAGCTCCATCATCTCCGCGCGGAGACGCCGCTCCTCGACCCACACCTTTCGCGATCCCACCACCGCCGACGCGCTGTTGTAGCCGACCAGCGAATGATGCCCGACCAGCATGTTTTCGATCACGCTCATGCCGCCGAAGATGCGCAGCAACTGGAATGTGCGCGCGACGCCGCGCCGCGCGATCTCGTGCGCCTCCAGTCCGGTGATGTCCTGCCCGTCGAACACGATCCGGCCGCCCGGCTCCGGCCGGTACACGCCCGAGATCAGGTTGAACAGCGTGCTCTTGCCCGAGCCGTTGGGGCCGATGATGCCGCGCACCTCGCCCTTGGGAACGCTGAGCGCGACGTTGGACACGGCGGTCAGGCCGCCGAACCGTTTGCTCAGGTTGGTGACCTCAAGCAGCATCGCCGGATGTCCTCCGAGCCCGAGCCTCGCGGATCGCCTTGAACCGGCGCCGAACGAAGAAATCGTCGATGATGCCGCCGATGCCGCGCGGCATGAACATCACCGTCAGCACGATGACGGCGCCGAACATCGCCATGCGGTATTGATAGTAGTCCTGCGTCAGATCGTTGATGATCGTGACGACGATCGCCCCGATCACGCCGCCCCAGATGTGCCCGATGCCGCCGAACACCACCATCAGCAAGAGCGTGACCATCTCGGTGATCGTGTAGTCGTTGGGGTTGAGGAAGCCCGGCGCCATATGCGCCTTGAGGCTGCCGGCGCATCCCGCGTAGAGCGCGCTCAGCACGAAGGCGATCAGCTTGTACTTGCGGACGTTGACGCCGCTGGCGGCGGCCGCGAGCTGGTCCTCGCGCACGGCCTTGAAGGCCCGGCCGATGTCGGAGCTCAAGATGCTGAACGAGAAGTAGATGCCGGCCAGCGCGATCGGCATGACGACGTAGTAGTAGGCCCGGTGCGTATCGAGAGCGATCGGCCCGAGGTAGGGTGGCGGAATGCTTTCGTATCCGATCGCGCCGCCGAGGAATTCGGTGCCCGAGATGATGATGCGCACCGATTCCGCCAACCCAAGCGTGGCGAGCGCCAGATAGGCGCCTTCGAGGCGGAAGGACGGGATGCCGATCATGGCGCCGGCGAACGCCGTCATGAGCATCGCGGCCGGCAGCGCCGCCCAGAACGGCAGGCCGAGCTTAGTCGACACCACGGCCGACGTGTAGGCACCGATCGCCGTCACCGCGATGTGCCCGACCGTGACCTGTCCGGCGAACCCTTTGACGATGTTGAGGCCGACCGCCAGGATGACGTTAATGGCGATCACGTTGACGACGTACTGCTGGTACGCATTGGGGAGCAGGAAGGGAAGCGGCAGCAGCGCCACCAGGCCGATCAGCCAGGGCACGATGGGATGCAGGTCCGCGAACCAGCCCTTGCGGCCGTGCGCGGCAGCTCCCGATGAAGCCGAATCTTGGATTTGCGCAGCCACGACGCGTCCATCCACTCTGAGTTTCGGTAGACCCCGGCCGGCCGCCCGCAAGGGGCGGGGCCGGGGCCATCGGTCAGTCTGGACGGGCTACAGCCCGAAGTCGGCCTCGAACGACACGCGTGCCAGCACGCGCGAGTCGAAATCTTTGCCGCCCTTCGTGTATTCGACGAGGATGCCGGTCCGGTTGCCGTCGCGGCATTGCGGCGTGGAATCCGCGCAGAAGTTGATCGGACCGGAGGCGAGGCCGCTGTAGTCCTTGATGGTGGCCAGCGCGTCACGGATGGCCACGCGATCGGCTTTGAGCGACGCATCCGTGAGCTCGAGCTTGGCGCGGCTCAAGGCAAGCTTGACGATCTGCGCGGTCTCGTAAGCCTGGCTGAAGTCGTGATCCGGGCACCGGACCTTGTACTTCTCCTGCACCATCTTCACGAAGGTCTGCGCCACCGGGCGGTCGTCCGTGCACGAGAACGCAGCCGCGAACGTCAAGCCTTTCGCGGCGTCGCCGGCGAGCTCCGGCACCGGCGCATTGGAGGCGGCCGATGCGGCAACCCGGCGGACCTTGGCCGGAATGCCGACCTCATAGGACTGCTGCGTGATGCGCGCGATGGCATCAAGCTGTCCGCCGATCGCCAGCACTTCCGGATTGAGCGACTTGATCTTCAGCAGGTGCGAGCGGAAATCGAGATCCGTCTCCTGCATCTGCGCTTCATAGAGCGGCTCGGCCTGATACGTCTTGCGCATGAAGGCCTGGTAGTCCTTGGTGAAGCCGATGCCCGCGCCATCCGTCGTGTAGAGGTAGGCGACCTTCTTGCCGACGTTCTCGGACAGGAATTTCGCGTGCACCGACGCATAGAAGCGCTCGGACACCGAGGTCCGGAACACCCATGCGCTGCCTTTCTTCGTGATGTTGGCATTGGTCGAGTGCGGCACGATCTGCGGCACCTCTTCCTTGGCCGTGATGTCGACCATCGGCATCGTGACCGAGCTACAGGTCGAGCCCAGCACCAGGTGGACCTTGTGCTGATGGATGAACCGGTTGACGTTGGCGACGCCCTTCTCGGGTTTGCACTCGTCGTCGAGCAGGACGACTTCGACTTTCTTGCCGTTGATGCCGCCCGTCGCGTTGACGGCCTCCAGCTCATCCTTCGTCATCTGGCCGTACTTCAGGCCATTCTCCACGATCATGCGCAACGTGACGCCGACGCGGATGACGCCGTCCTGGGCAAGGGCCGGAGAGGCCAGCGTGCCGAACGCGAGCGCGGCTGTCGGCGCGAACGCCAATAACGTCTTCTTCATGGGATTCATCCTTGGTTTCCTCCACTCGATGACGGCATCATGCGCGATCCGGCCTGACGCCATAATTCGTTTTCTTGGCAGATCATTTCTGCGAGACCCGAGCCTCGCTGCCGGCCCTCCCTCCAATGGGGCAGATCAATCGGCGGCGCTGCCGGCCTCGGCCGTCACCTCTGCCCGCGACGGTGCTTTATGTTGACATACCGCGCGAGCCAATGAGCCATAAAAATAGACCCGGCTTCAGTGCGCGAAGAAAGATCAAGGCACCCTCCCGACTGTTGCTCGCTCCGGTCATCCGTCCGGCCGCAGGCGGGTTGCGCCGGGCGGGAGGATGCCGATGTGCTCGCGAAATTTTTGATCGTTGGCCTTTCGGCACTCGCACCTTGCATCAACTCGATGATCGAGGTCAATCAAATTTTGAGGTCAGTACTGCAAAATTTGATGTTGCCTCGACGCGCACCTTCGCACATCATGGCCGTACAAGCCAAAATAGATGATGGATATCCATCAGATTGGGCTCTGGTGAGTGTCGTGCGAAGGCCGCGTCGCAATCGGATCGATCGGGAGTGATGCCGGTGATTGAGCGCAGACCAAGGGTCGCGGAGGTTGCCGCCAAGGCGGGCGTCAGCACGGCGACCGTTGATCGTGTCATGAATGCGCGGGGCGGCGTCCGGCAAAAGACGGTCGCGCTTGTCGAGCAGGCGATCCGCGAGATTGCCGGCAGCGGTGCCACGCCGCGGGCCAGTCGCAGCGCGCTGCGTTTCGACATCTTTCTGCCCGCCCACTCCGGCCGTTCGACCGAGGTGTTGGGCGAGGCCATTGCCCATGCGTGCATGGCGCGCGGCGCCAACGTCGATGTCGCCTACGTCGAGCGGATGAACCCGACCGCCCTCGCGGAGAGGCTGGCTATCTGCGTCTCGCGCGGCAGCTCCGGCGTCGCTTTTCAAGGTATCGACCATCCCATCGTGCGCGAGGCCGTGCAGGAGCTGCGGCGCGCCGAGATTCCGGTCATCACCCTGTGCTCCGACGTCGCTGGGGTCGATCGCCTGACCTATGTCGGCGTCGACAACCGCGCCGCCGGGCGCACTGCCGGATGGCTGATGGGCCGCTTCTGTCGGGGTCCCGGCAAGCTTGCTGTGGTGTGGGGCGGGCAGCTCTATCGCAGCCACGAGGAGCGCGAGATCGGATTCCGCGCCGTCCTGCGCCACGAGTACCCCGATCTGCAAATCCTCGAGATGGTCAACGGCAAGGACGATCCGGATCTGAATTTCTCCCGGGTCCGCGACGTCGTTGGCGAGCATCCCGACCTGCTCGGCATCTATTGTGTCGGCGGTGGGCAGTCGGGTGTCGCGGCGGCCCTCGAGGCCGCCAGCGTTGCGCAATCGGTAGTCATGATCGGTCACAACTTCAACGAGGAAACCAAGCCGTTCCTATTGTCGGGCACGATCGATGCCGTGATCCATCAGGACATGACGCGGATCGCCGAGAGCGCGCTCGACTGCTTCCTGGGCATCACCACCGCACCGGTGGATGCGGCCATTCCTGTGGAGATCATCACGCGAGAAAACCTGCTACATCGCTGAGCGCCCGCGCGCGCTCGCGCAAGAAACAAGAGAATAGCGTACCGAGGAAACAGCCCATGACTGGCAAACCATGACTGGCAAATTCGATCGCCTGGCGCACGACCTCGCCGAGGCCTGGCGCACGGGCGACACCGTTCCCCTGCCGCCGGCCGGACAGACACCCGCCACCCGTAGCGAGGCCTACGCCGTTCAGGATCGCATGGCGGAGCTGATCGGCGGCCACGTCGCCGGCTGGAAAGTAGGCGCGACAGTGCGCGCCGTGCAGGTCTTCGAGGGCCACGATGGCCCGCTGCCCGGCCGCATCTTCGCCGATCGCTGTCTCGAGAGCCCGGCGCGTTTTCCGGCCCGCCTCGTCCGCGGGGCGAAGGTCGAGTGCGAGTTCGCCTTCCGCCTGGCGCGCGCCCTCCCGTCCTCGGCAGGGCCGTTCGATCCCGAGGCGATCGCCGGCGCATTGACCTTCCACCCAGCCATCGAGCTGACCGCCACACGCTACGCGCCGGGCACCGGCAATCGCGCCCCGACCACCTTCGACGGCATCGCCGACAACGGCACCGGCGGCGGCGCCGTGCTCGGGCCCGCGATCGCGGATTGGCGTCGCCTGCCGTTCGAGACCATGCCGATCGATGCGCGGATCGACGACAGCCCGCCGATCCAGGTCTATACCGGAGCCTTCCGCCGCGACCCGCTCGCCATCACGGCCGAGACGTTCACGGATCTGCGGGCCCGCGGCGTGCCGCTCGAGCCCGGCACCTGCCTGCTCACCGGCTCGCTGACCTTGCCGATCCCGATCCGGCAGGGCCAGACGCTGGTGGCCCGCTTTGCCGATCTGGCGAAGCTCCGCCTGACGCTGAGTTGAAAGCCGTCGAACAAAAGAGGACATGCGAATGACGACGGGATTGGCGGGCCAGGTTGCGATCGTGACGGGAGCAGCCCGCGGCATCGGCCTCGGCATCGCAGAGCGACTGGCGCGCGACGGCTGCCGCGTGGTGTCGTGGGACCGCGATCCCGTCGCCGGCGGGTCGTTCAAGCCGGCCCTGAGCCAGGCGGTCGACGTCTCCGACTTCGCCTCGGTCGAGCGCGCCTTTGGCGAGGCCGTCGAGGCGATGGGCCGCATCGACATCCTGATCAACAACGCCGGCGTCAACGGCATCACGGTGCCCGGCTGGGATTACCCCATCGAGGAGTGGCACTGGGTCATCGCGATCGATCTGACCGGCGTCTTCTACTGCTGCCGGACGGCCGCTCGCCACATGCGCGAGAACGGCTACGGGCGCATCGTCACCATCGCCTCCATCGCCGGCAAGGAAGGAAATCCCTTGAGCCCGGCCTACAGCGCCGCCAAGGCGGGCGTCATCGGGCTCACCAAGAGCCTGGCGAGCGACCTCGCCCGCAGCGGCGTCACCGTCAACGCGCTGGCCCCGGCGATCACCGAGACTGAGCTGTTCAAGGAAATGACCGACGAGTTCATCGCCAGCCGCCGCCAGCGCATCCCGATGGGCCGCTTCTGCACCGTCGAGGAGATCGCCAGCATGACGGCCTGGGTCGCGAGCCCGGAATGCAGCTTCACCACCGGCTTCACCTTCGACATCTCCGGCGGCCGCGCCACGTACTAGAGGGCTTTTCGAAAAGGTGCGCAGCGGTTCTTCGACAAGAAGCACGGCCAAGCAAGGTTCAGCGTAAGGGCGACGCCCCATGGCACAGTTCACAGACAAGACACCGCTCTCGCTGGCACACCTGAGCGAGCTCGACGTGCCGCCTTTGGAGCTGGTCGAGATGGCGGCCCAAGCCGGCTTTGCCTCGATCGGATTGCGCACCCGTCAGGCCGCGCCCGGCGCCATCGAATACCCGCTGCGCAGCGCCGCCGAGCAAGCCGAGATGCGCCGCCGCCTCGATGCGACTGGCACCTCGGTCCTCTACATCGAGCTGGTCTCGCTGTCGGAGGCGACCCGCGCCGCGGACTACCGCCCGATGTTCGAGGCCGGCGCGGCGCTCGGCGCCACCCGGGTCGCGGCGGGCGGAGACAGCGCGAATTTCTCCCTCGTCGCGGAGCGGCTGGCCGAGATCTGCGACCTGGCGGGCGGCTACGGCCTCGCGGTCGATCTGGAGTTCATGCCGTTCCGGCCGGTCAGGTCGTTCGACGACGCGGTCGCGATCGTCCGGCAGGCGGACCGCCCCAACGCGCACATTCTGGTCGATGCGCTGCACGTCTTCCGGTCCGGCAGCAGCCTCGAGGAGATCGCCCGCACCGATCCCGCCCTGTTCGGCACCTTCCAGATCTGCGACGCGCCCCGCGCGGCGCCGCCGCCCGACGGCCTGGTCGCCGAGGCCCGCACCCGCCGGCTGCTGCCGGGCGCCGGCGGCCTCGATCTGCGGGGCCTGATCGCGGCGCTTCCGTCCGATATACCTCTGGGCGTGGAGATTCCGCTTGCCAGCCAGCATCCCGAGCTCGCGCCGGCGGCGCGACTGGCGAGGCTGGTCCACGCCACCCGAGACTTTCTGAAACAGGGGAAGAACCGATGAGCAAACCCGTCCTGATCCTGAACGGCCCGAACCTCAATCTGCTCGGCACCCGCGAGCCGCACATCTACGGCTCGACCACGCTGGCCCAGGTCGAGGAGATGTGCCAGCGCCGCGCCAAGGCGTGCGGCCTCAAGGTGTCCTTCCACCAGTCCAACAGCGAGGCCCAGATCATCGATTGGATCCACGGCGGCATCAACGGCGCCGATGGCATCATCATCAATCCGGCCGCGTTCACCCACACCTCGGTCGCCATCCTCGACGCGCTCAATATGGTCAAGGCGCCGATCATCGAGCTGCACATCTCCAATCCGCACAAGCGCGAGCCGTTCCGCCACCACTCCTATGTGACGTTCGCCGCCACCGCCCTGATCTGTGGCCTCGGCGTCAACGGCTACCCCATCGCGGTCGAGGCGATGGCCGGCCTGATCGAGGCCAAGAAGGCCCAGCCCAACCCCGCCGGGCAGAAGAAATGACCACCTTCGAGCACTGCCTGGTCGAGCGGGACGGGGCGATCCTGTGGATCACCATCAATCGCCCCGCCGCGCTCAACGCGCTCAACCCGCTGGCCCACCGCGAGCTGTCGAGCGCGCTGGACGGCTATGCGGCTGACCCGGCTCTGCGCGTCGCGGTGATCACCGGTGCCGGCGACCGCGCCTTCTGCGTCGGCAGCGACCTCAAGGCGCGCGCCGCCGCCAACGCCGACGATCATCCCGCGACCGGGTTCGGCGGCATCTCCCATCGCTTCGACCTGATGAAGCCGGTGATCGCGGCGGTGAACGGCCTGGCGCTCGGCGGCGGCGTCGAGATCATCGCGGCCTGCGACCTCGCAGTCGCCGCCGATCATGCCGAGTTCGCACTGCCCGAGCCGCGGGTGGGGCTGGCCGCGCTGGGCGGCGGCGGCCTGCAGCGGCTCGCCCGCGCGCTGCCTCTCAAGCAGGCCATGGACCTGGTGCTGACCGGCCGCCGCATCGGCGCCGAGGAGGCCAAGCGCATCGGCCTCGTCAACGACGTCGTGCCTCGCGCCGAGCTCAAGGCCCGCGTGCGCGCCGTGGCCGAGCAGATCGTGGCGGGCGCGCCCTTGGCGATCGAGGCCTCCAAGCAGGTGATGCTCCACAGCCTCGCCGAGCCCGACATCGCCGCGGCGTTGCGCGCCCGCTACCCGGCCGCCGAACGCATGCTGGCGAGCGAGGATGCCAAGGAAGGTCAGCGGGCCTTCGTCGAGAAGCGCAAGCCCAACTGGCGGGGCCGATAGGACCTCGAGCCCCCCACCAACGAACAGCATCAGGAGGATGCAAATGGCGGAATTCTACGTGAAGGTCGGAGACGGCTCCCGCTTCTCCAAGACCGTCGGCGAGCACGACGTCTACAGCTTTGCCGGTATCACCGGCGACTTCTCGCCCAACCATGTCGACAAGTCGTACATGGAGAAATCGAGCTATGGCCGCCTGCAGGCGCACGGCGCGCTGATGGTCGGCTACATGTCGACCGCCTCGACGCTGGCGATCGCCAACACCCGCGCCGACGCCAACGAAACGCCGGTGTCGCTCGGCTACGATCGGGTCCGCTTCCTGGCGCCCGTCTACTTCGGCGACACCATCACGGTCGACTACCGCATCAGCGCCATCGACACCGAGCGCCGCCGCTCGACCGGCGACATCACCATCAAGAACCAGGACGGCACGCTGGTCGCCGTCGCGCAGCACATCCTGAAGTGGGTCAAGAACACCTGACAGAGATCGCACCATGAAAACACGGCTCGACGGACAAGTGGCCATCGTCACCGGCGCGGCGCGCGGCATTGGGCTCGGCATCGCGAAGCTGATCGCCGAGCGCGGCGCGAAGGTGATCGTGTGGGATCGCGATATCGCGCCGCTGAAGGGTAACGGCTTCACGCCCGCGCTCGCGCAGACGGTCGATGTCGCGGACTACAAGTCGGTCGAGAAGGCTTTCAACGACGCAGCCAAGCAGTTCGGCAAGATCGACATCCTGGTCAATAACGCGGGCATCAACGGGCCGATCAAGCCGACTTGGGAATACCCGCTCGAAGACTGGGACAAGGTCGTCGCCATCGACATGACGGCGGTGTTCTACGCTTGCCGGCTCGCCGCCAAGCACATGCGCGACAACAAGTACGGCCGCATCGTCACGGTCGCTTCGATCGCCGGCAAGGAAGGGGTGCCGAACATCTCGGCCTACTCGGCCGCCAAGGCCGGCGTGATCGGCTTCTCAAAGGCGCTCGCCAAGGAGCTGGCGGACTCGGGCGTCACCGTCAACTGCATCGCGCCCGCCATGACCGAGACGCCGCTGCTCGACGGCATGACCGAGGAGCACATCCGCAACATGAAGGCGAAGATCCCGATGGGCCGCTTCGTGCAGGTCGACGAGGTGGCCGAGCTTTGCGCCTGGATCGCGAGCCCGGCATGCAGCTTCACCACCGGCTTCGTGTTCGACATCACCGGCGGGCGCGCGACGTACTGAGGCGCGAGGACCCAAGAGCCATGCTCGAAGAAAACCGGCTGTGCCTCAACCAGGTGACCGTGCTGCAGCAGTGGACGCTGCCGCAGTTCATCGAGGGGGCCGCGCGTCATCGCATCGCCGCGATCAGCGTGTGGCGCGACAAGCTGCGCGAGTGCGGCGTCGCCGAGGCCGCGCGCCGGATCAAGGGGGAGGGGTTCACGGTCACCAGCCTGTGCTCCGGCGGCCTGGTCACAACGCCCGACGCCGCCGAGGCGGTGGCCGCGATCGATGAGGTGAGGCGCGCCATCGACGAAGCCGCCGCCATCGGCGCCGGCTGTCTGATGTTCGTGGCCGGCGGCATCGACGCCCGGGACAAGGACCTCAAGGCGACTCGCGCCCGCGTCCTGGAGCGCGTGGCCGGACTGATCCCGCACGCCCGCGCCGCCGGCATGCGCATCGCGCTCGAGCCGCTGCATCCGATGGTCTGCGGCACGCGCTCGGTGCTGAGCACCGTCGGCATCGCCAACGACTGGTGCGACGCGCTGGGCGCCGAGGACGTGTTCGGCATCGCCGTCGATACCTATGCCGTGTGGTGGGACCCCGACCTCGAAGCCCAGATCGCCCGCGCCGGACGGCGCATCTGCGCCTTTCACGTCAACGACTGGCTGCCCGATACCCGCGACCTCCGCCTCGATCGCGGCATGATGGGCGACGGCATCATCGACATCCCGGGCATCCGCCGCCTGGTCGAGGCGGCGGGCTACGACGGGCATCGCGAGGTCGAGATCTTTTCCGAGCGGAACTGGTGGCAGCGCGATCCCGACGAGGTCATCCGCATCGTCAAGGAACGTTACCGGACCGCGGTTTGAAGAGCTGAAAGCGCCAAACGGAGCCATGTCATGTCGTTCGAGAAGCCGAAGATCGTGGTCAATGGCGCCGGCGCCATGGGCGGGCTGTTCGGCGGGCTTCTTGCCGAAGGCGGGCTCGATGTCACGCTGGTGGATACCTGGCCCGACCACATCGCGGCCATCAAGGCCAACGGCCTGAAGATCGTCGGCGTCGGCGGCGACCGGGCCGTTCCCGTCAAGGCAACGGCAGACCCGAGCGAGATACGCGACGCCGACATCGTCTTGTTCCAGTGCAAGGCCTTCGCCAACGAGGCGGCCGCGCGCGGCGTCAAGCACCTCTTCAAGGGCAAGACCGTGGCGATCACCTTCCAGAACGGCCTCGGCAACGAGGAGACGCTGGGGCGCATCCTCGGCGACGAGAACGTGATCGGCGGGTTGACCGCTCAGGCGGGATTGGTCGAGGGGCCGGGTGTCGTGCGCAATTTCGGTGACCTGCCGACCACCATCGGCGAGATGAAGGGCGGGGTGTCCGAGCGCACGGCCGCCATCGCCAAGGCCTTCACGCAGCACGGCCTGCCTACCAAGGCGAGCGCCGAGATCAAGCGCGACAAGTGGAAGAAGCTGCTCGGCAACGTCGCGCTCGGCGCGATCTCGGCTGTCACCGACTTTCGCTCCGTCGAGATCATGCGGGTGCCCGAGCTCAAGGAGATCGTTTTCCGCACGGTGGACGAGGCGGCCGCCGTCGCCAAGGCGGAAGGGGTCGCGCTCGATGTCGCGGAGGCGCGCGAGGTTCTGATGAAACTGGTCGATACCTCGGGCGGCGGCACCGGCAACTCGAAGTCCTCGATGCGCGAGGACATCATCCGCCGCCGCCCCACCGAGATCGACACCATCCACGGCGCTGTCGCGCGGTTGGCCCGCAAGCATGGCATCGCCACCCCAACCATCGATACGATGGTCGCGCTCGTGAAGGGGCTGCAGTCGCAATACCTCGCGCAGAAATGAAAGGGCCGTTCGACGGCCGCCAACACCGGGAGAGACGTGTGGCGATCAACAAGTTCATGACGGCGGCGGCGGCGGTCGAGATGATCCGCGACGGCGACAACGTTGCCCTCATCGGCGGCGGCGGCGGCCTCGTCGAGGCGACCTGTCTGCACGAGGCGATCGAGGCGCGTTTCCTGGCGACCGGCCATCCCCGGAGCTTGCACGTCATCCACGCGCTGGGCATCGGCGACCGCAAGACGCGCGGGCTCAACCGCTTCGCGCACGAGGGCATGGTCAAGCGCGTGATTGGCGGCCATTGGGTGTGGTCGCCGCGCATGCAGGCCTTGGCCAAGGACAACAAGATCGAGGCCTACGTCTTCCCCGGCGGTGTCGCCATGCAGCTCTTCCGCGAGATCGGCGCCGGCCGGCCCGGCCTCTTCACTCATGTCGGCCTCGGCACCTTCGTCGATCCGCGCGTGGAAGGCGGCCGCATGAATACGGCGGCGAAAGAGGATCTGGTCGAGCTGGCGACCATCGATGGCCGAGAGTTGCTGCGCTACAAACCGTTTCCCGTGAACGTCGCGATCATTCGCGGCTCCTTCGCCGATGCCCACGGCAACGTCAGTCTCGACCAGGAGCCCGCCAACGTCGACATCTATGCGGCCGCACTCGCCGCCCACAACTCCGGCGGCAAGGTCATCGTGCAGGTGCGCACCGCCGTCGATATCGGCGCGCTGCCGGCCCGCGCGGTCCGCGTCCCGGGTGCCATCGTCGATGCCGTGGTGGTCGATCCGATGCAGTCGATGGGCTACGACGTCGTCTACGACCCGACGATGTCCGGCGAGATCAAGGGCCCGGCGAGCCCGGCGCCGCCGCAACCCTTCACGGTGCGCCAGCTCATCGCCCGCCGCGCCGCCGCCGAGCTCGTTGAGGGCGCCGTCCTCAACTTCGGGTTCGGCATTCCCGATGGCGTCGCCCGGATCATCGCCGAGCGCGGCCACCTCGACCGCTACTATCAGACCATCGAGCACGGCACCTACGGCGGCGAGCTGCTCGAGGGCACGCTGTTCGGCTACGCCCGCAACGCCACCGCCATGATCGACGGCCCCTCCCAGTTCGACTTCTATTCCGGCGGTGGCCTCGACCTGGCGTTCCTCGGCTTCGGCGAGATCGACGCCGCCGGCAACGTCAACGTCTCCAAGCTCGGCGGCGTGACGGTCGGCCCCGGCGGCTTCATCGACATCGCTCAGAACGCCAAGAAAGTCGTCTTCTGCGGCACCTTCGACGCCAAGGGCACCCAGCTCGACATCGGCGACGGGCGCTTAGCGATCACTCGCCACGGCGAGGTGAGGAAGCTCGTGAAGGCCGTCGAACAGATCACCTACTCGGGCCGTGAGGCTATGAAGCGAGCGCAGCAGGTCGTCTATGTCACCGAGCGCTGCGTTTTCCGCCTGACCGAGCACGGGCTCACCCTTACCGAGGTGGCGCCGGGCATCGACGTGCGCCGCGACGTCATCGAACGGATGGGGTTCGCCCCCCATGTGCCGCGCCCGCCGGCCCTCATGGCCGCCGCCCACTTCACGGCTTGAGAGAACGCAAGCGACAACGCCAACACGGCAACAGGGAGACACGTCATGGCTCAGGTGCGGATAGCCGTCGTCGGGGCCGGCCTCATCGGCCGCACGCACATCGGGGTGCTGCGCTCGGGCAACCCCGACTACACGCTGGCCGGCGTAGCCGATCCGGCTCCCGCCGCGGCAGAGGAGGCGCGCACCCTCGGCTATCCGATTTTCGCCACCGTCGAGGAGATGCTCGACCGCGCCAAGCCCGACGGCGTGATCGTCGCGGTGCCCAACCAGATGCACGTGACGACCGGCCTCCAGTGCGTCGAGCGCAAGATTCCGGTCCTTATCGAGAAGCCGGTCGCCGACGACGTCGCCTCCGCGCTGCGCCTCGTCGAGGCGGCCGAGAAGGCCGGCGTCGCGACCCTTGTCGGCCATCACCGCCGCCACAACCCGATCATGCGCAAGGCGGCCGAGATCATCGCCGGCGGCGGCATCGGCCGTGTGGTCGCCGCCAACGGCCTCTGGCTCAGCCACAAACCCAAGGACTACTTCAATGTCACGTGGCGCCGCGAGCCCGGCGGCGGCACCGTACTGATCAACGCCATCCACGACATCGATTGCCTGCGCATGTTGTGCGGCGACGTCGAGACGGTGAGCGCCTCGGCCTCCCATGCCACCCGCAGCTTCGAGGTCGAGGACACCGCCGCCGCCGTGCTGACTTTCGCCAGCGGCGCGCTGGGCACGCTGCTCGTCTCCGATACGGTCTCCGCTCCCTGGTCGTGGGAGTGGGGCTCGCGGGAAAATCCCAACCGCCCCTACGAGCCGGAGAACTGCTTCATCGTCGCCGGCACCCGGGGATCGCTCACCGTGCCGACGCTGCAGCACCGCTGGCACGAGCCCGGCCAGGAGAGCTGGGACAATCCGTTGACCCAGATGCGCGTGTCGGTGCGCCCCGCCGATGCCTACCACGAGCAGATGCGCAATTTCGCGAACGTGATCCGTGGTAAGGAGAAGCCCGTGCTGAGCGGCCGCGACGGCACGCTCACGCTGGCGACGACGCTGGCCATTACCCAGTCCGCCCGGACGGGTGCGCCGGTGCGCGTCGCCGACATGATGGCGGCCAACGAGCCGCGAGGAAAAAAGAAATGACCAACGCCACGCGTGCCTCCTGCGTCATCGGCTGGCCGGCCAAGCATTCGCGCTCGCCGAAGCTGCACGGCCATTGGATCAAGCGCTATCGTATCGACGGCGACTACCGCATCGAGGAGGTCAAGCCGGAGGACTTCCCGGCGTTCATCGGCAATCTCGCGGCCCGCGGCTACGTCGGCGCCAACATCACCATGCCGCACAAGGATGCCGCGTTCGCCCTGTCGGAGCCCGACGCGCGGGCCAAGGCGGTCGGCGCCTCCAATACGCTGTGGCTCGACAACGGGCGGCTGCGCTCGACGAACACCGATGTCGAAGGCTTCATCGGCGCGCTCGATGCCGCCGCCCCGGGGTGGGACAAGCGCACCGACAGCGCGGTGGTGCTGGGCGCCGGCGGCGCTGGCCGCGCGGTCGTCTATGGCCTGATCGAGCGCGGCGTGAAGACCATCCACGTGGTCAACCGCACCTACGAGAAGGCGGTCGAGTTCCGCGACCGCTTCGGCCCCAGCGTGCAGCCCGCGCGCTGGGCCGACGTGCCGCGCGTTCTGGCCGGCGCCCACCTGCTCGCCAATTCGACCTCGCTCGGCATGGGCGGCCAGCCGCCGCTCGACATCGACCTCAGCCCGATGGCCAAGGACGCCGTCGTCTCCGACATCATCTATATTCCGCTCAAGACCCCGCTCTTGCTGGACGCCGAGCGCCGCGGCTTCAAGACCTCGAACGGGCTCGACATGCTGCTCTACCAGGCCGTCCGCGGCTTCGAGTTGTGGTTCGGCGTGCGCCCCGAGGTGACCAAGGAGCTGCGCGATCTCCTCGTCGCCGACATCGTCAAGACGTGACGCCGGCGGGACGCGGGTTCAGCCCGCGAAGCCGAACAGCCGCGCCGGCGTGTCCCAGAACAGCCTGCGCCGGTCGGCCGGGTCGGGAAAGAGAGCCTCCCATAGCTCGAGCAGCGGCCCGTAGTCGATCCGCTCGGGCGCCCGCAGGAACGGCCAGTCCGACCCCCACACGCAGGCCTCGAGCGTGAACGCGTCGACGAGCGCCTGCACGTAGGGCCAAGCATCGCGATGCGGATGCGACTGGCGCGAGAATTTGGCGAGCCCCGACAGCTTCACGATCGCGCGGCCCGTGCGTCCGAGGGCGAGCAGCATCCGAAAGCCCGGCTGATCGAGCCCGCCTTCGGGATCGGGGCGCCCGCAGTGATCGACGACGAGGTGCACGCCCGACCGCTCGATGAGTTCGGCGAAGGGCACCAGGATGTCCCGCTCGACCTGGATCTGCAGCAGCAACCCGAGGTCGGCCAGGCGCGCGAGCAGATCGGCGGTGCCGAGATAATGGTCCACGCCGAGGATCGTCGGATTGAAGGCGACGCCGATGATCCCGTGCGTCTTCAGGCGGGCGAGCTCGGCCGTCGCGACGTCGTTCTCCACCACGGCGATGCCCTTGAAGCGGCCGTCGCTGCGCGCAATGGCATCGAGCAGGCAGCGGTTGTCGCTGCCGTAGCCCGAGTTCGGCCCGACCACCAGCGCATGGCGCACGCCGTGGGCATCCATCACCCGCAGCCACTGCGCCGCCGGTGCGATCTCCTGCCCCGCCGGCCGGTAGAAGGTGTCGGCCTGAAAGGGAAAGCGCGCCGGGTCGAAGACGTGGTTGTGACAGTCGATTTTCGGCTCGTCGCGCAGGGTCATGTTCGCCAATTGGATCGGGCGGAGGTGGTTTTGACAGTATTCGCCCGCCTTGCCGCCGTCACGGGGTGGCCACCGCGAGTCGAGAAGTCGCGGATACGACAGGCGTACTGCGAGTGTATTCCGACTTGCCTCTTAACCCCACTCCGTCATGACCGCGCAGGCGGTCATCCACGCAAGTCTCCGCACCTGTACGGCCAGGTGTCGTGGACGGCCGCCTCCGCGGCCGTGACGGTCTTTCTGGCAAGGGGTGAAACAGGCGATGTACCCAACCGCGACCGAGAAGAGCCGCGGTTCGCGGCGTGCCGCGTCCGGGGCGCAAGGGAGAGGGAAGTGCGCGATGCCGGCCAGGAGCACCCTACGTGATCGGCAGCATCACGTGCTCGGCGAAGGCCGCCCGCTTGGCCAGCCGCTCGTACCAAGCCCGCAGGTCCGGCAGGTCGGGTCGCTTGATCGGCAATCCGTACCAGCGGTAGGTCGAGCACCCGAGCGGAATGTCGGCCACCGTCAGGCGGTCGCCCAGCAGGAACGTCTTGCCCGCGAGCGCCTTGTCGAGCAGGCGGAACGCGCCCTCGACGTTGCGCTCACCTTTCTCGATCGCGGCGGCATCGCGCTTCTCCGCCGGGGTGCGGATCAAACCCATGAACACCGGGCTGAGCGCCGGGTTGAGCGTGCTCTGCTGCCACTCCATCCACATCTCGGCCCTGGCGCGCTGGGCGAGATCGGTCGGCATCAGCGTGCCCGCCGCATGCTTGGCCGCGAGATACCGAACGATGGCATTCGACTCCCACAGCACCAGGCCGTCGTCCTCGATGGTCGGAATGAGCCGGTTGGGATTGTAGGCCGCGTACCACAGCTCGTTGACGACGCCGAAGCTCATGCCCGCATCGACCCGCTCCGCCTTTATGCCGAGCTCCCCGACGGTCCACATGACTTTCTGCACGTTGATGGAATTCCGGCGGCCCCAGATCTTCAGCATGGCGGATCGATCCTCCTCGGCATATCGCCCGTCTCGGCCGAGCGGACAGGGGTCGGCACGCGGGCGCTTCGGATCGGTGTCCCGCGGCCGCGCACCGATGTCAATGAGCGCCGCAGATGGGTGCCTTGCCGAGATCGCCATTGCGCGCCGGCCGCCGTCATGCGCAATGAGGCGGGCCGAAGCCGCAGTGCCGAAGGGAGCGCGCCGCCATGATCCACGTCCTTGCCATCATCACCGCCAAGCCGGGCCAGCGCGAGGCCATCCTCAAGGAGTTTCGCGCCAACATGCCGGCCGTCCATGCCGAGGCCGGCTGCATCGAGTATGGACCCGCGATCGATGCGGACGTCACCAACAAGATCCAGACCAAGCTCGGCCCCGACACCTTCGTGGTGATCGAGAAGTGGGAGAGCGCGGAAACTTTGGCCGCCCATGGCGCGGCGCCTCACATGGCGGCCTATGCGGCGCGCGTGAAAGACATGCTGGCGAGCCGGGTGATCCACGTGCTTTCGAACGCCTGACGGGGCGTGGCGGTCTGGCCGTCGACTCACACCTCCGGACGCCTGGGCTTTGCCACGCCACGTCCGCTTGTCACCATCAGGCCAGCGGGCGAATGTTTTGGTTCATGCGGAAGAGGTTTTTCGCATCATACTTGGCCTTGATCCGCTGCAGGCGCCGGTAGTTGGGCCCATAGGCGGCGGCAACGGGGTCGCCCGACTCGTCGTTATCGAGATAGTTGACATACCGGCCGGAGGCACAGAATGGCTGCATCCGTTCGTAGGTTTCGCGCGCCCAAGCGACACATCGGCTTGTGTCGGCCGGCTGCATCCACTGCGCAAGCACGAGGAGGTTGTAGCCCTCTTGGCGATGCGGGAACGCGGTGTCATCCACGCCGATACGTGTCGCTGCGCCATGAATGTGCTCGAGAAGCAACTGGCCCATGGATGTCGGACAGCGCGCAAAGCAATCGATCATGGTGCGGATCGCGGCGTCGCTTAACTCTGCAAGAAAGCTCGACTTCCAGTAGTTGAGGGCGCCTTTCGGATAGTTGGCGTCGAGCATGCTGTTGAGCCGGCAGTAGGGCATCGGGCCCACCCCATCCAGAATGGGAGATCCGAATTGCTTCAGGGGGGCCATGGCTTTCACAGCGTCTTCCGGTGAGCCGCAATGGCATGTGACCAGCGCGGCCACGTCCGTGCCGGATCCATCGGGAGCATGCGTGAGCGTGGCAAACAAGACGTGATCGTCCGGCAGCCCCTTCGTGCTGTTCCGGTAGAATTCAAGGAGCGCACGGGCGCTATCAATAGGGTGGACAATCGGTCCGGCGATAACGGTTGGGCCTATTTCATGCAATTGATACTCGAAGGAGGTGACGACACCGAAGTTGCCGCCACCGCCGCGAACGGCCCAGAAAAGGTCTGGCTCCTGATCGCTGCTCGCCTGCAACACCCTGCCGTCTGCTAGGACGACGTCCACAGCTCGCAGATTGTCGAGCGCAAGCCCGAACTTGCCCATCAACCAGCCCAACCCACCGCCGAGGGTGAGACCAGCGATCCCGGTGGTGGAAACGACGCCACCTGTGACCGCCAGACCATGGAGCTGTGTCTCGCGATTGAGCGCGCCCCAGGTGACACCGGCTTGTGCACGTACCGACCGGGTCCTGGGATCCACGTGGATGCCCTGCATGGAGCTGAGGTCGATCATCACGCCGCCGTCAACGGTGGCGCGGCCCGCGACGTTGTGGCCGCCGCCCCGAACCGCCAGTTCGAGCCCGAGATCGCGGGTGAGGTTGACGAGGTCGACCACGTCAGCCACGCCGCGACATCGGCCAATCAATGCCGGACGTTTGTCGACCAGACCGTTATGAACCCTCCTTGCGGCGTCGTATCCGGCATCGGCCGGCCGCAGAAGCTGCCCTCCGAAAGTGGCGGCGAGTTCGGTTGCAGCAGTCGCAAGGGACGACGTTGGCATGGCGTGCCCTCCTGAGAGCTTCGGCTAGCATGTCTTCCAGCTCGCCTTTGACAGTGCAAACGCGAAGTTTTCAGCCGCAGATGAGCCGATTTCATCTACATTGCCGCAATGGAAAGGCTGCCGCCCCTAGTCGAACTGCGCGCCTTTGATGCTGCCGCGCGGCATCTCAGCTTCAAAAAGGCCGCGGCCGAACTCGGCGTGACGCCGACTGCGATCAGCCACCAGATCCGGCTGCTCGAGCGCTATTGTGGCTGCGCCCTGTTCCGCCGCAGGCCGCGGCCGCTCGTGCTGACCGACGCTGGGACGCAACTCTTCCCTGCCGTACGTGGCGGGCTCGACGCGTTCGCTGGTGCCATCACTGCCGTGAAGCGCGTCGGCGATGAACAACCTCTTAGAGTTACCACGACCAACGCGTTTGCCAGTCGCTGGCTCGTGCCGCGCTTGCCGAGCTGGAGAAAGCTGCATCCCAAGGCGCCTCTCGAAGTCATCGGCACCGACGGTGTCCTCGATCTGAAATCGGGCGAGAGCGACGTCGCCATTCGCTATGCCACGGGCCGAACAGCACCCACCGAAGGCGTAGCCGAGGAGCTGCTGAGGGATCGCTTCTGGCCCGTGTGCAGCCGTCAGCTCTTTTCACAGGCACCGCTGAAGAGACCCGCTGATCTCAGAAAGCACGTTCTCGTCCATTCCTACTGGGCACCATCCGATCGCGATCCGCCAACTTGGCAGAAATGGTTCGCCCTCGCCCGGAGCAAATGGCGCCAGATTCCTGACTATGGGGATATGCAGCACCTGAGCTTCCGGGAGGAACTGCACGCCATCGAGGCCGTGATAGCCGGTCAGGGAGTTGGTATTTTCAGCGACGTGCTCGTGGCACAGGAATTGGCCGCCGGCACACTGGTAAAGACGTTCGACCTGCCTCTCCCTGGCTACGGCTTCTATGTAGTTCGCCGGCGCGGCCACCCGCGGGAGAAAGTCATCCAAGCGTTTGCGGCCTGGTTGCAGGCTGTTCGGTAGGCCTCGGCGTGGCGCACGCCACCAAGCTCGGCGCGCGGAGGCTTTGGCCGCCCGGTGAACGCGCGATCCCTCGCCGTCACAAACCCGACGCGCGCAAGGCGCCACGTAGGCTGGATCACCTTGGGGTGCAGCTTCCTCTTTTTGCCGATATCGCACAGCACCTCCTCACAGGTTCTGCCAGCCTGTGAAGTGGTCTCAGGCGCCTATCCAACTGTGCGACTAAGCTGGTGCGACAGGAGCGGCACATGAAGAAGTCGGGCAAAGCGAACGGCAGGAAAACAAACGGTGCCAGCAACGGCTCATTTCCGCTCCACCTCGACCGCAACCATCTGCCGGAGCCGCCGTGGGAATTCCCGAACGCACATATCGAGATGTACGCGACGGAATCGAAGCCAGACTTCCCGCCGAACAAGCAAGCGCCCCAGGGTTCGCCCAATATCCTCCTTGTGCTCCTCGACGACGTTGGCTTCGGTTGGCCAAGCGTGAATGGTGGTTTGGTGCGCATGCCAACGGCTGAAAGGCTTGCCAAGCGTGGTCTTTTCTATAACCAGTTCCACACCACGGCACTCTGCTCGCCGACGCGCGCCGCGATATTGACGGGACGCAATCACCATTCCGTCGCTACAGGCGTGATTGCCGAAATGGCGACAGGCTATCCTGGCTATTGCGGCATCATTCCGAAAAGTTGCGCGACCTTCGCGGAATTGCTTAAGCAGTCTGGCTATAGCTGCTCATGGTTCGGCAAGAACCACAACGTTCCCGACAATCAGACCAGTCCTGCGGGTCCGTTCGACAACTGGCCGACCAATCAAGGCTTCGATTATTTCTACGGCTTCATTTCCGGCGAGACGGACCAGTTCTATCCCTCACTGATCCGCAACACAGATCCGGTGCAGCCACCAAAGCGTCCTGAGGACGGCTACCAGCTGACCCGCGACTTGGCCGACGAATGCATCGGCTGGATCAGGAAGCAGAAAGCCATCGCACCTGAGCGGCCCTTCATGGCCTACTTCTCCACCGGCGCCGCCCATGCCCCGCACCAGCCGCCGCTCGACTGGCGCGGCAGGAACAAGGGCCGGTTCGACATGGGTTGGGACAAGTACCGGGAGATCGTCCACAAAGAACAGATCAAGGCCGGCATCATACCGAAGGGCAGCAAGCTCACGCCGCGTCCCAAGCAGATCCCGTCGTGGGCCAGTCAGCCGAAGGAGCACCAGAAGCTGTTCGCCGTGCAGGCGGAGAACTACGCGGACTTCCTCGAGCATACGGACTATGAGGTCGGACGCGTCGTCGACGCCATCGAGGCGATGGGCGAAGGCGACAACACTCTGGTCATCTATATCATCGGCGACAATGGATCGAGCGCGGAAGGCTCGCTTGTCGGCACGCCCAACGAGATCATGAGCCTCAACGGACGCCAGCCATCCGTGGAGGAAGCGATCGGCTTCATCGACAAATGGGGCATGCCGGGCACCTCGCCGCATTACGCCGTAGGCTGGGCCTTGGCAGGCGACACGCCCTTCCAATGGACCAAGCAGGTGGCCTCCCACTTCGGCGGCACGCGCAACAGCATGATCGTCTCGTGGCCCGAGAGGATAAAGGACAAGGGCAAGGTGCGCTCGCAGTTCCATCACTGCATCGACGTCATGCCGACCATCATGGAGGTGGTGGGCATCAAGGAGCCCAAGGAGGTCAACGGCTACATCCAGCGGCCGATCGAGGGCACGAGCTTTGCCTATACCTTCGAATCCAAGAACGCCGACGCGCCGACGACCCACACGGTTCAGTACTTCGAGATGCTGGGCAACCGCGCGATCTATAGCAATGGATGGATCGCATGCTGCCGCCACGGCCGGCTGCCGTGGGAAACCTCGGGATCGGCGAGTTGGGATGACGACAACTGGGAGCTCTACAATCTCGAAAAGGACTTCACTCAGGCCACCGATCTGGCCAGGAAGGAGCCGGCGAAGCTGCGCGAGCTGCAGGACCTCTTCATGGCCGAGGCCGCGAAATACAACGTGTTGCCGCTCGACGATAGCTTCGCCGAACGCCTCGACGTGACCCTGAGGCCCAGCTTCTTTGCGGGCCGCGATGTGGTCACGTTCTATCCGGGCATGACGCGCCTCCCTGAAGGCAGTGGGCCGAAGCTGGTCGGTGTGCTGTTCCGGATGAAGGCGCCGATCGAGATCCCCAAGAACGGCGCCGAAGGCGTCATCTTCGCGCTTGGCGGCGATGCGGCTGGCTGGTGCCTCTTCCTGTGGGAGGGCAAGTTGCGCTTCCACTACAACTTCTTCGGTATCCGCCGCTACGATGTCGTCTCGCCGGAGAGGCTCTCGCCTGGCAAGCACGTGGTCGAGATCGAGTTCACGCCAGACACAAATAAGCCGGGCGCTCCAGCGAACGTCGTGATGTCGATCGACAAAAAAATGGTCGCCAAGGGTCGCATCGCCGAGCAGGTGCCGCAACGCTGCGGCACCGAGTGCATGGATGTGGGGATGGATTCGGTGTCGCCGGTCTGTGCCGACTATGAGGACAAGGGTGTCTTCCCCTTTACCGGCGAAATCGAATCCGTGACGTTCACGTTCAGCGCTGGGAAACAGCCAACTGGCATGGAGCGGCTGAAGCTCGCGACACACATGGACTGATCTGTGTGATGCTCGCGATGAGGTCGAAATCGACGGCCGAAGGCCACGTCAAGTCCGCGCCCTAATCCTTGCAGCTCACGACCACGGTCTTGGGCGACAGGAGAGCGCCGCCGGCGTATTCCTCGAGCGCCGAGGCGAGGTACGCCTTGTCGAAGACCCACGTGTGACGTAGGCCCGCGATTGCGCCATTCTCGATGACGAGGGCGGTTGGCGACCTAAGCGGCGCGCGTGAAAGACCTGCTGGCGAGCCGGGTGATCCACGTTCGAACGCCTGAGGGGGGTGGCGGTCTGGCCGTGCGCCCACAAGCGGTGATCCCCGATTTAGGCGCGCTCGATGTCCGCTTGCTCGCTAGGAGCGGCGCAGAAGCGGACACACTCCTAGGTCTGCTTCGGGCCACAAGCGGCAGGGGTCGCGCTACCAGACGCAAGAAACCCTGCACTCGGCCACTACTCCAGCCCTGCGGATTGCAAATCAGAAACAAATTTCTCAAGTAGAACTTGCTCGCGGTATGGCTGTGCGCTGGCGAACTGTGCAACGGAAAACGATGGGTCAATGCGCTTGATTTCGGCAGCCATCTCCTTCGCCATATCCAGCCGTCCAAGTCCCACATATGCACTCGTCAAGACGATCCGATTCGCGAGATCGTTTGGGTTCAATTCGAGCGCCTGTTTGGCGGTCGAAGCAGCCAAGTCGTAGTCCCCGCGTGCGTGGTACGCCAATGCCAGCATGTGGAGATAGAAGGGCGGGTGAAGCGGCTGCACTCGCATGGCAAGCTTCACGTGATGAATGGCGTCATCTTGCTCGCCGCAATAGTGCAGGACGTTGCCATAAAAGGCATTCGCGTAGGCGCAACTGGGCCGGTTTGCGACGGCCTGGCGTCCTGCCTCCAGCGCCTCGTCGAAACGCCGCTCGATCAGATAGAAGTAACTCAGCGCGGAATGCGCCTGCCCGTCGGCATCGGGCATCGATACGGCGACCTCGGCCCATTGACGGGCAAGCTCGGTTGAGCGTTGCGGCGCGTCGCTCCAGCCGCGCTGGATGTCGAACCAGTAGGACATCGCCACCCAGGTCGCACCGACCGGTACGTCGGGCCGGATCTCGGCCACCCGTTCGAAGTATTGTCGGGCGCGCTGCATGGATTCACGATCCATCTGATAGAACGCGTGCACGCCTTTGAAGAAGGCCTCCAACGCCCGCAGATCCTTCAGCGTCTTGTGCCAGACCTTGGCCTGTTCCCCGAGCACCAGTTTGACGTTGACGGCCGCCAGCACCCGTCCGGTGATTTCGTCCTGCAGATCGAAGGAGTCGTCTAGCGGGCGGTCGAATTGCTCGCTCCAGACGATCCGCCCGGAATCCGCTTCGGAAAGTTCGGCGCTGACGCGCGCCTTTTGCCCCGCCGCCCGCACGCTGCCCTGCAGCACATATCTGGCGCCCAGCGTGCACGCCGCAACCTGAGCGGAGCCGCCGCGAAAAGCGTAGGCGCTGCCCGACGCGATCAGAAACAGGCCCGACACCTTGACGAGCGCATTCTGGATGTCCATGCGCAGGCCGTCGCAGAAATACTCCTTGTCCGGATCGCCGGTCAGGTTGCGGAACGGCATGATGACGATCGAAGGACCGTCCAGCGCTGGAAGCTTGAGGTTTTGCAGCCGGCGCGGAACCGCGGTTGGGCTGCGCCACTCCCAGATTCGGATGGGGTGCGGAATGTTCTTGACCTCGTGCTCGCCGAGGTCATGGAATTCGGCGTTGACGCGGCCCCGCACCTGCCGGAAGGCATCGTCGGAAAGCGCAATGCAGCCCGGCTGAGACAACGCCTCGAGCCGCGCAGCGATATTCACGCCCTCTCCGTAAATGTCTTCACCTTCGGCGATGATGTCGCCAAGGTGCACACCCATGCGGAATCTGAGTTGTCGATCGCATTCGGCCGGCGCCTGACGTTGCCAGGCCAATGCGCACTCGACCGCATCGACCACACTCGCAAACTCCGTCAGGTATCCATCGCCCATGCGCTTGACGATGCGACCTCTGTGCTTACCGACGGCGGGATCGATGACCTCGATCTCATAGGCCTTCAATGCCTTTAGAGTTCCCGCCTCATCCGCACTCATGAGACGCGAGTAGCCTACCACGTCGGCGTGCAGTACCGCGGCGAGGTGACGTTCCATCGGCAGTTCGGCTCCTTGACGCGACGTTGGGCCGACTTACGCCACGAATATTACCGCCGGTCGCCGGTCCCGGGAAGTTCGTCTCGCGGGCTCCGAAGCTGGCGGGGAAGGGGGAGTTGATGTCTGCTCTGGGTCAAGCGGCAAGTCTCAGCATTGAGACAGCAATTCCGCTTCGCGCTCGAAAGCAGACGGAGCGGCTACGGCGATTGCGACCAAGGTAGCGCCAACCACTTGGCCGTCTCGGCTTGTGTGCCGATGGGCGTGCGTGAAGGGGGCCACGTCCTAATCCTTGCAGGTCACGACCACGGTCTTGGGCTGACGGGGCATCGGCGGGAACTGGCCGTTCGCCCAGCGGGCAAAAAGCCGCTTGGACGAATATTCAAGGCAAATCCAACGCCAAAACAAGATCACCGCAGAGTCTTTCCACCCGCTGACCGGCAAAACATCTACCAGCGAAACCCCGGCAAGGGGCCGTGGGTAGGACGGTCAACAGGAGACAAACATGAGCTTGGACAACGCTCCACAACCCTTCAGACCGAGGCACGACGAATTGGTTCCGTCGCGCTACGCGCTGAAGGTCGGCGACATCGACGTGCTGGTGATCAGCGATGGGGTGCTACATCTGCCAACCAAGGTGTTGGTCGCCACCGCCGACCCGGCTGCCCGGCAGGCCGTGATCGACCAGTTGATGCTGCCGCCGGAAATGCTCGATTGGCCGCTGAACGTGGTCGTGGTGCGCAGCGGCGGCCGGACCATCCTGGTCGACACCGGGGCGGGGTTGAATTCGAACCTGCCGAAGGCCGGGCAGTTGACCCATCGACTGGAGGCCGCCGGCATCGATCTTGCGGACCTGACCGACGTGGTGCTGACCCACCTGCACATGGACCACGTCGGCGGGCTGCTCGTGGACGGAGTGAAGGAGCAGCTGCGTCCGGACCTGCGGATCCACGTGGCCGCCGCCGAGGTCAAGTTCTGGGCGAAGCCCGATTTCTCGCTCGTCTCCATGCCGGAGGGTTTCCCGGAGGTGCTTGAATCGACCGCGCAGAAGTTCCTGCGCGAATACCGCGGTTATCTGCGGACGTTCGAGGAACGGGCCGAAATCGCGCCAGGCGTGGTCGCCCAGCGCACCGGTGGCCACACCCCCGGCCACTGTGTGGTCCGCCTCAGCTCCGGCGGCGAGCGGCTGACGTTCGCCGGCGACGCCGTGTTCCAGGTCGGATTCGACCACCCCGACGTGCACAACGGCTTCGAACACGACCCCCAGGAGGCGGCCCGCGTCCGGGGCCGGCTTTTGCGGGAGATGGCGGAGACCGGCGAACTGCTGCTGGCCACTCACTTGTCGTTCCCGTGCGTTTGCCATGTGAAGGCCGACGGCGACGTGTTCCGTTGGATGCCAGTCACCTGGGACTACTGACCACCCGTTGGCGGCCAAACCAAGCGTGGACTCATGGCGTTCATGAGTTCACGCCCCAACACCCACCTGAACAATCCACGCTCGGTAGCGGGTCGCACCGAGAAACAGACCAACAGAAGGAAATCGAACAATGTCACAGCGAATGGATTACAACGCAGCCTCGCCGGCTGGAGCGAAGGCACTCGGCACCGTACACGCATACGTTTATCAGTCGGGACTGCCCGCACAGCTTATCAACCTCGCGTGTCTCCGCGTGTCCCAGATCAACGGATGCGCCTTCTGCATCGACTTTCATTCGCAGGACCTTCTCAAGGCCGGGCTACCTGTCGAAGACCTCGTTCTCGTGGCTGCCTGGCGTGAGGCCGGCAGCGTGTTCGACGAACAGGAAAAGGCAGCGCTAGCCTGGGCAGAGGCCGTAACCCGCCTCGGAGATCGAGGCGTTTCGGACGAGGCATTTGCGGCGGCGTCGGCTGTTTTCAACGAGAAGCAACTCGCCGACCTGACAATCGCGATTGGCCTGATGAATGCCTACAATCGGATGGCGATCAGTTTCCGCACGACGCCGCTCGCGGTCGTCAAGCACAGCGGCAAACAGCGCTCTCCGTCGAGGGTCGCGTCATGATCGTCTGTTCGTGCAATGTGCTGAGCGATCAGGACGTCCGCTCCGCCGTCGAGGCGGAGCGGAGGCGGTCGACCAGCCGGATCTATAGCTATCTCGGCTGCAGCGCCAAGTGCGGCCGCTGCGCGCCCACCATCCGCCGCCTCATGGACGAGACGCTCGGCAGCACCCATGCGGCATCCTGCAACGGCTGCGCGCGGTCCTGACAAGGGGGGATCGGTAACGCGCGTGCCGCCCAAGGTGCAGCCAATTGGTGGCGCCCAGTCATCGCCGGGGTCCGGCGAACCAACGCTCAGAAGGCGATGATCGCGCAGTACGCCGCCATCCTCGAAGTCCGCTTCGGGCCACAAGCCGTCACTCGATCGCAACGCCATCGGGAACCCGACCCGCTCGGTACGCCGTCCGATGTGAAGCGTCCCCAAGATCCATCGCGAAGTGTTGCCATTTGTCAGCGCCGATCAGAACCGCCATCTTCCATGTGCCGGTGACATCGTCCGAAAAATCCCAAGTAGCGTGATAGCCTTCCTCATTGTTGAAGCCCTCACCATCGGCCTGACCAATGCCTCCAACCGCTGACCTGATGGACCACATCACGACTGAGGGCACATGCCCAAGGTCATCATCATGAGCACCATTCAAGAACTGGCAGGCGTAAATTGACTGGCACGACTTCAGGTATGACCTGACCCAATCCGCCGCATTTCTCGGCTCCGCATCTTCTTGAGCTTCAACAAATTCCTCGATTTCATCGGCCGCGACATCATCACGTCCGAGAACATTTCTTTCGATTGCGCATACTTCGCGGCCGTCCTTCGACGTCACGACTAACTCGTTCCAGGTAGCTTCCGAGCCGTTCTCGACCTTCAAGTTCAAATCGCTCGGCAATGAAGTCCGCAATTGGTCGATGGAGACGGCCTGGGAACTCCTTGAAAAAAGCCGGATGTAGTAGGGCATCGGGGGTCACCAAATGCGCGGTCGAGGTATCGCTGCACCGGATCGAAGCACAACCTGATCCCGTGCGCGACGATCCAATTCCAATCGTCTCTGGGTCCAATCGTCAAACTGCGGCAGTGTTGCGACATGGCCGCATTGGGTCATGATCGGCAAGTCTCAGCATTGAGACAGCAATTCCGCTTCGCGCTTGAAAGCAGACGGAACGGCTACGGCGATTGCGACCAAGGTGGCGCCAACCACTTTCGTGTCGATCGGGCGGTGGCCGCCGCGTGACCGGAGGTCACGTCCTAATCCTTGCAGCTCACGACCACGGTCTTGGGCGACAGGAGCGCGCCGGCGCCGCGTCCGTAGAGCAGCGCGAACTGCTTGACCGCCTTCTGCTGCGGGCCGCCGCGCGCCGGAACGATTTGGGCCTCGCAGCCGGCGGGCGGAGCATCGACGAAGGTGATCGGGTTGGCCGCCGCGAACTCGAAGACGCTGTAGTACGTCGGATCATAGACCTCGAGCTGGACCTCGGAGCCGCGCAGCGGCACCGGCTTGGCCAGCGACACGATGAACTGCAGCGCGAGCAGATCGCCCTCGTAGCGGGTCACGACGTCTCGGGGGCTCTCGAGCGGCACCTCGGCGCGACCGGCCCGGACCACGGTGAAGGATTTGAACTCCTTCAGCGTATCGAGGCTGAGCTTGGTCAGCGGTGCGAGCTCCTCGGCGGTGAGTGTGCCGTCGTGGTCGCTGTCGTACTCCTCGAGCGCCGAGGCGAGGTACGCCTTGTCGAAGACCCACGTGTGACGCAGGCCCGCGATCGCGCCATTCTCGATGATGAGGGCGGTTTGAACCTGTGCCCACACGTGCGGGTGCGCCCAGGCTGGCGCCGCGCGTCCTGCGCACAGGAGCGCCGCGCACGCGAAAGCCAGGACGAAACGGCGACAAGTCCGCATGAGGGTCCTGCAACCCGCTGACACCGGCGGCACCACTGGGCGACCGTTGCGATTTCGGCAAGGTGGCACGCGAGACATCGGTTAACGGCGGCGCGTCGCGCCCGACGGTGGATTTGCCGACTCTTGCGCCCGCCGCCGCCGGTCATCGAGATGTGAAAAGCATATGAGACGAGGCCTCTTGTCCGCGGGGCGGCGGCCATAGCAGCATCCGCTAGCCAGTGGGCGCAGGGGACAGGTGGCAATGACGTATCGGCCGGAAATCGATGGGCTGCGGGCGCTGGCCGTCGTCCTCGTGCTCCTGTTTCACGCCCGGGTGCCTTATGCCGCCGGCGGCTTTGTCGGCGTCGACGTGTTCTTCGTGATCTCCGGCTACCTCATCACCGGGCAGATCCTGAGCGAGCACGCCAAGGGCCGTTTCTCGATCGTGGCCTTCTACGAGCGGCGGCTGCGGCGCATTCTTCCCGCCTACGTGGTCGTGGTGCTCGTGACGCTCGTCATCGGCGGACTGCTGTTGATGCCGCGGGAGTTCGAGACCCTGGGCAAGAGCGCATTCGCCGCCACCGTGTTCCTGTCCAATGTCTACTTCTGGAAGCGGGCCGACTACTTCCACGACGATTCCCGCCAGCAGGTCCTCATCCACACCTGGTCGCTGTCCGTCGAGGAGCAGTTCTACATCGTCTTCCCCGTCGTGATGGGACTGCTGCTCCTGTGGCGGCGGCAGACCATGGCGCTCATCCTGGGAGCGGTCGGTCTCGGCTCGCTCCTGCTGTCGCAGCATTGGACGGCGACCGATCCTGGCGCCGCGTTCTACGCCTCGCCCAGCCGGGCGTGGGAGCTTCTCCTCGGCGCGCTGCTGGCCCTCGGAAATCCGGTCGCGCGCCTGCCGCCACCGCTGCGAACGGCGCTGGCGGTGGCGGGCCTCGGTCTCGTGATCTGGGCCGCCGCGACCATCGAGCCCCATGGTCCGTTTCCGGGACTGCAGGCGCTGGGTCCCTGCATCGGCACCGCGCTCGTGATCGCGGCAGCGACATCCGGCAGCGGGCCCGGCCGCGCCCTCGCCATGCCGCCGCTGGTGAAGCTCGGTCTCGTGTCCTACCCGCTTTACCTGTGGCACTGGCCGCTCCTGGTGATGGCCGGCGTGGCGGCGGCGCGCGAGCTGGCACCCTACGAGATCGCCGCGCTCTATGCGGTGGCGCTCCTGCTCGCGGTGCTGACCTGGCGATTCGTAGAGACCCCCATCCGGTCGCGCCGGCGGCTGGCCGGGACGCGGCGGGCGACGTGGATCTCGGCCGGTGCGGCAACCCTGGTGACCGGGCTGGCGGGGCTCGCCGTGTGGTCGCAGGGCGGGTTCCCCGGTCGGCTGCCCGAGAGCGTCGGTCGCGCGATCGCCGAGCCCGGACGGAGCGCGCACGGGCCGGAAGGGTGCCAAGGGCTCAACCTCTCCGATCCGGTCTTCCTCCGCCAATGCAGCATCGGCGACAGCGCCCGCGCCGATTTCGAGTTCGCCGTGTGGGGCGACTCGATTGCCGGCAATCTCGCGTCGGTCATCGGCTCGCTCGCCAAGGAGCGCGGCGTGAAGGGGCTGCAGATCGGCGACAACGGCTGCCCGCCGCTCATCGACACGCGAGTCGAGCTGCGCGGCGCGATGACGGAATGCGCCGCGCGCAATGGCGAGGTGCTACCCATCCTGCGCGCCAGTCGCATTCGCCACGTCGTGCTCATCGGTCAGTGGGGGTGGTACTCCCAGGGCAAGGGCTTCAAGACCGAGGCGTGGCCGGTGCGCCTCTACCACGGCATCACGGGAGGGGCGGTCCCGGCCGACCGCACGACGCTGGAAAGCGCGCTGACGCATACGGTGGATACCCTTCGCCGCAACGACATCCGCGTGACCATCATCGGTCCGGTGCCGGAGGTCGGATGGTATCCGGCCGCCACCGTCACGCTGCAGGCGCAGCGTCTCAAGGCCGGGGAGCAGGAGACGACGTGGGCGGAGTTCGCGGCGCGTCAGGAGCGCGTGTTCTCGACGTTCCGAGCGCTTGTTCAGACGCCTGGAACGCACGTTCTGTACCCTCATGAGCTGCTGTGTGACACCTCGTCCTCATGTCATGTCACCGCCGACGGCATGGTCCTCTATGCAGACCCCGAGCATCTGACGTGGGCGGGCGTAGAGTATCTCCGGCCGATCATGCGCCGGATCTGGTAAGAGGAGTTGAGAGTCAGAATTTCTCACCCCTGTTTCTGGTGTCTTAACTGTAGAAAGCCCGATTTGTTGCGTATTTGACGGCGGTCGGCAGAATGGCCCAAGAACAACCCGTGGGCCGAAAGCATGCGTAGAGCATTAATCTCCGGAATCGGCCTCGGCCTCGCGCTGACCGCGCTCGCCCCGAGCGCCGCCCAGGCCTTCGGCTGCTGGGACTGGGACTGCCGCCGCGAGCGCTATGTGCCTGTTCCCGTTTATGTTTATGACCCGCGCATGGGGCCGGTCTGGACCCCCAACGGCTACGCCTACCCGGCCGTTTACTACGTGCCGCCCCCGATGCCGATCCCGGTTTACTATCCCGCACCCTATCCGGCCCCCCGCGTATACAAGCCTCGGCGCCAGGTTCGCGATTGCCGCTGCAACGACGGGCTCAAGTAAATCCCGCTATGCGGGAAGCGTCCAGAATGGCGGTGTGCTGATCAATTTCGACACCGCGTCCGCGGCCGTCTCGAGTAGCTTCTCGCCCTTCTCCGCCGTTGCCGTTCTCGGATCGCCGATGACCCCATGGCGGGTGCGCGCGGCGAATGATTGCCAGCGATGGGCGGCACCACTTGGCACCAATCCGGCGACCTCGGGCTCGGTGGGGCCGACCACATCGGTCGTGCGCGTCATGTCGACCAGCTCGGGCCTCAACGCCAGCATCATCGAGGTTTCGGCCTCGCACGCGTGACGCACGTTGCTCTGGCGCTCGAGGATCGCCCCGAATGCGTCCTGTGCCAGCAGCCAATAGGTGGCGGTGCCGATCGGTACCTTGAGCTCAGGCGCAATATCGTTCACCGCGACCGTCAGAGCCGCGATATTGCCGCCGTGCCCGTTGAGAAGCAGGATGCGTCGGAACCCGTGCCGCACGAGGGATCGGCAGATGCCGCGAACGACGGCGAAGAACTCGGGATAGTCCAGCGAGAACGTGCCCCCGAAACTCATGTGATGCTCGGCAAGCCCCGTCCACACCACCGGGGTGACGATGACCGGTTCGCCTTTCGTCCGCCGCGCCGCACGCAGCGCGATCTCGCCCACCAGTGCCACGTCCACGATCGTCGGCAGGTGTGGACCATGCTGCTCGGTCGACGCCACCGGCACGATCACGATGGCATCGCGTTTGGCGAGGTCTCGCAGATCTCCCGCCTTCAGTCGTCCCCATTCGATCTCGGTCATCGCTCTCTCCGCGTACCGCCTTCCCGCTCCAGCAGCCGCTCGAGAAACGCGCGCGTGCGTTCCATGCGGGGCTCTTTGAAGATCTCGCTGGGCGGAGACTGCTCCACGATCGCACCGCGATCCATGAATACCACGTCATCGGCTACATCGCGGGCAAAGCCCATCTCGTGCGTGACCACCATCATCGTCATGCCGGCGTCCGCCAGCTCACGCATCGTCTTGAGCACCTCGCCGACGAGTTCGGGGTCGAGGGCCGACGTCACCTCATCGAACAGCATGACCTTGGGCTGCATGGCGAGCGCCCTCGCGATCGCGACGCGCTGCTGCTGTCCACCCGACAAGCGTGCCGGATGCACATCGCGCTTGTCTTCGAGTCCGACGCGCTTCAGCAAACTCATGCCGAGCGCCTCGGCGTCGCTTGCTCCCATGCCGCGGACCCGCCGCGGCGCGAGCGTGATGTTCTCGATGACCGTCAGGTGCGGAAAGAGATTGTAGCTCTGGAACACCATGCCGACCTCGTGGCTGAGGTTGCGCATCGGAGCGAAGTCCGCGCCCCTGCTCTCCGAGCCTTGTGACGTGAGCGCGCCGTCGATCAGGATCCGTCCACGCTGGATGGCCTCGAGGCGTGCGACGCAGCGCAACAGCGTACTCTTGCCCGAGCCGCTAGGGCCGATCACGACTGTGGCATGCCCTGCGGGTACCGATAGGCTGACGCCGTCGAGCACCGTATCGGCGCCGTAGCGCTTGACGACATTGTCGACGACGACGAGGGGTTGGATCATTGCTGTATCACTGTTAGGCGCGTCCGGCGGCGAACCGGCGCTCGATGGCGTAGAAGATCAGTGCGATCGGATACGTCAGAACGAAGTAGGCGATCGCAACGATGGTCAGGGTTTCGACCGGTCGGAACGTTTCGTTGGCGATCAACTGCCCGACCCGAAGCAGCTCGGGCGTTCCGATGGCCGAAGCGAGCGCTGTACCCTTGATGAGGTAGATCACCGTCGTGCCCGTGGGCGGCAGAATGGTGCGAAAGGCTTGCGGCAAAATCACGAAACGCAGTGTGTCGCCGAGACCGAGGCCAAGCACGCGTGCGGCCTGCCATTGCGTCCGGTCGATGCCGGCAATGCCTGCCCGGAAAATCTCCGCGAAGAATGCCGCGATGTTGAGACCGAGCGCCACCGCCGCTGCGCCGAAGGCGCCGAGGTCGCGGCCGGTGATGATCGGCAAGCCATAGTAGAGCCACACGATTTGCACGAGCGGTGGGGTGGTCCGGAAGAATTCGATATAGACGTAGGCCGGCCAATTGAGCACTCGGTAACCGGAGTACCGCGCCAGCGCCAGCGCGAGCCCGACGACGACGCCGAGGCTCACGCTGATGGCGCTGAGCCCCAGCGTGAGCCAGACGCCGTTGACCAGGTCGGGCAGATACTCGACGATGCGTCCGAACTGAAGATCGGTCATGGTGCGTCAGTCGTTCACCGCCGCCTAGTTCGCGGCTCGGATCTGCTCGGCCGTCATGTACTTCTTCACAAGCTCCGTGAGCTCGCCCGAGTCACGCAGCTTTTTGGTGAAGCCGTCCATGTAGTCCTTCATCTTGGTGTCGCCCTTGAAATAGGCGTAGCCGACCTTGCAGGCCCGCACATCGAGTGGCTTGTTGTGGCCTGGCACGATATTGAGTTTGTCGCCGAACGAGGCCAGCGCGACGGTGGTTTGGATGGGCGTGTCCAGCACGACCGCATCGGCACGTCCCGCAATCACCTCTTGAATGAGATCGGCCGAGGTCGATTGGCCGAAGGTCTTGAGCGTTGCCTTCGGTGCGACCTCTTTGGCGACGTTTTCCGACCACGATCCACCCGGCACGGCGAAGACGACCTCGGGCCGATTGAAGGCTTCCACAGTAGTCAGGCCCTTGGCGTTTCCGGCGAGCGTCGTCAGCGTTGCGCCGATCGTGATGTAGCTCTCCGAGAAGTCGACGACTTCCTTGCGCTTGTCGGTGATGCACAGCGCCGGCACGATGTCCCACTTTTTCCCTTCGATGCCGGCGACGGCGGTCGCCCACTCCGAATTGATGATGTTGAGCTTGACGCCGAGATCGGCGGCCATGCGCTTCATCACCTCGACGTCCATGCCGACGTATTCGCCGCTCGGCCGCGGCGAGATGAGCGGCCGATAGAGGACACCGGCGACACGCAACTCGCCGCGCTGCTTGATGTCGTCGAGCACGCTTTGGGCGGTAGCCGCGCTTGGAACCGAGAGGATGGCCAGTGCGACGGCGAGGGCACCAGACGGAAACAGCTTACGCATTGCTACTTTCTCCTTTGCGGTGCGGAGACATCCTCTCCGCGGTTGCTGACGCGACGGTTCGACTGCAACGGCTCTTACTCGGCACGAAAGGCCAGGGCGCTCCTTTTCTCGAGGGCGGCCGCCAGCAGCACCAGCGGCCAGGTCAATACGAAGTAGATGAGGGCGACGAGCGTCAGCACCTCGATGGGGCGGAAGCTCTGGGCGGCGAGAATCCATCCCTGGTTCATGATCTCGGGAAGTGCGATCACGGCGGCGAGCGAGGACTGCTTAAGCAGTGACACCAGCGTATTGCACGCCGGTGCGAGCACGAGGCGCACGGTTTGCGGCAGCACGACCCACCACATGCGTTGCCAGGCGGTAAGGCCAAGTACTTGGCTGGCGTCCCACTGCCCGCGCGGAACCGCCAGAATGCCGCCGCGAAAGATCTCCGCCATTTGTGCGCTGGTGCTGCACGCGAGCGCGCCGGCGACGACGGTGAATGCGTCGAGCTTGATCCCGACGAGCGCCGGCAAGGCGTAGTACGCCCACACGATATGCATCAGCGGCGGCGTCGTACGGAAGAATTCGATCCACGCCAGCGCGAGTTGGGACACGCCGCGGACATGCGCGACGCGCACCATGGCGATCGGGAGCGCTGCCGCAGTCCCCGCCACGAAGGCCACCACAGTCAGGCCCAGCGTGAGCGGCACGCCCGTAAGAAGTACCGGGAAATCGCCCAACACTGTGTCGAACCGTAACATGCGACTTGCAACCTTGAACGCTAGGAACCTTGCCGGCGCTTTGCTCTTGCGCGCGCCGGCGAAGCAGCTCTTCCGCGCTCCTCGACCTCCGCCAACGCGATCGGCCCGACCTTGAAATGCCGGTCAATCGCCCGGTCTGCTGCTGAGATGTCACGGGCGGCAACCGCCCGATAGATCGCCTCGTGAGCCTCCCAGGTCTTGCGGCAATGCTCCTCGTTGAAGCGGTGGCTGGCCCCTTCGGTCTGCACGCTGAGCAAGGGATCGAGCAGGTCGACCAGCACGGCATTCTGGCCGGCTTGGGCCAATGCGCGATGGAACTTGAGATTGAGGGCCTGACTTGCCTCGTGTGTTTTCGGCAGCGGCTTTGCGGCATCGAGGACACTGCGCATCCGCTCGAGATCGAGTTTCGTGCGGCGCTCCGCCGCTAGGCGGATGATCTGCCCCTCGAGCAGCCGGCGCGCCTCCCACAGATCGTGAATGCCGATGCGCTGCATCGCGAGATGAAACAGCGACTTGTCGTAGAGCAGCGGCAGCCAGCGGAAGGGGCGAATGACGGTGCCGCTGCCATGAGCGGCCTCCACGATGTTGAGCGTCGCCAGTCGCTGCACCGCCTCGCGGATGACGGCAAGTCCGACCCCCATCGACTGGGCCAGCTCGCGCTGGGCGGGTAGGCGGTGCCCAGGCTGCAGCTCGCCGGTGGCGATACGCTGAAGAATGGCCTCCGCAACCTGATCAGGCAGCGTCTGCACTGTCGGGCTTGGCCAGTTGCTCGGTCGCGTCTTGGGCATTGAAAGTCCCGCTCTACTGATGATAAGGTCATAGAGTGTTCAGAACACTTGGTCAATTGGTCTGTGGCGATCGGCGCCACAAATTTCCGAAAAAAAGCGACAGGGGCAGCGATGAAAATTACTGGCGTGCGTACGGTTCCCGTGTGGTGTCCGCGACGGCGGCCCTTTGGAGGGGTCACTGTGACGGCGCTCGGTCCGGCGGCCGTTTCCGACTACACGATCGTGTTCGTCGAGACCGATGCCGGAATTACGGGCTTGGGCGAGGTGGATAGCGTCTTCAAGCGCCGTGGCCGCTTGCTTCGCAACGATCTGGAGCAGGCCCTGGTCCCGGCCGTCCTCGGGGAGGACCCCACGCGCATCGCCTATCTCGTGCAGAAGATGGATCGTGCGCTCGACGGTGTCGAGGAAGCCAAGGCCGGCATCGAGATGGCCTTATGGGATATCCTGGGCAAGTCGTTGAACGCTCCCGTCTACAAGCTGCTCGGCGGCAAGGTCCGCGATCGCATTCCCCTCAGCTATTCGATCCCCTTCGGCACGCCCGAGCAGATGGCGGCGTTCGCCATCGAGCGCGTCAAGGCCGGGCATCGCACAATCAAGGTGAAAGTCGGCAGTGATGACGGTCCGCGCGATATCGCCGCCGTCCGCATGATCCGCGAGGCGATCGGCCCGGACGTCAAGTTGCGGGTCGATGGCAACATGGGGTGGCCGAACGCCAAGCACGCCATCCGGATGATCCGGCAGATGGAAGCTTGGAACCTCGAGCTCGTTGAGCAGCCGCTACCGCCTTACGATCTCGCCGGCATGGCCGAGGTGCGCCGGGGCATCGGCGTGCCGCTGATGGCGGACGAAAGCATCCGCAGCCCGCGCAACACCATGGATGTCATCCGCGCCGGGGCCGCCGATATTGCCAATGTCTATGTGACCGAGGCGGGCGGCCTGCTGAACGCCACGCGAATCTTTGCCATGTGCGAGGCCGCTGGTATCCCATGCATGATCGGCAGCATGCCGGAATTCGGGATCGGCACCGCCGCCCAGATTCATCTCGGGGTCGCTATGACCAATCTCGGCCCCGACAGCGACGCTTGTGGGGTGCTCTACCACGCCGAAGATCTGCTGAAGACCCCGCTCAAGATCGAGAACGGCTTCTCCTATCCCCCCGAAGGTCCGGGCCTGGGTGTCGAGATCGACATGAACGTACTCGAACGCTGGCGCCATGAGCCGGCCGATCAGAAGCAGTAGGCAGGGAGTTGTCTGATGCCGGCCGCCGAGAAGCAGAGCTGCGATATCCTCATTCGCAATGGGTGCGTGCTGACCTTGAACGGCAGCCGCACAATCTATCCGCAAGGTGCAATCGCCATTCGCGGTAACGCCATCGTGGCCGTCGGTCACGACGGTGAGATCGCGCGATCCTGGCAGGCGACGCGCGAGATCGCCGCGCAGGGCGCGATCGTCCATCCGGGGTTCATTGATGCCCATCTTCATGTTAACGCCCAGACATGCCGCGGCTATTTCCGCGGCGATACCAGCAAGGGTGGGCAGAAAGGGCCCAACTACGCCGACTGGAAGGCCGCCCTGGAGCCGGAAGACGAGGCCGCAGCAACCGCGCTCGCCGCGATTGAAATGCTGCGGCACGGCATCACAACGTTCGTCGAGCCGGGCAGCGCATTCGAGCCGGATGCGGTTGCGACGGCCGCCGCGGCGGCCGGCATCCGCTGCTCGCTCGCCGATCCGTACCTGTGGGACGACACGGAAACGATGGCATCGATCCCGGGGCTCTTGAGTCCCAGCCTCGCGGCCCGCGTACCGCCCGATTCGAAGCGCTGCCGCAAGCTGCTCGGTGGCCAGCTCTTTCGCAACAAGGACGCCGACGGCATCGCTCATGGCCACATCGCCCTCTACGGCGAAGGGACTGCGACCGACGAATTGTTCCAGGCCAGCAAGGCCATGGCCGATGACGCAGGTGTCGTCCTCAACAGCCACATTGGTTTCGACATCGGTCTTGCCGCCGCGATGGAGAAGCGATGGGGCAAGCCACGGTTCCAGTATCTGGCGAGCTTGGGTGTTCTTGGACGCAATACCATGTTCGTTCACATGAACCTGATCCGCGACGAGGAGGTCGCCCCGATCCTCGAGTCCGGTCTGACCATGGTGTGGTGCCCGTTCGCATACGCCTCGCGAGGCACGCCGCTGCAGCGGCCAACCCGCATCCCGGAGCTGAAAAGCCGCGGCGCTGCCGTCGCGATCGGCACGGACTCGGCACGACAAAGCTCGGTGGGCGACGCCGGCTACCTCGCGTTTCTGTTGTCTGCGGCGGCGGGCCACGCGTTGCAGCCTGAGGAGATCATAGAGCTTCAGACGTTGGGCGGAGCGCGCGCGGCGGGTCTCGAGTCGATCATCGGCAGCATCGAGCCCGGCAAACGCGCCGACATTGTCGTTCGTTCAGCCGAAGCACCGGAGGTTGGGCCTGGCGTTGATCCGGCCCACCAGCTCATCGCGGTGGCCCATGGGCCGAGCGCCGACACGGTCCTCGTCAACGGCCGCATCGTGCTCCGTCGGGGGCGCGCAACGCTGCTCGATGAGGCCGCCGTGATCGCGCAGGCGCACGCTTCGGCGCAACGCATGGCGGCCCGCCTCGGGCTGGCGCCAGCCGGACTATGGTCGCGGGCGTCGTGACGCGCTTTCAAGCTAGTCGCACGACGGGTGCCGGCAACCCGTCGAGCGCGACGTTGATGCAGGCGGGCTTTCTCGAGGCGAGCGCGCGCATGATGGCGGGCTCCAGGTCGGCCGCGGTCGCGACATGCGCGCCGTGGCCACCGAAGGTCGCTGCAACCTGATCGTAGCGGATCGGCAGCAGCTCGCAGGCGTGCGTACGGTCAGGCCCGTAATCGCGGAGCTGGATCTGGTGCTCCGCATTCCAGCGGGCGTCGTTGCCGACGATCGCGACGAAGGGCAGCGCATTGCGTACCGCCGTTTCGAACTCCAGGAAATGAAATCCCGCCGTGCCGTCGCCCATTAGCGCGATAACGGGCCGACCGGGATGCGCGGCCTTGGCGCCGATGGCGTAGCCGATGCCGCCGCCAATGGCGCCGGACGGCCCGTTGATGATCCGCAGCGGTGCGTCGAGACAGGCTTGCATCCATTGGCCGAACTCGCCACCGTCGACGACGAGGATAGCATCGGGGTGCCGACGCAGAACTGCCGCTACTGCGCGCGCGACAACAACGGGGTGCGATGGGCCCGCAATGTCCTTGAGCTCGTTCCAGGCCGCCGGGCGATGGCGGACTGCGTCCTCCACTTCGGCACGCCATCCGCCATCGCGAACGCCGCTGCCGGCCGCTGCCCGCACCAGGGTCTCCGCCGCGGCGCGCGGCTCAGCGTGATGCGTCGCGATCATCTGCGTGCCATGCCGCAGCCGCGCACGGTCGAGGGCGGCGTCATCCGCGTCGATGGCAATGAACCGGCAACCGGCCGCCACCGACGGAGGTTGCCCGAAGCCGACCTGAAAATCGAGTGGCTTGCCAAGCGTGACCAGAAGATCGGCCCGCGGCAACACGTCGGCAAAGGCACCCAGTCTGGGGTCGCGCAGGCCGCGTGGGCTTTCCATCGCAACGACCGGCGCGCCGCTCGCCTCGCGGAGGCGTTGAACGGTATCTCGCGCAACCGCTCTGCAAAACACCGGGCCGGCAAGAATAATCGGGCGTGCGGCGCCGCGAAGGTGACCAAGGATTGTCGTCGCATCGGCCTCACTGAGGAGCGGGTCGGAGTCGCTGGCGACGGTCACCTTCGGCATCTCGGGGACGCGCGCGTTGACCGCATCGAACGGCAGTGCAAGGTGCACCGGTCCCGGACGCCCCGCGAGGGCCAGCTCGATGGCGCGCGACACCGCCTCATCGATCGATACGCCATCCCCAGCCCGCGAGGCCGTCTTGGTGAGGGGGCCGGCAACACGCGCCTGATCGAGCTCTTGGAACGCGCCGTGCCCAGCCTGGGCCAGCGGCGCGTCCCCGGTGAGAAGCAGCACCGGCGTCTCCGATGTCTTGGCCGAATAGGCCGCCGAAAGACCGCTGGCAAAGCCGGGCCCCGCCGTCAGAAGGGCCACGCCGACCCTGCCCGTGGCCTGCGCATATCCTTCCGCCATGAAGACGGCCGCAGCCTCGTGCCGAACGTGGATAATGCGGATGCCCGAGCCCAGCACCGCATCGTAGATCGGCATGATCTGGTTGCCGGAGAGCGAAAAGATCGTATCGACCCCGGCACGCTGCAGCGCGCGCACCACAAGGTCGGCTCCGCGCAGTTCCGGACTGGCAACCATCAGCCTGCCTTTCTCCTCCAAGCATTGCCTTCGCGTCGCATGCCGATATGGGGCACGTCAATTGCAACAGCCGCAATAGCTGACAAGGATGCTTGCAGGCTTGCCGCGCATGGGGTCTACTAGCGCCACCATCCTGCCTCACCGAACTTTCGAGCGATGCCCCAAGCAAACGCGAACATCCGTCTGGCTGCCGACATCGGCGGCACCTTCACCGACATTGTGCTCGATGCACGCGGCCAGCGCCACGCCATCAAGGTGTTGACCACCCCCAAGGCTCCCGAGCAGGCCGTCGTCGACGGTGTGCGTCAAGTGCTGGCCGCGGCGCGCATCTCGTTCTCCGACATCGGCGTGTTCGTGCACGGCACGACGCTTGCGACCAATGCCGTCATCGAGCGCAAGGGCGCACGCACCGCGCTGATCGCGACCGAGGGTTTCCGCGACGTGCTCGAGATCGCCGATGAGAGTCGCTTCGACCAGTACGATGTGTTCATCGAGAAGCCGGCCCCGCTCGTCCCGCGGCGACTGCGCTTTACCGTCCCGGAGCGTCTGGATGTGCATGGCGCGATCCGGCTGGCGCTCGATGAAGCCGCCGTTCGCGAGGTTGCCAAGCAACTGGCAGCCGCCAAAGTCGAGGCCGTCGCTGTTGCGCTGATCCACGCCTACGTCAATCCGGTGCACGAGGAGCGCATCGCGGCCATACTGCGCGAGATAATGCCCAACCTCGACATCACCCTGTCGTCTCACGTGTGCCCAGAGGCGCGCGAATATGAGAGGACGTCCACCGCCGTGGCCAACGCGTACGTGCAACCGCTGATGGCAGGTTATCTGCGCCGCCTTGAAGCGGCCTTCGCGGCGGAAGGTTATCGCGCGCCCATTCACCTGATGACATCTGGCGGCAGTCTCGCCAGTCTCGACACGGCCGCCGCATTCCCTGTGCGCCTCATCGAGTCCGGTCCCGCCGGCGGTGCCATCTTGGCGGCCCGGATCGCCGCCGAGCGCGGCGAGCGGCGGATCCTTTCCTTCGACATGGGCGGCACAACCGCCAAGATCTGTCTCATCGAGGATGGCCGTCCGCTCAAGGCGCGCACCTTCGAAGTAGACCGGTCGTCCCGATTCATGAAGGGCAGCGGCTTCCCATTGCGCATCCCCGTGATCGAGATGGTCGAGATCGGTGCCGGCGGCGGCTCGCTTGCGCGTGTCGACGAGATGCGGCGCATTCTGGTCGGCCCGGAGAGCGCGGGTGCCGAACCCGGGCCCGCTTGTTATGGCCGTGGCGGAGAGCGTCCGACCGTGACCGACGCCGACGTCGCGCTCGGCAAGATCGATCCGGCTCGTTTTGCCGGTGGCAAGATCCCGATCGATCCGCGGGCGGCCGACACGGCTCTCGAGGCCCATGTCGGCAAGCCGCTGGCCATGACGGCCGAGACGGCCGCCCACGGTGTCGCCGAGATCATCGACGAGAACATGGCCAACGCGGCCCGTGTCCACGCCGTGGAGCGCGGCGAGGCAGTGGCAGATCGCACGCTCATTGCCTTCGGCGGCGCCGCCCCGTTGCACGCCGCGCGGCTGGCGGAAAAACTTGGTATCAAGCGCGTCGTGGTGCCCGCGAATGCCGGTGTCGGATCGGCCATCGGTTTTCTGGAAGCACCCGCTGCCTACGAGCTGGTGCGCTCGCGCTACATGCGGCTCGACCGCTTCGACGTGGGCGCGGCCAACTACCTGCTGGACGGCATGGCGGACGAGGCGAAGGCGCTGGCCGCTGCCGCGGCGGGCGGGCGGGCGCTGGCGCGTTCCCGCCGTGCGTTCATGCGCTATGCCGGCCAGGGTCACGAGATTTCAATCGCATTGCCGGAACGGGCGCTTGTCGGCGACGACATCGCGGCTCTGCGGTCGGCGTTCGAAGGCGAGTACGAGCGGCTGTTCGCTCGCTTCATTCCGGGTGCGGCGATCGAGATCATGAGCTGGGTCGTGCTCGTATCGACGGAAGAAAGGCCGCCAGTGCTCCTCGATGCGCCTGCCGCTCGTAAGGCTCCGTCGCCATCGGGGGAACGATCTGTGTTCGATACGGGCCTGCGCCGCCGCATCCCCGTACCTATCGTCGAACGCGCGGCCCTTGCACCCGGCATGCGCCTCGCCGGCCCGGTGCTGGTGATCGAGGACGGCACATCGACCTACGTCTCGGCCTCTTTCGATGTCGCAATCGATGCAGGCCATGCGCTGGTGCTGACCGCCAAAGCCGGCGCGGCCTGATCTCGAGGAGAGCACGCGATGAAGACCGAGCAGCCGAACGAGATCGAGCTCCAGATCATGTGGAATCGCTTGATCGCGGTTGTCGAGGAACAGGCGCAGACCCTGTTGCGCACGGCCTTCTCGCCCATTGTGCGCGAGGCCGGAGATCTCTCCGCCGGCGTGTTCGACCACCAGGGCCGCATGCTGGCACAGGCCGTCACCGGCACGCCGGGTCACGTCAACTCCATGGCCGAGTCGGTCCGCCATTTCATCGCGCACTTCGGCCTCGACACCATGAAGCCGGGCGACGTCTACATCACCAACGACCCGTGGATGGGCACTGGCCACACAAACGATTTCGTCATCACAACGCCCTGTTTCCGCAAGGGCAAGCTGGTCGGCCTCTTCTCGTGCACCAGCCATCTGATGGACATCGGCGGCATCGGCTTTGGACCGGACGCCACCGACGTCTTCATGGAAGGGCTCTACATCCCGTTCCTCAAGTTGTTCGACGCGGGCAAGGTCAACGACACGCTGATGGCGATGATCCGCGCCAACACGCGGCTGCCCATCGACACCATCGGCGACGTCTACTCTCTGGCCAACTGCAACGACGTGGGCTGCCGGCGCCTTGTCGAGATGATGGACGAGTTCGGTCTCGACAACCTCGACGGCCTCGCCGAGCACATCATCACCCGCTCCCGCGCTGCCGTGATGGCCGAGATCGCCAAGCTCCCGAGGGGCACTTGGTCGAACACCATGACCACCGACGGCTACGACGAGCCGATCGTGCTGTCGGCGACCACCACCATCAGCGACACCGGCATTCATGTCGACTACACCGGCACCAGCCCGAAGACACGACGCGGCATCAACGTGCCGCTCGCCTACACGACGGCTTACACCGTTTTTGGCCTTGGCTGCGTCGTGGCCTCGAGGGTACCGAACAATGCCGGGTCGCTGTCTCCGCTCACCGTGTCCGCGCCGGAAAACACCATTCTCAACGCGCTGAAGCCGGCGCCGGTGCTCATCCGGCATGTGATCGGCCAGATGTTGCCCGATGTCGTGTTCGGCTGTCTGCGCCAGGCGATTCCCGATCGGGTGCCGACGGAAGGCACGTCGTGCCTGTGGAACCTCAATGTCCGCGGCTTCGTCTCCGGTGGTGAAGGCGGCAACTACGGGTTCATGATGACGGTCACGTCGAACGGAGGCACGGGTGCGCGCCCTGCGGCCGACGGGCTCTCCGCCACCGCCTACCCCTCGGGCGTCAAGGGCACGCCCGTCGAGATCGCCGAGCAGATCACGCCGCTGATATTCTGGAAAAAGGAGTTGCGGCCCGATTCCGGCGGCGGCGGGCGCACCCGCGGCGGGCTCGGCCAGATCATCGAGATCGAAAGTGGCATCGGAGAGCCGTTCGATCTGCTAGCTGCCTTCGACCGCATCGATTATCCGCCGCGCGGCCGCGACGGCGGCCGGGACGGTGCCGCTGGCGCGGTAGCCTTGAAAGGGAAGCGAGCGCTCAAGGGCAAGGGTTTCCAGCTCGTGAACCCGGGCGAGCGGCTGGAGATCATGACCCCCGGCGGTGGCGGCATCGGAGATCCCAAGCGACGCGACCGCACGCATGTCCGCGCCGACCTCACCGATGGGCGGATTTCGACGGACGCCGCGCGGGGCGTCTACGGCCTCGTGGAGACCGGCTGAATGGCGGGGTCTTTCCGCTCCGCTGTCATTTCAGACACGGCCCGCACCGACGCGGCGGCATTCGCCCGCCCGGCTCCGAATTCCGGATCGAAGCCCGGCCGCCCCAAGTCGAACGCGGACAGGGTGAGCGTGTGCCGCACCGCCGCCGCGGTCAAACCGGGGTTGCGCTCCAGCATCAGGGCGACGATGCCGCTGACGTAGGCCGCGGCAAACGACGTTCCCGATTTCAGGTCGTGCCCGCTTCCAGTCGACGCAACGAGCACGTCGACGCCGGGCGCCGCGATGGCGATGTAGGAGCCGCGATTGGCTTTCGCGTAGAGGCCGTCGATCGCGTCGACGGCGGTTACCGCAATGACCTCTTCATAGGCAGCCGGAAATGCCGGAGGAGCCGAGGGGCCGCCGTTCCCCGCCGCCGCGACAGCAACCGCTCGCCGGTCGAGTGCCGCGCGCAGCGCCTTGTGCACGAGCTCATCGCGCGGACCCGCGAAGCTCAGGTTCAGAACCCGGGCACCGTGCGCGATCGACCAGTCAAGGCCTTTCAAGAGGATTAGGGTGCTCGTTTCGGGGGCCGCCTCGCGGCTGTTCGACACGAATGTCGTGACGCCGAGGAGGCGGGCGCCCGGCGCAATCCCGCGGACCATGCCGCCGGCGCTGATAATCCCCGCAATGGCCGTGCCGTGCGCGTCGGCTTTGGGAGAGGCACCCGTCGCATCGAAGCGCTCGACCACGGTACGTGCGAGATCGGGATGGCCCGCGTCGATGCTCGAGTCGATCACGGCGACCAGGATGTCGCGCCCCGTTGCGATGGAGTTGGCGGCGGGCGCCTCGAGCTTGGCCAGAGCATATTGCAGCTCGGCTGACGCCGAGACTGTACCGCCACTGGCGCGATAGACGTGGTTCGGCTGCGGCTCTCCGACCCGCGGATCGGTCGAGAGCTGGGCAATGACCGATGGCACGGAGCGGCCGTCAGGAATGCGATATAGCACCACGCGCGCGTTGATCAGCGCAATCGTCTGTCGCTCCACCAGCTCGAGGCCATAGGCCTGGGCGACCGTCTCCTCGATCGCCTGGTCGAAGCCGATGGGCAGTGTGACCAGGATTTCGTCGGGGCGCGACGTTGGCAGAGCGCCAGCGGCCTGCACCGGCGCTTGTGCCGGAGCGGCCGGCGGATCATCCGGCTCGGGCGGCAAAGGTGCGCCACCGCCGCCGCCCGGGTTCACGATGATTGTCGGCGGCCGATCGGCACCCTTGCAGACGCCGTAGGAGAGGCGCTCACCTTTCGGGCAGGTGCAGTGACCACGCCGGACTTTGCCACCCTCGCAAGCCGGGCCGTTGGGAATGGTTGCCACCTCCACCTTCGGCTTGTCTTTCTTTGGCTTGCTGGCCTCGCAGACATAGGCGCGCTTGCCTACCTGGCGGCGTTTCTCACCACTGCCGCAGACGCATGATCCGCCGCGCGTGGATCCGCCCTCGCACGAGAGCCCGGCGACGGGCTCCTTGAGCGGAACGGTCACGATCGGAAACGGAATCCGCACGCGCGGCCCCGACGGCGATCGATAGCCGTCACCCATGCTGGAACCCATACCGCGGCCCACGCTGCCCGACCCTCCGTAGCCGCGATTGAAACTGAACTGGGCCTTGATCGCGCGGCTCTCGGTCGTGATGCCATCGACGGCGAGACCGGGCAGGGAATACGCCCCCGAAGGCATGAGCGTCAGGCTGGCCAGAAGGGTGGCGAGCAAACGCCAAGCGGCGCACAGAATACGCGGGCGATTACGATGGGGCATGGCGGCCTCCGGGCAAAGCCTGCGACGGGCACGAGCCAAGCAGTGTCGGGCCCAATGTGAACCTAAGTCGATGGCATTACCAGGACGATAACTCCTGGCCTGCTGCGCAGTTCGGCCAGCTTGCGGTCGCGCTCGGCCGCCGGCAGGTCCTTGGGTCCGAGCCGGACGCGGTAGAGGCCGCCGGGCTTGGGGCCATCGATGATAACAACGTTCAATTCAGCCAGCAGATCGCCGACCGCTTTCACTGAGGCCGTGTCGGAAAACCGCACGAGGGCGAACGTGCCATCGCTGCCCACGCCGGGCTCGCCGGACGCCGTCTGATAGGTTGCGTCGCGATGGACAAGAAGCGCGCCGAGCGTGACCGCCTGCACCAGGATGATTGCCGCAGCGGCCGCGGCTGCCCACCGCACCGGGCCCGATGTCGGCACCTCGAAGAAGGCCTTGATCTTTGCGATCAGCGACGCCCGCGCCGCCCCACGCGGAGGCGATGCCGCCGCCGCTGCCATCAACTTTTCCAGCGCCTGACCGCGCGGCGGTGCAATGGCCTCGTTCAAATCGAGGGAAGAGTGACGCTCGTCCGCGATCAGCTCCATCTGCCGCGCCATCTCGGGATGGCTCGCAAGGAAGGCTTCGACACGCTGGTGGTCGGCCCGGGTCAACTTGCCCGTCGCGTACCACGGCAGCAGCATTTCGATTTCCTCGCGTTCCGTCATGTTCGTCTCGGTCGTCATGGCCAACCTCTGTCGACTCCGGCTTCCTGCAGCAGCTCCGAGAGCTTCTTGCGGGCGTGAAACAGCCGCGTCTTCACTGTGTTTTCCGGGATCTTGACCACCTCGCTGACCTCCGAGATGGACATCTCGTGATAGTAGACGAGGTCGATGATCTCGCGGTGATCCGGCGACAGCCGATCCATGCAGCGGCGCATGATGGCGCTCTTATCGGTCTTCTGGGCGACGACCTCGGGGTCGTCACCCTCATCCGCCAGTGCCGAGGCCGCATCCTCGTCCCAGCCTTCATCTCGTCGCTTGCGCAGCGAGCTGACGGCGCGGTGATGGGCGATCGAGAGCAGCCACGTCGAGGCAGAGGCGCGGCCCTCGTAGGTGCCGGCGTTCCGCCATGCTTCGAGAAAGATCTCATTCGTCAGCTCCTCGGCCACCGCCTCAGTGCGCACGAGCCGCGTGACGAACCGGAACACGCGCACATGGTACCGACCATAGAAGGTGCGCAGTGCCGTGCTGTCGCCCGCGGCCATGCGTGCGATCAGGGGCCGGTCGTCGGCCGCCGCACTCACTGTGCGGCCCCTCGGTCCGGCATCATCTGCTGAGGTAGTCGCAGTGACATGGCAAATGGTTCACAACGCTTCGGGAGGGGCCACGAGCCGAGCCGATATACTATCTCAGGAGCCGGCGGCCCTGTCATGGCGATCGCGCGGCCTTTCCCTCAGATTGTTGAAAATGCGTAGAAATTCAGCGTTTGATCGTCGGCGTGCGTCGAGAGGCCACGGGGCCGGGCCGGGCCGCCGTCGCGTCGCCCGAATAGGGGCGATTTCGGACTGAAATTAGCCGCCGCGCCGGGCGCCCCGGGCGCATCACCATGGCTGACCGGGGCGGATTTGAGTGCATGTCAAACAACCGGCCACCAGCGGCCAGTCCCCACACCATGGCCATCAGAAGGTAAAAATGGCGCCAGTGGTCGGTGTCGATCACGGCGCCCTGGACAACGATGGCCACCAGGGACGCGTACACCACCAGAAAGACAGGTTGGCTACGCCCCTTCCGCAAGGCCACGCGCAGGCCGTAGACGGCGGTGACGCAGACAATCAGCAGGTAGGTGAAACCGCCGAGCCATCCGGCGTTCAAAAACATGCTGACATAGACGTTGTGGGCGTCCTCGTGGTGGTAGCGCTGGCCAAACTGCAGAGCGCCGAGACCCTGCGGATTTGTGATGGCGAGATCGACGGCCTTCTCCTGGCCGCCAAAGCGGCCTTCCGGCCCCTCGTCGTAGGATTGCGTCAGCGCCGCGCGCTCGCTGAACAGCTCGGAGATGGCATCGAACTGCAGCGCCACGGCGACAAGTCCCGCCATCGCAATCACGCCGGCCAGTGCCAGCGCGATCAGCTTCACCCGTTGCCGGTGCGCCGCGGCCGTCACGAAGGACAGATAGCAGTAGATCGCGCCGGCGAGCCCCAGGTTGAACCAGGCCCCGCGCGAGAAGCTGAGCAACTCGGCAAAGACGAGAAACAGCAGCAGCATGAATGGAGTCACGGCCCGCATGAGAGGCCGGCTCATCGCCAGATGCAGGAGGTAGACGATCGCCGGTACAAGGAATGGCCCAAAGACGTTGGGATCCTTGAACGTGCCCGAGGCACGGCCGAATTTGGTGAGCAACTCACCCGCACCCGCAAACAGGTCAAAGTAACCGGCGACGCCCGCCGCGCCGGCGAGCAGCGCAGCCGCGACATAGGCATGCATCACCAGCCGGACGTGGCGCTCTGGTCGCCGGGCGATGAAAGCCGCGAAGACGAAAGAGGCCACATACAGGTAGATCGAAACGGCCGAATGGGTAACCGACGCGGCCAAGTCATACGACTGCGCCGAGGCACCGAGGGCTCCCACGGCGGCAACCATCCAGGCGGCGAGATAAATCCGCAGCGTCGGCGTGACCCGCACGAGTCTCAGAAGCGGCAAGACGCCGAACAGGCCGAGGGTCAGAACGTCGACCGGCGCCGGCTCCGTCAGCACAACGGCACCTGCCGCCACCGCAAGCCACACGAGCCCGAGCGCGATCGCCTCGAGCAGTCGGCGGTCGGAGCCGGCCGCGGGGAGCGGTCCGAAATCGACGTATGTCGTGCTCGAGGTGGACATGGTGGGCTCAGTACGCGTTGTCGGTTTTCAACAGCGCGAAAGGCGTGCGGATCAGAATGTAGAGGTCGAGCAGCAGCGACCAGTTCTCGATGTAGAAGAGATCGTGCTCGACGCGCTTCTGGATCTTTTCCCGCGTGTCCGTCTCGCCGCGCCACCCGTTGATCTGAGCCCATCCGGTGATGCCGGGCTTGACCTTGTGGCGCGCGAAGTAGCCCTCGACGACCTCGTCGTAGAGCCGGTTCGCGGCTTTGGCCTGAAGGGCGTGTGGGCGAGGACCGACGAGGCTCAGCTCGCCACGCAGGACGTTGAAGAGTTGCGGCAGCTCGTCGAGGCTCGTCTTGCGGATGAAGCGTCCGACGCGGGTGACGCGGGCATCGTCGCGCGTCACCAGCCGGGCCGCGTTGGTGTCGGCCCGATCGGTGAACATCGAGCGGAACTTGAACACTTCGATGAGCTCGTTGTTGAAGCCATAGCGCTTCTGGCGGAACAGCACGGGCCCTTTGCTGTCGAGCTTGATCATCAGCGCGGCCAGCGCCATGACGGGAGCGAGCAGCGCCAATGCGACGCCGGCCGCCGCCTTGTCGAATACGGCCTTGGCGATCCAGCCCCATTCGGTGATCGGCTTGTCGAACAGATCGATGACCGGAACCTTCCCGATGTAGGAGTAGGCGCGCGGATGAAACCGCAGCTTGGAGGCTCCGGCGGCGAGACGGACATCGACCGGCAACACGCTGAGGCAGCCGAGAATGTCCAGGATGCGCGACTCCGCCGCGACCGGCAGCGTAACGATGACGAGATCGATGCGCGTGCGCCGGCAGAGCGCGACCAGATCGTCAATGCCACCCAGGAGCGGATAGCCTTCAATAAGGTCCGCAGCGGGGGTCTGGCTCCGATCATCGAAGACACCGCAGATGCGGATGTCATTCGCGGGGTCGCTCTCCAGTGCACGGATCAGCTCCCCGCAGGCCGGGCCGGTGCCGACCAGCACGGCGCGCCGATTGAGGCGGCCCTGACGCACCCAGCGGCGGGAAACGGCGGCCAGGCACATGCGGTCGGCAACGAGTAGGGCCGCGCCGGTCACGTACCACAGGGCGAGCCACACTCGCGAAAGCTCGGATCCAGCCTTGAGGAAGAAGACGCTTGCCACGAGGAGGCCCACAGCGACGGTCCAGCCGAACAGCAGGCGCGGGGCCTGTCGCAGCGTGGATGTCAGCGTCGGCACCGCGTAGAGCCCGAGCGCCTCGAGAATGAGAACGCCAGCAAGCGGCGTTGCGACGAGCGCCACGCCATAGAACGCAGACCCGAAGATCGTCTCGTCGGTGACGTAGAGCGTGGCAATCAGCAGGCCTGCGGCCGCCAGAGTTGCGTATTCGATCGCCATCAGGAGGACGCGCACGACGCGGGGCGAGATGAGCGGCTTCTTGTCGGCGAGGTGGAACTCGGCAAGCCGGGGCACATGCGTCGACACCGGCCGTACTCGTGCGATTGGGCCGAGAGTTGCAGGAGCGGCGATGTCGGCGGCGTATGTGTTGAGCAGGCTCACGGAGGCGTCCAAAACGAAACGGGATGATCGTTAGGACACCGGTAAGCACGCCGCGTGCCAATCCGGGCAGAGCAGTTACCCTTCGTTAGGGGATGGCCGGCACGGTTAACGCGCCCGCAATTCACCGTAGAAGGTGAGCACTCCATCTGCCATTGCAGCCACGGTGAACCGGCACGCCACCGAAGCCTTGAGCCTGTCGGCCCGCGCCCGCGCCCCGCTTGGATCCGCCAGCTTAGCCTCGATCTGGGCGGCAAGAGCAACCTCGTCGCCGGGAGGCACCATCGCCGTGTCGGTACCCTCGAGAATTTCCGGGATGCCGCCGACATGGGTGGTAATGAGCGGAACGCCGGCCGCAGCGGCCTCGAGCACGACGTAGGGCAGGCTTTCAGCGCGCGACGGCATGACCAGAACCCGCCCAAGCTCGAAACCCGCATGTGCGGGCAGGGCGCCCGTGAAGCGGACGTGATCGGTCAGCCCGAGATCATGGGCAAGTGACTGAAAGCGCGCGGCATCGGGACCAGCCCCGACGATCGCCGCCCGGACCGGCTGCTGCAGGCTGACGCGCTTGAGTGCGCGCAGCAGGACATCCACGCCCTTCAGCGCACGCAGTTCGCCGACGAAAACGATGTCGGCCGCATCGGCGCGTGGCGTGTGCTCGATGAACTCCTCTGGCCGCAAGCCGTTGACGACAACCCGCGTCGTGCACCTGGGCGGACCAACCTGGTCCGCGTAGCGGGCGGCCGAGTAGGCGCTCTCGAACACGATGCCGTCGGTGAGCGGGGCCAAGCGTCGCTCGAGGCCCATGTATATGCGGCCTGCAAGCGTGGACGGCTGGTAGTGGAGACTGCCGCCGTGGGGCGTGTAGACGCTGAGCAGCGGGCGGCCGGAGCGCTTCAACGCGCCGGCCGCAAGGCGGGCGTACGCGCCGCCCTTGGCGCCGTGGCCGTGAATGACATCGATCTGCAACTCGGCTGCGAGGTCGCGTGCCAGCGCGTACGCTGTCGCATCACGCCACCCGATGCGGCGGCTCATGATTGTACGATGCAGCCCCAGCTTGAGGTGCGGCGCCAGCTCGGCGAGGCGATGGTGAGTGAGGGGATCACCGGCAGTGGCGTCACACAGCACGCCTACGGCGTGGCCACGCCGGTTCTGCTCGGCGGCAAGGTCTTGCACATGCCGGAACAGCCCGCCGACGGGCGCGCGCAGACAGTGGAGAATGCGAAGAGTCGCCATGGTCGGCGTATCCACGCCGCGCCCCGATCGTCAGAAGTAGCGCTCGTAAACATAGACCGTGTCGCCGGGTTGCAGCACGTAGCCCGGCGGCGCTTCGATCACGTCTTGGAAATCGCCCATCCGTCGCGTGACGCGGGCGACCCGCTCGTTGGCGCGCTCGGAGTAGCCGCCGGCAATGGCAACCGCAGTCTCCACAGTCATGCCGCTGACGTAGGGATATTGGCCCGCGCTGCGGACCTCGCCGAGAATGAAGAACGGGCGGTTCTGCTGCACATCGACCGTAACCTTGGGATCGCGCACGAGGCCCCCCGCCAGGCGCGAGCGAACGGCGGCTTCGAGCTGATAGGTGGTCAGCCCTCGCGCCTTCACTGTGCCGATAAGAGGCACCGTGATCTTGCCCTCGTGGTCGACGATGTAGAGGCGCGACAGGTTTGGCTCGCCATAGACGAAGATCCGCAGTCGGTCGCCGGTGTCGAGAAGGTACTTCGCATCCTGCGAGAGACCGGGCGGTGGCAGCCGATGGGCCGTCGGCTTGGCGCGGCGTGCGCCCTCATCCGTCATGGCCGAGGTCTCGATGCCGCCTTCCGTTACACTGGCCCCCGGCGTGCCGAGCTGCGAGCAACCCCCGAGCACGACGCA